>JAABUQ010000078.1_pt1 | contig 180837 bp, 178 predicted proteins | sample 5560001 | NCBI WGS metagenome assembly JAABUQ01 (sample SAMN10711888, study PRJNA513371) | rock metagenome | isolation source: Antarctica rocks | place: Antarctica: Victoria Land, Finger Mt nord | collected 2015-12-18
GAGGAGGGGGGGAGGGAGGGGAGGGAGAAGGTGGGGTGAGAGAAGGGTTCTGGGGGAGGGGAGGAAGTAATGGAAGGTTTAAGAGTAAGGTGTTTGCTTGGTTTTAGGAGAGATACCCAACTGATCTTCGCTTACGAGCGAGTCTACGAAGATAGACATGGCGCCGAAAAGGATATCGAATGTCGAAGTTCAAACGTTTGAGATATCCTGGAGCAGTCGCTGCAAAGTAATTTGACTCAGTGACGATGAATGGATCCACCATGGAATATTAACAGCCAGAGAGGTAAATCGTTAAGGGATTGTCTACTTCATACGATGAACTAACATCTAATGGATTTTGATTTACACACTACTACACGCAGGCCTACCCCTCTGCTATAGATCTTAAATGTCGCCCTTCAAACGCATGCCATACCGTCAATTCCTCCAAGCAGGCGAACAAGAAATTTGACCGTCACTTCCTACTCCCAGTTTTCAGGAAGTAGCACATATCTCATACCTCTCCCGACTCAACCCCAGAAGTAATGCCCAAGCTCCACGCTCAAATCACTGTGGTTTCGTCGCATGAAAGCAATATGTCCAATTAGACTCTCAAAAAATCTGTCGTAGAGAAGACGACTCGTTTGCACACTGATCAATGAAATTCGGAAGCATACGGTGGAGCTTAGGTGCAATAGACATTTGTAATGCCTGCGCGGTTGTAAGACCAAATACCATGGCTTAACAAGAGTTGCAGGGGAGGGGGGGCGACTGTTAATTTGAATATTGAAGGATACTACACGCTCTCCGCAGTGATGTTTCAAGCATACATAGTCCAGATCAGAATGAACCCCTCTCGGGGGAGTGTATTTGGCGGAGAGGGTTGCTCGCTGCTGTTTGGGAGATCCAGGCGGTGTGATTTTCTGGCACAAATGTGTGAGGTCGATATCTTCATGCTTAGGGGATGATACGGTCGTGATGCGTTGGGTACCGTATTCTCGGTCGATGGTTTGCCGTTCTTCGCTGGTTTGTGAGCGATGGGAAAGACTTAGACGCTGAGATGGGAAGGACCCAACATCTCCATGCGGGGGTTAGCAGAGGTGTACAGACGTCGCGGTACAAACTGAGCTGGGCAATGCCATTAATTAATGACGTGACATTAGAGTGTCGACGGGTGGAGCGTTATAGCTGAAGAGTCACGTCATCGAAGAATATTGCTTTGTCAAGGCTAACCCGACAGTATGGTTGCAAAAGAGATGTAAAGAAATAATTTGGAGTACCAGACATGGGACAAATATATCTCTATAATTTCCTTAAGATGTGCATCATGTTAGCACATCGTGTAAAGGCGTAGAACAGACAATTGCACAAGATCGGGAGGGCTTTTTCAGCCAAAAGAACTGCAAGAGCATTCACAGATTCACACACCTACCTGTAGTCTTAGATCGAGCTTGTTAACAAGGCTCAGCAAGGGCCTAATACACGCAGCTTTGGACCGAGTTACGTTTTGCTGAAGGTTTTTCTCTCTCAATCGAAACCGTGGAATCATGTCTGGATCTATGAGCGTTGGATCACAGCACCTGTCAGCAATCGTTCAAACACGACACCTAGGTCATTTGCTAGTTTTCTGTACGTGTCAATTGCCGACCTTCTTTCTGCCTGCCGGTTCTATGGGTTCAGTAACCTTCGTCCTCCGCGCCTTGCTGGTAAATGTGGCGACTCCGAGAAGCATCCTTCCGCATCTGCTGCCCGGATCCTGTGAACCCGACTGGGCGATAATCAGTAAATGATCAATTGATAAAGCCTAGACAGCATACCTCTGGCATTAACGCCGTCAGGCGTCCTGAACATGCTATCCTTCTTCGTAGACTTCCCAAATTTGCCCTTGGACGCAAAGTCTTGCCACTTGCTTTTGCCTGCTTCCAGCTCCTTGTTTGCCTTGACTTTTCGTGGTACCTTGGCTGGCCTTGTTGGGCCGTCACTGACTTTGCTCGGCTCTTTTTTCGCTTGGCTGGCCAATGCTGGGTCAATGTCGGCGGCGGCGGAGATGACGTTCGAATTCGTTGGCATTATAGGTCCTGCAGGCGTCCCTGGCATGCCATCAGCCTTGCGCTTCCTATCATTTGACAGTGGTTTGATATCCTGAGCGGAGAGTGTTTCGGTTGTGGAATATGATTTGAAGGTCACGATATAAACGGGCTTGCTGGACGATCCAGTGATGGAGGTAATGCGTGCAGGGTAGAAAGCTTTGTCCCCTGACTTCCACTTAGCGAGGACGTTGTCGTTGACAGAAAAAGTTGTAGGCCCCTGTGGCTCCTCCACTGGGCTCTGAGGTGCGGTAGGCTTGCGGTAGCCAGCCTGATAGGCGGGATGATTCTCCTTTGACCACTTCTCCTTTACTGGTGGTGCCGAGGCCTTCTGGGCCGGAACTGATGCTGATGCGGGCTTTAGCTCTGCGATCGCGGTTTCGGTGAGGGTAATGACTTCTACAAGTTCAATTTTGAGATTTTGCAGCTCGGCATTGTCTGGGTCGGCCTGGAGGCCTGAGTCAACAGTCTCGAGCTATGAGAGAGACTCCATTAGCAATTTCGAAAGAGATCGCTCGGGGGTAACTTACCTGTAGCTTGTACTCCTTCACTTCCGCTTCCAAGGCTGCCACCTCGCTGCTCATGGTGCCTCAATCTACAGACGGGCACACTGGATGTCTAAGTAGCCTCCCAGTGTGATACAGCCCCCTCTTTGTAGGTTTAAGCAGCGCCTGAAGCGACTACTTAACAAATGCCGTGATAATGTGGGATCTTCCTTTGAAGAGCGATGGAGTCAAAGCGTTATGTGACCGATAAGATAATGGCGAAGTAAGGTAATGCAGTCAGAGTACCTACCTCATCAGGCATGTCAGAATCCGACTAGCTCATAAGGCCTAGTGTGAGTGATTGGCGTTTACGGCCCGGTAAGCCTTGGGGACCCCTCTTCCAACGGGGTGAAGAGACGCCGTATGCAAGAGGATTTCTAAGCAATCGAATCGACTCATTGACTTGCGCCCCCCCCCGGCCTCGTCAAGCCGCCTCGAGAGATATTGCGCCATTACTGCCTTCACTCCCCTATTGGTCCCCCTCCCTCCCTCGAGTTCCAACCTGCAGTGATCAATGCGCACACGTGTCATGTTGCATTGCTGATTGGGGCTATTCCCCATATCCCACCACATAGGCGGTGTACTCTTGTACCTGGACCGCGGTTGGACGCTTTTGTCGATCCCTTGCACTTTCTTCAGAGAGCGTCATCTTGACTGCCTGCAACCAACAATCTCTTTTCCATCTATCGCCACTTCATTCTCCACCGACTGCACGGAAGGCTTGTCCGTTGCGATAGCTCTGTCATTGATTCCCGCACAAGATCACAATCACTGAGCGCTGGCTCGGGTCAATCGCTGGGGACACGCTGGTGCAGGGTTGGAGTTGATTGATTAAGCCGTGTCGCCCGGAACGCAAACAGCCTTTGAATCCTTCCGTCTCTAAGCTTGGAATATGCCCACAAACAACACGCAAGAGCCTGCCACCATATACCAGCCTCACTTGTCTTTGACCAAGGACGAGCAAGCCCTACTCCGGACCGCCCTTTCGTCAAACAGCCCTCGCACTCCGGCTACACCATCTTTTGGCGGACGGCCAGCAGGCAGAAACATGGCTGCTCGGATGGCCAGCGTGACGTCAACCCAAGATTCCCGAGATATGATGATGAACGACACAGATGATTACAGATCTCCAGATGAAGACGGACCAGTCTCGGGCTTGGACGCCGTTACAAGTCCGCTGGTTGACTTTGATTTGGAAGATGGGAACTTTGATTGGGACAATAGCGGAGGTCTCTTTGGTGACTTGCCGAATCTATTGACCGACGACGGAACAGAACATCATGATAAGAGGAAGAAATCAACAGACGAGGATGACGAAGAGGAAGAAGGAAGTGGCAAACGACGCGAGAGCGACGAAAGGGCCGCCAGGAAGCCCGGAAGAAAGCCAATTACCGGAGAACCAACTACGGTAAGGTCATGCCATCCTGCTACAGTTTGATTGAAGGGACTAAACCGTGCGTCGTCAGAAACGAAAGGCGCAGAATCGAGCTGCGCAACGAGCGTTTCGGGAACGTAAAGAACGCCATCTGAAAGATCTGGAAACGAAGGTAGACGAGCTAGAAAAAAATTCCGAATCTACCAATCATGAGAACGGACGACTCCGCGCACAAGTCGAGCGCCTGAACACTGAAGTGAAGGAGTACCGAAAGAGACTGTCGATGACTGCTCCCAGTGTTGGTCTACCGACTCCCGCCGCAAACCCCGTACCATACACTACATACAACAATAGTAGCCAGAGCAGCGACTTCCTTTTCGCATTCCCGAAGTTCGGAGACCTTCCTGGGTCATATTTCATGAGCAATGGGTCTCTTGCGAAGATTTCTCCGCCAGCTACGACAAATTCTGTATCGTCTCGTGCTTCTCCTGCGGGTGTACCGAACCTGGCTCGATCATCATCTTCGCAGCAGTCACCTGCTACTAAGTCTCCTCTGACCCCCATAAGCCCAAATGGCATGCAGGGCACGAACTCGAAATCGCAGGATCTATACCAGAGCCCGACTACCAGCTTCAATGGCAACAACTTGGACGAGCTCAACGAATTGTTCAGTCCTTCTGGCCTAGAGAACTCTAGACGCAGCAATTCATCGGATTACATGTTTCCCAAGAACTCGTCAGCAATGTCCACCGCACCTAGCAAGTCGACAAGTGCCGACAGCTATCGTGCCTCAGCACACGTGCCCGGCTTCACACAGGCTGTATCCAACGGATCCACCAGCTCACCATCAGCATCTTCCATGTCTCACACCGGGCTAGACTCGTCGTGCGGCACCACCCCAGAACCATCAGCCGATTCACCACAAAATCGCAAGATAAGTGAGGCCTCACTGAATACCATTGACGAGGAATCTTCGCACATCAACAACGATGTACAAGGTAAAACATCTCCTACACAGAACCGCTCTCACCCTCCTCTGCTGCCCAAGGAAGATTGCGTCTCTGACACTACCCACAGCACCATCCACCATGACGAAATCGCCCGCGGCCGACCTCAACGGCATCGACTGGTTAGCGCAACAAAACGGCGGGCAGTTCGACCCCGTCCTCTTCGGCGACTACCGCGATCCCCAGGACAACATTATGAACACCAACCTCGGCGACTTCTTCAACGACGCATTCCTCACGCAGGACTTCAGCACCCCCTTCAATACAGGCGAGCTCACACTGTCCCCTCAGCCCGCCCCGCCACAACAACCAACTGCGCCTGCCAAGCCCGACCCGATCAAGCAATGCGAAGCAGCGCAGAACGCCAACGACGACCCCTCTGCAAGATTCAAACACTTTTTGTCATGTGACAAAGTCTGGTTGGTTTTCCCTTCAACCAACTTTTCCATTTTGGTACATCACTGACTTGTATAAAAATTTCAGGGACCGCGTGCAGAAATCCGAAAAAGTCACTTCCGGCGAGCTGGGCATGGACGACCTCTGCGCCCAGCTGAAGTCCAAGGCCCGATGTTCCGGCAAGGGCGCCGTCATCGACGAAGCGGACGTCGATGCCATTTTAGGGCCGGCGTTCACGGGGCAGAAGGATTTCTTCTCGATGTTCTCTTGAGGCGGGGATGCAGATGTTGAGAGGCTGACTGTGGGAAAAAGTGAGAAAATGGTTTGCGGAACAAGGCAAGGACTCGAGAGGGGAGGGATACATCGAGCGTAGGGATGGGCGATGGTTCTGAGGGCCCAGTATGCGGACGGTCTTGGTATGAGCTTATGTATGGTACATAGCAGCAGTATGCGGGCTAGAAATACAATGCAAAGCCGGCTCGGCGACGTCACCATCGTGGTCCAGGCATGAACACAGAAGAAAACATGAAGAATCTACAAGCGTGCAGTATGCCATGTTCATGAAGATCCACTGCAGACGTGTACTCCGACGCGGACGCTCAATACACCCAGTATATCTCTTTCCTTGCGAATCATTGATCGAAGTCTATACCATCGCTTCGCATACATTCAAAGCCAATCACGCTCTATCCATGACTTCATTTGTCCATGCATGCATTTCCCGTTCCTGGGTATCGTATCACATGCCTAACCCCCCATTTCCTCCATGCAGATCATCGCAGTACACTCATCTCCCCAATGTCCATGCGTTCACACCACCCAATCCACTCCTACCACTCCTATACCTTCCCCCATCCGCCCCTTCCTCACGAACGCGCCACCTCATCCAATCGCTCATACTTCTTCACCTCGGACGGGTATTTCCCATGGACGTACTTGACCATCTCCACGAGCTGCGAGCGGGTGGCGTCGCTGAGCTGCTCGTCGGGGGGGCTGAGGACTTGGTTGAGGATGGGGAGGAGTTGGGGGGTTAGGGACAGTATGGTGGGTTCGGAGGCGGAGTCTTGATGAGAGAGGGTTGTTAGGGCAAGGAAGGAAGGGATGACGAGAGGGGGTATAGGAAGGGATAGCTTACAGAGCCGCACAATCATCCCCCAGACAGGCTCGTTCTCCTCGTAGTCCTCCTTTAGCGGCAAGAGCTCCACCAGAGCAGGCAGAACCATCTTGATCGGCATATGGTCCTGATGCCGCACAATCATGCGACTCACGCACCCCGCTGCGTTGTCCATCATGCGCGCCCGCTCGGTCTGCAGCATCGGCTCCAGTTTCCCCAGGATGGCAGGGAAGGCTTTCAAGATCTCGGCGTCGGACTGGGATTTCTCCTGCAGCAAACCAATGGCGAAGGCGGCGTTGGATTTCGTCTCGGCGTCTTCGTCGCTGAGGCGGTGGAGGAGGAGCTTCAGCAGTGTGGATGTCGAGGGCGTGATTGCGGGGCCCATGCCACGGATGCATTCTGCGATCGTGCCCACCGCGGTGCTGCGCTCGATGTGCTCGCTGCTGCTGGCGAGCTTCAGGATGCTCTTCTCGAAGATCTTGAAGAGCTCGGCGAAGGAGGCGCCGAGGGCGGTGGCGAGGCCGATGACGGCGTCGAGGGTGCAGTCGACGACGAGCCAGTCGTATTCGGCGGATTCTTCGAGGTCGTTGTCTTCGGTCTCGAGGCCGAAGTCGGATTGGCAGGGGTGGGAGCGGCGGAGCAGGTGCAGGAGAGTTTCGGTCAGGGGTTTGAGGATGGTGGGAGAGGCGATTAGGGAGGGGCCGGTGATCTTGAGGGTTGCGGCGAGGGAGCGGCAGGTTTCTGTGACGGTATTGCTATGTAGAGGCAGGGTTTTTAGCTGATGCTTGTTGTAAGAGGATGCGCAAATGAAGGGGGCTATTGTTGGTGGGATCAGGGTAGAAATCGCGTTCTCAGCAAGGTACCAAAGGTACTCTGAGTGAGCTGGGATTAACGATATGTGTGTGTCATCATGTTAGGGAAGCGCAGCAGACGAAGTTGGATAGAAGACACATATCAACGTACCGATCTTCTTCCTCGGGCCATGTAGCTAGCACGGCGGTCATGATGAGTTCACCAAGCTTGGCGATCTCGGATGTAGGCTGTACCTGCACTGGCACACCATGCTTCCAACTCTTCTGCGCCTCCGGTTGGAGCTCCCATACCGTAGCATACATCCGGAACAAGGTACTAATTGTGCCTCGCCGAACGCCTTCGTAAGGGTGCTCTATCAGAGGAAGTACGATCTCGACCGTCTTTTCCAAATATCCAATGTAGTCATTGGGTAGGTGAGTGACAATGTCTCCAAGAACCTCAACGGCGATCTCTTTCTCCTGGGCAATAGCAGTCACGGCTTGGAGATCATCATCCCACTCATCATCCTCCCCGTCCAGTTCGGCTTCGTCAATGTCCTCGATTTCGCTGGCTTCGATGATTTCATCCTCGCTCATGGCAGCCACTTTGACCTTTCTACCACCAATTGTCACCTCTTTGCCAGCAAGATCTGCTCCCTCTTGGCCGAGATCGACTTCGAGGTCCGACTCCTCCGACTGTAAGCTTTCGAAAAGAGCCTTGACTACACCGTCGAGGAATGGTTTGAAGTCGACTTTGTAGACCTTCGCCAAGTTGCCCCAGAAGAGGAAACTTGTCTCCTTGAGCTTGGGATGGTCAAGGTGCATGGCCTCCTCAGTGGCCGACATCATTGGCTGGACGTAACGCTGGAACGGCTTAGCTCCTACAGCTACAGCGATATTGCCGATGGCATCGCAAGCCACGCATCGTAACTCGAAATCTTCGTCACTGTCCTTGATCTGCACAAAGCTAGACAAAGCATTCATCGTCTGTTCAAGGTAAGGCAGAAAATCGTCACTGGAACAAGCGGCGATCGAGCCTACTGCTCCAATCGCTGCCTCTTTGGTCTTCGTGTCAGGGTGTGAAAAGAGGCGGCTCATTCGTAGGTAGAGTTCGGACAGATACTGTTTCATGTCCTTCTGCTCCATATCGGTAGCGATCGTGTCGATCGCGTTGCAGCTGGCTCTGATCATGCCCATGTTGGCCTCATCGTCGGGCCCGGTCAGGTTCGAGGTGGCGGTGTCGATGGCTTTGACAAGTGGCGGGAGCAGCTCCTGATGTTCCTTTGACAGCTCCTCGCCCAACTCCTCGCCCAATTGAATGATGCAGTCCAAAGTGGCACGCCGGACGGTCGGATGATTATCGTTGAGTAAGCGCAGTACGAGTGGTATGACCTCCTTGATTTGGGTGGCCACAAAATCAGGAGCGCCCTCAACACACTGACCTAAGCTCCGAATGCCAGCTTGCCTCCTCTGCGGGTCTTGGCTGTTTACGTATGGGCCCAAGGCGTGCATCAAAGGTACAACGACTTGAGCGGGTGGAAGGTTTCCAGACATGATCGTAAGAAGGCCTAATGCTGACCGTGGAGGGTCCATCTCGTCGTCGTCGCCATCTGCATCTAGCTCCGTTGCGATCTTAAGACACAACAAAGTTAGCTGCTCTCCCAGCTTCAGGCCCTGGACCTTGAGCTTGCGAACAGACACTGCCTGAATCAAGAAATTGAGAGCTTGTGTTCGTGAATCATCGTCAAGCTCGGTCCGGGTGGCGATATCGCTCATGAATTGAATCAGGTTTCGGAAGTGTGGATTCAGTATCGCTGAAGCGCAAGCCAGTAGAGTCTGGAAAACCTCGAAGGCTTGTAGAATACGGTCTTCATCCTTGGCATCTATTGAACTCTTGAGAACACTGACCATGTGAGGGATTGCGTCTTGTATGGCACGCAACGTGTCCGGGTCATTGTCCGGCTCAAGCAAGATAGCTATCCTGCTAAGTGCCAGCATAGTGTTGATCCTCACTTCCATGCTCTGAGGATCATTGATGGTCTTGTTGAAGAGATCCAGTATGTGCTTGAACCTGTGCATGGCCGCTTCTCCTGCGGTGTCGATGAGAGCGAAGAGGATGTCTATAGACAATCACACGGTCAGTATTACTCCTCTAGTAGCGAAAGTCAAGCGTGCAAGAGATCTCCGGAGCTCGTTTGCTGTAAGACATCTTGCATGGCGAATTGCATGGTACAAAGAAACTCCAGAGATACTAACATGTGCTGACTTCTCGTGGCCGAGGATCTGAGTCCGTCCCAGCACTTAGCAGCATGTCGAACAATTCTAGCCATTCCGAATTTTCAAAGTCCTTCTCTGCTATAGCAGCAATGACTCGTGACGCCTGATGCCTCACTAATTTGTCTTCCTCGTAGAGTGTGCGCTGGAGCAGGTTCCTACGGAACCCTGCCTTCTCGCTCTCTGGGACCGCTTCCCAATGCTTTGGTATCAGTGTCTTAGCTTGGGTCGCAGCCAGCTGCCGTAACGCTGCAGGTTGCTGTGAAACGAGTAGCTCAATTAGGAGGCAGAGGGAGGCTGGGAAAGGGTAGTAATCCGACTTCAGGGTAGCTGTCGCAGCTTTGACGCGCTCAGTGTTTGCTGCTCCACATCAGTATATTATTTGCCTTACAGATATCAGATGGCTAGCTCACGCGCAAGGACATCCTTAAAGACGTCAAAGAATTCTTGGCGATCCATAATAATCTGTGCGCGACATAATGAGTGGACAAACAGATTCGAAAAAAGTTAATGTGATCTCAACTTTTGTACCGACGTTTCCCCGCCGTGTATCTATCACGTGCTAGGGCTGGAAAGTGTTGTGATACTGAGTATCGCGACACCATACAACCCAAGTATATTGTTATCACACACACTATTCCATAGCTGGGGAGAAGTTCTACGCTCTCTGGTTTATGGCATCTGACTCGGATTGCTGAGCGGCTTTTCGAACCTAAGAAGCTATCCTCAGATCCCACAAGCAGTATACCCTCACAAGCAGTATACCTGCCAAAGTCGATCTGAGATTTTAAGTTTTCCAATATAAGCGACTTTCTATCCACTATGACAAGTCCCTTACAATGCAAAGCCAACGTTACAGTCTAGACAATGCTGTTTTCTACAATTCCTCACCCAAATGCTTTAGTAATCGTCCGAATCGTAGTCGTCCTCTGGCAGCATCGCTCTATACCGCCTCGAGTTCAGATCATCTTCAAGCCCCCCGTCCGACTCGGGATCGACGTATCCTGTAGGTTTCTTAGCGTCATCTCCCTCGTCATTTTGAAGAGAGACACTCACCTTCACCACCCAATATGCTTAACGCCACCGGCAAGAATACCAATGCGTGCAACGCTGCCAAAACCACCAAGCTCAACCAGATTCTGAAATAATACACCTCGAAAATCTTGCTCCTCGTAAATGCCAACACGAAAACCCCAAGGAACTTAGTCACGGTAATCCCACTAAATACACTCGCACCCACGTTCACTAAAGCTGCCCATGCTCTGGCGTCCTTCCCCCTAAATTTACTCTTCGCCTTTTCCATGATAGGTTTCGAGGGAAACATGAAAGCTCTCGCTATATGCGCGCAAAACTCGACCCCGATCCCGACGCAGATAACCAGGTTAACGAGTGAGATGGCATTCAGGGAGACCGAGAAGAGCGCCATGGCCCCAAGAACGTCGACGACGATCATGATCACGGTAAGTGTTACCACCATACCGGTGGCGAAGGAGCCGAGAAGGGTAGATGAAATAACCAGGATAATGGCAAGCGCAGACCCAATAAGAGTGCCGGCTAACCGGGCGATGGTGGCGTACTGGTCGAAGAAGATGTAGAATTTTGAATACGGAAATACTTTAATATCTTGAAATTCGCTGATGGTGTCCGCAATGCGCCGAGCGGAGGCATATGCTTCGATGAAGCTGCGTTGGTTGCGGAGAGGTGTGTGGCTCGTTCGGAAGTGAGAGGCGGGCACGGAGCTATTATTTTTGTCAATGACGAGAGCGTTGCTGTAGGGAGCTTTACCCCCAAAGGGGCATTCCTCATTAGTGGGCGACTCGATCCATTTGGATAGATAGTGCACGAATTCAGAACCTTCGGGCATGCCATGAAGAGTTACGTTCCAGGGCGGATCCCTGCCTGCGAAGCAAGGTTTGCCATCCTCGACGCAACATTCTTCGTTCGAAGGATTGAGCCACGTGAAGAAGTCATCGAGCCAACTAGCTGTGGAGCCGGAGATGTAGGAAAAATTTGGCCGTTTTGATTCTTGCTCGAGGACGTTGGCCAGAGAGAATGAGTGGCAAGTCGAGAAGCGCCCACAGAGCTCTTGTTGATGCTGGCGAGCGGTGACGTCTAGATCGCGCGTCACAAAGTAGACTGGGGGGCCCGTATTGAAGTATTCGTCTAGGTCGTTGAAGTATGGTATCAGGTAAGAACCACGGGGAAAAGCGATTCTCTGATCAAGACCTAGTGCGACCTCCGGCACAAGCGCCAAGCCAGCTGTGAACAGACCCAGAAAACCGACTACCAAGCCAACCTTTACTCTTCGGTCGAGTAGAGCCGGGGCATAAGCCTTACGAATGAATTTCTGCAATGGACCTTCATCCTCGAATCCATAGGCCCCGCCGCTATGCGCTTGTGAAGCATCTGCCCCCTTAATTCTGATAAAAGGGAAACAATCTGCGCGACTGCTCTCAACCCTTCTCTGATTCAAGGCTAGCACAGAGACGAACATGGTGACCTGCAATACAGCGTTGAGCAACACGGCTCCGGCTGCGTATATCGCAAAGTTTCTGACCGCAGGCATTCCCACCGCAGCACCTAGTGCAAACGCGATGGTCTCGGTCGAAGCTGACAATAGGATACTCGGGCCCATTCTACCTAGGGCTTTGGCAATCCGTGTCTCGACATCGTCATCAGAATGGCTAATGTTGACCCGCTCGAACTCATGCACGATGAGGAAGATGTTATCGACGCCCACAGCTAGCACCAAAAATGGGATAACCTCAGCAATGATCAGTGTCACCTTGATACCAGCAGCGGAGAACAAGCCAACGGAAGCCGAGACGGACATTAGCACGATGATGATGCCTATGATGCCAAGCGTGAACTTCGATTGAACCAGTGCGTTCGCTGGGTTACGGAGGATCGATCGGGCAGTGAGGGTCGTGGAGCCTAGCGCAAGAGAGGCATAGAGGAACATGACGATATAGCTGATGACAACGATATTAGCGTCCGTGTTCGTCGTCTGGCTGAGCTCTTTCTCCAGACTAGCCTCGGTAGTATACGACAAACGAAGGCCTCGCTCATTGGCCTCACGAGAAACGGTCTGCAAGAGATTGATGAAACTCTCCTCCCAGTCTATAGCGCGGGCCTCACCGTCTGAGCCTTCTGCGTGATTGTTCACAACCCACGTAACGATCAGAGCCTTAGCGCTAAGAGCGTCGCTGTTTTGTACGCCACCAAGGATCATATCGGGCCGCAGCGGTTGCTGGAAATCTGGTAAGCAGTCCTGACTGCCGGGTTGCTCGGTGCAATGCTGCAGATGCTCTCTCCAACCGTCATTGTCAACATCCGTGAATGATCCGCCGAAGTAGCCTGTCAAAGACTGAACGACGCAAGCTTCTCCCGTCGGATTGAAGCAGACATTGCTTAAGGTAGTTCCTCCTTCGAGCGACTTCATACGCTGAATCCGACTCTCGACATCAAACCACCACCGGAGGGTATCGTAGCTCAGTACAGGTCCTGGGCCCGACTTGTGCGTGTCATTCACTAGGAAGGCCTGTTCTGCTCTGAAGAAAGGCCCAAAGTTCTTGTCGAAATACTCTTTTTCTTGAGCGGCAGCAGACGACGGGCTGACCCACAGTCTGACGGGGTTTGTCTCGATCTCAAAGTTGATCCAACCCATACTCAAGACCAACACAATGAGCACACTCAAACTAATGGTAATTAGAGGGAATCTAGCGCACTTTCTCCCAAGCTCACTGAAAGCTTTGTCGAAGAGGCTGTTCAATGGATATTGCCTCTGGGGCCGCTCCAACACACCTGCGTTGTGCACAGTATCGCCTTCGTCTTCGTCATCACTGAGTGCGGCATCTTGCAGTAATTGCAACCTTTCGGTCTTTCGTTGATTGTGCTTTTGATATGCAATATGCCCGGACACTGCTGCCACGAGTAACACTAGGAACACACAGTAAATCAATATTACCGAAAATGAAAGGCATGGCAGAGCTCCGACGTGACACTTTTCTTGCGCGGTCACTTTTGGCAATTCTGGACATACTGCAGGGCAGTCAACGCATGCGCAACGGTAGGCCTCGTCAGTGTCGTTACATGCTTTAGGCTTCGAATCTGCTGCTTTGATGCCATCGTGTTCGAGGCCAGCCGGCCGAGGGAAATTGATCTGGAACGGACTGCCGAGAAACTTCTTGTCGCCCAGAAACTTAAGAAAAGTAGTGTAGTTTTTCGCTCCACCGCCAATGAAGTCCATTGCCTTGCCCCCAGTGGCGCCAAACTTGACGTCTTTGCAACTGTCGTAGAAACCAGACCCATAACGATCTGACCAGATGTTATCCAGTTCCGTCACAATGAGCTTTTTGGAGGAGGATGTAGCGGTTTCCGTTATGTTGACGAACAGCGACTGGTCGGGCGAGCATGAAAATGTGCAGAAGAGGTTGAAAAAGTTCACCTTGCAAGCAGGACATGCCGAGATGATCGACTCCGCCCTTTTCAGGTTGGTACTAAGTGCATCAAGCTGGTCACTGTCACAACAGATGTCGGTGTTGTTCCATTTCGGTCCACAGATGCCAACAAGCTTCTGACGAACTGCTTTCGAAGGTGTCTCTGCAAGACTATTGTCCGGACATGGTAGCTCTCCTCCGAAGAAAGACTGTTTCCCACAGTGACCTTTCATTGCGCATCTGCCCTCCTCATGCTTCAATGTCCAGTTCCCGTCATTATTCGCGGCTGTGACGATCACCATGCACATGATGGCACAGTATAATAACATTCGAGGCCACGCCAGGCGTGGTGGCCCCGCCATGGCTCTTGTATGGTCGCCGCCCCACGACGTCAGATCGAGGATCGCAGAACTCTATATTGTCCTTTCTCTATACAAATCCAATTGTATTATCTTTCAAGGCCCGTTGTGCGTGAGGTTCGCAGCTGGAATGCCCGGTTTATTTCAGAGGCGGACTGGATCCTTTCGGTCGCGCTGCGCGAATCCTGTAGCTAAAGTAAACCAAGATTTTAGAATTGGTAATCTGGAAACTGAGTGCTGTTCGTGTTCTCCTTGCACATATAGGCGTGGGCGAGGTCAGATTATCACGACCGAACTGGATGGCTTTTTGGAAACAGCGGTTGAGCTGATCAAGTGCTAGGACAGTGACGTGGTTGAGAGGATGGAAGCCTGTTGTCCGCGCATCGTCAGGTGGCTGGCTGCCAAGATTCTGGGGAGTCGGGCCGAACCGGCCAGGCTTGCGCCACAAAACCAAGGTACGGAGTATTTTTATGGAGTACCTTACAGTTCCTTGGTTATCACGAGTACTTTAGTCTACATGTATGGTCAACGTCAGTGTAGAAAGGCAGAATCTGGCGCTGCTTCTGGTACCGTGAGAAATTTAGACGCTGGCAATGGAACTGCTCGTTATGGGACGTGCAAACTGTACAAGGTAATTTTGCATAGATGCCGATGTTACAAGCAACAGCGGTCTATTGCGTCTACAAGCCATTACTGCTATGAGTGCAGCTAGAATACAGTCGGTCGCACCTTGCGAACATACCCCGATGCTACCGTAAACCCACTGGACCGCTCAAATAGAAGCTCTATTTGCAAAGAGAAGTATGCAAAGCTTCAGCATGCTCGAGCATCTCTCCAGTTCTACTGCTTAAGCGCGACGTTGTAGCCGAGCTTTGCTGGAACCTTTGAGAGCCTTTGAAGGCATGGGAATGAAGGGTGTAGACGGCAGGAGCAATAGAAGTGAGGATTCCTGCCATAACGCAACGGACTGCTCATGACTTCTCGGCAGACGACTTCTCGGCAGACGACTTCTCGGCAGACGACTTGTCGGCTGCGGGCGCTGCTGGCACGGTCGACGGCGTGCTGGTTGCTGGTGGAGCGGTTGAGTTCTCGTCCCCGCTCTTGTTGAAACCCCCACGGCCACGGCCACGCCCTCGTCCTCCACGACCTCCGCGATCCCCACGATCGCCGCGGAAACCTCCTCGCCCGCGACCTCCTTCGCTGTCGCTCGCACCACTCTGGTATCCTGGACGTGGCCCGCCGCTCGCTCCGCCACGGCTGCTCCCCTGCCATGTTCCAGCTCCTGGTCCGTCTCGGTTCTCTCTTGGAAAGTTCTGTTTTGGTCCACGGTTATCGAACCACTTCATGTTGGGTTTCCTTGGTTGGCCGGCGACCGGTTGAGATACTTTCTTGTGGTCTGTTGGCTGGCGTTCCAAGGCAGCTCTAGCATCTTCATGCGACCCAAAATGGACGACATGATTCGTCCCCTTCCCCCATTTTTCTATACTCACAATCTTCCATTTATCTTCGACCGGGAACGCCTCTCGTACAGCTTCTACGGACTCCATGTTGTGAACGAACAGGCTTATGCTAGGCTTGTTCTCGGTGGTTGGAGAGGATGGTTTGTTTGCAGCCGGTGCAGCCTGCTTGTCGCTCGAAGTAGTACCGTTAGTGGCTTGGTTTGGTGTTGATGGTTTACCTGTAGTCGTGGTCGCAGGTGTGGGCGTTTCCGAGCTAGTGGCCTGGGGTACTGGTGTGGCGGGCTTTGCTTGATTCGATGTGGGTGCGGCTGCAGGTGCAGGACCAGAACGAGGAGCATTTGGAGCTTTATCTTGTTGGGCTTGTGGAGGCAGTTGGGTCGTCGGCTTTGGCTGGATGGGAGCTTGCTGGTTCCGCGCCTGTGAGTTTTGGTTCGATTGCTGACTTGGTTGCGAAGGTCCAACTGGCGGTCGAGTCTGGCCAGCTCCTGCGGGACCGCTCACAGTACCGCCACCTTGCATCACCGCATTGGTAGGCGTAGGCTGTACGGGTGACTGAACCGACTGGGTCATCCCTGGCTTGGCACCAACGCCACGATGAGCGAAATTAAAGCCTTGCGCGCGCATCTCTGTACCAATTCGTCCAGCGTCTATCTCGAGTACGAGGTAGCCGAATGCAGCGTCGGCAAGATTGAAATTCCACATGTTCTTGAACGCACTCTCGTCGACGACTCCTCCGGCGCCTTGCCCGGCCACGGGCCCACCAAACGGATTGCCACCGTTTGCGACTGTTGGCATCTTCTGAACAATATCGAGAGCGTTATTGAGTAATGTCTGCTGAGCTTCATTGTGAGAGACCGCCGGCTCGACTTCGGTTTTCACGGTTTCCCAGACGTCATTGAAAGATGCCTTCGAAGCAGCAAGCTTCCCACGGTAATGATCTAGCGTTGGGTTGACACTGAACTCGTTGTAGGAGCTGCCATAGCGGAAATGAAGGCCAGCGGATATCGAGAAGTCGGCTTTCAGAGTGACCGCTATCTGATTTAATAGACCTTCTCGTGCCGGCGACGCGTGTGTGATGAAAACGCGGGTCTCGGTGGGGTCATACACACGGCTGGCCGTATCGGCGAGCTCGCCCATCTGCAAAAGGCTGGTCCACATAGTGCCCTGACCCCCGGCAATGGTAGTTCGTCCTTCTCCATTGTCAAACAATTTATGCATGACCACGGCACCTCCGAGACCGAGAAGACGAAGCTTCACACCACCAACTTCCAAGAGTCTTGAATTGGCTTCGTCAATTATGTGCAGCTTGTCCACCTTGTATTCTCCAAGTCGGAACTTCTCTAAAACTCGTACGTCTTCACATGCACCCCAAACGGTATAAACAGGTACTTCTAGTGTGAATTTCTTGTCAATGAACATGGGCAACTCCGAAAGGATAAGCTCGTTTCCTGGGAAACGCTGTCTAATTGGTCCCTGCTGGGATGTTGACGACTGAATGGCTCGTTTCGTCTGTTCTGAGAGGAGAGGTGAGTATTGGGCCACATGTTTCAGTGTTCTGCGAGAGCAGTCAGTAACCTCGACACTGGGTTACACGTGGAGCTACGAAGCGAATACGTACTTGTCAGCAATACGGTCCAGAGAGCTATCATCATAGAATCCGAAGTCCCCAGTATGGATTATGTAGTCGGCTCGAGCTTGCTTTGCCAGATCGTTCAAGGACTTCAGATTTCCTAGACCGTCCGCGTGTCAGTGTTCGGCCGTATCTAGGTCAACAATACCATCCTGATTACCTCGAACATCAGCTATGCACAGAATGCGAGCTCCACCATTTTGAAGGACGCGTCCATTGTTTGGTAGGAAGTTGGCTCCAGTGTTTCCTGCTCCAGCTGAGGCCGGACCAGAACTCGCGCCGTTGGGCATGTGAGCTTGACTGTAGGAATTGTACGGACGTGACTGCTACGACACCAGTGGTCAGCAATAGCTACCTCTATGAATAGCTCTTTGGAAGCTACAGATCTTGGGAAAAAGTGGCGACTCACAGCAGCCATGGAGATCGTAGATTATCTGTAAGGAGTTGCTATGTCAGGGGCAAATCAGGTGACAAGTACCGGTGAGATAGTCTAAGATAAGGGAAATCGGACAAGAAGGACAACGCCAGAACCTGGCTTGAGTCAAGTAACGGGGAGGGTATCAAAGTACAAGGTAGAGTGCAGTGACCGGGTTACTTGGACTTTTCCAGATTCGTTTTTTTGCGATTGCCAAGCGCTTCCTAGTGTCAAAGGAGCTAGTGCGCAAACGCGACAGTAGAAATATCCGGTCCAGGCTCCACAACACTTCGAGTACTGTGCTTGAAATTCAAGTGCAACTCCTCAATTCCATTACTTCGTGCACCTTCAACGTCCAGAGAGTACACCCTTTCAATGGTCGTGACTTGCCTAGTGTACCAGGAGCTAGCTACACAGGTGGCGATCGACAAAATCTGCAATCAATTCCTACTTAATGCAGGAGTAAGCTGATCACGGATGTACATTCAGTTTGGTGATTCGCGTTTCCATTACGCAAACAGCAATTATGTTTTTCACAAATGTCCCGACATTGTTATTGTATTTCCTGTTCTTGTATCCTCCGGGGCTACTCCATACACTATCTATGAGTCGCCCAACAATAACTGCTGGATCTATTCAGAATCTCTATATTGGCAGAGTAATACTATAAAGTACATTCGCCATTGTATCGATTCGATAGCAGGCAGTGACACTACGTTCTGACCTTGCATCAATCTCCCGGTGCAAACCAGGTGTACGGTCTACACGTAAGAAGTGTCCGCGGCTTAATCATAATTCTGGGTTGTACAATGTTGCTCTTTGGTGCTTCATGATTGATTATTCGGGCCCCAAAAACGGTTTTTTCTGATATGTGGTCACCATCGAATATCGTGTGTTGGACATTGTGCCTGGTGGTTTGTGTTGGCTTTATCCTGATCGCCCTTTCGCGATATCAGAGTGCTGAGTCCTACTGTCTTTACATCCTTTGACTCGGCTATCTCTCATCACTGTTCGGTATGACACAGGGTCAGAGGAGGTAACCTTAGCACACGACTAATCTGGATGAATGTTTAATCGCAATCTCAATATGACTGGATACTTGCTAGCATCTCACGAACGTTTATTTAGGAGGCAATAGCAAGCTGCCAACGCTTCCTCCAATACTACGTCTACTTCGCAAGCACAACGAAGTCTACGAGGATCTTGCAAAACATTTCAACCACGATGTCTTTTGGCCAGCTTTTCGGAAAACCTAAGATCAGTCATCACTCGCTTGATGGTGAGTTCAGGCCTGTCCGATCCTCGAACTCTGCATCCATAGGCGGCGATGGAGCTTTCAACGCTGGTGTTTTCGTGGTCAGGCGCAAGCCAGATGAACGTAAATGCGTGGAAAAACGCTTCAATACCGTTGATATCCTGAACGGTCGCGCAGAGTTCGAAATGTTTGCTTTACGGGAACTCTCGCACAAGAATGTCGTCGAATACCTCCATGCCTTTATCGAGCTTCATCCGCCTCGAGCAAGCATGTACATGGAATTTGCCGACCTAGGTACATTGGAGGACAGAATTGTATCAAACCGTGAACAGAATAAATACCCAGCAGAGTCTGCTGTGTGGTATTTGGCCATGCAATTAGCCAACGCTGTCTCATATTTGCAGTACGGAGTTCGTGATGCATCTTCGGACTATCGGTCGGAACGCCGTTCCCAGCCCGGATGGATAGGCATCGTCCACAGAGATATCAAGCCAGCAAACATATTTCTACGGACTGATACAGCAGCACCATTGCCTCGCATTATACTAGGAGATTTCGGGCAAGCCATTCGTGAGGACAACGACAACTGGAACCGTATCTTCGAAGGTGGAGATAGGCATTGGATGGCGCCTGAAGCTCCACCATGGAACTACGAAGCCGATGTTTGGGCTGTTGGTGCGAACATCCAAGCGACCTGTCGGCTCGGAGCCCAGCCCCTGCCCCGTGAGGGCCAGAATCTCGTCGGTGCTGGACGCCGCTACTCCAGATATATGACCGATGGTATCATCGCTCTCATGGAACCGCATCCTTGCGATAGGATGCACATTCGAGACTTCGCGCTGGAAGCGGGTAATCATGTACGTCGTGCTTATCGAGACGAAGGAGGCCCGTCGCAGCGTCATCAACAACGCGGAAATCGCGATCGATGAGAACAGCGCCAACCGAACAACTTCCGCGGTCCTCAATCTTGCAGTGCTTCCGCGAATTTCTGATGACGAGAAGGATTTTGGAGAACAAATGCGAATATCGGGGACCACTGTCCAGCACTCTGTGTGTTACATAGGGAGAATCCCCGAAGCTTGCAGGAACAGCAGCTTGCTGCCATGTACCGAATAAAACAGGGAGAGCCTACAATGATTGGATGCATTTTAACCATAATGTAAACGGTGTCTATCATACATAATTGCAATTGATGGGTTAACCCCCTATCCATTATTCTTGACCCCCTTTTAACTTGATCGAGAAATAAGTACATTTTTCTTTCCGGCCCCTGATATCGCAAAGAAGATAGAGATAGTGACGATCTCTAGCTGCAAACAGAGGATCCCTTCGGCCGTGTTGTCATGTCTGGGTCATTTTAGATTCTCTACCAATCCTCAAATACCCATCATGCATCAAAGTCATAAGGAGCCAAGCTTTCAGTCTCTTTACAAACATAGGTCCAACTGCAACCCGCCAACTACGCCGCGATCTATGCCCCCCTGAGTCAAGGAGACTGACTTCAAGACTCATTCCAGATGGCTAATCTCCATCAACCCGATGACTCCCCTACTCCTCTGAAGCCCCGGCCAAAATCTCAGCAATAGTCTTAGCGGCATGATTGTCAAGAACAAAGTTAAGTAGCCCTTGCTAACTTCCAAAGCGACCTGCTAGCTAATGTGTTTTCGGATGTTTTGTGATTCTGGCAGATCCTTGTACGATTGGATCTTCCTGTTGCAGTTCTGGCCCCCTTGCACTCGCGACGTGTACGGACTGTCACCAGGATTCATGTTCCTATTGCCGCTTCTTTTTTTGGCTCGCTTGTAGTTCATACGCAGATATACGTTTCATATCTGGGCGCAGATTACGTCTGTGTTGACAGAGTCGTCGAGCCAGGAGTTGACGATGAGGATGATTGGTTTTTTGGGGGACAGCTAGTTCGTACACTTCAGGGGGCCCGCTGAGATTATTGATGCCAGAGCAGAAGTTTGGCTGACAGATTGGAGAGAATACTGATCTTAGTTTCTCAGGGTTGTCGCTAACGTCTGGGAGATATAGGTTAAAGAACTTGGAAGTGGCATTCGGAGCACTCGGAGGATTGAGCTGAACGGGTGTGCCACTCAGTCTATCACCTACATCAGGCATCGCAGGCGCCGTATCGATGATGGCGGTAGAGCAGGAAGAAGATATACACAGAGGAGTTACGCGTGGCTAGAACGAGCTTCTGCATAGTCCCGAAGAAACAAAAATGACGGCTCTGGTTCAAGTTCGTGGGTCCTTTTGATTACCTCCTGCGAAGACTGCCATTTGAAAGTAGAAAACAAGTGATTCCCTCGTTGCTGGAGCCTCGGAGATAGATGATTACACGACAAGCGATTGACGATTGATAGTGGACAAGAAGCTATTCGTATTTGATAGACTCGAGATGCATAGCTTAAAGAAAGGATTTATGACATGCAGGATGTCGAGAGTGATAGACGACACACAAAGTACCAGAGGAGTTACAAGGCTCGGAAGAAACGCAAAATCCTACCGTGCATCGACTAGAGGCTGTGTACAGTGAAATCATCGGCCACTATGATGGGTGCAAGATATATGCTGAAAAAGCACATGGAGCAGAGACCCGGGGAGTTAATTAATAGCGTGATAGGGTTCATTTAGCGCTTTCACAACGGTTGTCGCTCCTTGACCTTATTTTTAGATCCTCGACCCCAACTTCTGGCAAAATAAATTTGGTCAACTTTCGCATTTCGCTATTAAAATATATAGAATTAATTAGTTATTACTCTAGACACTATACGCTTTCTAAAATTGCTTTGCTTATAAATTTTGATTACGAATTGCTAAAGTTATAGAAACTACATAGTTTATTAACTTATAAGAAGTTTAAATTAATTTTTGTTTTTAAGACACGCTTTGAAATACAAAAACTTTGCAATTAAATAACTTTCTTAATATTGACTTAAACTTTATTAAAGATATATTGTTAAAAGCGCAAAGTCTACTCTATTAAACGTAAGATTTTGATAATAATAAATTAAGAAATACGAAAGTTGATTAAAAGCATCTTGTTAGAAGTTAAGATCAAGAATCTAAAAATAAGATTAAGAAGCGACAAATCGTTGTGAAAGCGCTAAATATGTTTAGATAATCTATAATAGAATAAAATTTAAATCAATTGCGTCAAAAGCACTTGCAAGATGTTTGCGCATTGCAAACATTCGCGAGAAGTAATATATATAGGAAGGTTACAATTATCTCCCCTCCCAAGAATCTCGTCCCGAGATTCAGGGTTATTTTAGGGTCTACCCAGGGTTACGCCAGGGTTACCGAAAAATTCTTGATGTGTTGCGCACTTAGAGGCCACTTTGAAGACATGATGCTTAACACGTGTTATTTCTCTATTGCGTCCAACTAGCACTACGTGTTACGCTTAGAGATTGCGTACAACATGTTGCTTATGTTAAATGAGCACATTTACGTTTCGCTTCATGCGACGACGTGGCATGCGATCTAGACTACTAGGCTTCTCGCGCAGGATATACGACGTCAAACTTTTTGCGCTCACGATCGCCTAACTTATAATCACAAAAGAAATTGATCTTGAAGCTCAAACGTAATGCGTCGCATCGAATGGAAGTACGAACGCGAACACTATTGTAATAGAACAAAATCTAAATCAATTGCGTTAAAAGCACTTGCGAGATATTTACGCGTTGCAAACACTCGTAAGAAGTAATATATATAGAAAGATTAAATAATCTTTGTTGCACTAACAAACTATTCTTCGCATAAGATACTTTCTATGTTAAGAATTCTTTTGTTAGAGTAACATGGCATTTCTGCCTAGATAATCTCTATTAATATTGCACTAATTACTAATGTCGTAAATAGAAAGCATTAAGTATATCTTATTGAATTATCTCTTACAAGATAGGCGCAAAAGCTCGTCGCTCTTATTTCTAGAATCTAGCTTAGATTGTTAGCGCTTTTACAACGATTGTCGTTTCTTGATCTTATTTTTAGATTCTTGATTTCAACTTCTAACAAGATGCTTTTGATCAACTTTCGCATTTCTTAATTTATTACTATTAAAATCTTAAGTTTAATAGAATAATCTTTGCGCTTTTAATAATATATCTTTGATAAAGTTTAAATCAATATTGAGAAAATTATTTGATTGCAAAGTTTTTATGTTTCGAAGCATGTCTTAAAAACAAAGATCGACTTGAACTTTTTATATATTAACAAACTTTGCAATTTCTATAGCTCTAGCAATTTGTAATCAAAACTTATAAATAAAGCAATTTTAGAAAGCGCATAGTATCTAGAATAATAACTAATTAATTTTATATGTTTAATAGCGAAATACGAAAGTTGATCAAAATTATCTTGCCAGAAGTTGGGGTCGAGAATCTAAAAATAAGACCAAGAGGCGACAACGGTTGTGAAAGCGCTAATGGACGAAGTCTTGGCAGAGCCCTGACCTCCACCCCAGCTTGAAGCCGGATACAGATGCACCAAACCTCACCGATCGTGGGTTGACCGCAGCTATCCTAGATCAATTGTTTGAATTGAACGATGACCACCAAAACCTTCGAGCGCACGCGCTATCCCTACCTCATCTCCTCCGACCCGACCCTGCTCTCACATGATGCTATCTCCGCCGCCTTTTCCTCCCCTCAAACATACTGGGCCAAGCCACTCTCCCCCTCCGCTCTATCCACATGCATTAATTCCTCCTTCATCCTCGGCCTCTACATATCTAATATACCTCCAGGGGGCGCCGCAGGTCTTGCTACAGCTCCAAAACCTACACAAATTGGCCTTGCTCGCCTCATTACCGATTACGCAACGTTTGCGTATCTGACGGATGTGTTTGTGGTGCCAGAAGAGCAGGGTAATGGTTTGGGCAAGTGGCTGATACAGTGCGTCAGGGAGGTGGTGGAGGGCATGAGCGACCTCAGGAAGATGATGTTACTCTGCTCGGAAGGGGCGACGGAGAAGTTTTATGAGAGAGAGTTGGGGATGAAGAGGCGGGGGACTAGTGCTCAAGGAGGGAGTGTCATTATGCAGAGGGACGGCGGTGGGTCGACTCACCACGACAAGGAGCAGCAGGATGAATAGAAGCCATCATCAGGGTTAGAAGCCTGGCAGCTACGTTGTCATGGTCCTTCCTTCCCATCAGCATCGAAGATACCAGGGCCGATCACAACGATTAGCTCAACGCCAGCCACGTCCACCATAATGTAAACAAAAGGGAAGAAAGACGGAGAATGGAGAAGAAATTAAACCGGGAATGGGAAAACATAATTGGACGCGAGGGTTTGCGGGCCAGGCATTGCTGCAGGTTGTGTTTGCTGCTTTAGTCAGGGCACGAGATTTCAGTCATCACGTGGAAGTGTGAAGCGTTATCGAGAGACTATCCATTTCTCCATCTCTCAGCTTTGGGAGGCTGCGTCAACTCTGGCTACTTTCTGCTTTTCCACACCACCAGACTGCACCAACCATCGGCCGACCCCCTCCGTGTGCCAATGAAAGCCCCTGTCCCGGTACCACCGTTTTTCGTCAATTAAGCCACCACCGGCGTCTGTGTATGCTCCAGCGAAGTCAGCGGAGTCTCGAAACCGGCCGGCAACGAGTCCTCGAGCATGCGAGCAACTTCGGTACTACCGGCGTCATGCCATACAGTTCGATAGGCATTGGCGCGGGCATCGCAGATAGCTCTGCAAGTCCTTTTGAGGGCTGCACACTGGTATTGGCGTATTGACAGTCTGAATGCGGTCGGTGCATGCACGGTAATCTCGACTTCGGGAAAGTCCGAGAGCAAGTCCGCGATATTGTTCAGGTCTGCTTGCAAGGAGAAGTCCAAGAAGATGCGCAGTTTCCGAGTCTGCTGCCGTGTGTTCAGGGGTAAGCGCGGAAACCAGACATTGGTCACTGAGCACGGATCCGGCATCCTCGCAGAATTGAAGTTCTGCTGTCCAGGCATAAACACGAACATGTTGGCGCCGTAGATAAGTCCCGTCAGCTCCTCGTACACTTCACGGCAGCTCACTAGGAGATTCCAAATATCCTCGGACAGCTTGTAGCGTGCTGGCCACAAATTTTCGAAGATTGTTGTCTCCGGGCTGTACGTCAAATGGATTGTCTTGTTGACGAATGGAGCAAACAGCTCGTATATACTACAGCGGATATCGAGGTACACGCCTAGGAATGGACAGATTGTACGATCTGCGACTCCGTGAGTTATCTTTTTAGGACCCGAATCAGTGGAGACACTCTCGGAACCTATTTGGTCTCCGCGATTATCATCTGGAATGCCAGGACCAATCTCTTCGGTGCCTTCCAGCTTTCCTGGGACGAGAAGTTCTTCCGCGATCACATCGTGTCCGTGTTCATGCTCGGATTGTGAGTTGGTGATCAGTTCCAGTCCTGCCGTGACCGTCGACTGTGCTGGAGCGTCTCCACTCACTAGTCGATTCCCTTCGAACGAGGCTGCGTTTGTGGTCATGGCTAAGCTGTCTTCCGTTGAATTGATAGTCTTCTCATAGGTAGTTGGCTCTGAAAGGGACTGTTCGCTAAGGAGATGCACTGCGCTGAAGCTATTTCTGTTGTGGGCGATCTCCATCTTTTTGCAATCTTCCCCATCGGTAGCCTTTGGGGTATCTCCTGCTATAACGTTGTTGGCCATAACGAGGTTCTCTCGGACTGATCATACTTCCGCGAAGGTAGAATTATGAGGCGAAGCCCTGGCCAGTCCCCTAATTCACCCAATTTCCAAACGTCCTGTTTCAAGGCCAGGTCGTGGACTATCGGTACTGCTGTGGAAGTTGCTAGCTTTTAGCTAGCCGCATTATCAGCTATGCGTCATAGCCCATATATTGGAGGAAACTTGTAGCTTACCAATGCAGGCAATCAAGCACAAACATAGGTCCTTTTCGATACGAAATCTTTGTTGACACGGTATTCCTTGTTGATTTGGATGTTGGCTTGCCTCTGGACACGAAGACCGCTGCATGCTACCAAGGAATGAGTGCCATGACCTTGACCGTAGGTGCCTCAAGAAGAATAAGTGGATATATTTTCTTTGTTTCGGTCGATATATAAGAAGGACGAAAGCTTCGGATGGATGTCTTCCTATGTATAGGGAGCTACGCCTTGACGGAACATTCATCGCGAGCTTCATTGAGGTTCTGCACAATTGCCCAGCGGATGAATCATGCATAAGACGAAAAAGTCCGGTGTGTCGGTATCCATGAAGCTCGCGATGAATGTCCAGTCAGATGAAGGACGCATTATATAGGAGATGGGATGAAGTTCGATGTGTTGCTATTGGTGCAACTTCACCAGGGGTATATATACATATACGAAACATGGGAATTCAGCATGACCGTGCCAGATGACGTTCTCAAAGCCAGAATGGTCTTGCAAGACAGACAATCATCACCTGTTCACAAGGTGTGAGACAAGGCAGTCAGATGCATTCTTGGAATCACAAGTCTCTAACATAGGAAGCGAAGTCAATACTTACTTCCTTAACCTACAAGGCTACAGATCTCTATGACCTCTGATTGAGTACTGATGGCGACTACTAGCCTTCATAGCATACTCGGTAAGATAAGATGGGAGGAAAAATGCTGTTCAAGAATTAATAGGCACCTTTTACGAACACAGCAATATGGTAATCAACGCCCAGCGAGGTTTAATTATACTATAGATGCATGCACCTTGAGCAACGTGTAGATGTACTAGATCATGCACAGAAGATTCTTCGACGCTGGATACCAAATCTACTACAACGGCGTTAGGAAAAGCTTCCGCCATCGTGCAGCCCAAATCCCCTGATAAAAAGACCTCTCACCCGATCTTTACAGGTTCAGACTCGTGCAAGCGATGGATGTAATCAGGGTTTGGCGGAGAGTGATCTATGGAATTGATGGTGAGACATTGAGTCACCCTTGTGCACTTGAGGTCATGAGAACGTCACATTGGAGGAAAGGTACGTTTTGGCAGCAATAATTTCAGTCATACGATTTTGGTGAGATCTCATCTGCGACGATGTGGGTGTCACGGTAGTTTTTGATGGATCTCACCCTGTTTGGTGCTCGGAAGAAGATGCATGCTCAGTATCTGGTCCTGATCCCAGTAGGTCTACCTCCCGATCTCTTGTCTTATATCTTAGTAGCAGATGCCAGCATGGATGATGTCTTCTAATGTCGCGATATTCTTCCTTCGCTCACTGGATCATCGGTTTTCTCGCCTTTTCTCTAGTCATTCTCGCCATGCAACAATGATGTTTATTCCTGGAAAAAGTCAATGGACGGTAAGATATCCAGCTGGCAGTGCACTTGAAAGAAGGAAAGCCGTCTGTGCATCTTTGCTGTCATCCCACACTGTCGTTTTGTGGGCTCGGACCATCGCAATCTTTCTGCAGGTCTCGTGGAGGCAATCTTGCAATGCTGTCATTGCGCCAGACCTTACTCGCAGTGAGCCCAGAGCAACAACTGGGATTTCGACCATAGGAAAGTCGACAAGCCCAGCTATCAATCGGTCGACCGGATGATATGGCAATAGAGCATCAAGAAACAGCTGCAGCTTCTTGATCTTGAGCTGAACCGAAAGTCTCAACTGTGACATCCAGAGCTCAGAATTGGCATGAGGGTATCGGAGTCGCTTGTGGTAGTTGATACAGCCTGGACTTAGAAGAAAGGTGTTTGTCCCGTAAAGCATTTGCACTATCTCATCGTTGATTTGGCGGCATGTGGACAGCAACGCCAATGCTTCTGGCTTCATACTGTACAAACTCGGGCGCTGCGAAGCCCATGCTTTGGGACCTTGGGTCAATTGCAAGCTCTCTCCCGCGGGGTACATGCGATTGTAAATCTCTCGCCGGATGTCGTAGGGTGCACGAAGCAGATGGCAGACCTTGGACGGCTCAGGTTTATCGATGACCTTAGAAGAGTCATGTAGCTTGTCACTCTCCCTAGAAATAAGGTCAGCACACAACGGTCGCTGTTCTCAAGAATGGTAGCATACTCTGCTGTTCCCAGAACTAATGCAGAAACCTCCGTTGAGCAATTCAGGGATCCGCTACACTCTGTTAGGGATCGATGGCAACTTTGTCCGGAGTGATTAACGTACACCGGCAGGGTCCGACCATTACCACCCCAAAGGAAAACCAGTCCCTTCACAAGATCGTCCTTCATACCGGCATCCACGATGGGAAGCATTTTGCCGCTGGAATTGACCGCTTCTAGATCTCACTTTGTCCTTGAGCTCGTGATGTCGTTGCTTGGTCGATAGCGCTCAGGAATCGATGACCACCCTGAACGAGAAGGAAAGGAGACGAAAGTAGAGAGTGTCGAAATAAGAGGAAGGGCAAAGAGCCCCGAAACGCTCAGAGTATCGTGAGCTAGAAGGGTCAAGGAGAAGAAGATATCTGGTGCGGCTAGGAAAGGAGGTTGTGTATTAAGGCAGGTTGATGATGAGGATGTTGAGGAAGAAAGGTTCAGGATCAGGAAGAGGATATATATATTGTATATATCCTGCGATTCAACTTCATCTTGTCGTTCATCATCTGGTTCACCCAGGCTCAAAAGTAGAACACCTATGGCTGGTGAATAATAAGACGCAATGAAGGCTGACTCGTCTAGAGGCATGCAACTTCATCCATATCGATCACTTGATGAATTACTTGTGTTGATGACAAGGCAAGCTCTGTGGAAATGCAAGAAAGTTATACATATGGCCTGGGGTCTATGCTAGCAACGCTTTGCCACTAAGTCACAAGTCCGTGACAGGTACTAGCGTCCAATGATTCTTGTCGATGTCACACGATTATAGCTTGGGGGACTTGCAATCATATGAGTACCTCATTAAGGAGAAGCAAACACCAAGCTAATCTCGCGCCAAAAGATCAATATATTTAGAAAAAGTGATATTATCAATCAGGTCTCCGTGGTCGAGCAGCAACAAGAGAGGAATACGCATTTGCAACATGTAAGTCAACAAGCAATTGTTCCTGTGTAAGGTTGTGGGTTCGAATCCCCCGGTAACCTAAAGGAGTGATCTACCGCGGGTGGAGAGGGGAAACCTTCTCCATCGTCCGGTCTTATCCTTTTTGATTTTTCGATTTTCGATGTGTTTCTTTCCATTTGCTCTTCTCCACGGGAACCGCTTGTCTGGTGATATGCAAGGCCTCATTCTGATCAAGTAGCTCAAGTAACAGCATCACGTGATCATGAAAACCCTCGGGAGTAAGCGAGGGTTGCTCTAAAGCGACCTCTCTCTCGACTGCGGCCTTGACAACAACAAACAACGCATGATGCCAGCTAGAGTGCGTATGCTGGCCATTCACATTGAGGTATCTTGGGGATCTTATCGTTTGGGAATCAGCAATCCTTGTCAAATGAACAGTAGTAATCCCGTCGAAATCCCCAGAGAACTGTACGATGCACCGTATGTAAGGTATTACACATTCTTTCCCGGTCGACGTTCGTCAGGCTCCGACAAATTACAGAATATGCTTTGCTACTTATGGTGATGTTTTCTAAATCAGAGACAAGCACCTTTTTCCTTTCCTCAGCTGTCACGCCAGCAATGTCAACCCACAGCTCAGTACTAGACCTGACAATGCGCTTATGTCTTCTTCTGATATCCGTTTGGCATGACAGCGTCAAGCATCTCGACGGTTTCTTTCTCGCCCCAAGCATCCCAAATCGTTTCCGCTCCAGACCGTGCTCCGGCAATCAGACGACAAGCTTGCTCTATCAAGACACGCAGCTCCTGTGCTCTTGTCTCAGGTAAGACCCTAAAGCGCGTGATACGAATCTCGACATGAGGGAACCGTGCGATGCCAGGAATGAGGGCTCCGACAAAGCTCTCATTTACTCCAGGGCCGAGGTAGATGTGTAATTTCTTCACCTTGGATGCAGTGACTGGACGGAGCTGCGACAAGAAGAGCTCACACCTAATGGGAGAATATTGGTATACGCTGGTTCCCGGTTGCACAGCGAAAGCGTTCTTGCCGTAATACATGGTAGTGATCTCTTTATTGATGGTCCCGCAAGCTAGGAGCAAGTTGGTCTCGTAATTGGGATATGACAACAGCGGCTTTAGGGGTCCGTGACGGTTGGTAATTTGCATCACCTCTTTGTCATCAACAACGATCTCTTGCCCAATTGGATAGAGAGTGCTGTATATGAGATGGCGAATCTCATATGGTAACGCTAGGAAAGGACTCCGTTGCTCGATGGTCTTTTGAAATCCAGCCATGTTGGTATTCGAGTTTGGGACTTTCAATATCTTGGAGTCGGATGTCGTGCTTAAAGGCTCAATCTAGGAGCAAAGCGAGCTTGAAAACTAATGTTTGTTGCGAAGAGAAATCACAGAATCGAGACTTCAAAACGGCGGAATAACATTGCATATCCAGCAAGTATTGCCAGCAGAACAGGTCTGACCATATCACAGATTTTCAACACTTTGTAATATGTTTAGTTTTCTGGGTCATAAGCCCTGAATTCCATTCGATATCAACTCTTTCACGCAAATGACCAACCGACGCAAAAATCCCAATATCCTTCAGAGGCATCGAGATAGTATAAATATCTGATCTGTCTCTCAGATACTCATGTTAAGTCCAACCACTGAGCAAGTGACATTCTTTGACAGCTTGCCTTTGTAGCTTAAATGCTCCTTGGCTAAGCGGTCTGTCACCATTTGTCTTTGCCCCTTTCCATTGGTTGCTGAGCGAGCAGTGTACCATGCATAGGTAGACAAGGGTAATAATATTCCTTGAATGAGTCATGTGTCACTGTTACTTATATTCACACCACTCTTATCTGGTCCAGACAGCGTTCTAGCCTGGAGAGAGTGTGGTGGTGCTTGCTTCTGGGAGAACCCTCCCTGCTATATTCCGAGGAAAAGCGCGGTATGGTATAACACAAGTCGGTTTGTCCCATCCGACGGCAAGAAGTGGCGCAGCCGTCACTCAGTCCCTAAAGAAGTACTGCATTGCTGACCTGACAAAGAGGCGATCCATCGAGAACGAACCGTAGCCGGGAAGTGCGAGAGTCCAGCTTTCCCAGTCGCAGCGCTCAACTCAGGCTTTTCTTTTGAAGTTAAGAAAGATTCCATAGGAATACAAGAGTTCATGGCGCTCTTGACTCATCTTCCAGAGTTGATCGTACTCGTGCACAGAAGAGAGTTGATGTATGGGTACTTGATGCTGGACCATCCTAAAGCTGTTGATCGGTAGCATTAGTCGTTGTACTTGTACCTTACCTTTTGCTTTGAGGTTCATCACCGGGTGACGTCACAGTCTCTATCTTTTTTCAGTCTAGCCTCCACTGGTCTAGGGCGCTGCCGGCAACGTCGTCCGAACATAGTAGTGAGCTTATTACTTGTCTGCCTGTCCTTTTGGAATCTTGAAATGTTGCCTTATCTCAACCTACTCCTCAAATTACCGGATTGAGATTATGTATTACGCCAGCGAAAGTGTATCCCGTTTCTCCTTCCCGCGCTTGGGTGCTTTGAGATGGGACACAGCTGATCAACCATCCCTTCGCCACCGTAGCAGAGCGTTCTTCGTGAAGCGTCACGAAACAGCTGCATGACATCTTCGCTCCCGCGTCTGTCTACGTGGCCTTTCAGTTGCGATCTTTGAAGAATGCAAAGCACCATGCCAGGAGGCGTAATGAGAAAAGAAGACAACCACTCGACCATTGAACCAGCGCCATTAGGAATCGAACCTAATACAAGTAATCAAATCCCTAATCACATGATGCGCTTCATGCAACATAACATTGTTCAGTGCATACGGTGATGTGTATTTACGAGTTAGGACGAGAATTGAAGAGGTGGAAGAGGGATCGAACGATCCAGTGAGTATTGTGGGATGAATTTGATCGTTTTTGGCTTGCTTGATTGATACTCCCGATAAAAAGCGCCGTTCTGGGCGGACGACATTATTTTGGGCGGAGGGAATGATTGTCTCCTGGTCATGATGGGAGACTGCTTCATATTACTTACGCTGGCGAACTCCTGCCTACTTATTTCCGCTCAGTCATGACGACAGATCGCTGTCTGGCGCCTGAATTCATATACTATATTGTCATCCCCTGAGAGGACGCAGTGTAAAACGGCGGATACGGACGACATCTGAAACAAGCCAGCTTCTACCACGGAGCTGGCCACAACAGCGTTGATGAGCCAGCTCGACAAACATACACCAAAACCAGATTGTCCAGAAACAGCGCTTGTCGAGCCTATCCGCCCCCAGCCTGAATCAATCTCCAGAACCCTCGACGGAATGTGACCGAAAGCTTTGGGTAGATTAACCAGAGAGGATACTTGACGGCTACCGACCAAGTTTCGCTTACACCAACCTTTTGATGCGCCGGGAAGGTCTTACTGCTCGCGCTCAAACGAGATTCGGCTAGCTGACTCAATCTTCGCTAGTATCAAGCTGAGCCCGCTATCGAATCCTAGTTCGTGTTTTCTAGTCTAATACATCTGTCGTCGGATGCCTGATGGTCTTTTAGCCCACGCACATGTCTTCTCTCTCTTGAAATTGCTGCAATCATATACTATAAGCACTCCCGTATTGCCACATCCATCGTCGTGGCGCTCATCATTATGATAGCAGCAAACGTTTTGAGCACTTTACATGAATGGTTATCGCTGAGGTTCGGGCCGTAGAATTCGCGCGTCGTGCTTTGGCATGCATGCTTAGTTGAGTAATCTCCCCCAGATCCGGCTATGGCTGCATTTGGTTGACTGTCGCGGACGTATCCTCAACGATTCAATTGTCTCGTTATCTGCGGCAATATCAATGGTTTTTCGCCTACGCCCAACCAATTCGCGTTTTCCTCCTTCTTTCTTCGGTCGGGATTTGTTATATAATTACAGTCTATCCTATGCGACACTAAACATATTCCTGGAGATATCTCAATTCTGGCATTGACGCTCTCGAGGTACGGCTCACACTGACTATAGATAAAGGTCGAAGTCTCGTCCTCTTTGTCAACGATCTTGAACTCAACCAGATACTCATCCCTCGTTCAAAGCTCGCTTGGATTCCTCATTTCCCATTAACCTCTCAAGATGCTGTTCTTTTTCAAGATGCTATTAATTGCAGTCGTGTTTTCTATTACTGCTGCTTACTCAACCCCTCCGCGACTGGCGATCGATGATAAGCTTGGGAGAACAAGTCATAATGCAAGCAGTCATAAACATTGGAATCACAATGCACATTGGGATCAACACCCACATTGGAATCAACACCCACATTGCCCAGTAAAGCAATTCTGGACCCCCAACTTCCCTAAACCCCAGGACTGGGTGGACAATAATATTGATGGTTGGCTTGATACGTGGTTCACCATAAATTCAAAAAAAATCAAAGACCTGGGATTCGCCAAGGCATGGGGTCTATGGGCACTCGGAACTCCTGATTTCACTTGCCACTATGACGGCTCGACTAGCAACTGCGACTTCCAGGCCTCCTGAGACAAGGGGGTGCTGAATGACAAAGGTAAGGACCTTCGACAGGCCTACTATGTGACTGAAGCGGTGGCGCGATTGCACTCTTATTTCATGGGCTTACGTGAAACGTTCGAGACCGCCACTTTCAACGCTGCCTTCTCCCAAGACGATTGGACGTTAACTTTCAACCGCAACGAAGGTAGCGACATTAATGCAGTGAGGGATATCTTGACGGGGGCACAAGCGATATTCGGTGTCGGGGCCGCTGGTGCGAGTATAGCAGGTCCATTTGTAGCTGGTGCAGGCGGTGCGCTCACTGCAACATTTGCTGGCTTCAATGGGTTAATAATGCCCCACCTTGTCGAAGCAGTGAATGACGAGACACTCAAAAAGTCGGCTCAACTCGGCGCGAGCTTGGGGAAATTTTCTCAGCACCTCGAAATCTTTTGTCGACATGAACAATGTCCTCATGAAAGGCGATAACTTTCTCAATTCGGGTGACATCCGTTCATACCTTAAGGGAGGCCGGTGGGTTAACTTCGATGGCATTGACGAGACCGCGACGATTGACGGTATGAATACTCTTCTCACTGGTCAGGCAATCAATCAACTCTGGCGATACCAGAAGGTCTACATTATGGGAGGTGGCAGACGTGGCGACGGTCAAGGTATCGGCTCCGGTCCCCAGGAGGGTGCTTATTGTCGCGAGAGTGATAATACCGCTTGGTATCTATACCATTGGGAGGATTATCACAGTATCAAAACAGCCCTGGATACCCAATTCGGTCTGGTCAGACATCCTCACGGAATGTTTGAATTGGGCAAAGGCGATTATTCTGCCATCAAGTCCTCGCTCCAGGCATACGAAGTCGCCGCCTACAATTATACACCCAAATTCGCATTGGATCGAGCCAAAAGTGCTATGGGGCGAAACATCAACCCTCTCAAGGAGGGTCCTAGCTGGGAAGGTACTTTCACCATTCCCGTCTGCAACATCAGCCAAGCACCAACTCCAACTTGGAAGATGACCCTAAATGCTACGAGAGGTCCAAGATTTTGAAACCGTACACCACAACAAGGCACGAGCAACGGCCATGGTGGTGTGGGCCTATTTGCGATGGTGACCTGATTAAGACGAAGTACTGGATCGAAGCTGCCAATATGCACGGCTTCAAAAGCTTTCACCACAAGTGTGGCCACCACGACTCGCATATTGAGCACTTCATCACAGATGATGGTTATGCTTTTAAAGATGGGATATGGTGCCAAAATTGTCAAGATGCGCAACCGTGGCCCTCCCCTAAGCAAAACGGTTGACGATTGACAACGTCAAGAGCAGCAGACTCTGAGCTCATCACTGGACCAAAAGGCGGGATATCCTGGTTTCGTAACATGAGCTACTTGCCAGGGACAGCATTACACAAACACTTACGTGTGTAGCCTTGATGTTCGCTGTTTTTGACGGTAGAGTCGACCACATAGCTGTGTAATACATGCGAGTAGTGGAACACGAGTTTGAACCTCTTGACTTCGATAAGTTCAATCTTGAAACCCGCCTTGAGCTTGTCGAGAGCAACCCTACAGTCGTTACCATACGCAAGGACAACGCGCACGCGCAATGGACCACGAAGTGTACTGCCTAGCCGAGGGAAGTATAGTCTTAGTGGACACCGGCAAGGAATATCATCCAGTCCTCGGCTGGACGAAGCCGGACGGGAAGGAGTATATTCCCATGAACGCCGGCGACAAGGATACCCGGCCTTCGTCATACACACGATTCACTGACTTCGATATCGCGTGTGTGGTGTTGGCCGGCATTGAGCAAATATCTTGTTCTGCAATTCATCAGACCGAAGGAGGTTCGTCAAGAGGGGCTGACCATGTCGAGTGTGTGGAAAGAATATGAGGAAGAAAACAGATAAAAAGACCTTATATACTACTGGTGATAAGATCTACTAATTCATCGCGGACTTCATATGGCTAGGGCGAGCTGTCTAACACATTGCAAGGTAGAATAAGCCTGAAATGAAGCTCCTACCGATACTCTTGTTCAGGAGTTCAAAGTGGAGGTCTGAACCGGTAGAGAGGAGTGTGATACAATCGTCGACAAGGAGACTGGCTGGTCGTTCAAGTGGTCTCGTCTTCGAGCCAAGGAGGGGATGTAGAGTTTAGACGATGTTACGGTTTTCCTAGTCAAGATACACCATATTATCTCTTGCAGCTCTAAGTATGGTTCTTAGTGCCGTCTACCTCAATATTCAGAATGTGGTTCCCCCCCGCAACTTTTGAAAATCAGGTTTTTTTTTTCGACGTCAGATTGCAAACATCACCCATGCCTCAACATTAACGCATCTGAATTGCTACAAATTCTAGTAAAGTATTGATAATAGTTGGTACATTGATCCTGATTCAATCTGAGCATTGCAGTCACGATCGTGTGTATCTATTGCTATCGAGAGACTTTGATCGAACGTATTTGATAAGGCTTGGTGGGGACTTGATAGAGACTTGATGGGGGCTTGAGAAGTGCCCAAAATGTGTCGAGGCGAAGTTTTGACAAACGCAATTACACACATAACTTTTGTCTCAAGTTGAATTATGAGATAAGGGTGCTGTTAAAGTGTTTCTAGATATAGTGTTTCTACTTAGGATCAATTTTATGTAGAAAAATAGAGTTGATGTTGAGGAATGGGTGGTATTTGCAATCTGGCGTCGAAAAAAAAAAACTAATTTTCAAAAGTTGCGGGGGGGAACCACATTCTGAATATTGAGGTAATCCAGAATTGACCCCACGTACACGGCCTATCCATCGCCTCTATTCATTGCGTTCGTTCCCCTTCCCCTGAGTCGCAGCATGCAATTCCTCCCTTTCAATAAAGCCTTAGATGTTCTCGTAGCCACTCGGCATTACCCCTTCGTATCTGAAAAGTGTTCGCATCCTCGATATCGTCCCGTCGCGTCACTTTCGAGTCGTCTGCGCGCACATGCACTGTTTTCCGACACAAGCCCTGTAGAAACTGCTGATACGCTACGCGGGACGCATCTCGTATGCGGAAGGTGAATGGCAAAATAACAACTTCGATTTTAGGAAGCTCCCCCATACTTTCGCCAATCACCCCTACGAATCGGCTCCAGACTTTGGTGCCGAACACGATCCGAAGCTTCTTGGCTGTGCGGTCAGTACTGAACCTAAGGCATGAGAAGAAGAGGCAGCTGTTTGAATGTGGGTAATGTGATATCTTTAAGGCGTTGATATAACATGATAGAGACTACCACGAGATCTGGGTCTTGGAACATACATCAGAGTAAGTAATCAACAAAGATTATCGAATATCTCTAGCGCTTATGCGCCCATCACTAATTACCTACTCACAAGGCACAAAAGAGATAAGGCTATGTCATAAATAGTCTTAGAGGATATATGCCTACCGTGGTTGTACATTTGTTACCAAGGTGCTTGCTACTTGCTTCAGGCAGGTGATCAGGCGACAGTAGCTTCCTTTCTCACACGACTTGGTCCCGCGTGCGAGGATTAATGTCACGTAGACTTCGCGCAGGTGTACGAACTATGTATCTTGCCTCAAAAGCAGTGATTATTGCTGGCATGGTTGGGTTTCAATGCGTATCTATAGATCACATGCCATCTCTAACGGAGAAGTCATGGTATTCAGCCGTGATAGACTTTGACATCCCCACAACTTGAATCGGTATTTACTCGAGATACATGGAGTAGACTCGAAGCCAATGAACTGGAAAGGTTGAGTCGGAGCTTCTAGCGGGGCCTAACCGGATTCGGGCTGGCCGAGGTCATCATACTCCGGATTATAAAAACGATTCTCAAGACTGCGCTGCACTCACCATCACGAGTGAAGTCCTTAGAAATCCAACGGCCCTTCACCGCAACAATGGATCCGTTATCACCATCGTCAGCCTGTGCTCTTGTGCATCCATTTTCGCCATCTCGAATTTTCCCGAAAGAGCCCGGTTGAGTAGAATGGCCCAAAGAGTCGCATCATCACGACTACTTCACTCTTCGATTCTCCCTACAAGATTTGCGCTGTCGCCCATTGCCATTCGCCCGGTCGCAGTCCCAGCATGTCAGAGACGACAGAGCTCACACTCACCGCTCGGCGCCGCTCCGGCGACGCCGAGGAAGAAGGTCACTATCAATACCTTGCGCTCGCTACATCAGAAGCAAGAACCTATTACAATGATCACGGCGCATGACTTCCCGAGCGCTCACGTCGCCGACCACGCTGGCATGGACATGATCCTCGTCGGCGACAGTCTAGCCATGGTAGCGTTAGGCATGGAGGATACAAGCGAGGTGGTTCTGGAGGAGATGATTCTGCATTGTAGAAGCGTCTCAAGAGCTACGAAATCGGCTTTTACGGTAGTCCCGCAAGCTTCCTTCTTCCAACTCCAAGCTGACATACTGTCGTAGATTGGTGACCTCCCTATGGGCTCCTACGAGATAGCCCCTGAACAAGCTCTCGAGTCCGCCATCAAAGTTGTTAAGGAAGGCCGTGTCCAAGCCGTTAAGCTTGAAGGTGGTCTTGAAATGGCTCCGACAATCGAGCGTATCACAAGAGCAGGCATACCGGTCCTCGGCCATGTTGGCCTCACACCTCAACGCCAAAACGCACTTGGTGGCTTCCGAGTCCAGGGAAAGACAACTGGAGGAGCGCTCAAAGTTCTTGAAGATGCTCTTGCGGTGCAAGAAGCGGGATGCTTTGCCGTCGTCCTGGAAGCGGTACCTGCCGAGGTCGCGAGTCTTGTCACTCAGAAGTTGAGGATCCCTACAATTGGTATAGGTGCCGGTAATGGATGCTCCGGGCAGGTCCTGGTGCAGGTCGATATGTCGGGCAACTTCCCTCCAGGACGTTTCCTGCCGAAATTCGTGAAGAAGTATGGTGATGTATGGAGCGAGAGCATGAAGGCCATTGAGACGTATAAGAGTATGTTGAGCCTCATTTGTACCTGATTCTCCAGCTGTGCTAACGAACACTAGAAGAGGTCAAGAACCGGTCATACCCTGCTCCTGAACACACATATCCTATGCCACATGAGGAGCTCAGCGAGTTTGAGAGACTACTTGGCATGCAACATCCTCCAATCAGTCAACCGTCGGCTTCCACGTCAGCCTGATCAGGCTATTCGCCCCTTTCCTACAGTTCGGCGGATATTTGAAGCGATTGTGGTTCCCTAGTTGAAGCGTTTGGTGGCCCGACTCGTGCACGGTTTAGCGACGTTGGTAGGAGGGAATATTGCTGCATGTTGCCGGTGGAGCGTTTGCGAAGTTCTTTCATCTTTCATAGATGAGCAACGACTAATGATATGACACATCGTTTGAATACTCACGCGGCCCGTTCATCCATGTGGTGCACTCCGTAATTCGACACCGCTGGCCTCATTGCCCGACTTCTCATGATGCTTGAGACCGTAGCAGACCGCAACGTGGACTGCTGTTGATTCCCAATGCGCCCCCTTTCAACCAAAAGCCGGTGTCATCGAGTACGCGACAATAAGCTGGTCATCAGTCTTAAAGCACTGCCACCGCATTAGCCCATATCCAATCCCATTCTCCCCCTTCCCATCCCCTCCCCCTCATCCCTTCCACCCCTCCCAACCCCTCTCAGCCAAGCCCCATCCGAACGCAAACTCACCCTCCAAAGCGCCCCCACCCCCTCATCCAACCCCGGCGCAAACACACTATTGACATAACAAAACACACTCCCATTCCCACCGCCCGCACCCTCGCCTACCTCCCCACCTTTCCCCTCCAGCAACCTCTTGCGCAAAAACCCAACTATAGTCTCGAACCTGTTCGCGCTCGAGACTTTGAAGACTTTCTGTCTGAGGTGGGGGGCGCTGCCGATGGGTTGGAGGCGGATAGTTACTGCGCCGAGTTGAGTTAGCTGGGGGCTGAGGTGGTGGGGGGGGCGGGGTCGCATGGTGGGAGAGTGGGGTGTGGGGAGGGGAAGGGGGGGGATACCTTTGGCGGGGACGGAGGCGGCGTCTTCGGCCGTGGCCCGCGAGAGGGCGGAGGTTGCGTCGGGGGGGAGGGAGGTTAGGATTATGGAGGCGGAGAGGGGGAGGGGGAGGGGAGGGGCGTGAGTGGGGGAGTCGGGGATGGGTGCGGGGGTGGGGGTTGGAGATGGGGTGGACATTGTGAGAGGATGGGGGTGGTGGGGGTGGGGATTGTAGTTTGGGAGGAAGATGTTTCATTGTTGTATGGGCGTAGGGAAATCTGAGGCTGTACGCCTTGGCAAAGTCGTCTGATCTTCACATTCCAAGATTTCTCTTCTCAATAAGTGTTAAATCTGTGCAGAGTTTTTCGATCCATGTACAGCAGGTATCTACGGAAGCAAGTTTGGGAACTTCAAAATGAGGTCAATTTTGTCAGCCGCCCAAATGCCTAGAGTATGCATTGACTCTGCCGAAGGACTCCCTCACATCCATCTCCAATGCTGGAAGGAGGCACGCCATAAGACCGAGCCGCATCATGCAGGCTCAATCAAGAAATCTTGTGGAACCCCCATCTGTTGCCACAGGAATCTTTGATCAACATCGCTATTGGTAGCCCACATAAACAATCCAATATCCGCATGCGCGCCAATTTCTATCCAACCGGGCGAGCCCTTTTTTCTCCAGCAATCGGACAGAAGCTGAGTCCCAGCAAACCAGATGTCCCTGAAATCAGACACATCTGTTGGCTGCCAAATGTGTCCTGGTCGGTCTGGATCAGCTCGAGGCGGGAAATTCTGGGGCCCAAATTCGGCGATCATCATGATAGCCACAACGCATGTTTCTGCCGTTTCCAGTACTCAGCATTCAATCCGAAAGATAGCGTGGAGGCTGCACTTGCTGTGTTCATATCTCCTGGGAGTGCTTTGTGTGCCGCGTAGGTATGCTGGGGATGCTCCCGGCGCTAGAAACTCGAAATCTTGATCTCGGTGAACCGTCACCTCTTTGTTGCGAAAGAGATCCAGTGCATACGCGCAATCTGTCAAGGTGGCGCCTTCCCCAGACCAACTGGATAGGAACAAGTCAGCGTACTGTACTCTTACGACGAGTTCAGTCGCCGGCGGTCTTGAAGGGGCAAAACGCTACAAATGCGCCGCCAGGGTATAGGATGAATAGCTCAGGCAGAAGAATAAGACTGAAGCATTACGCAGGATCCCTAGTACAGTAGTGCTCTCCAATGCCAAAGCCAAGCTTTTTAATAAAAGGCAAAGTGAAGTTGAAGGACGCCATGGGATTCGAAGCTGGTACAAGTGCCCCTTTGGCGCTGATGACTGTGCTTTTTCCCCCACTCGCGAACAGTGCCATTAAAGACAAGTGAACAAAGAAGTGGGCAATCCGCGGACTGTCACAGAGAATCAAGGACCTCATGGTCGTTGCCTTCGAAGGTCATAGAAGAGAAAACAAGGAAGTGTAATGCAAAAGGAAGGCAATGAAGGTCGAAATATTCGAGCAGATGTCGCATATAATACTGCAATGAAATTATAGGCTTGACAGATGCCCGCACATATGATGGCCGTCTCGCACTAACAGCCACGGATACGTATATAGCGAACAATATTCACCAATGCCTAGTGGATGACACCCGCTGTCATGAGCGGCAATACTTGAGATCTTGGTTCTGTTGGAAGCGCTCCACGACCGACGGTGCAAGTCGCGCATGGCGAAAGATAGCGTGATGAGGATGAACCGCCACGATAGCTACCTTTGCTCAATGAGCGCTAGTGTAGCCTTGATGTATGATAGAGTTCTGAGACGAAAGTTTATTACTGCTTCATCGTAGACGAGCAGAAGGACGTCCGGAAACCTGTGAATCATCCTCATGTGGTTTAGGGCGGTGGAATCTACCCTAGATTGCTTGGCGTACTTTTCTCATAAACCTCGACAATAAAGAATATCTACAAAATAACTTTCAGGTGACCCTGCCAGCGAACTATCAACCAATGGCGCCAACAGAGCGTAAACGGTCGCGTGATGGTACTACGCAGGGGTCTAAGAAGAGGCAAAGAGTGGGTAAAGCTATTGGGACCACAAGTGAAACCTCGACAACAGTGACACTTGACTCGCTTCCTTGGAACGAGGTTCCGCTACCCGACAGGCTCGAGGACGCCGAAGGATTCTTTGGTCTCGAGGAGGTGGTAAATGTAGAGGTCGTGAAGGACCCATCATCTGGACAGGTCGCATATAGGGTGGGTAAGGCTCACTGGAATAAAGTCTCACAGCGACGGATTCGGTTCTGATTGAAATAGGTGCCTCTGAGTGCCGTATCGAAGGACACTACCGCGGCTTGGTTAGATAAGGCTGTCACCGGTGCCCAGACAGGTGGGGAGCAAGAATGGAGCGGTTTCGAGAGTTCAGACGGGAGGAGCGACACGCAGCCTTTACATGTTGAGAAAATTCCGGGACAGGTACTGGGGAAAACAGTTCCCTCTCGAAAGCAGAAGAACTCTACAAAGTTATCTACGCAAAGAACGGGAAAAGCTAAGGACATCGTCAACGGTGGGCTATTGCGAGGCAACACCTTTGAAGCTTTGCAAGAAGCAACCGACGAAGAAGCGGACGGTGAAAGAGCCCATTTTCGATGTGGCGGGACATGGATTGCTGACAAGGGCAGTTTCTGCGTGGGAAGGGTTGAACCTATCTTCGCATATACTTTCCTTTCTGGCTCGATCCCGCTTTTCTACACCCACGCCGATACAGAACGCTGCTATTCCAGATATATTGAATGGGCACGATGTCATTGGCAAGGCTTCGACTGGCTCTGGAAAGACTTTAGCATATGGTATACCAATATTCGAGCACTATCTTAGGAATAGAGCAGAAGCCATGAATTCTAAGGTACAGCACGATAGAGTTGGACGACAGCACTCTCCGATAGCCTTAATTTTATCTCCTACAAGGGAGTTAGCGCATCAACTATCGGCTCATTTGACAGATCTGTGCACCATTACAGGTTTTGAAGGACCACGAATAGCGACCTTGACTGGTGGCCTGTCCATCCACAAGCAGCAGCGTCTGCTAGAAAACGCCGATATCATCATAGGTACCCCCGGTCGACTTTGGGAGATTGTCAGTGGCACTGGCGGGTTCATTGAGTCGCTGAAGAAAATTCTGTTCCTTGTCCTCGACGAAGCAGATCGCTTGCTTAGCGAAGGTCATTTCAAGGAGGTAGAAGAGATTCTTAGCACGCTTGATCGGGGTTTTCAAAACGGCAATGAGGCGAGTGCCTCGACGGAGGACAACAATCATGGGCCCAAGTGGCAGACCCTCGTGTTCTCCGCGACTTTCCAGAAGGATCTGCAGCAGATGCTTGCTGGAAAGGTCAAACCGGCAGGAGATAACATCATGAACAAACAAGACTCCTTAGAATACCTTCTCAGGAAGCTCAACTTCCGCGAAGACAAGCCACGTTTTATCGACGTCAATCCTGTCTCGCAAATGGCGGCTGGCTTGAGAGAGGGCATTGTTGAATGTGGTGGACTGGAAAAGGCACGGAATATGATTCAGAAACTCGCCTACAAAACTTACTATCTACAGGATCTTTACCTTTACGGGCTCCTGCTCCACTACCCCAAAACCCGCACACTCATTTTCACTAATTCGATAACCTCCGTCCGCCGACTAACCCCTTTCCTTCAAAACCTGAATCTCCCTGTCCACGCTATTCACTCGCAGATGCCCCAAAAGGCTCGCCTCCGGGCTATTGAACGCTTCTCCTCACAATCAAATCCAGGCTCAATTCTCATAGCGACTGACGTTGCAGCTCGAGGGTTGGATATCCCCTCAATTGAGCTGATCCTCCATTACCACTTACCGCGCGCGGCGGATATGTATGTCCACCGCTCTGGACGAACAGCGCGTGCCGACAACTTTGGTTTGAGCGTCCTACTATGTGCACCAGAAGAGGTCAACGGAGTTCGGCGCCTGGTGGCAAGGGTACATGCTCGTAATGCCATGTCAGAGGGCAAAGGCTCAAGGAAATTCTTCATGCGTACGATTGAGCTGGATCGTCGAGTCATCGCGCGTTTGAAACCTCGCGTTGACCTGTCAAAAAAAATAGCTGATGCATCCCTGGCAAAAGAGAACAAGGGCCACGAGGATAACTGGTTGAAGACCGCTGCAGAGGACTTGGGTATCGACTTTGACAGCGAAGAATTTGCCGCTAATGCAGGTAGTAAGAAGGGAAGAGGCTCGGGGAGGAAGAAAGCGCAAGAAGAAGCTCGAGGAGTGAGTAAAGGAGAGATGGGATCGTTAAGAGCAGAGCTGAAGGAGATGCTGTCGAAGAGAGTGAATATTGGGGTCAGCGAGAGATACCTGACCGCTGGAGGAGTCGATGTAGATGAGCTTCTAACTGGGCAGAAAGGCGAATTCCTAGGAGGGTCGAATGAAGGCTTAGAGATTTTGTGAGCATGGCGACATCAGTTCCACGTCCGCCAGTCTAATTCTCGCTGCACTACGCTCATTACAGTCAACTAGAACGACCGATGTTCGAAGACGTTGTAGTGTTCCATTCTCAAATTCTCAATAACATCAACCTTCCATTCCGGCTCGGCAATGCCAATCAAGACTTATTGAGCGCATGGTCGGCTACCAATGCGCTTGCATATCCCTGATGCGCTCGCTAAGCCAATCTCATTTGCTGGACAGCAGCTTTACGCGGTTATTATTTTCTCGAAACTTGGCTTTGACGGATTCGGGCTTCATTCTTGCCACAACTTCTTTCGTCCTGTCTGCTCGCTCTCTGAAGACCTGTATTTGATGAGAAAGCATACTATTGTTGCCTATAATTGCCTGCCTGTTGGTAGCTTTGTCGGACGCTACTCCCGGTTTACCACAGCTCACAGAGGCAAATGTGTCCGAGAACCTACCATGGCGCTGCCATCCACCGCGTCCAGACATGACTCCAACGACTTGGCGTGATTGTGTCGGTCTTGCGAATGACATTTCGATCCTTGGAGCACGTCGTCACAAGCTGATTTTCAGCACTGAGGCGAGTCCTGACGTCGACTAGGTCATTCCTCAGACCTTTATCCACGGCAGCTGCTCTCGGACCTACAGAAGAGCATGTACAGATTAGAGACGAGATATATGCACGATACCTGTCAAGGATGATCGTGACCATAGCAGAACGGTGTGTACTCCCTCCAGCTCATCTGGGAGGAGTAGGTGAGATCGGAAACAACGAGTGCCTCGCCTTGGCGCTATGGGGGCCGAGAAGCCCAGGGATTCTAGCTGTTGAGTTGAGCTTCAACCTCACTTCGATACAATGACTAATCAAGGAACCTTGGATTGCAGCTCCCTAACTCGTTTCGATACATGGTCAAAGGATCGAATTCAAATTATATTACCATAGCCAAGGGCTGCAATACCAAGTCAGGCTGGTTTGGCCTTCTTGGTCGATGCCTTTTTTCCTCCAATTTCTGCTTCCTACATGATAGGGGTGAGCCTCGTTCGAGCCTATCTAATCATGCGTGGCTGCAATCTCGATATCTTGCGTAGGCTGTGCCACGGTCTATGGACCTAAGCGAACCACGAGCCATAGTCTGCTACTACTGTTTATAAGAATTATTCGTTTGGCGCGCTGGGTCGTCTCCGTTTCTTCCACATCTTTGGCAACGCTGAAGACGCTTTCTATCCCCGCCCATCGGCCCCTCGGTATATCTCTATGCCTGTAGTTCGCCTCGCTCTGCAATGTCTCCGTATAGCAAGCGCGGATGTCGCGAATTCCAATCCCGCTGCCGCTCGCGAATTTACTGAGATGCGATTCCTCAATCGCCATATACCCCAGCTCGGCCGATATAGCCGCTTCGGAAAGAACGAATAGATATCACTATCGTTACGAGCCCTAGTTCTAACAATTTTTGTTCGTAATATTGAAGAGCCTTCCGATCTGACTGTGAAGCTCGTCACTTGGTCGGAAGGATGCTGTTCAGTTTCAATGTCCTGCTTTTGTCCGGGCGATTATTTCTTCTGGCTTCTGCAACAAATAAGATTCGACTGAGTCTTCCATCTCGACCCGAGCCTACAGATTTCGCAACGACCTCCGGTATTGCTTTCAATGGATCAGCAGCGTACAATGTCTCCCTGGTAGCCGGCGGGTAGGCTCTATACCTCATATAAACCCAGAAAGACGCTGATGGATCATCGACTCTGCCAGGCCTATGCCTCCATCTTACGTTCTGCCCCACACAAATCCGAGGATCACTTTAGACATCCACACCCCTCTGGACCAGACAACAATCCTCCCTCTCTCCTTTACCGGCGCCATCATCGATGGTCTCCAGTATCTCCTACTCCATGTCATTGACCTTGGCCACAACGTCCCTATTCCCGCCGAAGGCGCCTTTTTCGCTGTCGGCCGGATGTCAGTCGTCGCAACAAGCGCCAATGAAGCTGCCGGGGATGTGCTGGATTGCTTTACGCTGGGACTCGTTCTAAACCGCATCTGGAGTCTGGTGACGAGGCATGGCTACAGGACGTGGGATTTTGATGTTCTCAGAGGGGGACCCGTCGCGCAGGTGAGGAAGATTGGAACGGTGTCGATCTTGTATACACCAATTGATCTCTCAGAGACGAAAAAATTCGGTGAGAAGAGCAACAGTCGAGTAAGCAATGCTCGCTGAGGGTTGAAGACAGCAAAACAAGTATCTGTTCGATGGCCGAGCTTGTTCCCTGCATAGCAAGGCTTAATTACTTGCAATAATTTTTTCTGCTTATTCTCTGCTTAAATCTTCTACCTGCTGTACAGCCTCTGGGGATCATAGAGTGCTCAACGATCATACCATGGTCGCTCAAGAGACTCTCAGGATGACCATGATCCTAAGAACCAGAGTCGCTCGAATCTGTGTCCGATAAAGCGTATCTAAATCCTTGTTGTGCAATGTACAAACGAATCTTCACAAAGAGAGAACAAACCGCTGTCGACATTTGGTCCTGGAAGTTGCCGGCGCCAATCGGCTATTGAGGTATCTATTGCTTGAAACAGGAAAGGGTAGTCCTAATCTGGACTGCTCATGTTCTTTCAAGGATTTGACTCACAAGTACCAGACCGCTCGACACCTATCTCGGGGTGAGCGCCGGGGAAACCTTGAGATCTATCTATCCCCGGAGCATACATCGTTGATATATCAAGCATTCAGAACATTTATCCACTGGTGCCAATAACCCTGGTAACCTCAGATAGTATTCCGCTTTTCGGATTCATCTTTAACCACGTCTTCTTCACATTCTCCCACCTGTTTAGCAATCCCTACACAGCCCAAAATGCTCGCCTCTACCGAAGCGAATCCTACATCCATCGACAAGTTACTTTTACCCAACCTTCTAAACCCCAATCTAGCAACATATATTTGCAGATCCATCTCTAATCTTATCGACGGTTGCAGGTTTTCAGAATGCCTGTGGAGCGGTGCACCATTTATTCTGGGGACCGCTTACCACGATACTCTTGTGTAGGCTTCGTTGCTCGGCAGAGCCTACGCCCTGCTCGCCTGTCAAGACGTTGAAACCGCCAATCGTTATGTGGGAGGTCTCGAAGAGGATGACTATCTCGGGATTGAGTGGACGAATTTCCCGGCATCGAACTGGATCAGCAGACACCTGAAGTCAAGCGACAGACGGCTGAACTGCTGAGTAGAAAATTTAAAGCTCACACGCATTTCGGCGGCGAAGGGTACGTAGACGGCGAAGATCCGCCGCCGCTGTCGATATACTCTATGCTTCCCACAGAACTTCACCTTCAGATTTATCGGATCAATACTGACAGCCTTCGTCAGCGTCGCAGACTCTGGTCCGTTATCTCTTCAACTTTCAGCAGAGCGCTATTTGGGATTGACCCCGAGCCACTTGCCAGCTTTTGTGCTGGGATTCTCATTCTAGATTGCGGTCGTGCTCTCTCAAAAACAAGACACATCGTGGGCAAGGGTAAAGAATCGTTGTGGTGGCAGAATGAGATCATTGGGAAGGGGGACTTCTGGCCCTAGGCAGACGTCGAACAAGCAATCATGGGCACCGACGAATTGCCACGGCACACTCGGGATGTGACAACATGGATGAATTCGATGAACTCGGAATCGATGTACCCGATGTGGGCTTCTCCAGGAGAGTCGCCTCATGGATATGTGCTCTTACACATTGTACGAAGCAAGGGACCACCTACGGAAAGGTGCCAAGGGGGAGCAGCAAAGAATTAGCGACGCTGTGTTTTTCAAGTCCGAACTCTGGTGAGGACGATGCGAGCATGACAACAGAAAATCGGACCACTTAAGTGCGATACAGTACTGCAATCACGATTGGCGAGTCCACGCTGGAGGAAACGATCTTAGCCCTCATCCATAGCTTAAGTGTGTCAGCAGGCGGGTGACTGTTCTCCTATGGCCCCTTAAGTGTAGGCACTAAATTGCTTGCTTGAGTCCACGATGATAGGTAACACTCACAACGCTAATGGAGGTCGTGGAGCCTTGGTGTTCTGTCAGGGGATTATCTTCTGCCTCGGGGCGTTATACATTTTGCATGACCCAACAGTCGCAGAGGCCTGCAGACTGCGACCTTGCTGACTTTACTCGCAGCGCGTTCTCTACATATGAGTTGATGCTAAGGCAAGTGAAGGAGGCACATCCCTTCAGAAACCTCGTTCGCACCAGTGAAGGTAAGATCTAGCATAAAGTGAGCGAGATTGGGGTGGATTGACAGCACTCACAGACGCGGAGCAAGAAACTCCGCTCCTAGGACTCTCTTCCCAGATGCTCCAATTGTCGAGAATTATTTGCATATCCGTTGGCGATAGGATTCCAGCATGGAGAAGAGCACAGGGAGACCTACGATAACTAAAAGATTGGCAAGAACTCTCAACTGCGCGTTTCGCTACCACTTGCTCAGTTTCTCAAGATTACTGTAGTTTCCTCTAGCCAAACGTTCGACGCTGCAACGTAGTGAAGGATAGATGATTGGAACGCTCCTTTTGGTAAACATGATGATATGACGCTAGTCTCGCACAACTCAGATGGCAGCCTCTGGGCTCGTCGTTTGCGTGCTTCCGCTTCTAGGATTTTAGATATGATCGACAGCCTTCTTAGCAAACCTGATCTCCAACAGATCTCGTGTCTCTTGGGTCGGAAACATTCATCATTGAGCAAAGCATCATTTTGTTACCGTAAGCCGCCATGTGGATCGTAGCGGTGTGGTTAGCGTCGGACTCCACTGCCTTCCCTAAGAGTGAGGCCCATCTTCGCTGCGGTTGATGAAGGCTGTGATTCGCATCACAACTGAGCTCACTCCTACACCTCGAGCATGAGTGGCTGCTGTAGGTCAGTGTCTCGATGGGATTTCTCCAGCAAGCGTCTTATCAAGGGCCCAGTGTGCATGGCCGACTCGTCCAACTCTACAAGTGGCTTCTCTATTTGACGTCGTTGCTCGCCGTTGGATGCTCGGTCCTAGTAAAGTCTACAGCCTGCCCACTCTGGCAGAACTACTCCGTATCATCGATACAGGCACTTCATGTTCGCCAGGAAAGGGATGCGGCTCATGCCTGGGCACGGTTGCCTCAGACCTCAGACCTTATGCTTACTTATTATTTCGCATCATTACTATGTATCACGTGCAAGTGCTGAATCCGATAAGATGATAGCTAAATTCGATAAGGTGGCAGAACTTTTTTTTCGCATAAGATTTGAGAGCGAAACCTAGAAAATCTGTTATTTTTGAAAATGAAAAAAAACTTTTTTACTTTGATGCTAGCACACGTGTACAACACACTATTAGTATATAACTTAATTATAGATTAATAAAACTTATTAAAATCTAGCGACAAGTATAGTCTAATTGATATAAAATGTAATACTTAAGACTCTATCGCATAACAAACATAACGTCGAAATCTTATTTTCAAGAATAATAGATTTTCGAGATTTTGCTCTCAAATTCTATAGAATAATTATTGTACGAATGCGACGCTTAATAGTGCAACGCTTAATAATACAATGCTTAATAATGCGTCGCATTATTAAGCGTCGCACTTTAACTTCTACAAATCGTCGTGTTAAGCGTTGTATTGCTACAATAATTATTCTATAAAATCTAAATATTGAGGCAAGAGTACAAATCGCTTATTAGCGGTTTTATAAAGATCGACAAAGCTTGATATTAGGGAAAGACTTAATCTCTTATTATCGATGCATATGTACTATAGATTATCTCTCTAATTATCGCAATTGTATCTATTAATCTAATTAGCAAATTAAAGCTTCTACATATTTCGTATATTGTATTTCGAGTAGTTTTAACTCTCTACTATTGTTGTTAATATATTTGTCGTTCTTCTCTCTATTTTACAATCTCGAATTGTTTAGTTTCTTCTATTATATTGACAATTGCAAGCTATTGTTGACAAGATTTACTATAATCTTCGAACAATCTATAAAATAAAATAAAAACTTGTTTATATATAAATTGTTATTCAAATTTTAAATATAAATTAAAAGAGATTCTTGTAAAGTCTATCTTATTGTCGAAGAGTTTTTAACTATATATATAGAAGAACAATTATAAATAATATAGAAAAAGATAATCTAATTTTTATTAAAGAAATAAAATATATATATATTGCAATTAATAATATATAAAGTAATAAAGAGATTGCAATTAAATAAAAAACAAGTACAACAAATTATATATTGTTAAAATAAAAAGTTCTACAAAATCTAATTAATAGATTTTTTTTATATTATTGCAAAACAGTTTATTTTTATTAACAAGACTATATTTAACAAAACAATAAAGTAAAAATATATAATATATATTTTTATTAACAAAAACAATAGATATAATATAGATTTAATTAGAGATTGTTATTAAAATATATTTTTAATCTATACTATAAATAGCTATTTCTTTTATATAATAATTTGCGAAAACTAATTTAATATAGAAACTATTCTGCAATAAATATTAAATAATCTATTATTTTATTGTAACGTTTTTTTAGTTTCGCAAAATATTATTGTTTAACATAAATAATATTAGTATATATATTAATTTGCGTATTAAGAAGATTATTAAGATGTATAATTGCAGAATTCGATATTTATCTTTTTATTTGTTAGACTTTAATTTAATCGAATTAAATTTTAATATATTAAAAATATAAGTTAAACAATATTAGAATACTATTTAATTTGTATTTTCTAACAATTTCGATATATATTTGCGATACGCAATTAGAAGAAGTTAATACAATTATTTTGTATACAAATACTTTAGATATAGTATTAATAGACAATATATATTCGAGACAAATATACAAAAGTTAAATAGAAGACTTGCGATATACAAAATCGAGATAGATATAAAGAAGAAAGAGAAGAAAATTTAGATATAAAGATAAAAATATATAGACTATAAGATAGTAATTTACAAAAATTAAATTTAAGATATAGATAGATCGATTTTGATATTAAATAAAAGATCGAAAATATCTATAAAAGGTATATTAAATTGTATTAAATGTAGAATTAAATAACTATATATTCTTACGTATTTCTATATTAACTATATAGTAAAATAAATAATTATTGAAATCTATAAATTAATTTAATTAAAATCTTTCAAAATCTTTTTAAATAATATTATATATATAGAAAATATCTTGTTTTTAATACAAAATATATCTATTTTTTCTAATTTTAGATTATTTTATTATCTATTTTATTATCTATCTTATTTTTATTTTTTCTATTTTCTACGTTATTATTATTATTGTTACGAGCTTACTTAAGCTATATTAATGATTTAGGTTCTACGCGCTATTAGCGAACTTGTCATCATGTTCGACATGTTCGAAGAGCGAACGTCTCGAACATAATGTTCGCTATGTTCGATGAGCGAATATCGCGAACAATGATGCTCGTCATATTCGACGAACGAACAAGACGAACAATCTATATTTTCTTAATATATAAAAACTAGAAATACGACTCTCTTATAAATTGTATTTAACTTATTTTAAGTCTTTACTTATTGTTACTCTAATTTATTGAATCACTTGTGAAAATTTATTAAACATAAGATTGTCTATAGTTGCAATTCTTGTTATTAAAAGATTGCTTGCATTGTCTAAAGACGTTTACAAATCTCTTTAATGACATAATTCGCTTTAATATTTTTTACGAAAGTATTAGCGTAACACTTTAAACACTTTAAGAATGTTTGTATTAAATTAATGCGTCTTTATCTTAAATAATAGCTCAACAATATTACGTCAATTCTTTATTGATAAAGACGACAAAATAAGAATTAACAAGCTTAACGTCTATTATGAAGATTGTATTGGTCTAGAGAACTAACTTATGCAAGTAAATATTTATTTTATTTTTTATCTTGTTCTAGCGAATAAGAAGACAATTTTCGTATTAACATTTCTTAAAGAAAGAGCTTAACGTTGACTCAAGCTAAACTTACGCAAGTATTTGAAAAATTATGACGAAAATCCTCGTGCGATGTTCACGAATTTCGATAATTTTAAAAGAGAACTTCGAAGAATCTTCGAAACATTTAACGAAAAACAAATTGCGAAAAGAGTAATTTAACACTTAATTTAACGAATTTTTGCAATAGATTACGCAACAAGATTCTAAAAGTATGTTAATTTTATCAAATAAAACGATATTATATTTATGATAGTGTTTCGACGAGATCTTAAGAACAATCCTAAGAACGAAATTATGTGCGATGACAAATTTATTAACGACATGTTTGATCTTATCGAAGTAGTTATTAATTTCGACGACAAACTATATGAAAGAGTTATGAAAAAACGATACAATTAATTTTACGAAAAGTAAAAATCTTCTTCGAATTAACAATTAAATATTATTAAAAAGAATTTTGTTTTAATTAGAAGTACAATAATTTAAACTATCGTAAATTTATATTTATAAAATTGAATTTTACTTAACGACGCAAAGAAAAGAATTTTAGAGAAAAGCAAGATAACAAATTCTAGAAAACGTATTATTTATGTGACAAATTAAGTTACTTCGCAAGAGATTGTCGATCACGAAACTTAATAAATCGTCGACAAATCAATGTTATGTTAAGAGAGATATTTGATCGTCAAAACGACATTAGAAAGCAAATTGACACAAAGACGAACATTCTTAAAACTAAATCGAACAACAATTATTATTTGATAAAGAATCTAAATCAATTATAAAAAGTTCTAGATAAAACATTATTAGGCAAGAAATTCGCATTTACGCAAAAAGTTAATTAAACACTTTAAAAAACTATTAAATCTTATAGCTTAGTTATCGACTTAAATGAAAAGTATAACTAAAAGGATTTTCACGAATGCATAGAAAACATTACGAATCATCTTGAGATTTTAGTTAGCTCATCGAAGATCGTAAACGAATGCGAGAAAAAGCTAAAAAGCAATGCTATTACAAAAAAGAACATATTTAACATTATAATGAAACAATTGAACTCTATAACATACGTAAATCTTAATTAAATAGTTTGCTACGACGACTTATGCTAAACTTATCTAAAAGAAAAGAACGAAGTCAATTAGTTCTCTAGAAATTCAAAGTTAATAATTTAGCAACAAAAGAAAGCTTAACGCAAATAAACGTTTGAAGCAGAAGTCACAACATAGAAGCAAGAAAAAGTTCAAATTTTTTAATAAAGAATATATTAAAGAAATGCAATATGTTAGCTTAACAATAGCAACTAAACTTAACAACGCACGCACGATGTTTTATCACATTAATTAAAATTAACGATTATTAACTCATAGCAATGATCGATTTTAATGCGATAGATAATTTTATGATTAAAGTTTTTGTAAAAAGAAAAGAGTATTCTATTCGAAAGAAGCTTAACGCTTACAATCTAATAGTTGTAAATAAAAATTCATTATTCGCAAAGAATGAAAGAGTGAACAAAGAAACGAAATTATTATCGATAGCTATTTAACAACATCACGAGAAACTAATCTTTAATATAGTAAAAATAGTTACTCATAATATTGTTCTAGAAATGCCTTGATTAAAGCAACACAATCTAGAAGTCGATTAGAATATACGAATACTTAAATTCACGCAATGTGATTACGCAATTCACATTCAATTTACGCATCAATAGCGTTCGATAATAGATAAAAGATTAAGTCGAAATTTGATCGCAAGTAACGAGTTTGCATTTTTATAAAAAAACTATTTAATAAAGTTTGATTCGACAAACATTAATAAAAATTAATTAAATCACAAAGTTAAAATAAGTGAAAAAAATTACGAATCTTTTGAGAGCTCTAGATTATCTAATATAGCGAGAAAATCGCTAAAGCACATATTACGAATATACAATAATTGAGAGCATCTATTTTAGAAAGAGAAAATGATCGAAACTTTATTTAAACATTAATTGTAAAATTACGAGATTAGACTTGAATTAACAAGCAATTTACGTTTGAACTTATATATGTTTTATTCGAAAAAAAGTTAGAAACTCTTCGCGAATATTTAGCAAAAAACGAAAAAAAAAAATTATTAAAAAATTTCAATTATAGACAAAATATTCAATTCTCTTTGTATTTAAGAAGAACGAAATCTTTTATTTATGTGTTAATTATTGAAAGCTAAACAATATTACGATAAAAAATCGATATTTATTATTTAACATTAACGAATTTTAGAATTGATTATTCGAAGTAAAGTATTTCATTAAACTAAATTTACGAAAAGCGTACAATCAAATTAAAATAAAATTAGAGAAAGAGTGAAAAACAATTTTTCGCACACGATATAAACTATACAAATACACAATAATGTTGTTCGAACTTATGAATGTCTCGACAATGTATCAAGAAATGATCAATAATATACTACGACAATATTTAAATCGATTTGTCATAATATATTTGAACAACATTATAATTTACTTAAATATCTTGAAAGAACATGTAAATTATATTTTCAAAATATTAAAATATTTAAACAAGAGAAACTTACATCTTAAATTAAAGAAATGCGAATTTTATCAAAAAGAAATTAATTTTCTTAAATTTGTCGTTAAACAACATGAAGTACGTATAAATCTCGAAAAGCTACAAGTAATCAAAGAATGAAAATTATCTATTAATGTCAAAGAAATTTAATTCTTTTTAAATTTTATAAATTACAACAAAAAGTTTATCAAGAATTACTTCGTTAATGCAATATTATTGACGAATTTTACGAAAAAAAAAAACGTCATAAATATAAAAATTAATAAAAAAAATATTATTTTAGAATCTTAAACTAAAATGCTTAAAGAAATCAATATTAAAAATATACGATTTATAATTGTTAAACAAGATTAAAATCGACACATTAAATTTAATTATCAATGTATGCTTCAATCAAAAGCATGAAAGCATGTAACACTCAATAATATATCTTTTAAGAAAATCTTCATTAATTGAACAAAATTATGATATTTACAACAAGAAGCTACTCGCTATTGTAGTCTTCTTGAAATCATAAAGAATATACATCGAAAAATTATTAAAACTTACGATTCTTATAAATTATAAAAATCTTCTACATTTCACTATTATTAAATAGCTTAACAAAAGACTAATACGATAATTAGAGCGACTCGAACAATACAAGTTCAAAATACAATATATATTAGATAAAGATAATAATAAAGCAAACGCACTTAACAAAAGAAGTAATTATATAGAAACGAAAAAATCGTTCAATTACAACATATTTAAGATCAACAAGAACGAATCACTATTAGTAAACAAATACGAGCTAAATGTTATTTTACGAATACTTAGAGACGATAAGAAAGAGTTTCTAATAAAGAAAGAAAAACTCTAAATATTTATCGACAAAATTGACAAATGTATAAAGAAACATTATAATAAATCATTGCAAAGATATTTGAGAGTAATTAAAATTCTTTAGCTTTTACGTCAACATTGTTAGTTTTCTTAAATAAGACAAGTTGTTAAGACATACGTTAAACGATGTCTTAATTATTAGTAAAACAAACATGATACATATGCGAACTATGACGAAATTCAATATTAGAAATTATTTGAATCGTTATAAGATAAAATTACGATAAACTTTATTATCAAGTTGCTTAAATTGACGAATTTAATAATTAGAGACAAATATAATTCGATACTAATAATGATTAACAAGCTTATCAAGTATTTATATATTATCGCATGCAAGAAAAAGTTCACAATAGAACAATCAAAATACATTGTATTGAATCGACTTATACGATATCACAATATACTTAAAGAGTTAATTAGTAACAAAGACAAGCTTTTCACGTCTAACTATTAAAAGACGTTTCTATCAATGTTAGAAACGAAACTTAGAATGTTCATTGTCTATTATTCGATTACGAATAATTAGATAAAGCGAACAAATTAAAGTTTGAAGCAATATTTGAGACACTACGTCAACAATACTTACAACAATTGAATATTACTTTTATTTATAACTCAATTAACATTGAATGCAAAGATTTCGAATATTACTAAGATAACTTTATTCTTCGTCAATTATAACAAAAAACTTAATCTCTTCAAGAAAGAGCGAAAACATTTATTGACACAATTAGTCATCGAAAGAGTAGCGACACTAAAAAAGATATATGACAACATCTTAAAGATGCAAGAGAAGTCGATCAAGTATTAAAACGAAAAACGAAAAACGACATCTTAACTAAAGAAAAGAAATAAAATATATCTTTTTATAAAAAATCTTAAGACAAGAAAGTTAAGCAAGAAATTAAATCATATTAAAGTCGAATTGTTTCTCGTTAAGAAGACAAAAAAATCAATCAATTACGAACTCGACTTACTTAAGAACGTCAAAGTATTTTTAATATTTTATATCTTATTGTTAAAATCAACGAATTCAATTACGTCTTTACAAAACACATTTTATTTTTATTTATAAAAAGAGAAACAATATAAGATTGAAAAAAATTTAAAATAGAAAAGTCAAAAATATCTTATTAAATGAAAAGAATATTTTATTTCGAAAAATACATAAAAGTCAAAAAAAAATCTTAATTGTTATCAAGATCTTCTAAGAAAGTTTCATCAAAATTAGGCAAAAAGACGATAGCTCAATTTTAATTAATCGAAAGTTAAAATTGTTCGAACGACATATCGAATAACAACTCGAAAGTCTTTGCAACAAGCTTAACAAAGAGCGCTTCATTTATCTCTAAATCATTGATGTTCTTTCACTTCGTTACGATCATTTTTCTCTCTTTATCTTTTAGGAAATTTAATTGTTTTTTCAAGCGACTTAACTTCGTCTACGCTTCGCGCATTTCTTTCTTTAAGCGTAATCGTTTCTCATGAATTCGTTTAATCGAAATAGACGAAATTGCCAAATTACAATCACGATTCGATCGTACACATTTCACACACTTTTTAAAATCATCGTCCACACAATAGACTTTACTAGACATCGCACAATTGCGACAAGAACGCATCGCTAAACACACAAGATCTAAAACGTCGAAAAGATCTTTTTTACGAAAAGAAGAATTTCTAGTATTAATTTTTCTTGAAGACATTGTGAGAAGACATTGAATTTTCAAGACAAAAACTCTAAAAGAGAGAAATAGTTTTACGAATTTATTTAAGCTATATTAATGATTTAAGTTCTACGCGCTATTAGCGAACTTGTTATGATGTTCGACATGTTCGAAGAGCGAACATCTCGAACATGATGTTCGTTATGTTCGATGAGCGAACATTGCGAACAATGATGTTCGTCATGTTTGACAAACGAACAAGGCGAACAATCTATATTTTCTTAATATATAGAAACTAGAAATACGACTTTTTTATAAATCGTATTTAACTTATTTTAAGTCTTTACTTATTGTTACTTTAATTCATTAAATTATCTATGAAAATCTATTGAACATAAGATTGTCTATAGTTGCAACTCTTGTTATTAAGAGATTGCTTACATTGCTTGAAGACGTTTACAAATCTCTTTAATAGCATAACTCACTCTAATATCTCTTACGAAAGTACTAGCGTAACAATTATCTATATTATTATTATTGCTCTCGATAGATCTATTGTTCTAAACAACTATTAATAGTTTTTTTGCAATTTAATATTAAGAATTAAATAAAATTAACTCTATTTTAAATCTATATACAAATTTATTAGATTTTTTTTTTTCGATAGTAAAACAATACAATATAGAGAAGAAATTTGCTATTAATTTTATAATATCTATAGTTTACTTTTGTTTCTCGATAATAATATATATTCTTATTACTCTAGTCTAACAATCTAACAATATTTTCTTAAGAATCTATCTAAAGAATCTTTTAACAAAAATATTGTTGTCGATATCTATATCTATAAGATACAAGTGCGTTTGCTACTTATTAATATATTAAAATATAAAAGACGTAAGATATCATTCGCATTTCGACAAGTAGATCGAACTAAACATGTCAAGATATTTTTTAGATTCTTCAAATTTTGCAAATCTATGAACACAAATTTAAACAATTATCGAAACTATATAATCGAACACACTAGATATCAAAACTATTTATTAGAAATAACTAAAGAATTATATTGTTTTTTGCGAACTCATATTATAATTTAGATTTAATACTAGATTTAATAATTGTTGTTATTAGTTTAGCAAACATTATCTTGTTCGTTAATCTAATCATTTAATAAGTTCGATTAATCGTTAGACTAATCGTCATTTTAGCATCGCATCATTTGTTTATTCAATTCTCGCATAACTTACATTCGAAGTCTTAAACAATAGTATTGCTTTACTTGTTTTAACTAGCGTCGCAAAGCGCAATCGAAGTAACAACGTACAATCTATAACAATCAAATTTATATACACTACTTCGTTATATTGTCTATTTGACGCTTTTAAAATTCTTCGTTGATTCAACAATTGCGTCACTTTGATTCGCACTCTCTTTAATTATTAATTTATTCTATTTTGCGATCTTCGTCGTTATATTTTTGGCAATTCTTTGAGTCTTTTGTTTTTGCTTCGCAATTCTCGTTGTTACGATTTTAATTGTTTTAATGACATTTTGTTTTCGTTTTGCGATCTTTATCGTTATATTTTTCGTCGTTTTGTTAACTTGTTTAATGTTAAGATTCTTTTAATTGTTGTCGTACAACGAATTGTACATTTCTTAATCGCAAAAATTATTAATATAAAAACTCTTATTTATTTCGTTTGTCGAAACGATATAAGCATTGCGTTTAATAATTGACGCGAGCTCAAATTTTATCGATTTGATTAACGTTCTTAACTAAAACGATTTGCTTCAATTATTTCATAAATGCTATGAAAAAAGCTATTATTGCGTTAATGCAAAGCATCTATTAGAGTTTCTTAATAATATATCGCTTTCTCTTTACGATCGTATGGTTTGTTGTTAAGATTTTAAATTGTTATCACAATTAATAGTTGTTTTATTAATGTTTCTTCAATGCAACTTAAGATCTTTCGTTTCGTTCTTTTGTTATTTATTTGTTTCTTTGCGTTAAGCATGTAGTTCTAAGCTCATACTTAATCTTGTCAAGTCGAATTGTTCTTGTAATTTTAAACATGAAAGCAACGAACTATTTCGCGAGTCTATTTATCGATATTTGTTGTTTTGATAGCACGTTTTTAACAAGTAATAAAGAAATAAATGCAAACAAAATGATTATTTATTTACGAAAAATTATTTTTTTTGCGATAAAAAAAGATGTTCTCGCTTTCAAGAGTTATTTTTTCTTTCTTTTGTGTTCGATCTTTTACAACTCGTTAATAACGAATAAACGAATTAAGAACTTCAATAAAATCGAGAATTTGAAGACATTAATAATATTAATAACGCGTCTTTAATGCTTAAGATTTACATTGATCATCTTAAGTCTATTCTTTATGTTCAAATTAATCGTTTAACGAGACAACTTTAACTCTTATAATCGTGAAGCTCTTGTAATCTTAATTTTCTCGTTCGTATTAATTTAATTGATCGTAATGTTATTTTAATTAAACGTTGTGTCAATTTAATCGAACGCTCTCGAATCATTATGTAGTAACAAATCGTTCATTGTTTGCATCTTGATCTTTTAAGTATTATAATATAAAATCTATTCTTAATAGTTCGAATGCTTATTAATTCGATCATATTGCGATTTAATTTCTTTGTGCATCGTTTTCTTTACAAAATTGTCGTATTTAATTGAAGCTTTATATTTTTTATGTGCGAGACTTAATAATTTAATATATAATACTTAAAAAAGTTAAAATAATCTATTGAATCTCTTTTTTCTTTTCGAAATTCGCAAAAAATCTTTTTTAATCTATTAATACAATACAAGGCATAATTTATATAGCGCAAGATTTTATTGTCGTAAATTTAATAATATGTCAACATAACAAAGTCTAAAAACGTTCGAACGCACAATATCGTATGCGATAAAATTCAAGTAAGCAACAAAATTATTACGAAAATCAATTAACACAAAATCGACTTCTACTTATTATTTATTTATTGCTTAACTTTATTAAAATAATTGAAATGTTTAAGTTTCACGTACTTCGCTACGAGTTAAAAGCGTCGCTCAAGCTAATCTATTGTATTTTCTCTTAAAAAAATAGAGTTATTCTAATTTCTCTTAAATTGTAAAACATAATAATTAATAAGTTTGTAAACTTATTTAAGCAAATAGTTTACGATGTCGTTGCTATGAAATTAATACAAAATATTTATTATTATTGCATCGTAAATGTTTATAAATTAATATTTTTAAACAAAGTTCTTTATCGAATGTAGACTAATCGTCGAGTCAGGTTATGATATCATTCCTCTGGCTCGACCCGGCGCCAAGATCGGGTCGCGACAATTTTTGAAATCGAATCGCTCAAAGTAGTTTAGCGCGCTTTGCGCTAAACTACTTATAGTAATCGACTAAACTACTTTGAGCGATTCGATTCTTCGAATTAATAAGCGTGGCAATCGAGCGATGGCGCTTGCGGCACGCATAGACCAAGGTAGGAGCTTCTCGGTGACCCAATCAATTATACACGTGGTCGTGTGTCCTGCGCTGAGTGGATTCGATGCGCTTTCTGGTGTCCGCGTGCTCGTTTTCCTATCTGAGTGAATCTTCATGTTCCGTGACGCCCATTGGAATACTAGTCCCGATGGGGGATCGCTGACTGCAGCTCAATGCTGCAACTATTTGGGCCTGCCTTTTTCTGGCTCTTATGCCGTTTATTTGAACTATAACAAGCTTTGTCCAGGAACCGCTTCCACGGAAGATCAATCTCGATCAATCAATAGTCTTGTGACTTAGACATCTCTCCCGTGTCTACGCCGCCTCTACGCAGTAGTCGATCACTACCCCATGTTTCTGATGCCATGCGCGCCAATCGCGCAATTCCCATGACAGACTTCGCAAGCGGACATGTACCCCGTACTTCATCTTTTTCATCATTCCACCGTCGTCCTTTCCATCGAGAAGCATGCCCTATTTTTAATGTTTTCCCACCGCGATGGTTTTATGGGAGGAAGAAGCGTATACTCGGAATGATGCCAGCGGGAATCCCGTGACTTTTGTATGAATTGGCCCATCAAACCAGGGACGTAAAGCAGGAATGGATGTTGACTATCTCCAAGGAAGAATACCTCCAACGGACTCCGCGATCTTCGAAATGGCAATGGATGAACAGGAGCGATGCTCAGCTATTTGCCGTCACCGGGTTAGCAGCCTGGATGTCGTGCTATGATCGAGCCATCTAACGTTCCACTACCAGTGTCGGCTTTTTCCTCGACTCGTATGACCTATTCATTGTCAATCTAGCGACACCTATCTGGACGTACGAGTAAGTGCTATCTGGCGGTATGTTGCGCGTTGAGCCTCAACGACTCTGGGCTGAAAGGGACTGCGTTTTTACAGATACTGGGGAGGGCTTGACGACAAATCGCCTCACTACCCTCCTCTGCTTCGAGGTCTAGTCAACGCTGCCGCAAATATCGGTAACATTATCGGACAGCTTTCCTTCGGATACCTTGGCGATGTATTCGGCCGCAGATTCGTCTATGGGAACGAACTTATAATCGGGATCATTGGAATCATACTCTGCATCAGTCTACCTAACAGCATTCCTACCCCGAATCTCAAGATGGCCTGGATATTCTGCTGGCGATTCGTACTCGGCATCGGTATTGGAGGAGATTATCCTATTTCGGCTGCAATCGTGTCAGAAAGAACTCATCTGCAAAGAAGGGGGAAGCTGCTAGGTTGGATTTTCTCAAATCAAGGCTGGGTCAGTCATTGCACTCTTCTTGCATACGAGGTGATAGAGGTTATGCATGGCTGTTGGGAATATACTCGATTCGACGCTTGCGTGATGAGCTTGCGCTGGCTGTTCAGTTGAAATGCGAACCATCTTCTCGAAAGAGTTGATTACAAGCAGCATGAACTCCTTACCCTTCCCTGGTGCTCTGTTTGGGCGTTTGCTGATGGACTGGAATAGGGCAATCTTGCCGGTTCGATTGTCACCCTTGTCCTCCTTGGATGCTTCTCCAAAGCCTTGGGTAAGGAGGGCAAGTATGGTCAACTAGATACCGTATGGCGGCTTCAGATCGGTCTTGCTATCATACCAGCCCTCGTCACGCTCTGGCCACGCCTGACAATGCCCGAGGGCAAGAAGTACCTAGAGTCACGGTCGCTGAACAAGACCGCACGCCCAGACTCGGTAAACTCGACGAAGAGCTGTTCCACAGTCCTCAATCGACACAAGTCCACAGATAGTCAAGTGGTCCTCACGGATGGGCGGGGTCTCCAGGCCGAAATCGATGCACAACGGGCAGAGATCGATGCTCTCGCAGGTCGCCGAGCGCGGCTCGATATTTTCTTCGTTTACTTCCGACAATGGCGGCACCTCCGGACGCTGATTGGCACAGCTTCTTGTTGGTTTCTGCTGGACGTCGTCTTCTATGGAACGAATCTCAATCAATCGGTTATCCTATCCAGCATAGGGTTTTCCACAGGCAAGAACGAGTATGATATGTTGAAACGCAACGCAGTTGGAAACATCATCATCTGTGTCGCAGGATATCTGCGTGAGTCAATTTCCCACGACTGTCATCCAGTACGGCGCAGTGTTTGCCACAGCTGGCTTACAACAATCGTTCAATCCCCCCCCCCCCACCCGCTCGATGTGGCGTATACTGACTTCCAGCCCTTGCAGCCGGCTACTTCGTCACCATATATTTCATCGAGAAGCTCGGCCGGCGCTGGATCCAGATCCAAGGCTTCCTAGTCACAGCATTGCTCTTTGCCATTCTCGCCGGAGGCTACCACCACATCGGCACCGCCGGCAAGTTCGTCTGCCTCGCCCTCCTCCAAGTAAAAACCCCCCCATCCCCAGCCCCCCCCATCAAACAAACCATCTAACAACGCCCGCAGTTCTTCTTCAACTTCGGTGCCAACCCCACCACCTTCATCATCCCCGCCGAAGCCTTCCCGACGCGCGTCCGCGGCTTCGCGCACGGCGTCAGCGCCGCCATCGGCAAGTTCGGCGCCATCCTCTCGGCGCTGCTGTTCAACTACCTCAGCGGACCGGAGGTCCTCGGGCTGGAGAATGTGCTGTGGATTTTCTTCGTGTGCTGCATTCTTGGCGCGGTGGTGACGTGGTTTCTGGTCCCGGAGACGAAGGGGCGGGATGCTGATGTTACGGACTATGAGGAGTGGATGGAGATGAATATTAGGGAGCGATAACAGGAGTGGGCTTCAACGTTTCAATCCTTTGTTTACGTTTTTTAATGCCAATGCTTCTAGCAGCCTTCAAACGCTTTTGGTCGGAGTCTCCAAAAGGGTGCGTTACGGGGTGTCCATTCTCGCTCAAACCATCTCAAAGTTCCCAGAATATCTCACTCACCCGTGTCCTCTACCTCCTATGAATCACGACCTCTTTCTCCGATATCAATTCCCAACATCATTAACACACTTCACCTATACACAGACACTTGTTTCATCCTATTAGCACTCGACACCCTGTTCTAAAATATTATTAGAGGATTTGCTAGATTTTCCGAATTGCAAGACTTAGATAACAAATTACTCGATCTCACAGCAATCTATCCGCTATATCTTAGCTCTTCGGAATACCTGTGAGATTGTAGTGGTTGTGCTAGTACCGAGAATTTGATAGCTTGGGAAGATAATAATTTTATAGATTAAGCGCTTAACAAGTTGATAAGTCTATAAGACAATCAATAACTTAACAATTTCAAGAATTTGCTACGTAATAGCTTGACAATTTAACAAACTAACAACTAAACGACTAGATCGCTCGACAACTTGACAAGCTGACGACTTGACGGTTCGACGGTTCGACGGTTCGACGGTTCGACGGTTCGACGGTTCGACGGTTCGACGGTTCGACGGTTCGACGGTGTGACGACGTGACGACGTGACGGCTTGACGGCTTGACGGCTTGACAACCTTGACGACTTGACGACCTTGGAATTGCTGAGTGCATAATCTCTGCAAGAAATCTCTATGGCCTAGCAATCTCCTCAGGATGATACAAGTCAAATCAGCGCATATTTGAGAACAAGATCCACTTTGCTTGATGAGGCAGGCCATGCATTGCTAAGGCAAGTCAAAGCCTGCGGAAAGATATGGGTAAAGCACAGCGAGATTGCATGCTAGTAGTACAATGTCGCTATAACGCTATCAGAGGACCGCTATGCCATCGCTTCATCAAGCGCTATAAGCTCGTATCAGAGCACAAAGCCCTACAGATGCAATATGCCACAAGTCGTAGTCGTTCACTGTCATTGTCCGAGTCGTCATATCGTAGTCATTCGTGCAATTACACGTTACCTGCAAAATTGGCTTAGCTTTGCGTGACGAGAAAAGCTGTAAAGAGGAGGGTGACATACCAATGACAACCATGAATCGTAAGTTCCCCGGCTTCTTCGGCTCACCAGCCGCCTCGTATCCCAGCATCCCATCGTCAAGGATCATCGTACTGCTCTTCCACCCCCAGCTCTGGCTGAAGTTGAAGCGATCTGGGGCGCTCTCGTACACGCTCAGCATCCTACCGCCCTTGGACGGAGAGTAGATCTTGAAGTAAGTCTTGATCGTTGGGCGACCGTCGACATAAGCCGGCATGGTAGGCTTTCTCTTCCGCGGAAGCTTCTCGTTGCTGTTGGCGTTCGGTGGGGAGGACGTGGTGGCGCCGGTGCTCGAGTAATCGAGCAGGGACGAGGGATCATCGCTGTCGGAGAGGGTGGAAGGGTTGTATGTGCGGTCAGGCATCGATGAAAGTGGTAGGGGGTTTTGCGATGATTTATGGATTGGGTCGCCACGGAGAAGCGAGGAGATGGCGTTCGCGCGGGAGGTTTCTGCAGAAGGGGCAATGAGAGTAGCGTCAGGGTCTCCACTGGAGGTACCAGGGTCTTCGTCAACGTCGCCTTGCTGGTGCTGCTGTCGAAGATGACGTTGATTGCGGCGCATTGCAAGCTCAACTTGGCCGATGCGTTCATCTACGGACCCGTGACGAAGTCCTTCATGCTCCTTGTCTTTGGCACGATGGAGATAAACGCCCAATTGGGTGTTCTTTGTTGTTTCGACTCTTTGGATGTAGACATTCCAGAGCGAACCTGCGTACCAGACTGTGCGAGAATAGACACGCTTCTTTTCTTTCAGTGACCTTGGATTTGGAAACTCGTCTGCGAAGCGAAATGGTGGATAGTGCGAGTAAGAAAGTGGTGGCACCGAGTCAGGGGTTTTGGAGCGACCAGGTGTTTGCGGTCTCTCGCCTACTACAGTGGAGAAATCGGTAGCCCATTGGACGTCCTGAGGGTCTAGTGAGGCGGAGAGGCGAGAAAGATGGCGCGACAGGTAGGGATTCGGTAAATTTGCTGCAGACACAAGGGTCTCGGCGTTCCCACCCGTGACTGAGGTAGAGTCGGTATTAGGAATCCAGAATTTACGAGGCTTCCCATTGCCGTCCCAACTGCCCGATTCAATCTCTTCCTCTCCATGCCCCAACGATGGCACTTCAATCTGCTTGCCCTTACCATTGGAGGGTCCGTTGGTTGCTGTTGTTGACGTCTTGACCGGTGTGGGGCTGCTAGGTGCATCTCCCTCATCGCAATCGTCTGCGGCTTGCGCCAGACCAAGTTCCATGTCCAGCTCATTAGCATTAAGAACCTTCTGACGCAGCTCCATCGACATCCACAGGGCATTTGAAATAACTCTCTCGGGCAGGAGTGGTAATCCGAGCGCATCACGTTGTTCTTTGATTTTCTTAAGCTCCTCGAAACTCAGATGAACGTAGTGAATGCCCTCGTCAAGGAGGACTAGCAGAGGTGCAATGTCGGATGAGGTATAGAGAGCTATCCAGGGATCGAAAGCTTCCGGAATCTGGCGGCCGACCATAGGCATGTTCTTCCGATAGACGGTGTCGAAGCGTATTGCGTGAAAATTTGCTGTGTCGGGAGGCACACGCCTGACCTTCCCGTTCGGTTCAACGAGACCAGCCTCGATTGCCTTTTTCTTTAGCTTTCGGTCTAACACCCGCTTCGCAAGAACAAATCGCTCCCACTCGTCTGGTACGAAAAAACCATCACCACCTATAATCTCCCGAGCAATCTCTCCAGAAATATTATCCCAGTGTCGTATGGACATTTCCCAGCCCTCTCTACAGAGCATTGCCTTGGCCGAAGCTAGTATTCGATCACCAGCCTTGCCGTAGTAGTTGCTCGTCACCAGTCGTACGAAAGTGCCCAGTGTCGATGGTTTCATCTGACGCAAAATGGCATTGACGCTGGTTTCGATCAGGTCCATCATCTCTAGCCAACAGCCAGTGGCAAATAAACCAATCGCCTCCCCATCCTCTTCCGTGCTGATATCACAGCCATAAAGCTTCTTCAATGCCAGCTCAAAAGCCGCTTGAGTTATGTTTGAGTCTACATCTTCCGGGTGCAGAGTGATGTCCTTGGATGTGCTTTCGAACCAGGGTTCTGACAGGGCAGATGAGAAGAAAGGGGCACGGTCGAGTATCAGACGATGTAAAGCATAATTCGTCCCGAACGCGTGGACCGTGATATCCGAATGTCTGCCATTCAGCAGCCCACGGGTGTAGAGATGGCTTGGCAGGGGTGCTGTTTCGATTGTTGCTGCAAACGTTAGTAGCCGATTTTGACAGACTTTTATGCTCATACCTCTGTTGTAGGTTGTGCCACTTGGTGTTCGAAGATACGAAGCGTGCCTTGACAGTGTCGGCGATGTTATTTCTGGCGCTGCGAAAAGACGTGTCAAAGCGGTTGGAGTAGTGGCTCCCCGTGAGAGCAACGTCGACTCCCGCTCGGATGGAGTCGAGGGATCGTCGACGTCCTTCTCCACCTGTCCCATCCGAACGTTGCGAGCTGAATTTGGTTCCTCCAGCTGATAGTGGACTGATCGTCGATTCGTTGTCGCGGAAGGGCTAGTCAACGCTGATAATGGATTGGACGAATATCCTGGGGGCGGGGCACTCATTGAGGCATGTGCAGTGTTGGCGGATACGGAGGCAATTGGGGGACCTGAAGAGAAGATAGAACGGCTCGGGGTGCTGAAGAGCGAAGAGTGTTGTGCAGATGGAGCGGCAATTGCAAGATCCAGCTCTGGAGTGGGTCGAGTAGTGTTACGTGAGGTGGATTGGGGGGAGAAAACTGTACTCGAACTAGCGGCTTCCGCCAGACCTGGTGAAGGAGATTTCCTGGACACTGGAGCAGATGGGAAGGACCAGGTGGGTAGGTGAATATTACGCTGGCCGGATTGCTGGGGCATCTCTGCAAGGAGGTTTTGAAGGGCATGTGATGAGGCCGGCTCATCTGATTCCTCCGAAGACATAGCTCGCGGTTAATGATTGACAACACGGGAAGGAATTGCTCAGCTAACACATTTAATTTGTGTTGTGAGAATACACAGGCCAACCTGCAGTTGGTGAGCAAAGTATTACTCTTGTCTTGTGCTGGAAATGGACAACATGCTTGATAGAGAGTAAATCAGGTGGCGAGCTCGAGGAATCGTTTCAACTTCTAGGTGGGGTCACGCGTCGACGGGGGTCATTCAGATGACGTTGGGGGCTTATCGGCAGTGCAGATCACTCCCACGCAGCCCCAATAGGCGCCTTATCCGAGCCGAGGATGGTGGCCAACTGCAAGCTTCCAATCAACGGCCAATCAACCTGTCTTCAAGAAGACCCCAGAAATCACTCATCATCAATTATTCGTCATGGCCGGCCCCTCCTCCTCCAACGTAAGTACCTACAAACATAGCGTCCGCAAAGCCAGCGCGATGAATTAGTCCTGGCACACTTGGCCATAATCTATGTTCTGAGCGTCGTAAGCAATATATACATTCTGGGTCTAGATATGAAGAAGTTCAAGAGTTTGGTCTCGATGTGATGGAGTTCAATAATGACCATAAGGGAACGACGCAGGATATATCGAAAGAGATCGAAGATAGATTTGGAGCAATGATGCAGGATATGGGATCTAAATCAAGAATCAAAGGAAAACCGCGAAGAACTACATGAGCCTAAGCATGATATGACTGCTGCAAGGTCACGGTTCGATTGAGCAAGCAGGGAACGTTACATCTATGGCTGAGGAAGATGTGGCGATAATTGCTCTAGACAGAAAGTCTGAATACCGCTCAAGCGCGTTTCCAACCTCCTTTCTGCTCTAATTCCAGCCAGATGACTAGGTAGCAAATGAACTTTTGATCCAGTGATGGTGGACAGTCATCGAATTGGTTATGTCAGTGCTATTATACAATGGTCGAGGTCTATGGCTTTTTTTGTAGATAAGAGGCAGCCACTCCGATGATATGCACACAGCCCGCAATGCCAGGTATCTCCACACTATTAAATAAATCGAATCTCTCCCGTCCGACTCGTCCACATCCGTCTCCATCTGCTTAGCCCGTCGATCCATTGTCCTCCAACAGCGGCTGATCGTCGCCCTTCTTACTCCTCTTCCTCCTCCTTCTCTTCTTCTTCTGGCTCTGGCCGCCCTGGCCTTGAGTCTCACTTGGCCCCTCCGCCGAACTCGGTGGCTCCGCACCCTCGCCATCATCTGCTCCGTCGGTTTGCGCCGGACCCGGCCCTCCTCCCTCAGCGTCATCGGAACTACTCGACGGCTCCAGTACCGTCTTCTTGATCCCGCCAGCAGTGACCACGTTCTCAGACAAGCTGCCCGAGCGCGCAACGCCGTGTTTTGTCTTCGAGTGCGAGCCGACACTGCGGAGTGATCCGACGGTGCTGCTCGGGGAGGATGCTCGGCCTCGGTGCTCAGATGTGGGGCGCTGCTCTTCCCTTTCTTGATCGCGGGTCCGCTTGGGCGAGATCGACAACTTGTTCCGGGGGTCACTATCTCGGCCTTTGCCGAGAGATGGAGGCGGTGTTCCGTCCATGGTTCCGTAGCCGGCCTGCAAGGCCGCTACGCCGTCTTTGGCGTCTTTGCCTGCGGGATTAAGTAGACCGGCACCAACGCCGCCCTGTGCAGCAATAGCAGTAGATTCGCTACGTGGTACTTCCGAGGACAGATTCGATGTCTGTTGAGAAGTCGACCGGGCCACATGTTCGGTAAGACTTTCTCCGCCAGGTTTGATCTTGACGGTATTGTATCTGGTTTGGCGTGGACGAGAGGCGAGATTGGAGGGACCAAGGTTCTTTAGCTGGTCCCGGTCTCGTTGGTCTTTCTGCTTCGATGTATCTGCGACGCTGGAAGTACGCCGGATGCCTGGGGCTTGGGTCCCATTCGCTTTGATATTGTTAGTGTGATCGGGTGTAAGCATGCGTCGAAGGGCTGGTTGTTGATCTTTCTGCTCCTCGCTGATGTCGATCAGATCTTCCTCGCCCTCGCCTATGTCTTTACTAGGTTCAGTCAGAATTGCGCCTTTGGGCACTCTGTATTTCGGAGCAGGCATGTTGCGCCGAATAGCTCTGTGGACGTCAACAAAGACATCAGATTCATCGACAATCTCTCTGCGCAACACATCAGCTCAATCACCTCTGAAGGAAATCCTTGTAGTACGTACTCGCCGATCAGCTCCTCAATCACATCTTCGAGCGTGACCACGCCTAGAGCGCCGTAGTTCTCGCCAGGGTTTTCAGAGACCAGGACCATATGCGATTTACCTTCCTGGAAGAAGTTGACAATGTCCAAACAGCTTGTTTCAGCTCTCGTTTCAGGCAGTGTAGCTAAAGCGAAGTCTCGAACGCGCTTGCAATCCTCCGGGTCGTACGTGATCAGAATCTTGACCAACAGCATACCCACGAAATTCTGCTCATTATCTGGAGCGAAAATAGGAATTCGGGAATAACCAGCGCCAAGGATGATGTCCATCGTCTGCTCGTCGAGCACCGTATCCGCTGACATTGTGAACACATCTGCCATTGGAGTCATAATGCTCCCGATAGGCTTTGCCTTCAAGTCGAGCACGGCGCTGATGATGGTTACCTCGTCAGAGTTCAGCTGCTCGCCAGCCTCCCCAAGAGTCCTGTGCAGCGTAACCAACGTCTTGAGTCCGGCCTTCTTGTAAGTCGTCCCATGGTCTTCTCCAAGAAGCCTGTCCAGCAGTTTTGCAGTTGGCCATGCCACAGGGGCCATAATATACATCAGAACCAGGACCAGGGGCGACATCCATGAGCCAATTGGTAGACCGTATCGTACGCAGATCGATTGAGGGATGATTTCGCCAAAGATGACTGTAACAATTAGTAGTAATCCTGTTTTGCACTGGAGATTGCCCACCAATCAAGACAGTACTGCCCAGTACCGCAGGCCAGCCCCCGCCCAGTGAGCGATCCAGTACTATTGGTAGAGTCTCGTTCGTGATGACATTACCAAGCAACAGGGTTACCAGAACCCAGTGCTTCCCTCGCTTAAGTAGTCTTAGCACCTTCGCGGCATGTTTCCTTTCCGAGCCTTCACCCGATGTTTTGATAACTTGTAGGTAGATTTCATCCTGCAAACGGTCAGCCAAGTGCGCGTTCCCCAGAGGCTGACCTAATTTACCTGGCCCATCAATGCAATTGTCAAGCCTGCGAAGGCCCCACCAAGAAGCACTAGAGCCACTGCAACAGCCATATATATCCACAAAGTCGGGCCCGCTGGCGACATTGGGGGTTCTTCACCGTCAGCCATGGCAGTGAAGGGTGCATGTCTTGTTGGGGCAGCCCTCATCATCGGCAGACCTGCAATGCCAAACAATAGAAGTTTAACAGCAGACATGACGATCGGTCGAGAGGCGCCAAAGCCATTGAGGGTTTGACGGTCATGCTGGGCAGCATGCGTCAGGCGTTGCGTGTCTGGCATTGCGGAAGGACGGGCAATCTACGCCTTAAGATATTAGTATTCAATATGGTCCATAACAGCTGCCTCAAAATCGAGCATGCCCCAGCGTGACGTTAGGGAACGCGCTTTAGGGGTGCAAGTTGTCGCCGAGCTTTGGCCGACGCAGCTGGTTGACGATCACGTGCAATCGCTGCCCTGATTCGCCAAGAGCGCCAAGTCTCTCAAGATGCTCTTCGAGGGCGTGAGAGGGTGTGAGAATTGGAGTAATCGACAAAGTTTGGAGAACATCAGCACGGATACCCTTTTTGTTCACGAAAGTAAGAAGTTGCAGAGATTGTGACGTTCTGCGCTCAATAGGCCTCGCAAGCGCCGTCAGCAGACAATAGGATGATTGAATCCACGCTATTTTCATCTCTATTGATCGTGAATTCCCTGCTATTATTTACAGACTCTTTGAGCAAGCCAGAGTAATCTTCTTCCTGCTAGATGCTCCTGCGCCACGCTTGCCTTGCACATACAAATTTAGAGGCGCCCATGCCTCGCTTTGAAAATGGATATTTTATCGTCATAGAATAAGATCTCTCTCAACCTAAATCTCGGCGCTTTTCTTCCCTTGCCGTTTCCCGGTAGATCGTCATCGGTGTCTCCTGCGCTGTCAGCACCAGCATCGGAATCCATGTCTTCGGAATCTGCCAATGAGCCATTTGCTACAGGCGGATCGTCGTCATCTTCATCGTGGGCGTCGTCGGTCTCGTCGCTGTCTTCCTCGCTCTCTTCCTCGCTGTCACCGATGCCCCCCGGTCCAGCATGCGCGGTGTTGGTTCTGGCGTCATGGTTCGAAAGTCGAGAGTCGCCGTGGCTTCGGTTCTCCAAGATTTCGAAGCACTTCGTAAGAATACCCAAGTAGCACAGCTCGATCTCGGGCCGTAAAGCAATAACAAGGTCCACGACTTGAAGCGCCAGCTCTTTGGCATCTAGATTATGATCGTAGAGACGATTTGCAATATACGGGACATACAGCGAGCGGAGGTGTGGAATATTCGGTAATCGTTGTAGGAAGTAGTGCTGTGTTCATGATTAGCCTAACAATGGAAAACAACCCAGGATGGTGCCTACCCAGTCTTTATGGTCCAAGGCCATTCCAAACTCTCTTAAGCAGCTCATTTTCCCACTGGTGACAAATGTCAAGATATCATGGTTGAGCATCCATTTCTTCCACTTAGTGCTGCGGCCTGCAAGGCTGTCGCTACTGTCAATCAAGACTTTCTCGAGACTTGATCTGTGGTGGCGCAACGGGCCCCGGTATATGGCGTCGATAGTCACTGGTGACTCATACTGCCCATGTTCTTGCAGCAGCATCCATTTGAGGGTATTAGGTGCGAGAGTCTCTTTCAAAAAGGAGATTAGCGCAGGTGAAACATTGTCGGTATGGATTTTTTTCAGGTTTAGCCGATATTCGGGAATTGAACGCGTGTCAAATCTGGATGAAGATACGCGCCGTAATTGTGGTTGCGAAGGCTGCTTCGCCAGGGAGCCAAGCGATGACATCCCTACCAAAGAACTTGATCTCGGAGAGTATATGCGTCGTAAAGCTTTCCACAGACGTTCATGGTCGCCGCAATTAAACAAGGTCAGAGTAGTTAGTACCGGCCAATCAATGGTCTTCTGCAGCACATTGACAGACAAAGGTATCCTCTCGAGCTCGAGCGTCTCCAACGTCAGACGCCTCGATCGAGAATCCTCCACGATGGTGTTTTTAGAGCTCGTAGTGACCGAGTCTTGAAAGCCATCTACTGCCGGCTCAGGTGACAGCACACTCTCAAGATCCGAAGGATTCACAACTTGGAGCCCAAGAGCTTGATTTGCAGGCTGTGGTTGCTTCTGTGGTTCTCCGTACACGATCGAGCCAAAAAGTGACGGCAGAAGGTTTGGGGTCGATGAGACTGGGATACACGCAGGTGAAGTGTCTGCTTGAGTGAAGTCTGCTTCGGTTGAAGCTGGATCATCTCCTTCGGGGGACTCTGGCAGTCTCACGGAAGCTGCCATGTCATCGAAAGCATCGATCACGGACAGTGCAGAAAATGGCAGAGTTAATGACGGATTCGAGGTCGAATTTTCTGACTTTTGAAGTTCCTCCCCTGCTACTGTTGTGCCAACTGGCGCTTCAATGACCGTTGCAGACGCCTTATTTGTTTTACGACAGTCGTAGATCTCGTTCATCACTAGACCAAGGACACCTCCAGTTCTATAACAACCAAGTGCTTGACATTGGGACTTGGAAGGCTCCGAGCTGATAGATTTCTGGGCAATAGCGATGGCGCAGGACTTAGAAATCCCGATTCGGAATTCCCGAAGACTCTCACGAGAATGATGGACCAACACGCTGATCTCTTTCAAGTAAGCCAGCTCGTCGATTTCCAGTACAGTAAGACTCTTCAGCGGAGGAAGTATGGAGAAATTTGGATGCTCAGTCCTGTCATAGGACATGTTAAGCGCCGTAAGATCCTCAGAAAAGAAACTAGGATTTGGCGAGGGCAATGATGCTGCCGGATTCGGGGACGTTGTAGTTGAAGGCGCCGGGAGAGGCCCCGTTACCTCTCTATTGTCATGGAACCGAACCCAGACCTTCTCTAGCCTCGATTGATGCCCTGCCCTCTGCTCGCCGAGTGATGCTACTGCGTGCCACACTTCCCGTACGATCCCGGTAGGCATATCCCAAATCATCGTTTCGAGATTGGGCATCCGAGCAATGGTCAGTGCAATCAATGTGCCGAGCATCTTTCCACCTTCTTTGCTGATGAGGTACTCCTGGACCCAGTCTGCCGGACCATTTCCGAGGGAGAATTTTCTCGTATACTGAGAGAATAGATTTGCTCTCCGCGGTCGTCGTGATTCACTCTTGGGCTTCAGGGACTCCACGCTGATATCGTTGGCCATCCCACAATGGTTGCAAGTGTACCCTAAACACGAGCTCTGACCTGGGCCCCCACTGTGTGGCGGTATATATCCGAAAAGATCCTCCCGCATGACGAGGGTTGCCAACCCATACGTAAGAGCGTCAACGCCATTGCGAGGCTCCGAAGTGCTATGAGCATCGGGCCACACAATGTCGAAGCGAGAGTATATGTGCGGAATGGCGAGATTGTTGAGTGCAGAACTGGTCAACGCCAAGGACGTCAAGTCATTTGTATGCGTGACCTATAGGCCAAGTCAGCACAGGACTGTGGTGAACCCGACCGTTCTACGAACCTCTTTGATGATGCACTTCAAAATGTCCAGAGGCAGATCCAGAAGCTCAAGAGGGGCACCCTTTCTCCTAGCTGCTGCCCATTCCTTTTCTTTTCCCTTCAAGAGATCCAGGAGCTTCGGACTAGATTCTGAACCAACGTTGTCTTCTTGGCCGTCGACGGGCGCTTCTTGCGTGATTAGGCCGCTCATCGCATGTTGATCTTCGTCAAGCAAATTCTGTTGCTTGTCCGAGAACGATGTCTGGGTCGAGTTTTGATCTTGGCTGAGATCAGAACGGAGGGTAAGAGTATCATGTGAGTAGTCTCAAATGTCTTTCAAGTATAGGTTTGAGGACCTCGAAAGCTGGACAGCAGAGTCATCCGTAGGACTGGCTGAGCATGCCAAAAGAACAGCCGCTCTGGGGCGGGAGCTCATTGGCAACACCACATAAAGGAGTGAATGTATATGACGCTTTGATGTCAAATCAGTTCTGTGAGTCAGACTTCGATTTTGGGAGATTCCCTCTAGGCGTGAGCGTCTAAGCAGAAAAAGTGATGCGAAGCCTGCTGGACAGAGCATCTCACCGGGCAACAGGCACAAAGCTCCAATCGATAACGCGCGGAATCATTTCCGATCAGCAAGCTCTAATCGGCGCCCCCCTGGTCGCCAAGTAGGAGCGAGGGTCTAGCAGGGTCTCTTCTCACCCCCGGCCAGAGTAGCTTTTGTACTTGTATGGCTGCACATATATCAATGGGGTGCGACAAGATGTGATGCGAGCTGTCTTTGGAGGTTTCTACATCTTCCGAAAGCCAAATTCTGATGTTCATCTTCGCTTCAATCATGTATTGCGGCACTACTCTTCAGCCCCCTTGACTACCCAATCGAGTGAGACAACAGTCAACATCAAAGTCGGCCTCAAGGCCACGATACCGTTGAGGCAAGCTACTCTTCATGAGTTGCCCTTCCATATATCTAAAGTGTGAATAGCATACACCACCCCTCCCGACCGTCTTCCCACGCTCCAACAATCATTTACCTCCCCCGTGGGCCCCTCCTCCATACCACCTATTCCCCCCTCCCCACTCTAGCCCTCAGCGCCTATGCCACAATTATCTCGATCCACTACCGGCTATCCGCAGACATCCCATACCCAACAGCCATACACGATGTCCTAGCCGGGTACGACTGGATCCAGAAGCACCTCGTCCAACACGATGTCGATCTCGACTCCGCCTACCCCTCCTCAACGACCACGAGGATTGGCGTCTGCGGGGAGCTCATCGGAGGCAGTCTAGCAACCATGCTCGCCCTGACAGAATGTCGGCCCCGCGACTCCACCATCAGTGCCGCCGCGGTCGGAAACCCCATCGCAGACTGGACGGCGCTGTTCCCTTCCCCCGAACGCTCTGAATCCGCAGACGCCCGCATCTCCGAGGAATCCCTCGTTCAGGTACGGGAGAAGCTCTTCAGCAAGCCAGAACACTATCACGACCCTTTCGCCTCTCCGCTCCTCTTCTTCCGTACGCCTTCGACCTCCCTCCCTGACCCATACAACCAAGGACTCCCGGGTCTCTCGCTGGATCTGCCTCCAGATCCCTATGCTCTCGGCGAAGACGTTCTTGCCGTTCCCGACCGTCTGCGCCGCTCGCATCGCAAGTACCCGCCTGCCGGCTCCGCGCTTCGGCTCCCGCATATGCGCATCGAGGTGGGCCGGCAAAGCGGGATAAGGCAGCAGGGAGAAGATCTGGAAGAGCGTCTGTTAAAGAGCGTGAAGTATTGGGAGGATGAAGCGTATGGCGCGGTCGGGGCGGAAGCCTTGAAAGCGAAGATTAGGTTGGTGGAGCGGGAAGGAGTGGGGTTGTGGGGTGAGAAAGAGCTTGCGGACGTTGGAGGGTGGTTAGGCGACGTACTGAGACGCTGAGTTGGGGGAGCTGAAAGTTAAGACATCAGAAGACTATTGAAGACTATTCCGTACCTGGTGAGCAATGGGCCGCTAATTTTTGACGCTTCTGAGACAGCCTTTCGGGAGAGCAACGATGAGCCACCGCACACTCACCCATAGCAAAAGAGAAACCTAAAAGCCCAAAACCAGAGCAGGCAAACAAAGAGCAGCGACAGTCCAATCATCTAAATCACCTCCTCGCCAGCCCAAGCCGTCGCACCCAGTACGGAGGCGCAAAGATTCCCAAATGTACCCACCGGAAGCACTGAGGAAGAACAACGACTGAGGAGATCGCAAAAGCCTCGAAAGCAAAACCTACTGCGAGCAGACCATTCCATGCACTGGTAAGAGATGATTCATTTTTTATTCTTTGATTTGTTCAAACAACACCACCGGTTGCCAATCTAACATAGAAACCCCTTTCCACAAACCAAAAACAACAAGCCAATCCAACCATCAAATACCCCTAGCTAAAGACGCCAAGACTCAAAACCCATCCCTTCAATATCTATTGAGCTCGAGAAGGGGGCGTTAAGATAACGATCGGATATATGTTTCATGTCGTTGATGAAATTAACCCTTGAAAAGGGCGGTATACGGCACAAGGGATGAGGAGCTGGAATGTGCCTGCCCCAAGAATGGCGTCGGCAGGTATTGGTTCGCGATGGGGAGATTGGTGTAGTGAGGTGGGTTGGTTGTATGAGGTAGGTCTGCTGGGGCTGGGATTGGCGGAGGGTGGTGAGAAGTGGACGTGAAGAAGCCGAGGAGGGCGAGACCCAAACAAGTCCAACGTTCACACAATATGGAGCCGTGGGCAGCGCGACCTGCGCCGAGATATTGGTATGTTGTGGTCTGATCGTTTTTGGATTCATGTGGTGGGGTATGGAGGTTGGTGTTGAGGTTCCAGTTGGCGGTGTGGAGGAGAGAGGATTGGGTAGAGATCTCTTTGCGCTGTAGCTCACTTCCGGATGTCATTGAACGAGGAATATTTATAGCCCGAACATCCATCTCGCTTCGTTCGAGAAGTCGTTCTGCTTCTGCTGTGCGTGTTGCGCCTTGACTCAAGCTACAGAGTCCGCAAGCTCTCAATCGACCCCACAGGCTGAAACACCGACCGCCTTCATGCACTCCAGGGATGCTAAACGTCCATCCCGTCCAGCTGAACCAAAAGAAGTCCAGCATCGACCCCCAAGCCATCCCCCAACTCACTCCCCACCACCCCACCCCCCCACTGCCCCCCCTCCCCCTCCCCCTCCCCCTCCCGCTCCCCCACCCCCACCCCCCTCCACCCCCCTCCACCCCCCTGCCAACCACCCCACCTCCACAGCACTAACCCCCCTCGCATATGCCTTACTCGTAAAGACGAACTCATCAAACACAATCGCCTCCGCCCGCTTCCCAAACATCACGCTCCCCGGATGCACCGCCACCTTCTGCCCCCCCACCAGCGTCTTATAGCTGCCGTCCTGCATACGCAGCGCCGTATTCGATGCAAAGCCCTTGAGGAAGCACTTCAGCACCGCAGTGGAGGCGTCCGTGGACGATGTGGGGGTTGCAGAAGAAGGGGGAGAAGAAGGAGGGGAAGGAGGAGGAGGAGGATAGGGAGAAGAAGGGAGGCACTTCGCAAAAGCGCGCTGAGAGCGCAGCTGCTTGCGGACATCCATAACGGCTTTCATGGCGCGGTGACTGACCCAGCAGCGGCGACACCACTCCTTCCTATCCGCGTTCTCGCGCAAATAGGCCTGCACTGTGGCCAGCAGCGTGAGGTGGTCGCCCTCGCGACGGTGCAGGGCGCGGCGCGCGGTCTCGGCTTCTTCTTTTTTCTCCTCGGAGGTGGTTTTCAGAAAGATGGTCTCGACGCTGAGGCACGCAATGATGTCGATGACCTCGGCCACGCAGTCGGCGCCTGGCTCTGTGGCTGCGAGTAGCGTGCGCGCTAGGGAGGCTGATAATGGCAGGTTCGCCATCTGGATGCCTAGGGTGTTGATGAGGCCCGAGTCGTTGAGAGCGCCCAGCTGGTAGAGATGCGCGAGGGCTTTCTCGTATGCGTCTCTGCGGGGGCGGTCCAGGAAGGGGAAGCTGTAGATGTCGCGGATGCCGCGCGCCTGCATCGTTAGGATCGCCTGGCTGAGATCGCAGCGCAGAATTTCGGGCGTGTTGCTCTGTTGCAGCGTCGAGTAATCGGTTTCCGTGTACAGTCGCCAGCACTGTCCGGGACCTTCGCGGCCCGCGCGACCCATGCGCTGCGTGGCTGCGGATTTGGAGATGGGTTTGACGAGCAGCGATTCGAGACCTATGCGTGTGCGGAAGTGCTTGATCTTCGCCTTGCCGCAGTCGATGACGAAGCGCACGCCGGGGACGGTGACGGATGTCTCGGCGATGTTGGTGGCGAGGATGAGTTTCCGGGTGTTTGGGGGTGGGGGGTGGAAGACGGCTTGTTGGGCGTCCTGGGGGAGGGCGGCGAAAAGGGGGAGGGTGGCGAGTTTGGGAACATCGGGCGGTAGGAACTTCTCTTGCTCGAGGATGAGTTTCTCGAGGGACTCGACGGTCTCTTGGCCAGTGAGGAAGACGAGGATGTCACCTGGTAGGGGCTCCTTGTAGTGGATTTGGAAAATCTGGCGGAGGGTGGCGTCGAGCCAGTTCTGCACTGGCTTCTCTGTGTAGTGGATTGTGACGGGGTACTGGCGACCTGAGACGTAGCAGGTTGCGACTGGAGATTCGTTGGCCACTCGAGCTTCATTCGATTGTCTCGTTTTCCCATTTGCTTTAGGCTGAGGGCTTTTCGCATACGAGTCGTTTGCTAAATTCAAGGGAAGATCTAGATTCGTCGTGGCTTCGAACTTCCGACGGTCCAGCGGCTTTCCTGATCCATAATCTGGAGCATTAGTATCCTCACTCAAGAACGAAGCTCGCTCATCCTCATCTGAGGAGGACGGAATCCCAGACCATTCCGATTCCTCGTCTTGCTCCTTGTCTATGCTCTTATCGTTGTCGTAAATTTCATCAATGCCATTCTGGCCGCCAGAGCCATTCGTATTGCCACTTTCGTGTCCTCTCGAATGCTCGTACCCCTCCTCAAAGAACGTCCTCAACCCCTCCATCTCCGCCGTAGCACTCATGACCACGACCTTCAATGGCACCCCTCCCCTCCCCTCGTACCTCCCCGAGACCATCTGTCTCAAGAACCCCAGCAGTAAATCCACATTCAACCCTCTCTCGTGAACCTCATCAAGCACAACAGCGCTATAATTCCGCAGCCAAGGATCTCGCAGCATTTCTTGGAGCAACGTCCCCTCTGTGAGGAACTTAATCTGCGTGCTAGGGGATACAGATTGGTTGAAACGGACGGCGAAGCCGACCTTGCTCGCTGGTGAGGAGGAGCCTAGGGGTGTACCCATCTCTTTGGCTACGCGGTCGGCGAGGGAGATTGCTGCTACTTTGCGGGGTTCGGTGATGGCGATGCAGCCACCTACCTTGCTTGACTGCGTAGATTCCTTGGCCTCTGAATTGCTGTCCGCGTCCTTCTGTCCGCGTCGTCCCTCCTCAGGCTCACAATCGAGTTTGTTAGATGGAACGACCACCTTCCGACTTCGGCACCATGGCTCCTCGACCAGCATCTGCGGCACTTGCGTACTCTTGCCACTGCCAGTCTCACCGACAATAAGCAAAACATCTTTGTCTCGCAGGGCCTGGCTAATCTCGCTAGCATGAGCCCAGATGGGTAAAGTCTTCCGGGCTCTCACAAGGGCAGCGGCACGCGCCTTGAGATTAGGCTCAACATGTCGTGACGAGCTGGATCTATTGATACGTAAATCCGTGTTTTTGGAATGAGAGTGCGTGTGTGGCGCCACTGGTACATTCATAGCATCATCACCCGCTGGTTCTGGCCAAGATGGACGCTTTCTCTTTCCATCATGTGAGGTTACAATAGCTGATCCAGAACTAAGCTTGACAACTGAGGGTTGCTCATCAAATCTATGATAGACTCTTTCCGGCATCTTGTCGTGCAATTAAACTTTCAGGGCAGAACAGATCCCCGAGCATGGCCGGCAAACCTCGTGAAGGGAGGATTCGGTTGGACCCATACATCCCGAAGAGGAGATCCGCTTAGCTAGCCCCATGTCAGGGCTCGGTCCGCCGCCCGCCACCGACGATCCATCTTCATCTCATCCCCGGCTCGGCATTGAGTCAAAACTTGGCACTGTGAGCTATGCTAACTTCGCAATCAGAAGAGCAATGAGAAAACTTTCGGTAACTAAAATCTAGCCCTCATAGAGGCGAGTAAGATTGTTGCATGAAGTTTCTCGACTCGAGTATCATTTGAGGAGATACGTTGGTATGAATGTGTTGAAAATCACGATTTATTAGGCCCCACTGTGCCAAGTTTTGACTCAATGCCGAGCCCGGTTCTTCTTCCCACACATTCGTCATTTTACGCGAGCCACGACCCGCATCCGTGCGTTCTCGACCGAGCACCACCGACCACCACTCTCACTTTACAACCCCCAAATGCGCCCCGATCGTCCTCGCTCTCCCCTCGCTGGCCCCTCTAGCGGCCCCGCCCCACCTTTCCCTATTCAAATCTCCGGCCCAATCGTCAAGGGCTTCGGGCGCGGTAGCAAAGAGCTCGGGATCCCAACGGCGAACATACCGCTCGCTGGCCTCAGCGTTGGTGGGCACGAGGAGGTTGAAAGCGGGGTGTACTATGGATGGGCGGGTGTGAATGTCGATGGGAAGGGTGCAAGGATAGAACATGGAGAAGGGAGGGGAGGCGGGGTGTGGCCGATGGTGATGAGTATCGGGTTTAATCCGTATTACAACAATACTGTGCGCTCTGTTGTAGGTTTCTCAAACGAGGGTCACAAATGGGAGGGAGGGTGCTGATGTGACGATGCAGGAAGTCCATATCCTGCATTCTTTCCATCATGATTTCTATGGCGCACGCATGAACCTTTTGATCATGGGTTTTATACGGCCGGAGTTTGATTACGTGAGTAAAGAGAGCTTGGTCGAGGACATACGGTTCGATATCGAGGTTGCGAGGAGGAGTCTGGAGAGGGAGGCTTACGAGAACTGGAAAGGGGATGAGTATCTGACGAAGTTCGAAGGGCAGGGCCATGAGAATACTGTAGCGACGTGAGTGAGAGTTCTGCATGGACGTCGTGGCGCTGTTTGCTGCATCGAAGTGGCGGGTGACCTTAGCATGCTTGAGAGCTGGCAGGCGTTCACCACACTCGTATAGGATTTCGAGCGCCAAGACATAAATGAAACGGTAAACGATTTTCTTACAGGTCACTGACGTAGATTCGCAATCTGTGCGCACCGACTATTCGGTAGAAATCAAAAGAAGCCTCCCGTTAATGTCATCCACTCCATACCTATCCAGAACCGTCCGCTGCTGAAGCCACGCCACGCTATGCAACGCCAAAATAAGTCCAATCATTATTCATATACATGGTAGGAACTGCCGTTGTTAGCCATCAGTCTCAAGGAGTGGGCCTCAGGAATCTCACGTTCATAACGATTAACATCGGTATGTCAAATACATCCCTCTTCACCGTCCAACAGTACATGCACTCTACCTTGCCGTCTTTGTCGCCTAATTCATGGATCTTCGCCCCACCCTTGTTCATCCGGCGTCTTTTACTCAGTCGGGCCTCGAGCTCGTCGTCGAAGCGATCCTCTGCTTTGACCGCATAGCTGGGGTCATCGATCGTCTTGTACTTCAGGAGCTTGCACTGAGTATTCACACTTCCCCTGGAATCCCCAAACGCTAATCGCGCAAAGTCTTCGTAGAATTCTATGGCACTTTCGTCATCCAGCAGCTCGGCGAGGAAGACCGGCTGAGTTCTTGTTTCGTCTGGTAGACGAGGAGAGTTATAGCCACCGCGGGAGGAAGTGCCGGTACCTGGCGGCCCAGTCGCGCCGCCATTGTTGACGTTCAGGTTTGGGGCCTTGCCGAGGAGGACGTCCTTCGACCATCCAGTAAGGATGCTGAACTCTTTTCCAACGGCGGCGACTTCTCCAGTACGACGACAGACAATAGTCGGTGTACCACAGGCGTTAATGAAGTCCTCATACTCCCACAGCGTACGTTGGAAACATTTCTCCATGAACACTAGGTCTTCCTGGCTCAAGTTCCTAGTACACGAAATAAACGACGGCCGTATCCTTGCAAGAGACTGGGCTATCCGAAGCGTCCGCTGGGGCGAGAACCGCTTTTGCACAAAAGCAGTCATCTTGTGAAAGCCCGTAGTATAAGAATAAGGTTGCGTTACGCTCTCATAGACCTTTGATGAATCTCGTGCACGTTTTGTCGGCAAGGCCGAGGCATGAACATTAGGCGTAGAGATAGCGGACTGTGGCTCCGGCTTTGGCGGGAAGCGCTCTGACCTTCCATGGCGTAACACGTTGCTCGCATACGCGGTGGCGGTAGCCGAGTTCTCTTCCAAGCTTGTCATTATACCTTGGGAGCTTGAGCGAGTGTCTGGGCTGGCGAAAGTACTTGCTGCTCCGATAGCGAAGGCATGAGGGTCTTCTTGCTTCGCCGTTTCCGCTAGATCTTGCGTTTGGCCAAATGCATACATGTTTGAGGCACCACCCTGTCTGAGATTGCTAGGATGGTCGCCCCGCCATTCCCCGATGCTCTGATCTTGTGGATAAATGAACGGCTGCGTCGAGCTTGGGCTACCACCATAGCCGGCGGACATGGTGCTAGGCGTCGTGAAGCTCGCGCTATTCCCCTGGCCAATGTTTCCCGCAGAATCGCTAGAAGAATCCGCGGCGCCAGAAGACATATGGCCGAGCATGCCGAATTCTAAGGCTCCGTAGTGATTGCCAAAATTGAAGCTGGCCGGATCGAAATTATACTGAAGTGACCCGTTCGGATCATACATTTGGCCACCGTATGAGTTTGGTATCGTCGGCGTCGTTTGCTGAGATTGGTGCAGAGCGCTGCCTATACGCTGCATTGGTGATGCATGAGGATTAGGACCAGCACTGAAATGGGCAGAGATTGGGGATGGCTGCGCGCTGTACGCTTGTGGACTCATCATGGCCTCCGATAAAGGAGGGGGCATCTGGATATGTTGCCCACCAGGAGGATACCGGGGGAAAACGGAGGAGGGCGACTGTTGCGAAGCGTACGTGACGGAGGGTCCCGGATACCCACCGGGTGATGGTAGTTGCTGTCCCCGGGCCATGCCAGGGAGATAGTGGAATTGGTTAACTCCCCCACTCCTGACCCCCATCCCAGGGATCAATGGTTCAGCTGGTGCATCATGTAAGTACTTCGCCTTCTTGCGGACACCGTCACGGCAGGCGTCTTGCAGGCCTCGCTTGATGCATCTTTGACATGGACGCTCGTCGCCTGACCTGGAGTCAGTCGTCGCTCAGAAGGAAAATACTGCATCGGCACTTCATATACACGAGATGAGACTAACCGCAGGTTAGATGCGCGCGTTGACAGGCATGGCATGCTCGTCGTGCCTTTTTCCTCCGCGGCCGCAGGGGATCCTTTGCATGGGCAGCTTTAGACTGACCACTTCCTGGCTGAGGTTGCGTACTCGACTTCCCATCCAGATCTGGCTGCTCTGCCATATCGCCGGATTGTGGATCTCCACTGTCATCAGGAGACTGCGATGACGACCGCGAGGCTTCATCTTCGCCCGAGCCTGTATTCATATTCTTATATATCGAAGCCAGGGATAGTGAAGGATACACAGAGCCCGTATCCGTCGAGGAGCCGGCTCAGACGACTTGGCGAGTCACCCACGTTCCTAGGATGCAACTTACCGCTGTCCTGCATCAAGACCCCCTCGAGGGGGGGGCAAGGAGGGCCCGCCGTAGGATCGTTAGCCAGTGTCGATTGAAGGATGGTGGCAGGTCGCGGCGAGTGGCACCATGCGTGAGGAGGTTCGCAGGTGATGCACACGCGATAGGGCAGATATCAAGGTCGCTGCGGTGGAACGTGCAATGTGCGCAGACCGACGTGGAGCAATCGTGTGGGATTCCCCTGTCCAAAGAGAGAGTACAAAGATACGAGGGGGAAACGAGATATCTATTCAGGTTCGCTTTACCTGGGGTACGAGGGTTGTAAAGCGCCGGTGCAAGCGACGGTGAGTGGTGGGTCTCGGTTGGCCCAACATACGAGTGGAGGAGAAGCTGCAGGGAAATATTGGCTTCTTGGTTTTGAATGTGCTACCTCGCCAGCTGAAGTCGGACGCGATCCAGAGTGCCGGGCCGGTCAAGTGATGGTTGAGTGGCCTGAAGCGGAAGATGCCTGGTCGTCAGACGATATAATCGTTTTTGGATGAAAAAGACGTCGAGCACACCAAGGCGATTAACATTTTCCTCTTCGTATAGCTTGATTCTCCACCGTAAACTTTAATGCAGAGGCGGCGATGCTTTGGGCAGCAAGCAGCATTCCTCATTGGGGAAATGTGTGTCCAACGAGCATCGCCCATGCACCGCACTCGACCCTCATTCGCCCACGCCTACCTCTCCCGCTCTGCGCGCTACCAAACATGGCTAGGGGTCCTAGCCTCATTGGGGATCTACCGCTAGGTGGCTTCGGGCGGTAGCGCGCCGTCACACTCGGTCATCGCGCGAGGGTGCATAAGAACGTGCATAGTCTGCATGGGCCAAGCATGGATCTTCGACGACGCACTCTGGAGATAGTTTGGAGATAGCTGCCTCGCTGGCCGTTGCCCTGCTTGCACCCTTGCTCTGCATCTCGAGCGGGGAAGGGCGATCATGACGCACAGTGTGCGAGGTCTAGAACAGTCCCATCTCTCCCCTTGATGCTCATCTGCAATATGCTCATCATGAGCTTCGCCTGCGCTTACATCTACTCTATGCGGCTGAAGCATGCGCTCTCCACGCACCTGAATCACTCGTGTGGCGGTGGCCACCGATGCTGCATGGAGAGTTTGGTGGCAGCCACTCAAAATAGTTTCCCATGCCTTGATGCACGCCAAGATACGAAGAGAATCAGAAAATTCAGAATGCGATGGTAGCGCGGCACAGCACGAGGCCACCCATGTATTGCATCGATTGTCACGCGCTATCGAAGGCTATCTAATCAACAATCATCGCCCCGATGCAAAGTGGCTGGTCCCTCGAATGCGCCGGCCATAACGGTAGAAGATGTACCTGGTTTACATCATTTTAGCCTCAACGGTCGCACGTCCGAATCAAGGATAGATGCTGCCAATCCCGCCGGAAAACTTACGGGAAAGGCGCCAACGCGACTGTCAGGAACGCTAGCAGCGCCGTCGCCCATTGGTAACCTGGCGTCAGATCAGCTCGGAAGATCACTTTGGTGGGGACTGGGGAGAGATTTGGGGTGGCACCACCTAGCCGATTGTACACTGATAAAAGTACATCGTCAGCTGTAGAAGGCACGTGCCGGGAATTATGCTTATTTACTTTGCACCCCGAACAACTGCCGTGATTGTCTTCGTTAGCATTGCCTACCGCGGAGTTGAACTTCGAGGCAGGATACGATCAAGTCTCGCGCGGAGTGACTTCTGAGACATGTTTTGAGAAGATATGTTGAGGTTGGCATTGAGAATCAGTTAGCGGAGGAATTACGTACCGGGAATGCAGCTGCGAAACTGCTTCTAGCAAATGAATTGGCGGCGAGGGCGCTTGCGCTGTCAAAGAAGTTCAAATCAGTCAGTATTTTGGCTTCAGAACACGTTCCCGTTCGATGAAAATGTATCTTGAGCCTCAGCTTGTAGTACATGTAATCGACGTTGACGCTGGCATATGCCAAAGGGTGAGTCTCCGTGAAAACTTACGAATACAATGGATAGGCATCGATGAGGAACGTGAAGACTCCGGAGAAGACTAAGAGCATTCTGGTCGAACATACTTTCATTAGCGCTTTACAATAGAGCAACAAGCTTTTACGCGTGGGACAGTCTAAACATACCCGCATCCAAACACCGTGGACCCTAGAAGGGGCACTATCCTGTCCCTGTGGCTTAGCGGAACTCTAAGCTGATAATGTGGTGGCGGAAGGCCATGCAGCCTGATGGCTAGGTGCATTCGGAAGTCTGTTGAGATCGAGCCTCATAGACCTGGCTCAGTCTCCAGCTCATCAAGCCATCAAGGTTGATCAGGAGCAGCATATACTTCGACATCTTGTTTGACGCTTACCACTAGTCGAGGTTAGGATTGATGCTTTTCGCGATCTGCCAAAGGAGCGAGAAAAAGACTCACGTGAATCGAAGGGTAAGTTGTAAACCCAAACCTGGCAGGAATCAACATCCCATGTTCTCGTAGGATTCTTTAACCTGTACGTACCAGAAAAGCCCTATCGGTACGAGAATCGCACCTGCGATCGCTGGAGGCAGGCGATACTCAGGCTCTGACCCTCCTGGCTCTCCACCCTGCTTCTCGTGACTTTCCAGCAATCGTGAGTAGTTCCGATCCCAGTACAACCCGCCGCTGGCTATGGCCATCAAGATTCCGATGAATATTCCAATGTATGTCAGTCCCACCTGCCACTGCTCGAAACCATGATTATTCTCGAACACGAGGTTGAAAGCTCCGAACCACAAATATAGAACGCCAAGCAATAACGCTGAAAAGATGCATAAGTTTAAGCACATCGGTTCGAGGGTCAAAAGCAAAAATGGTCTGTAACAGGACCTGATGATCGTCTGCAGGATCGACTTGTCCATCTTTTCAATTGGTGCATGCCAACGCTTGTCACCCGTCTCGTCCCGCACCTTGATAGCCTTTCGCCGGAGTAGGACTGGATGATAGGTCTCTGGGATGAAAAGAGTGATCAGCACTAGCATCACCCCTGCCCAAATAAGCAGTACATAGAAAGACCAGCGCCAGTTTGCGAATTGATTGATGAAGTTGCCAATCAAAGGGCCGATTGGTGGAGGTCCGATGAATGGTGATGCAGTAAAGATCATCATTGGTGCCTGCAATTCCTCACGAGAGAACATGTCCCCGACTGTGCCGCCAGCCACCGAGAGGAATGCACTTCCAGCGACTCCGTCGAAAAAGCGAGCGACCAAGATGGTTTGAATATTCTGCGCGACGGCGCAGGGAACAAGCCAGATCACGAAGAGAACGAACGAGACGATGTATATGTATCGTCGGCCGTAGAACTCTGATAACGGCCCGAGCAGCATGGGCCCAATGCCGAGTCCGGCAACAAAGATACTCAATCCAAGCGTGGCGACAATCTTTGAACAATGGAATTCTTGCTCAAGCAGTGCGTATGTGGAGGTATAAAGAGACGAGGCGCAGGTTACACAGGTTGAGCTGGTAGAAAGGATGGCCACTATCAGCCATTTCCGTGCTTTGCTCATGCACTTCGGGTTCATCGAATCGTGATCGCCATCCCATGAAACCTTGAACTCGTTCTCATCCTGACCCTGCTGGCCTGCTTGCTCCGATTTTGTTTCATCTCTCTGGGTGGGACAATGTCCATTCGTTTCGTTGTCGTTGCGAGATCTGCTGTTGAAGCTAGGAGCCTCGTCCAATTTTCTGCTTGAGCTTGCACCCCTAGCCCGAGGCTGTTGGCCCAACTGGCCACTGTCAATGACCTGTCCACCCCGATCTTCGTCACGTGACGTCGGTTCTATTGCTGGATGCCCCTGTGGCAGTGGGTGCCCAATAATGGAGAAATTGCGTCCGGAATGCTGGGAGCCCGCGATAGTAGACTCGGACTGATCGTTCTCCATCGTGGCAATACGCTTGACATGTATTAAGAAATTTGAACAGATGAAAGCGCTGCAAAAGCTATGAACGTTAGCATTAATGCAAGCGTTATATCATAGTCAGCGCAAACATGTATACTAGAGGATAATCAGGGCAAGGATTAAGCGACAGAACGTAGTCGATTCCCTTAGGGGCGATTGTATAAGCACCAGGAAACGAAGACAATTGGATACGACGACGGTTGATCCGCCCATGTACCAGTCTGTTGATCTGTGAGTCGTGACTTGAAACAGGAAAAGGATTAGGCATGGATGATGAATGTTGTCGAAGCAGGACATTCGGAACCAAAGTTTCTAGTCCATGTTAATCCCGTTTTACCCGATGTGTCCGGCATTTGATCGATCTCATTTGCCTCAGCCACGAGGACTCGGGTCCTCAGGGGTCTACACCCTATTGAGAATTGCCCCCTTTCTTACATGTAGGTAAGGGACGTTTGATCCGATCATTCCGATGCCATTACGATTGCTCAGGGTGTATCCCTACAACTTTAGCTAACTGAAGCGAAAGCCACCTTTTGCGTGAGCGTTGTTGCATTTGGGACTATGAATGTACAATCTGTGTAGTCATGATCAGACATACCATTAGTGGGCTCATAGATAAGCTGTATGTCTGTTGTTTGTTGTAAAAGACATAGTAGAGGTGGTGCACGACAGACCTCTATCCTTAGGAGTCAACCCTTAGAGTTGACCTCAACAATCACTTGTGTACCTTGGGTAAAGTTGCCCGGATATCAAAAATGCTGTGTCATCAACGAGAGTCCCTCGATTGGCAGATGAGACGACTTACTTGGCCGCCGGTGGATCCTCATGGGTTCAAACGGATTTGCATTGGTTCTAGTAAAGCCTAGTGCGCCCCTGCTGGACCTCTCGTGATTGTGCCCACGAATCCTTCTAATCCCACGCCTCCAACATCTGCGCGCTCTGGCATTATGAGTACTTTTGATCCCAATTCGAACCACACGCTAGAAGTAAGGAACTCGAAGGCGACCTCGACACCAGGGCCCTTATCCACCCCATTACCGAATATTGCATCGTTACTGTCGTCGTCCAATTCAAATACCCAGTCAGATGGAATGGAGTCAGGTCGGCTGTCAACAGTCAGTATCTTCGCAGAGGCGCGGATGCTATCTATGTAGACGATGACTGAACTCCCGCGGGTCATGGAGCTCATTCGCCGGTCTTCGAAGGTTGCGCTGAAACATCGGTAAGGTGGTGGCGGGTTTTTCTCGAAATTGCCAGAGCCACGGACCATAACCATTCCTTTACGAACACGACCGTTGGCAAGTGCCCGCGCACCAATATCAGCTTGCTCAGCATCATCGTAGGTAATACCGACGGTTCCAACTTGTTCCGCTGTGAGACTACGCACCGGTAATCGAAGATTTCGAAGGCTAATGACCCGCACCCTTCGCCATACCGGACAATTTGGGAGCCTCTCCTCGACGGGTGAACCGCGACCTGCGATGATACCGGAGGAGGATCGCTGCGAGTCATAGGGTCCAGGGGCGACAAAGCTTGAATTTTTGAGGATCGGGCAGGATTTGGCAAAGTGTAATTTGTGGTCATTGGAGCTCTCTGTGTCCGGGTCGCTATTGAATGGGCCAACAAGCGCGGTGTCCCCAATATTGAGTGTACCATGAGACAGATGACCACTCAGTATATATCCATTGACAATGCTGCTTCCATCGAAGAGTGCAATCGAATTGGCCTGCGTTGCGGTGAAGACCTCGTCTACATGAAATAGGCTGCCTGGTCTGGAGTGGTCCCGAAGCTGTGCAGTATCGTGGCTTGCCTTGGCCACGAACGGCTGCAGCGGAAGTTGGTGAAGTAGAGCGTGAAGCTTACAGATTCCGGCCCCTGTTACCGCACTTGTTAGAACGACAGGAACCACTTTAGCTGGCCCAGGACGTTGGATCTTGTCGATCGTCTCGGTCACCTCAAACCGGTCTTTCTCATGAATCGTCTGAAGATTTTGAGCATCACCACCTCCTTTGGGCGAGGACAATATAATGGGCTGACGACCCGCAGCTTTTAGGATGTCGAGAACTTTCGTGAGCGTCTCCCGTAAACCAGAGCCTGAAGCAAGATCAAGCTTTGTGATGACTATTACAAGTGGCATACCTAGAGCAAGGCAAAGCTCGAGATAAGATTTCGAGAGATCAACATCAGCGCCCGTGGAGCCCAAGATGTGTCTTGAGGACGCTGTTGCGCCTGTTTTTCCTGTATCATGCTCGTCGTCGTCCGCCCCCACACAACAGATGGTCCAGTGTGGAGCCCAAGATAAGAGGCCTCGCACCGTCGTCCGGCGGTACCTTGGATGCCCGGCCGAATCGGTCATCACCACTAACCTGTTCATTTCGCATGCGCTGTGAATGTCGTTCCATGACGAGATATTGCCGGATGCAAAATTAACGACGTTGATGGCCGAAGGCACACCGCCTTGATGATAACCAATTAACTCGGTGACGATCGAAGAGGTGACTCCTGAAGCTATCTCATGACGGTGCTTGAGAAGGCTTAGCCTGCTCTTGCCGCGCCCATTGTCAAGTGTCGAAGTGGACAACGTCCCCAATAAAGAAGACTTACCGGAGGTAGTACTGCCTGTTAAGGAAACTCGAAGCTGTTCAGTCTGACGTTTAGACGCACCCCGTAGGGGATTTTCAATGACAGGACGAATTTGCGATAAAGGCGCAATATCAGATTCGGCTTGCTTACTCATGGGTATATTTCTTTGCGAACCCAAATTCGGGACGACTTCAGCCTCTGCGACCCAAAGTAGCTCTTCGTGCACTATTTGGACCACCGCTGGCGAGGCCTGATGTTCTTCAGTCCAGCGGCAAGTCCCAACCGTCACTCTCCTGGTCACGTTGACTTTGCAGCCAAGGCTAGATGCCATAATTCCTAGAGTAGAGAGACTCTCTTCAAGTTCGTCTGCGGTCAGTCCAACTAAGGTTCCGTCATCAGAGACGCCAATCTCATATAGCGCGCCTTGGCTTTCCTCCAGTCCCGAAAGTGGTTTCCCGAGTTCATTCGGCCCCATGGTGTCTATTTTGGAATCCCCAAGTGTAGGGATAATAAGTTCGGACCTGGCTGACGAGTGGAATGGCGACGACTGTTGGAGCCGCCAGAGCAGTTGCGTTGTCAGACTCTGCAGTCGATTGTGTCTCGATTGGCTTGTTGGTGCAGGTAGTGGTGACAGCGGAGACAGTGTTGTACAAGTGTCAGACATTTTGTTGGTCGTCCGAGCCTTGGTCTGATAAGAGCCAGAGACAGGGAGTACAGTAGAAGACGTCGACAGCCTCCGCCGAGGCCTAAGTAACAGATGTAGCTTGTACTCGACAGGTCCTTCCTGCGGCTCCGCCTCGAGTTTGGTCACGCCACGATCATTGGTAGGCAATCTTGGCATTGGCTCAGGCTCGACACTTTTAGCTGCTGATGATCTTGCAAGCGATAATTCGCTGATATGCAGCCAAGGGGAAGTCACCCGCGGAGGAACAGGTTCGAAGGTAAAGACCGATGCCATGTTCACTGCTGGGCTATGCAGACTGGGGCGCGACAAGGTTCCCGCTTTCACGAGACCTGTCGGGGTTCTCGACCGGTCAACAATGCGGCGTTCAACGAGGTATCCAGTTACTATGCCGCCAAGGTATTGCAATGAACTGTGGCACCGCTAAGGATCGCGTGTTAGTGTGGGAGTAGTGAATGCGAAATAGCTCTGATACGAGAGGAAGCATTTTGACGTCTTGCGGATTGAATCTACAGCAAGTGCTGAACTATGCTATTGATTCAGAGATGCGTTGTCGTTGCCATGATTGCTGTGTAGAGCTTTGGTAACTTTCGTGGAAGTTGCACTTCGGGACTTCTCAAATACACTCGTCGATCCTCCTGCCCTGCTTTGCCAAATGAGTCAGCTTTGGTTACCTGAGCAGCTCTTGCTTCGCGTTGACTCTTGATATGTGGCTGCGATATGACTCGTACGGAGGTCGTTGAGACGTTGACAGAGAAGTCTACGCTAAAGGCACTAGCGAAATGGTAGTCGCCGGAAATCACCCGCCTAAAAGACGCTATCCTGAAACAGTACACTGCCCCCAACATTCACAGGGCTTGTACGACTAGTACAAACACTTGAGATACGATCGAATATAGTGACAACAGCAAGCCTTTACCACGACATATCGACGTTTCTGACGAGCTCTATCTCGGGGTCTCCGCCCATGCCACGCTACTGCGTGCTTTGCGCACTGACTCGATCACGTGAGAGTCTAGAGGTCCGATGTTTCAGGGCAGGAGAAGCGCGTGTTTGGTGGGTAAGCTGAACGCTTCTCGAAAAAACATGTCATTATCATCTGGTGATTTTAGTGTATAACCGCAAAGCTCCTATTGCCAGCTCGTCCATTATTCCCCCGGAACGTTCGCTACCCATGCCAAAAGCCAATGCCAAACCACTGCGCCTTGGAAATGCTCAAATCCAGCGTGATCTATGTTTTGGGACAAAACGCTAAGCGCCAAAAAAGTGGTGAAAGAAACCAGCTTCCCTCCACAAAATGCAAGTCGTTTATATGTACTACCACCAAGTAATCCTCCATCCCCGCATTGCACCGTTAATCGGCCAACAACGATTCACTAGCGGTCATGAGGGCTCTTGCGACGATCCTGCCTCGTGCATTTTCCCTCTGCGACATGGCCGTTCCTTGCAGTCGTCCGTGTGAACTCTGCCCCGCATCGTGGACACGTAGATTTGGCCGCCATTCCTGACTTCTCCCGCTGATGCCGGAGCAGATTGCTGAACGTCGAGAATTGACGGCCATTGCACCCGTGGTCCCAGCACTGGGGCCTTGAACGTTCCCCGATGACTCTGCCAGGTTGATCTTTACTCGGTGACGGCGCAGTTGAACCTCGCTGGCTGTTCGCTGAATGTGGTGAGTGTGATGTGGAGCTTGGTAGTGGAGAGCTTCAACGATTAGCGCTACGAGAGATAGATAACATGAACAGAGACTTACTAAGATTGTTGCGTGTACGGGTAGCCGGGATATAAAGATGTACCCGTGGGGCTGAGGGAGGCTATCAGTATACAAGCATCGCATCATGAGTCTTGAATCATTTACCCTGCGGCATATGTCGAAGACTGAACAGTCGCTCGATAGGGATCATAGTGGCCAGTCATCTCGTATGAAGACGAGGTAGGAGGCGCTACAACAAAGTCAATGGAATGGCTCATGTCTGGCGCCATGCTCGACTCAGGTTCCGAGATGCTCGGCAACGCTCTTCGAACGCGAAGCTTGTTGGAACGGCGAGACTCATGCAAATCCCGCCGCCGTTGCCGAACAACCTCGCGCTCTTGAGGACCGGCTCGGCCAGTGGTCGAGCTTGGCAGAATGGTGGGACCAGAAGAGCCAAACATACTTCGCTGAGGTGAGGGTGCTGCCCCAGTATATGCATAGGCTGCCGTCGTAAGTAAAGTACCCCTTGTTAAACAGGAGATGTCAATTACTCACTCGACGTGGACGGAGATCTAGCTGAGAGATAGGGGCTTGTTGGGCGATAAGACTCCGAGGCGTAGGAGTACCTGCCCACGTCTTACGTTAAGTGTGCATGTGGGGCTGTTGGATAAAGTGCTTACCCCATGTTGGATCTTGGATAAGCACTTGGCTGACTGCTGAGATAGTCTTGATTCTCTGTTATCGATGGTACGTAATTGGACGACAGGCGCTGGGGGTCGATGTAGGTCTCAGACGGCGAAGCCGAAGTATAACTATTGGTGCCGTATCCGGTGTGGAGGTAACTCGAAGGAAAGTCACCCCGACGATAGGACGATCGTGGGGAGCGTTGATCCTGCGGATGAGACGACGAAGGCGAGCGGTGAGTGCCAGCAGTTTCGTGCAGTCCGAGATTCTGGAAACTAGCTTCGGTGACGGATATCCCAGTCTGTTCACGGGATCTGCTTCCACGTGAGTGGCTTGATGCATGAGAATAAGAACGAGACATGATCGAAATATTGACTTGTTTTGTCTTTTCCTCTTATGGGTGGTGGTGAATGAGGTTTGGGGTGGACGAATAGAAAATGGCTTTCTTACTTGTTTGAATGCTCAACCTTTCTCGAATCACTATGTCTATATAGCCTCGACGAATTTTTATTGTATATCTGGATGGATTTTCCCCCAGCTTAGACGTTGTTTTACTCCTGGCCTGAGCCACGGGCATGGCATTCATATATCGCAGGAATTGGAGCTCTGCCTCAGTCTCTTCTCATTGGTCAGCCCTTAAAACCTTGGCGAATCCTGGAGGATTGGAATCCTTGCCAGCCACATCCTTCTGCAAAATAGATGCCAGGCAGGCTCCAGCAGGCTCCTACTTTCCGAAGTGGAAGCGGTGGACTAAACCACACATACCAATCAACATCAAGACGCAAGAAATTTAAGGCGGAGCGTGAGAGATTGAGAGCCGACATCAAAGCTGCCCCGATACTATGCCTAGATCAAAAGCTTAACTCGGACGAACTGCTGTTTCTGGGAAGCCATGCCCGCAAAATATAGAAGTTTTATAGTCACATCTAAGCTGTTTCAAGTGTCAGCCCCAGCCTCGCAACATCTGGTGCACACCTGACAGCCGTTAAACTGTGAGAGACCAAGCCAGCTAATTCAACGTGTGCCGCTACAAGGGCGAGGGGGGGTGAAGCTGATTACCATCCACGTTGGATCGGCTCCTCCATGGTCCGCAGCGTTCCCGTAAATCTGGTCGTTTCAAAACACCACAGCCTTGTGGCATCGGAGTACTTGGAGGAGATGGCACTCGAAGCCGTCGAGCACCGAGTCCGGGTTACAGCTGACCTAAGACTCAACGGTGATCATACATCTTGAGATCTGCCTCGTTCCAGCACGGTGTCAACCACGTAGGGCCACCGGCGTTGAACCAGATGGGGAGGCATGACGCGGGCCTGGACGTCATCAAGTCGGGAAATGAAATTGGCCGCGTAGTTCGGCCTTTGAGATTACCAATGCAGTCGTCGCACAAAGACAGGCTCGAACATTAGATCAGTCGCCTGCATCCTTCGAGAATCCTGTGACTTCACAACGTGTGGAGCGCAATAGTCGCTGAAGGTGCGGTAAGGCAGGGTGTCAGCCGCTACGCCGTCGATGATTGGATGCGGACTTGCGAGCTGAGAGTTGGAAGTCAACTCAGAGTCATCGTCACTGGTGCTTCAGAAGCGCCAGATTATACCCCGTACGAAGCACGCGCAAAACTGTCTTTCTGCCAGGTAGAAGATGACCAAGGTTGAACTCTGGCGTCGAGATCGTCATTGAGCATGCCAAGCGTAGTCCAGCTTACTGCCGATCACCTATGACTGTGAGGGCAGGTACGGACGTGAGAACATCTCGACTCTCGAGCTCGCGTTGAAGGGAGCAAGGAAGCTCGCAATTGGCGCTGATAAGAGGTGGCGGTGAAATTGGGCAGATGAAAGAGGCTCAGCTTTAATCCGCTATAATTGGCCTGCACCATGCGTTCTCGGTGTTCTCCACTCCGGCCAACACTGCTGTTTCCAGAAGTGACCAGGTTCAATGCGAAGCCATGTTCATCGTGGTGGAGATAGAGATATGTTTCAGCGGAAAGGATTAATAGTGTTTCGTCGTGTGGTTTATGGATGGGGATTCCTTGAAACAACTTCAAGTCCACGCGAGTTGATCGGCATCCCGGCGAGACATCCCCCGCTAAAAGCCGCTCTCCAGTTTCCACTCCTACTCCCGGCCCTAAGTCCGAATGAACTTCCGAATCGTCTTCCTCTTCCTGGCACTCCCGTCCTGACTCGTGTTGTTTGCACAGGTACGGTGTAGGACGTCCTCCTCCTCCTCCAAGCAAGGTACCGTAAGAGCGAGGGAGCCAGCCTCAACCATCCATCCCCAAAACAACTGTCATCAAGCTTCGCCAATCGCCATCTCCTCTCTCCGCTCTCTCCACGACCTAAATATCCCTCTGCCCGCACTTAGCACATGCGGTTCCTCCCCGTACGCATTTGGCAACTGCTATCACACCTCCTAACGTACGCTAAACACCAACTCCCGAATTCTAACCCTTGTCGTTGTCACCCACATTTCGCTCTCCCAAAACCCGGAACTCAGAAACAAGCCATGAGCGGTTAGAAATCAGTCCTGGTTCACAGTCATTGGCTGCTAAATGCCACAGCTGTCGACTATCTGCCACGTTGGCCTCAAAACAAGTTCGTTGTCTTCGATTAAGTTGAATTGCCATGCATGGTCGCTAGTGTCAACACCGCTAATCCTGCAGGATCACTTCTCCCACATGCTCTGTACCTTATGCAGCCCTATTCACCTGCCACGCGCCATGCTGCCAAGAGGAATCCCCCATCGTTCCTCCAACAAAAAAACATATTTTCGTCCATCAAATCGACCTTTCCATATTCGGAAGACTTTGCGCCACCAAGACGCGGTTCCAGTGGGTTCAACTTTCCAAGTTGTTGCTCGCTTATTTTATCGCAACGATGTGAGCGTGGCCAACCGGACTTCTCAAACAAAGCTAATATCGTCACTATCTGACTTCGGACCCGATCGTTTCGGCCGCTTCAATGTGCGTCATTTGGATCAAGCGCCGATAGCGATCTGACGATGGGCATCCGTTACGCTTTTCACTCACCGCTGGCCTCACCGCTACTAGCGATGAGCTCATTCTCAATGGCTCTTCTTCTGCGCTCATCCTCCTCGCTAATACTATCTTGGAACACATGGTCCATCTGCTCGAGAGTCCTTCCGCAGGTCTCCGGAACGAAGAAGAAAGTCCGAAAAAAGGATAGCAGGCAGAAGACCGCAAAGAAGGTGTAAGCCCCGAATCCGGTATTTTGTACCAGCGGAGGCATGATCAGCCCCTATGCAATTCGATTAGTAGCCGCAGCGGTACTGGGATCCTTCTGCCTACGATTATAGAATTACTGAGCCAGTTGGAGCAGGTCGACAGTGCCACCCCTTTAGCTCGAAGACTCGATGGAAATATTTCTGATGGCATCGCCCTTGGAAGTAATACCCAAATTAGAATTTCCAATCCAGCTGGAGATGACACAGCACGCTTACCATGGGACCGGGCCTACCTCAGCAACGGATTAGCTACACGACTTTCTGTATCATAACAAATGTGAAGAAGCTGTTCAAAACATGTAATGGTGCAAGGACGACGAATGCAACGAACCGCATCGCACAACATCGTATAAAGACTCGAGGAGATGGCCTTAGCCGTGATGGACGTCCGCTATGGATTCCTTGCAGACCCTTATTCACGAGGCCCCAAAAGCGACTAATTTGACGCTCGCACTCTGGGAGAATTTGAAATACTTCGTAGAATAGAAGGCGTTACTTACCCCACGAGGCACCGAAGCTTAGCATGTAGAACAACAATTGTGGTAGCTGTAAGCAAATGTTCTGGGCGGATGTGGGATGCGGAGGTGTACGAATGCAACGCTTGCCCATCCCGCGTCACGACCAATTGCTGGAGAATCTTCCAACCAAGATCGCAATGATCAGGTGGGCTATGGTCATTGAGAGGCTACCCCAAAGAAGTAACGGTCTGCGGCCGAAGTGATCCATTGTCCACAGACTGCTGCTGACACCCACGAGCTATGCTGTTTAGCGGCATACTATTCATAGGAGATTTCTCGACGTTACAGACCTGTGTGATATTCAGTACACCGGACATTATGAGCTGCATACTATGATTCAGCCCCATTGTCTGAAACAGCGTTGGGGAGTAATAGATCTTGATGCAGATGTTAGCCAGCCAAGTGACGTCCAAGCTTCAGGGCAGTCACCCACCAAAGCGTTGATACCAACGAATTGCTAGATCATAATGGTCAGTACAGTCTCGATGCATTGTTCTCTGAGGCGTGAACAGATATTAAAACTGCTGAAGACGGCTTTTGTTTGGGGTACAACATGATCCACAACGGCACTGCGAGCTCATGACTTGCCGATGGGCTCGTCGTCCATCATCATGTCATCCTAGGTTGTGAAACCGTATTTGTGTGCATACGGGCCGGAGAATGCGATCAACAATGACACGAAGTGCGTTGTAATCCCTAGAAGGGATATTATATGAGCACTCACGTGGAAGAACATCAAGCCCATCCCAACATGGGTCCTCCTCCAGCAGCCACGTTTGAAGCAGTCTGTCCAAGATGCTATTTCAAGTCTGATGCGGCTGCTGGTGCTGCCATCTTGCAAAGCGGGATGTCTACCTTCATTGACCTCCTTGTGGAATGCCACTTCAGCCCGGATATTGATCCACTCCTGCTGTACGCGGGTATCCGTTAATTCGAGTCGCCGTAATTTACTAAGACTCGCTCCAGCTTCACCATCGCGACCTTTCGATACAAGCCATCGAGGCAGGAAAGGTAAGAACAATATACCGGCACCCAGAACAACGCCGGGGATCATCTGAAGAAGGAACGGCAGTCGCCACGCCCATTCGCCGGCCATGTATTGCGTGCTGTATGTTATCCAGAAAGCGATGACTATGCCCGACACGATACTGAACTCTTCGAGCACTAGCAGTGCACCTCTTATTTCGGGAGGGGAGATCTCTGAAATGTACAAGGGAGCCACCATGCTCAGCATGCCGATCCCGATGCCTCCGATCAGTCTCGCTACTACCAGCATCGCATAGTCCACAGCGGCCGTCTGCAATATAGATCCGATCAGAAAGACGCATACGGCAACAAGAATTGAATATTTCCTCGAAATCATATCGGCAAACCATCCTTGATTCAGGGCGCCTATCAGGGCACCCAACTCGATCATCGCCGTGAGTAGACCTTTCCAGAACCCAGCACCAGCTGCGTTCTCTGCCACGCGAGGAAATCGGTCTAAGAACTGCGGCATGACCAGTATTACGGAGACAACTCCCTAAAAAATCGTCATGAAAGCATCTCAATACTCGCTTGCTTTACATCATACCTGATCATAGCCAAATATCATCCCGCCCATGGCTGCAAAAGCTGCGCACAGAGAAGCATAGTAGTTGCTGAAGAGACCGCGGAACGCGGACGGACCGTAGCTGAAAGTTTCCGCAGTCAGCATTCAGTCAATGAGCTGGGAGGTTGAGCCAAGACATATATCCAAAAATTGTGAAGCTGTTGAGACATGTATCAAAGATTTGATACGCTCAGGTGGGAGTAGAGGTGCGCTGAGAAGATGACTGACGGTTCTCGATGCTCCCAGACCGCTTCCGAATGGTGAACAAAAACATTGTTGTCCGGTGCAGATCTTCGTCCAGAATCTATATCTGCCTTCTCCACCATGCTGTACTATAGGTTCCGAGACTTGGGAAGCATTCGCATGCCAGTAGGAGAGAGGATATAAATTAAGGAGAGAAGTTATATTCAGGCGCAGTCGATATGGTCACTTGACCTCAAACCGTTCTTCCCCGCCTCTTGTAGATATGCATGCGGTACGTAAAAACAGCATCGTAGCTACAACAGCAACAATGGTATTGCTCAACCGGTTTTCGAAACGACCCTTAGATTTCAAAGTTCGTAAGGGTGAAAATTGAGAGGCAGATTAACCAAATATCGTAGTCACGATTCTCGATAGAATTGCGGAGGTACGAGTAAATAGGTACTCTACGTGAGTGGTGGAGGGCCTGGGCACTTGACAACCGGCATTCAGGCCCGCCGCTTATCGCGATAGCACGTGCCAGCATCTCACGATGCAACCACGCGCCGTGGTACATCCTACAAAAGCCTGCGGACCTCGCAATCCAACGTGCCTTCGAAGGAATACTCTAGGATGGAATCTTAGCCCCCTTAGTGCAGCCTAGCAGCGAGATCAATCTATCATCACCGAATACCCTAGGCGCAAAGAAGTACCGAAGAGTACAGACGGCAATCCGAGAAGCCCAAGATTCCCTCCGATCCTACTCTGTCTTTTTGCACCTTACCTCGATCGAAGCACACCCCCGATGGCCGCCTTCCTCACTGATCTCGTCTCCTCGATCTTCACTCCTGGCCCAACTCCCTCTCTGATAATCGCAACCAACGTGTCATTCGCTGGCCTGCAACTTGTCCTCTTCGCCCTTGTCCTCCTCACCCACAGCGTCCACTTCCTGATCCTCTCGTGCCTCTGCGCCGGACTGTGGTGGGCTATAAACTGGTTCGTGCGCGAGCTGCAGGCTGCGACTGAGAAGGAGCAGGAGGCAAAGCGACTGAAGGAAATGCGAAAGGAGAAAGAGGAGAAGGATGAGGAGAGTGGGACGGAGACGGAGGGTGGAAGTCAGGAGAACTTGAGTCGAAGCATGGGTTCTCAAAGATTGCCAGAGAGCAGGCTAGAGGTAGACGACAAGGTGAGGGAGTTAAGGCAGAGGAGAAGCATTGGCAGCGCAAGTGAAGGACTATCTACGGACAGCGAGTGGGATAAGGTGGAAGCTGAAGGCGATGGAGAGCGTTCAACAGCATGATATCAGTGATTCAGGCACAGGTATGGCGCTCCTTATCTGTTACACCATTGTATAGATGTCTGTAGACGCGCTGCCATAATGAAATACACGAGACGCCACCATAGGTGCATTCTGAGTCTGTCACCTGGAGTCTGGGCACTAAAAGGCTTGAGGATGTCAACAACGCTTGCTCCGTCCGTCGTTCTTGCGAGACTGGAAGAGGAAATTCGAAGATGCTCCATGCTGTGCTGTTATTAGAAGACTATGATATAGCTCAAAAACCAATGTTTAGAGTCGAAGCACTCAATGCATAAAATAGTGCATAGTATAATGCTCGGCGCTAGTTGCGCTTGGCAGAATTTATTCACTTGATAGCTCCCCTTTGCTTGTGCCCACAATCAGCAACTTTCAACGAGCCAACAAACCCGCAAAAGCCACACCAAGCTCCACTCAAAGTCTACCCTTTCGGAAGTCAAGATGAAGCTCGTCAGGTAAGATTCCCCCACCATGCGACAACGGCACCCTGCTGAATTCCACCGCCCAAGACTTCTTCGCAAAGCGTCGGACTGATCCCATCTGTGTCTACAGGTTCCTCATGAAATGCGCGAACGAAACCGTAACAATTGAGCTCAAGAACGGTATGTCAACCCCCGACAACGATCGTCCTGCTACTCCGCTGACAGGCAAAGGCACAATCCTCCACGGCACCATAACCTCCGTGTCTCCCCAAATGAACACCGCCCTCCGCGCCGTCAAGATGACCCCTAAGGGTCGCGACCCGATATCTCTGGATACGATCAACATCCGTGGCTCGACGATACGGTACTACATCCTCCCGGACTCCTTGCCTCTGGACACGCTACTCATCGATGATGCGCCGAAGCCGAAGAATAAGGCGAGGAAGGAAGCAGATCGAGGTGCAAGGGCAGGAGGGAGAGGTGGACCAAGGGGTAGAGGCAGAGGAGGAGGAGGCTTTAGGGGCGGCAGGGGAAGAGGCGGTGGGAGGGGCTTCTAGCAATCTGGGTTGATCAAGACGCCAAAACGTTACGTGAGAGGCCGGTCCAGAGTCGAATTGGACAGCTATCAAAAGAAGTTCGGCTGCTGTGAGGGTTGCGTCTATAGCTGGCGAAGACGATGGGATTTCGCAAAGGCTAAGAGGCTTACTGAGAGGGCCATACATGCCAGTGGACATGATGTTCCAGTCACAGTAGCACAAATCCTGGACGTGAGTGGGAAAAGGCGTAGTCCTGGCATGATTACGATGATATTTCTGAGCCACAATCTTCTGAGCTGGCACTAGTGTGGGCTACAATCGAAATCGCTTGACGACCCTTGCAAACCCTGTTCTCTTGTCGCTTCCCCATGGTTCTATTGTTTTAGACATCTGATCGCTTTCACAATGGATCGTCACTAGTCGTTCTGTCCATCGCTATTTCGTCAACAGGTACTGCAAAACATCTGATTCTTGTTCGACAAGCCCTTAGAATTAACATCCTGCCAGCTCATGGGATACTCGCCATAATCGCAGCACCTGCAGCTTTTCCCAACCTCCAGTCCTGCCTGATCGACCAACTACATTCATAGCCCAGCTTGAACCCCAAAGCCGAACCCTTTCCATAACCTGCTCTGGCTTGTTTTGCTTGCATAACAGTATATATGCCGTGCCTCGATCGAGGCTCAAAAGCTCAGGAAGCCGGTCAAGCAACCTGTTGGTTACCTCCATGCCGTCCTTGCCTCCTGCGTATGAGAGTGAGAGTAGATGCGAATCTTCCTCGAAGCGACCTTTACTAGCGTTTGTGCTGCTAAGGTTGCTCATTCGATTAGCTGTTTCACTTCGTATGAGATCCGGCACCTCCGCTGAAGGCACGTAGGGCGGGTTGAAAACAAGCACATCGACCGAATGAGGTCGCACCGCACTACCCAAGTCTGCTTGTACACTAGATAAGAATACAGCCTGCGAGGCTGTCGTGATCTGCCCATTGACTGCCTCTGCGCAGGCTCTTCGCACCGTCTCCACTGTAGCTGCGCAAGCAAATGTATTGACATCAGCGCCCAAGGTCAGTATGTACGCTCTACCGAAAAGCTCTTGTGCATGAGCTGTGATGAAAGCGAGCACTATACCGGAGCCTGTTCCGATCTCAAATACTAGCGGCGATGCTGTTTGATATTGCAAATTTGAGCGTTGGTTGAAGCGCTGCTGCAGGAACGCTATCTCTGCTCGGGAGGAGAGCGTGTCGAGCAGCAAGAAGGAGTCCTCGGCAGGCTCGTAGACGCAGTTAACGTCTATGTGGGATGTCGATGGCGTCGGAAGCATGCTTGCAACTCTTCTCCCATCTACATCGCGTCAGCCATGGGATTTCCGATGTCGAAGTAAACTTGATAAGGTAGAGTATGAGGTTAACTTGAGCCATGACGATGCGCTAAGCACCTGCCGGATGATGTCAACTTCAAGCTCGACGTGCCCTCCTTTCTACCACTCCACATAATAGAATCACCATACTTTAAGTAATGAAGGCGGCTCCACGCCTTAACGCGACCCTCACCGCCGTTGGCTCAACAAGAGGCTTGAAACCTGCGCCTCTAGCCTTGCTACCACCAATACCGCTCTATCGGCGACTCTTCCGGACTCACAGGAAATTTCTACCCAAGGAGATGCGTTTGCTAGGTGATGAATATATCAAGAGCGAGTTCCGGGCACATCAAAATATCGAGAACCCAATGCATATCGTAAGTCCTCAAGAGCTCGAGTACCGTTCTGGTCGAGGCTAATGGTTTTTCTGATTGGCTTCCTGACCGAATGGCAAATGTACGCTCAGAAGATCGAAGGCGATTCTTGGCGGGGAGAGAAGCTCGATAAGGGCAAGATTGACAAGATGAGCGGTATGCATCAAGAGTCATCAGATGAGGGTTTTACGCTGACGGGCGGATCCAGACCAGCAGCTAGGGCAACTCTATGAATTGATGCAAGCTATTCAGAAGAAAGATCATGATGGAGGCGAACAGGATTGATGGATGATCTACACATATCACTGAAGATTTGGTATGCGCCGCAATAATGCGAAAGCGAGGCGTCTGTCCTCGACCACCTCCCCAGGTGGCTTCTTTGGGGACCCCCCGAATAGGCGACACACGGGATCAACTCCATGATTGTATCAAGTTTATTTCAGAGCAAATCTACCGTGGCAAAACCAGTCTAAGAACCACGTCTGCGCCGAGTTCAACTACCATCTTCGCCAACCCTTTAATCAGATCGGTCTTCGAGAAGTGGCATCGATTGAGCCACGCCGCTTCTCCGAAACCGAGGGTTTTTTCTTCAGATAGTCAAAGATTGTCCAACCCCTTAATCGAAGCGTGGAGAACGAAATCGGCCGCAGCGAAGGAAACGAAGGTATTCCACTGACGATGCTCTTTATACGGAGGTGCAGAATTTTTATATGTCTCTTGTTCTGCATATGACAAAATGGCAATTAAACGCTTTGAAGGCCGCAATCAACTATCCAAAGCTTGGGGAGGAGAGAAACGCCTTGAAGAAGCGTTTCGTAGTGCTCGTGAAGGAGAAGGACGCTCTACAGAAGCAATGTGCGAAGAAGGAAGAGAGACTAGTGAGTTTACAAAGGTCTTTCGAGGAATTCTCGAATTATTGAGCTGTCTGTACGTCAATGTCACGAAGACCTTCAGTTGAAGAGTCGCGATCAAATCGACAACCACGCTGCGCATCTCAAGATACTGCTTATCGAAGAATATCTGCATAGCAACAAGCAACTCGATGCTTGTAAGATTTGTTAACTTTTACAAACACGATACAAGAAAGTCTAAGTGGCAGTGAGAGACTTCTTTGGGCCAATTATAAAGAATGAGTAGAAGATCCAAGGGTAAGCTGAACTGGATGCACGTTGAGAATCTCATCCTTTCTTAACATGCTGTCGACTTTTTGTCTTCTTACGACATTTTAAAGCCTAGCAGTCACTCGGCAAAGAAAGGTTCGAGTCACTGACAGTATAGCAGTGACAGAATTAGTGATTCCCTCCCTCCTGATTCTTTTGACCCTTCATGTCAAAGAACACACCATCTGCGGTGTTGGTTCTGAGAAAGGGGTTACCTACAATTTGGCATCTTTGTCAAAATCCGCGCAAGCATACTCTCACAGGATTACGAGGAATTCTAAAATCACGCCGACAGCCATGGTTATATCGTGAAGCTATAGAGATTCTGGTGTGAAGGCTCGGCGGCTCGCAACCGTGGGCAGAATCAACGACCATCACAATGCAAGGATGTTCTCTATGTCATCTTCATGTGAATAGAGAGATCAGGCGAACCTCGAATCATACACGTTCACTACAGACTCTCAGTCATACTGGACCTGGTAGATGAGTATTATTCTCTCGACAACAGACTTCTCGAGCCAGAGGTGATTGTGCAATTCACAACACTCCTCCAGTCTTCTGCATCTCACAATTCGGCCTTTGGACCCTTCGTCCGAGACAATTTCAGAAGAAGTAACACATCTTCTCGCATGGTCTTAAAAGTGTCGACGTTGGGATTGTAGAGTTTCACTATCGGGAATCCTGAGGGTGCTCTTTGTTTGACCTACAAATTACGGATCAGCGAGGTACGTATACGGAGAAACTCAAAAGTCAAGCAGCTGATCGACGTACACAGTCACGTCATCCCATTGCGGTGCATACCTTGCCACCGCCGGACGACAGACCCAATGTGCTGGACCAAAAGCTGGAAGTCATTCCCATGCAAGCACCAGTGGGTAAGTCTAGAGAAGCCATGTGCCGAAGGCAAGAATTTCTCGAACTGCAAAAGCTTCGAGAATCGCCATGCTCGCAGTCCCCGAATGATATACAGAGCGCCGGCTGGATCATGTCCGAAATGCGATAAGAAGGATGACTACGATGGGAACAAGATACGCATGGTGAAGGCGATAAAACGGGGGACGAAGCTGGGGACTGGTCCGAGTAGAGAAAACTTTGGTGTGGAGTGCATCTGTACGTTGATGTGAAGGAGAATGAGATCTTGGAAGGGCGGAAGGTCTGGAAATTCAACCTGGTTGCGGTACTGTTGTGGTTAGAGGATTGAGGGACATTATGAGAGCTTGGATTGAAAACTCGCGCTTGCAGCTTGCTGTATTGTTGACTACTACATGCTTTATTTCAATACCTGCCTTTCCAAATCCCTTCCGCCGTCCTCGCGTTCAAGCTTGAATGCTCTTTCCCGAACCCGCTCTTGTACCAAACGGCGATCTTGATGTCGAGTTCCCGTTAATAGACAGTCATCGACGAAACAGCACCTGGCTCACAGACTCGCCTACAAACCGAGATCCGCCCATTATCGATCAGAGCAATTAACTAAATTCTGCGGAGTCAATAGACTGATATGCCCTAATTGATTCAATTATTCTCAGCACAATGGCCAGTCGAGCGTCCAACCCCGATTCCATTTCTAGGGTCACTCAAGCCCAGCTCTCATTAGTGCCCTCGCTAGCGCTATAATCTCGCAGGCTCCTTATCGATTGTTAACCGTCAACAAACCCCATCCCGCCATTTTGCTGCCATGCCAGCCTCGCCACGAGCGAAAACTGGCTGGGCTAGCAAAGACCCAATTTGCTGGACATACAAGATTGCTATTTTGCCATTGTGTCTTTTTGCATATATACTTAGCCAACAATACAGCAAAACATTGTTGCAAGAACACAGCCCCGAGTTCATGCATTGACGACTTCACGATTCCACGGCAAGCTCAACCATCTGCTTCATCGGCGCCCCATTCAGCACACCATTGAGCTTTACGTCGCAGCCGTACATTTCGCATCTCAAGATACTATATAGAACGCACCTCTTCACCACGGTCCCCTCCCTCTTCCGATCTCAAATCCAGAGTAGACCTCAACCTCCCACCTCCACCACCCACCTCCCTCACCTCCTTCACGCCTCCCAACCAAAAACCTACCGCACACCTACCGCACACCACCACCCCCAACAATGGTAAAACGCAACCTCGTCATCGCCATAATCATAATCTGTCTCTTCGCCGTCCTCGGCATCGTCGGCTACGCCATCTACGCGATCCAGAACCGGGTCAGCCTGTTCAATCGGCAGCGGCAGAGTGATGAGGAAGAAGAGGAATAGTGTGGGGGAAGGGAGGGGGAGGGTGTGTGTTATAGGGGGAGGAGGGGGGTTGAAGGAAGGGAAGGGAGGAAGATGGTGAAGGAGGGGAGGGGAAGGGGTGTATATATATAGGTGGATGGAGAGGATTTGTATGAGGTGGTTTTGGGTTGATAAGAAGGAGGCATTGCGTTGGATGGGATATGCATGAGCCAGGGGGTTCCTCGGTTGTATTGATTGGATTGTATGGGTGTTCATGTTATATTCGACAGAAGATATGTAAGTACTCGTAGAGTCGAGCTGTTGCAATAGTGGTCATTTTTCCATTCGAGGGTCTGATCTCCAAACATGATTGTGAGACCTTGCGACCGCATCCAGGAGTGCTGTGCTGGCGACTCGAGCACTAAACCGAAAGCAAAAACTTGTACCGGAAATCGTTCGATCCTTCATACACTCGTATTGTACGTGTGGTCCAATGCATTCAATGACGCGGTCCCCACGAGACTGCTCTCCCTGCGCCTGAGCCTCCTGGATGTATCGTCAACCGCCGTCTCGCGATCCATTACCACGCATGACCGTATCTTGACGTTCGTGTGATCTCTGCCTAAGATGTGGGTCAAGCAAATTGTGGTGCATTGAGCCCACTGGTTCTGTGTCATCCTCCTCGCCCGGCGCATCGACTAGGTCTTCGTCTCCATTCACGCCATCTGGCTCCGCATGAGAATGTTCGGAGCGTGATGCAGGGCGTTTCAGTGGCCGGTGGTGGTTGGTACCGTTGACGTAGGGCGGACTGCGCGCGGTATCCGGCGTGGAAGCTGTCCACGGTGAAGGTGGAGCTGGGAGAGGATGTTGCTGTGCGCGTTCATTCTGCACCCTGGTTCGCCATTTCGTGATGAGTTTGTCGTAATCCCACGCTGCTAGGTCCGTGGACCTGTCGAAGGTCTGCAAAGCGCTTTGTTGCGATATCGGGAACGACGATGGAGCCTGGTCGCCGTTCCGCGCATTGAGCTCGGATTGTAGGCTTTGCACTTGCTGTTCGAGGCGCTCCATCCGATCCCTTGTTTCACGATGGTGATCCTGCTCTTGCGTGAGCGCCGCGACGCACTCAGAGTGCCACTTCTCATGCTTCTGCATTTCAGACAGGTTCTGCCAGGCTTGGTAGACATCGCTCAGGTGAGTCGCACAAGCCGCTTCGTGTTCATCCGCCTCCGCATCTTGCAATGACCCATACCAATCATGGTCTCTCTCCCCATTTATCCCGTCATGTTCTGGCGGGCGCACCACCCCTAAGGCTTTCCTCCGTATCCTCCAATCTCTCATCTTCGCGCCAAGCCATCTCCGTAAAGCTTCGAAGTGGTAGGAATTGGGAGGGTCAATCGACCAGCATCGATCTTTCGAAATGGTGGTACCGAAAGACAAGCTCGGGGGCGCAGAGAGACATCTTAAACATAGGGTAGGGAATGAAAGGCTAAACACGTTGAATTCGAACGGTGATTGAGAGTGGGCTCGCAAACTGCGTGTGGTGATTTCGTCAGTGACCATGCTTTCACAGTGCCAGCGCACCTGACCGGGCGTACTTCGCAGCTTTAATATTTCCCAGCACTTCCCTGAGCGCGTACTCTGCAGCACGGGCTCGATCCCTCTCTTCGAGCGCGATGTGCTTGCGACTCAGCTCCTCCTTGACAGAAACTCTCCTCGGCGCAGTCCTCGTCTTCCCGTGACCCGCTGAGCCATTCTCAACGGCTAGTGGTAGGTCATTGATAACTCCAGTGTTGGTCCAATTCGGTTTATTGATGCCGAATTTACTGACGGCTTCTCCGTTGCGCCTAGGTCTGGGTATCGAAGCGGAAGCGGACGGTGAGCGATGCTCGCGCAAGGATGCTGAGACAGAGTTGGTAGGAGTAGAGCCTTCCCTTTTCGTCGACGAGGTACGCGCTTGACGACGTGTGACATTTCCTCTCAGCTTCCGGATCTCGTCAACGTCATGCCTGCCATCTGGCGCTTTGGGGTTCTTCTCCCTGATGTACAAGTCCAGGTGACGGCCGAGGGAGGATGAGGTGAAGTTCGTGTGACAGAATGGGCATTCGCGATCTTTCTCAGCTGCTAGTTTGGTTTGGGGAGAATCGGCGGCGTCAGGGGTGGCTACGTCCATGTCCGCCATTTTGAAAAATGCTGTATGCTAGCTTGTTGGCATCATCCACTAAGCCAACATCCAGGAGCAATTGCAATGGTTCATCGAGGGCAGTACGGATGGTAGTAAAAGAGGTCAGAGAGACACCGGCAACCTCGACTTACCTCGCCTATTAAGCTCAAAATGGTTAGTAGATTCAATCTCGATGCATGAACTCAGGGGTATAGGAGAAATAGGGGGTCATGTGTCTCAAAAGTTTGAACCTTGACTCATACTGCTCATGATCAAAATGTATCACATTTTTTTATGTAGATGCTATCTAATCATATCTTCGAATGACCTGGCTTTGACAGAACCGCATCCCCAAGGTATTCTGCGAGCGCCAGAACCTTCTCCTCCTGCAACCGACGCCCAACTACTTGTACTGCTACATGCGCCCCGTCGAAGATCTCTGCATCGTCTGTTTACCAGCTCAGCCATGTTCAGTGTTGGTCTCGGATGCTACTTACATGAGTCTGCCACATCTCTATCCATGTCGCTCATCGGCGCGAAATCTTTGTTGACCACGTCGATGCTTTTGTCGGCCTTCGTCACGGGAATGGTACATGAGGTGTAATCAAGCACGTTGATGATCGAAGAATAACCGTAGAACTTGTAGGTACTCGGTCGTGCCGCAGCGAAGGGCGCCAGCGGCATGATCAGTGCATCAACAGGTCTGTCGGTCCCCGTCACATGTTGGGTGCTATTCCAGTAATCAAGATATTCCTTCAGATACTCGCGCTTGGTTACATTGTTGGCGGAGATCTCGCTGGCACTGAATTCTTTAGACGGCTTGTCGCCGTAAAGCTCAGTGATCTGGGGAGTAAGTGGTTCTCCTGAGAGACCAAGAGCGCCGTGGATATCTGTGCCACCGTCATAAAGCCACTGAAGACGTCAGGTCAGCATCTAGCTTCATCCATGCTACTGATAATGACTTTGACAGCTTTGTCGAGCTGTGAGCTCCACAAGGACCCCATAATGGTGGTGCATGCGTGCTCTATGCGTAGGAATTGCTTACAGCTTTTATCTGGAGCTGGTCAGCATCGTGAGCTGCTTAACTTCTCTATCCACGTACCAGGATGCTATTGCCCCTCGAATGTGAAGGAGGATTCCATTCGACAATCTAAAAGCGTTCAACCATGGTTCGCAGACATCTACAGCATGATGTTTACCTTGTGGCCTAAACGTTGGATTGTTTCAGTGATAATTTCCATTGCCCGTTTCACGGGTGGGTGGGGAGTCACAGCTCCGTCGTCCTTGAGGATACCAAAGGCGAGCTGACCAGGGGTCTCTTTTGCTCCAATGAGATTAAGAACCGCTTCCTCTTGCTCAGCCCTCCAGGGTAGTTCGTGTACGGATGGATCGTGAAGCCATGGTTGTTGACTTAGCAGTGACTTGGTAGCTAAGCGCAACGAAGCTACTGAATGGGACAATGGGCCCACAACAGACAGAACGGTGTTTTGGCCATCCATAGAGTTTGCCATACCCTGATAGGGAAGGCGTCCTGCACTGGGTCGAAGTCCATACAAACCGTTGAATCCTGCCGGGACTATATGTTTTCGGAGTCAGCGTTTCTTCTTAAATTTAGGAAATGGAGATATAAGACGGGTCTTTCGATCTAATGCTCGCTAGACACATCTCAAGGCAAAGATACTTGGGCAAGATAACCTACTCCGAATACTTCCACCAATATCTGTACCAAACCCGAGGGGTGAACCTTTAAGACTGATTAGGGCACCTTCGCCGCCTGATGAGCCACCGCTGGAGAGATTGCGATTCGTTGGATTCCATGTGTAGCCAAGGATGTTGTTGACCGTTTCACCACACATCAGGGTGTGTGGTCTGAGTAATGACTCGGAGTCAGCTTTCCTTTCACAAGCTAGGATGAGGTACGTCTTGATAGCGGATGCTGCTAGAACATTGGTTCAAGTTTCGTTGAAACGCTTAAAAAGGGATATGAGATGCTCGTAAATTTACTTACACACTAGTCTTGCAGAAGAGAATGGCTCCCAAATTACGCAGCTCTCTAACCATTTCACTTTCGAAGACCTTGTCACGTCCAGTACCTTTCCTGCCTTGAAAGGTACCGAGCCATCCTTATAAGCTTCTTAGCACGAACACGCTGAAGAGAGCCAGAGATCTCTCACCCACATAGCCCATGGACGTCTCCACTCCCTTGACGTGGAATTGGTCTTTCAGGCTTATAGGTAGCCCATGCAATGGCCCACTTGGCTTTCTGTGTTGTGCAAAGTACTGGTCAAGCCTCTTGGCATCTTCAATTGCTGCGTCGAAGAATGTTTCGAACAAACAATTGACCTTGTCCCTCGTCAGCTACAATTGGGGGTTTCGCCTTAGACTGAGGGCAAGATGACCAGTTGATGAGCGACAGCTGCCCGGTGACAGAATGCTCGCGTCACATCTTCCGCAGTCCAGTCGCCGGATGAAGTTCTCTGGACTATGCCAACGGCATCAGTTTCGGTTATCTTGATTTCGGCATCAGATAGGAATTTGCAGATGTAGTTCCCAGTCACATCTCGCTGGGACTCTGCCGTAGGTATAAGACCAACTAGCCATTCCTTGGGGAAAGATTCGAGAATTGAGTCGCGTTTCGCCTGGGCGATTTTCTGCCAATCTTGACCTCCTGCGGTCATTGTGTAGGCTCACGCGGGATGATTGTATCTGTGCTTCAAAGAGATTGTGAACACAGGAGGGCCATGACTTTCCCGGAGTCAATTATCAGCAACACGATCTATGTAGGAGATTGATGACGCCTATCTGAGTGGCCCGAAGCCATAGTTCACAGCTACCCTTTGAGGCAAAGCGTGGTAGCGGAGGTGGCGGGGAAGTGGCAGCCAGAAGCGGCACCGCGAACAAGGCTGCGTTGTCTCGGCGGACACAGATTTTCTTAGGACGATATGAAAATAATGTAATTCTCAGTGACAGAATCCCTGGTTTTGCGGAGAATATCCTGGGTAGTCAACTGGAAGAGTATGACGTTTAGTATTACTTGCTAAGACTTTCCGATCGGGATTCATGGTGTGACAATCGTGAAGTGTGCTCGGCAAGATTAACGACGCGGTCTTTCGTCCCTGCTAGCTTATAGTGTTACATTAAGATAGCGACCAAAAATAGAGGATGCCTACAGCCGCTGTCACCAGGGCTAAGTCAGGCATTGCCATGCTCTCCTAATCATCCTAATCGAACGCGTTTATATCCCTCGAAGTCCCTCACAGTGATCGAACCGACAACCTGGGGTGTGACACTCATCAATGCGATCTCTCTTCCCTGAATCTGATCAACGCTTTCATCGAGAAGTCTAAAGGCCGACGGCTCGAGATACTCCTGAACATGGTCGGCAGGCGGAAATTCTTTCGCTCGAAGCCAACGACTAAAATTGCTCCTCGATGCTGAAAACCGGCTTCGAAACGTCATGTCTCTACACCAATATCATAGCCTGTCCACTGTGCTGCCCAAAATACCCTTGAAAAGACTTTTGCAATGAACAGCTTCGGCCTGTTTTTGCTCACACAACCATTGCTCCACTGCTTCAGTCATCGTCACCTCGCATCGGACTTATGTCGTCTCGTATCGGTAGTATTGCAGATACTCCTTCAGGCGGAAGTTACACCTATCGCGCCTCAAAAGTTGTCCTCTACAGCACCGGCAAAAGCATGGCAATAGATCTCAAGAACGAAGGCGTCATGGTCGACTTGATGCAGCCTGAATACGCAAAGACAGCACTAGACAGAAGTGATAAAACGCACGAGATGAGGGAGACGCGGCTCGAAAATTATGAGACGTGTCCCTGGGGAAGTCAATGAGGACTCAGAGAAATCCTGGCATAGAGAAGGCCAGGAGCTACCGTGATGATGCCAGACAGTGAAGGAACATAGAATACCAAGTGCTTTGAAGCTGCAACGTATATAATTCACCAGCAAATGAGCGCTTTTGAATGGCTGATGGGACAGGCCGGATCGTCGCTGGCTGTACATCGTCGTCTGTAGCTGCATACGCTTGCTTCTCCAGTCGCGCAACGCTTTCCCGCTTTTGCCATGGTCCATCGGCCAGTTGGTCAAAACGCGGGAAGCGACAAGAATTCGTGCACAAGTCTTTGCCAGCGCATGGTTAAGAAGTGACTGGCTGGAAGTAGCTACTCTTTTGGCCAGCCGACCGCCTGGCGAGAATATATACCAGCCGCAGATCCTGATTCCAGCAGACGATGGTAGACCGTGCAATGGCAACATCCAGTACCGCAGTTGACGCTAGGATGCGGTGAACTCTCTTTGTAGGCCTACACCTACCTAGTTGAGTCTCGTTCACTCAAGGGTTCAGTTGACGAATGTTTAAATTGATCCTCTTAGTAAACATCCAGCCTCGCCAAGCTTCGTAATTACTTTCTTTAACCTCGACTGGCGCCATCTTACTGGGTGATTTGGCCGGCCAGTCGCTCAGATAGGCTGGGCATGTTCCTGGAATAATCTGCGACACTCCATGCCAAGCGTAACGTGCAGATCGACTCATATAGATCGCATCTCCGGATCGAAGTCGGATTGCGACGTTGTTCATCTGTTCATCTTCTCCCCTCAGACCAACAATGAATATGCTATCACACCCCAAACTTACACTTATAAGACCGTTGGTCGAAGTCTCGCTCACGTCACGGTGAATACTCAGCGTGTCTCCCGGGCTGTATATATTGACTATTGCTACTTCAGAGTTGGTGTCAGGGAAGATAGAGCGCATAAGGTTGGCTATGTCCGAGGGAAAGGGCGGAGCATTCTCGGTGTGGTAAATTTTGTCGGTCCAGTCATATTGACCTCCTAGGTCAATCCAGCGGAGCTTCTTGCGAAGGAATTGAGAGATATTGTAAGGCTTGTGGATTGTCGGATTGAGTGGTTGAAATGAATCCTTAGACTTGGGAGATATACTGAAGAAAGATGATCTTGCAGTATGCAACTGCGTTAACACACCTCCGCTGATCGCTTTTGTGTCCTTTCCCTGTTCCAGAAGAACATAAGGTACATCGTAATGAGCATTCACATTGGTCTTGTGCCGCGGATCGGCAAGAGCATCATGTAACAAGCGGGATAGAAGAGTCCACTGCGTCTGCTGTGGCAAAAGAGATGGGATTAAGAGAAGACCTGATCGGTAAGAACATGGAAACAAAGACGAGCGATTATACACTAACCCGGTATACATTTGCATTCATAGATTGGCAGGTCAGCGCAGGGGACGTTTGCTGAATCCGCGTTATAGCCGTCGAACACGGTACAAGATTCTTTCAGCGTGTCACCATTGACATAGCGGACAATGATGAGCTTCGAGCTTTGTTGGGTATTACGAGACAGATCAATAATGTTGGGGTCCAAATCTATGGCTGCAAGATTGAGCTTCCGGTATTGTTTATAGAAAGCCAAGATCGACTCAGGCGGTCGTTCCCGAGGGTCCAATGCATTTTGGGGTTCGGCTTGGGAGGCCATGATTGACCTTTCGAATTGCACTCACGGTAGAGGGTTGAGCGAGAATGGAAGACAAACTTATGGGAAGGGACCCAACGTGATGGATCTAGCTTGAAATGATTTAGCGGTCATCTGGATATCCTAGCGTGTTTTTCGGCTTCATGTTTACAAGATACCACCACGCAAACATCGGACAACAACACTTGCTCCCCAAGGACAACAATCAGCGGCTGCATTTCGTGATGAGCGCTACCATGGCGCAATCATCAAGATAGGGATTGGCCACATCATCAACTTCGTTCTCTTTAATTCTCGACTCTGGTACAATTCGTGACTGCACCAATCTACTTTACTCTGTGCGCCTACATATAGGAATTCTCTCCAAAACACAATGGAGAACTACCAGAAGATTGAGAAGATAGGGGAAGGTAACTGGAACCTTCATTGAGCCCTAGAGAGCTTCTTCGACTATCCAAATGAAGCTTACTGGACTCCACTGACACTTGTGGTATTAGGTACATACGGGGTGGTCTACAAAGCTCGTGATCTTACACATCCAACGCGCATTGTCGCTCTCAAGAAGATACGTTTGGAAGCCGAAGATGAAGGTGTGCCAAGCACAGCCATCCGAGAGATCTCACTCCTCAAAGAGATGAATGATCCTAATATCGTCCGCCTCCTAAACATTGTTCATGCCGATGGCCACAAACTCTATCTTGTCTTCGAATTCCTCGACTTAGACCTGAAGAAGTACATGGAGGCGCTGCCTGTCAGTGACGGAGGTAGAGGAAAGGCGTTTCCGGAGGGCACAGGTCCGGACCTCGGGAGGCTTGGACTCGGTGAAAGCATGGTGAAGAAATTCATGAGCCAGCTCGTTGAAGGGGTACGGTACTGTCACAGTCACCGTGTGCTGCATCGAGACTTGAAGCCACAGAACTTACTCATCGACCGGGATGGAAATCTTAAGCTGGCGGACTTCGGGCTTGCTCGGGCTTTCGGAGTACCACTGAGGACCTACACACACGAGGTATAGAAACCATTCGCCCAGTAGGAGATCACTACTCTGACTCATCAAAGGTCGTTACGTTGTGGTATCGAGCACCGGAGATCCTGCTTGGCGGTCGGCAGTACTCCACGGGGGTGGATATGTGGTCTGTTGGCTGCATCTTCGCAGAGATGTGCACGCGAAAGCCACTCTTCCCAGGAGATTCAGAGATTGATGAGATCTTCAAGATCTTTCGGTCGGTGTTCCGAAAGCTTGATCCTATCCGCTGAAGCTAATAGATAGATCAGCGTCATGGGCACTCCTGACGATCAGACATGGCCTGGAGTCACATCATTCCCAGATTTCAAACCTTCCTTTCCCAAATGGTCCCGAGATGTGTCCAAAGCGCTGGTTTCCGGGCTAGATCATAACGGCCTTGACCTGCTCGATGCCATGTTGGTGTACGATCCGGCGGGCCGGATATCCGCAAAGCAAGCGTGCATACATCCATATTTCGAGGCTGGTAGCAGTGCCTACTCTGGTAGGGGGAAGCTGAACGGTCACCACTGAAGAGACTGAGAGCTGGTTGCCCGACAACCTTTGTAGGAGACTCTGTATTGTCATGAGCAAGTGCGACTTATGGTAAGACGGCGCTACGAGTTGGATGGGGTCATTGATGCATTCGGCTATGGCAGTATTATGTATGCGCATGCTGCGTTTGCATGGATTGGGCGCACATGTCATTATTAAGGGTGCATGGTTCCAGCAGTATTGGCTGCCTAGGATACACATGCAGAGTTGTGAAATCTAAATTGAGTGCATCATCACATGTTGCAGCATTCTCGTTGACAGTGGACGGCGCGAAGAGCGTCCTGAAGGGAACTCAGATGAACTTCTGCTGCAGCATGTTGGCTTCGACCCACCTGCCTACATCGAGGTCATTGCTGCATCGCACACAAGCTGAGGACGAAATAACGATCTGACTCGCGACGATAAGCAGCGACTGTTACACTGTACCTACGAATCGGCTCTGTCAAGGACGCAATAATGTTCGCCTCGTCCAAAGTAGGCAAGCGTCAAGGCGTTCAGGCACAAACAATGCCTCGACCTATGTATGCGCTACCCTCGTGGGATAACGGGGCGTACGTTAGTAGTACTGTTTAAATTGACACTCGCCGCTTGTGCGAGCAGGCAAAGAAGTCGAACAGAGAAGAAACAAAATGTCATGGTCTCATCAAGCGAGAAGCTGCCAAGGCATCAAACAGGAGTGGTCATTCGTCAACCGTTCGAGGCGTCGAGGTGTCCTGCAATGTTTCATCATCTTACCCGCATCGACAGTAGCGGACGAAAACCCCGCGTAATATAATGTGCTCAGGCGTCCAGCATCGCTGATCGCCCCAATGGAGCTGTGGAAGCCACCAACTAAAGCCCCCGGTCTGCCAGGGTGTCTAGGCTCCTGAGCCGCATGAGAACCTCAGCCGCAATCAAATGAGATGAGGCTGCATGGCGAAGTCAAGCCATGGTGGGGACGACAGAGGGACAAAACCTGCCAGCTCCCCATCTACAACTTTCTTTCTTACTGCGTGAAATCTTGCCTTACGAATCAGTTACTCTCTTGCCAGAATGAGTCGCTCAAGGGCGTCGTCCGGCACAAGGACTCCACCGATACCAGAACTCCCAAAGAAATTTAAGAAACAGCAACCACCACAGCAAACTGTAGACCAATTGTGGGAAGCATTCACCACCAAATACCCAGGGAAAGTTCATTCAATACTGCCCAACAATGTCTACGCGGAGACCAAGGCTGCCAAGTCGCCAAAAGGGGTAGTGCACAGTCAAAAGACTGGAAAGTCGTACGATGAAGCTGCGGCCGAGTGCATACATGCTGTTAAAAAGATTGCCAAAGAATGTAAACGAGTCAACATGAAGTATCGAGATCCTCACTTCGACATCGAATTCGATCTCAAACGGGGCAAGCGAGATACGTTAGATGGACTCGTTCGCGGCGAGGGTTCTGGTTTGGCACCGAAAAGCGTGAAGAGGGTGACGGTACGTTGCCAGTCAGGTAACAGGGCGGCAACAAACCTAATAAGCGGCTACAGCAAATTTTCGATAATCCTATATTTATGGAGGAAGGTGCCACAGCCAGCGATGTTCGCCAAGGGGCCAATGGTGACTGCTGGTTCATGTCGGCGCTGTGTGCTTTAGGTGGAAAAGAGAACTTGATCAGTCGAGTATGCGTCGAGCGAGACGAGAAAGTCGGTGTCTATGGATTCGTGTTCCATCGAGGTAGGTAAGACTACAGTCTACGAGCAGACACAGTCTAATCCGGAGCAGATGGCGAATGGATTCAGACGATCATTGACGATAAATTGTTCCTCGTCGCGGCTGATTGGGACGAGAGTTTATGGGAGAAGTTCACGTGGTCACAGATCAATAGACTTGATGCCGAAGAGGAGTATCGCAAGTCGAATCAATCAGGCTCGCGTTCGCTCTACTTTGCTCAATGCAGAAGTGAGAATGAAACTTGGCTGCCTTTGCTAGAGAAAGCGTACGCCAAGGCACACGGGGACTACAACTCCATTCAAGGAGGCTTCACCGGGTGAGTGCAGTCTGTCATAGCCGCCTCTCTCATACTTACCTCATACAGCGAAGCGATTGAGGACCTTACAGGGGGTGTGACTACAGAACTCTTCACGAGCGACATTCTAGACACGGACAAGTTCTGGACCGACGAGATCATGAAAGTCAACAAAGAGTTCCTCTTTGGATGTGCCACTGGGGTATTCGATAACTGGCAAACGGGCTGGTCATATGCCGATCGTAAAGACATTGTCTCCATGCATGCATATTCGTAAGTGAAACATCCAATCTACCCAGACCAGCACTATGTCTAGCACACTCTGGACCGTCGAACTCAGCCATTGCTGCATTGCTAGCACATAAGCATACTAATGAAGGTGTGCCATCCTGTCGTTGGAAGCCGTTCTATTACTTTGGAATGAGAGAAAATGTCAAAGCATTTCTCTTTAAGTCCCTACTTCGTCATGTCGTCCTCTTGTTGCAGTATTTCGCTGTAGAAGAGCGATTTGGCAGATTCGGCTCTGGAAATATGCTAATTATATGCCTCTCAAAGGATTCTGGAGGCAAGAGAGATAAGAGGAGAGCGGCTGCTACGCCTCCGGTAGGCGCTCTCGATCATGTTCCAATGATACAGCACTGATTAGATGATAGGAACCCTTGGGGCCAGTTTGAGTGGAAGGGTGCCTGGAGTGACGGCTCTGAGCAATGGACACCCGAATGGATGCAACTGCTGGACCACAAATTCGGCGATGACGGGGTGATTACCATCGTTCCGTGTTCGAATTGCGATTGCTGACGAGATCAGATGTTCTGGATTTCCTTCAAGGACTTGTTGCGGAAATACCAAAGCTTCGATCGCACTAGGCTATTTGGGCCTGACTGGCATATAACCCAGCAATGGACTACCGTCGACGTTCCCTGGACGGCCGATTACAATGACACAAAATTCATCGTAACCTTGACAAGAGCGAGCCCCATAGTCATTGTACTCTCTAAAGTATGCCTAAACTTTTCGCTTCCAGTGGAAGCGGTAAGCTAACATATGATAGCTTGATGATAGATACTTCCAAGGGCTTGAAGGCCAGTATACCTTTTCGTTGCACTTTAGGCTGGAGAAAGACGGCGAGCAGGACTATATTGTCCGCAGCCATGGGAATTACTTGATGGATAGATGTGTCAGCGTGGACCTCGACTTGGAGCCCGGAACTTATTCTGTCCTGATGAAGATAACGGGCAAGAAGATCGATAGCAAAGCCACCCCAGAACAAGTGATTAGGGAGACCTGCCGTGATCGTCAAGACAAGCTTCTTCAGATTGGGCTAGCTTACGATCTTGCCCATGCAAAGGGTCAGATTAAAGAGACCGAGGAAGAAAAGAAGACTCGCCTGGAGCGAGCAGCAAAGAAAAAAGCGGCTGACCATCAGAAGCGTCGTCAAGAGCTGCGGTCACAGTTGTTGAAAACTTGGGAGGTTAACAAAAAGCGCGTTGCCAGGGGAAAGCGTGACGTTAAGCGGAAAGAGGAACATAACAAGAAGGTTGAGGCCCGCAAAGCAGCTACAGCCAAAGCCACGAAAGACGGAGACAAAGCCAGTCCTACCATAGCCGGGCAGGATGCGACCGAAGCTGCTGATCAGGTGAACAAAGTTGACTCCCCAGGTACGACCGAGACCGTCAAGCAAGATACACCAGCTACTACGGACGAGTCATCTGCAGATCCGAAGCCCGAAGAGACAAAAGTCGAAGGCGAAGAGGCGAAGGCTGAAGAGTCGAAGCCTGATGACACGAAGCCCGATGAGACGAAGCCTGATGAGACGAAGCCTGATGAGACGAAGTCAGACCAGAGTAAGCCTGGAGAACCAGAGCCTGTGGACTCAACAAATACTACTGACCCACCAACGAAAATTGAAGGCGCAGTCACAGGAAAGCAGGATGGCGAAGCCACAATAGCTGAGGGCAATAAGGAAGGCAATTCTGCAAACCTGGCACTTGGCAAAGATGTTGCCGCCGAAGACAAAGCTGCCCAGTTCGAAGCTGCCCTGAAGAACGTCCCGTCCGATCTTGACAACAGTGGAGCCCCTAACGCCGCCGCCCCTGGTACAGCTCCCGCAGCCGTGACTGCTTCACCCCCCTCCGCTGCTGGCGATAACAACGACTGGGAGTATGATTCCTTTGCATCGTTCAACTCGTCCATTGATACAGATCTCGACGGATTTCCCCCTTCTCCTCCCCCAGAGGCAGAAGCAGCTCTCTCTCTTGCCGCGCCACCTGCGTACCCAGACGAGGAAGATGAGAATGTTGTCTTTAAAAACGATCCCTGGAACGCCGTTTGCGTAGTAGGATTGAGGGTATATTCCAAAGACGAAGGTCTAAGCGTATTGATTGTGCGACCGAAGAGTAAGGACGATGAAGACACACCCCTGGATCTCGATGACAACAGCAAGGGCGCTAGTGGGGAGACGACGAAAGAGGAGGCGGTAGCAACCGGAGACCCAGCTCAGGACGAGACGAAAGTCGAGATCAAGGAGGGAGGGAAGCCTGGCGGCGTGTAAGAGGGACTATGCGGTAGGCTTGGATAACGGGTCAGACTGCTTTCTCCACTCCGTCGTTCTTGCTGTCTTAACACGCTCTTCTCCAAATGTTGGATATTCGTTCTGTTCATAAAAGACTAAGTCGAATTCTAACCTATACGTTTTCACGGTGTGTTTCTCGGAAGGTTCATCCCTCTAAATACCTGTCCAGTGCCTCTCACGAATCCTCTCATTACGTGTTCCAAATGAACGAGATAATCCGCCTCATCAACTTCGCATCTGTATCAGTCGCCCCAACCCAATGTAGAAAGTCAAACCGCATTCCCAGTCAGCGCCATTTCTTGCCAGCGCACTGGAGTGGAGAGGAATCTTTCTTGCTGAGATGACTCGCGTAACATTCGTGTGAAAGAAACAACAGTGAAAGGACTTTTTCCATCGTCCGCCAATTGCCTGCTATAATCAAATCATCTTCCCGGGGGGCGGAGCATATCAACGAGGTCAACATGTTGGACATGCCTAGAAGCTCAGGCTATCAGGCCTTCGAAATGTCATTCAGGAGCCGTTCACATTCGCACATTGGTCTTCCCGCACAAGCGCGAGTTCATCCATATCACTACATGTTGCTTCCTGGTTGGGAAGACGTGTAGTCGAGCGCGACTACCGGCGGCAATGGAGGATTGGTTGCGGGTGGCGCAGTATTACTCTCTCTCACCTACAAGAAACAGGGTGTATCCCACCTTCAAGCTTGACACTGCTGATTTACATCGATCGGTTGATTCGTAGATCATTCATTGTTACTCTTGATTACAACTCGTAGGCCGTGACGGGTCGTGATGCATGTTTTCCATATCCGCCCCAATCCTCCAAGCCTAAGATGTTCCCTTATCTGAAACAGCCGACCCGTGTGGTCATCCATCGTTCTCCTCTCCTATCTGTTCATCAGCCCCATCGTTTGGCCAGGCCTCCGTTCGTTGGAGATGATGGGGACGATGAAGACGATGGAGACGATGGAGACTCTCCACCAGCCCCGGAGGCACGCTTGTCGTCGCCCGAAGGGCTGTAGGCGGGCGGTTGCTGCGCCAGATGTTGTTCTGGGCTACGGTGATATTGCAACTCAATGTTGCGTCTCTCGATCTGCGCTCGCTTGGCCTCCTTCCGCCATTTATGGATGGCGATGCAGTCCATGACGAAGAGAATGAAGTGGATAATCCTATCGTCAGGGATTAGCATTAACCCTTCTCTCTTTTTCCTTTAGGAGATCATCACTTACAGTATCAACGCCAAGAATACATTGGCCGCAATCTCAATCTTGCCCATAGTGTAAATCCCCGGCTGACATGCCTCAGACCAGAAGTTGAACTCGTCGCAGGGGATGATGCCGTCGAAATCGAGCCTCACGGGCTGCCACCACCAGAACCAGCCATCGCCGACGGAAAAGACGATGCTGGAAACAGCGAGCGCCCAGATAAGGAAATCGCCGCCGACGTTCCAGCCTGGATGGTAGGATCGGCCTCGGCGGTAGCGGATGAGCAGGAAGAGCGCGATCGGGTTGTAAAGCAGTGCCAGTACGACCTGGCAAAGTTGGGAAGTCAGCAACACTCTATAGTGCACCGACGAACACGCAGTTTGGTTGCACCGAGCTTCGTGTCGTTCAACCAGGCTCAGCGCAGACTCACCGGAGCCAGTGGCATCGCATCAGTCCAGTCGTTTCCATATCCGCCATCCCAGACGTCCTCCCAGTGCACGGTCATGCGTACAGAGACGGCAAACAGGATCATGGCGAGGAATGCGAAGAAGGTGGCGACCAAGCGAAGGGCAGCTTTGAGAGTCCATCCTGGATCACCTTCGTGAAGGCGGCGTTGGCTCTCCTCAGAGATAAGGAGGCGGGCCATATCTTATGACGATGGGAATAGTGATCGATTGCTGGGGAGAAAGCGCGAACACAGGTGGATAGATGTGGCTAGAATTGGAGAAGTCAGCTTGAGTTGAGCCAGGAGGGGCTTGGTGACGCATTCACGCAGGTGTCCGGCCTGAATTAAGTTGGCAGTCCACTCGGGTCAGGCGGAGGTGAAGCTCGATCAGCGCTAGCTTCAGTGCTAGCATTGGTAGACTTCTGGGTCATCCTTCACCTGCGTTACCCAAATACATTGAAATCGAGGAAATACGCTTTGTTGTCTCCACCTACTGTAAAACAACTTGAAGATTGACATCCAGACTTTGAGTATTCAACCCACGCCAAGAATTGCTACATCCATGCTCCATGGTACCCACGCGGGTCGCCTACGGACGGGAAGCGCCCGCCAGGCGCCACACTTTTACTCAACAGCAGAAAGCCCTCGCCGACCCGCGCAAATTCTCCCACATCGAGGTCAAATATGGAGAGCGGTACAAGGAGTGCGTGCGGTGCTAGGACGAGTGTGAAAGCTTACTCTACTAAGAAAATACATATCAGGAGGATGAGTCGTGTTCTCCGGCTACTCATTCGACGTGAATCACGATCTCGACCTCCGCGAGTCCACATTGGAGAATGCGACCGAGGATGCCATACTCCACAAAGCGTGGGGGAACATCAAACAGAAGGGGTGAAATCGCTATTTATCGATGGTCTAACAGGCTAGAGGAGTCTTGGTGTGCGCAAGTATACTTTTCCTTGCGCGATCATGCGATAGCGCGACGTAATTTCGAATTATCTCTCAAAACGTCACTATGAGATACATCCATATATATGCATAAAAACACTGGCATCACATGAAGCTGCCGCACCTTTCTGTCAGCTCTTGTGACTTTCACATCGTATCGCGTCTTTTTCGTTGCTCCTTAGCAGCTTATCCTTGGCGCTCCAATTTTCTGCCAAGTAGTACTGGATTTCTTAGTAGTCATGTCTTCATTACGGCTGTTAGCAATAGCTCTTACTCTTGGTTCGTTGGCCTCTTCGGCTGCTCTAGCTGCCCATCTCACACCGTCTCTACACCCTACAAAACGTGGCCCGGTAATTTCCATGACTCGAATTCGGAGAGGGACATTGCTGATTTAGGAGGAAGGTAAGTTTGGTATGTGGTGGCTACCGAATCCCCTCGGCTTCTGGCACTTCTCAAGGCCCGATCGATCCTCGTCTTGCTGGGTTTCAATCCCTATTCGAACTCTGCTCGGGTTATCCGGAAGGAATGGGTTTTTACTGTGCGGCCGATGGCACCATGGCTACACATCCACCTGTCTGGCCGTTGTATGGAGACTTTTTATATGTCAGAAGATTCTGTAATTTCAATTGTTGGTGCGAAGATCTCACAGACATCGAAAACATGGATGTTGCAGGAGCACCACCTGGGGCCGTGTTGGAAAGCTCGGAATGCAACACCGAAACCGACACTGATGGCGCTATCGTTGCCAATGAATGCGCCGAATCAAGTGGAGACCCTTTGAGAACCGACAATATTGGCTGCAGCTCCTTTCAGTATGGAAATCCTGCAGACTTAGACTGTGCTGGTCCGATGGGAGCAAATGCAATGATCAACCAATATTCCAACGAACCATTACAAGTTCGGGAGTTCTTGGGCATCAGTGGTGTGGCTCCACAACACCCTGGTTACCAAAAGGTCCAAACACCAAAATCGTTTTCTTTTGGTAAGTCAATATGTTCTCTGAGGATAGGGTCATCGAATGTGCTCGCTAAGTAGGTCAGGCCGGTGTGCTATCTCAATCGTGGTCCTGGAGGGTCGATATGATGGGACTGACCTAGAAAGCTGGGATTACATCTCGAAACGTGCACAAGCAATCCGAAACAAGTGTGTCCAGCCACATGGCATTGGAGGTTGGACCAAAGCAGGCCTCGTGGACAAGAGTATTGGTATCTTTGTGCATGGCCCAAATTCAAAGTTCGAGGACTTCCTGAACGCCCACTACGCCTGTGTAACAGACCAGGAAGGAAACGCAGAGTGCGAACCGGATAATGTCGAGTATCCTTTGCCTCAAAGGCACAAACGCCCCGCTACTGGCGAAGCAAGCGACCCTCCTAACTCGAAAGTTTGTGGTATGTCGCAATCCTGCAACAGCCCTAGCGACTGCTCTCTTGCGAACGAGTGCGTCTGTGCCTCCGACAAAGGTATACCACTGAGTGCGACGTGGGGGACCTTCCTCTGCACCCACGTCCCTGGCATAGCTGCAGTAGCCGCTGCCGCCATTCAGCTGAGCAGTGATTGTCGTGGGCGCTGTCTCCTCAATTCGAATGGCACGCTCGAAGTCGCAGCTACGCTTGACAATACGACCTTTACTTCGGCCACGGTAAACACGACGATCTTTAACTCGACGACCTTCGAATCGACGACCTTCAGCCCATCAATCACGGATCTGGCGTGTCCCTGCAATTGTACCTATGTGTCAAGAGCTTGTTGTCTATCCCCTACAGGCCTTGTATACGAGGATCCAGTGATGAGAACCGACACCGTTGTGCAAGCACCCAATGGTAGCGTGTGTTGCGATCATCAGACAGGGAACTGGACCAAGACTGCTGTCGTGCGTGATAAACCCTTGCCGAATCCAGCATGTGCTACTGCATTTTCAAATTCAAGCAAGACTGGCTTTGCGGGTATCAACGCGTGAGAGTCAATGTTTAGGACGATGTTCATCAGCGACACTGACCGCGGCTCGGTACTAGCGATGATTAGCAGATGGATTAGCCTCGTAGATAGAAACCAAAGGACCTAACAAAGCCTCCTAATCCAGCATGGAGCGTCTCTGCTATTATGCGGCATCAGTGAAGGAATTCTTGATGGCTATGGTATGCGCTAAAGACAACGTCAGGTGGCTGCTCAAAACCTTCAGCCTCCTCTCTTTCTGGATCAAGGAGCTATCTCATGCGCCCGCAGGCCACGCTTTCCAAACAGCCGGATGGGCACTCATTCCTTGTCACTCCTGAAAATTGTGCCAGTAATATGACAATGGATTAATCGGCCAGTAACGATCCATATCTGAAGAAGGAGCGGATCCAGATGTATCGCTCACTTATACGACGCCCAAATATGGTCACTTTGGGAGAGGAAGAACAATACCCAGGATCATGGGTAGATATCCCATGAGGCCACATTGAACGCTGTCGGCAGATACCATCGCGCATGGCGGAGTATAACTCAACTGCAGAAGCGCTCTAAGTGGTCACCGCATCGACCTCTCTGCGCTTGAGGAGCCGTACATCGTGAGATGGAAGCGGAGATCTGTGCATCAAACAGTTCTGCCAGAGGTTTCTACGCACTGAATATTTGATATGAGTACATTTGAACATTCTTATCTCATCTCTCAGCCACCGCTACCAATTGTTCTAATCATCTCTTGATAATCATGACAGGGGGAATCTGGTGATATCCTTACAATGCCGTCCCTAATGATAGCTACCTTTGTTTCTATTTCTGCCCTTCTAACCCCGCCCCTCATTGCCCGGCTATTAGGAGTTCAACAGAGTCTGCAAATCCCTAGTCAGATCTGGGTGGTTTTGCAGAAAACGTCGAGTGTTTCCAATTACATGCGATTGACCCGCATCTCGTCCTCCCGCAGACAACAAACCAGTGCGTGACGGGCTAGGGCATGGAAGCTCTGGATCCGGCCAGCTGCATGTAAAGTATGAGTGGCAGTCGATAGAGCCACTCTTGCCGTTCCTACTACGGCGAGCGTGGTCAAGGTGAGTGCTATATCCGTGCTTCTAGCTCGTCAACAATGTGTAATTATCTCTCCTCTATGTCTCCTTGCACTCGTGATTCGCATGAAGGTCCATGTCATCGATCCGACCTTTCGAGATTCAGATACTCTTAGGACGTCTTGCTAGTATCTAACGTGATTCGGAACTTCGATTCAGCCGACAGCTCTTGTGCCCTGGACATCGATGATTAAGATCATTCTGATGGGGATGTGGCCAGTGGTATCGCAATCCCGCGGAATGCAAGAAAGCTGTTCCAGACCTGGGTGTAGGACAGAGTCACCGTAGGGGAAGCGGCCAGACCTGGAGTCATACGCAGGATCGGTAGGTCTCCTCCCCTATCTTGTCTATCAAAGCGTTCCCCTTAACACATTACCCCGAAGAGGGCATGGAAACATATCTATCGAAGAGCTTATATTCTATTTCCGCTGAACCCACGCTCACAAGTGATACTTAAATGACTTCTATCATCAAAATCCACGCATACGGAAACTTGCGCAACTATCAACCGCATAGGACATACCGGCAACATATTGGTGTCCGAAGATGGCAAGCGGGTACCCTCCGCAGCAAATAACCATCTTAGAAGACCACCGCTGCTATCCTTTCTTCTTCCACAAGACCCAGAACAGTCAGGTCTCAGCAATGGATGCCGTCTGGTTATGGCCCTCACGGTCTCTAGAAACATATCGCCGAGCTACTGCTGGGCGAATCCTCTACTTCCAACCCCATACCATGCATGGCACCTCGCCTCCAGTGTTATCGATTGGAAAGGTCTATGCGCCCAGTACTCGAGAATGTCAGCCACAGGATTCTTCGAGCGTAAAAGGTGGAATCTTTTCGTCATCGCTGGTGTTTACCACGCGAGCGGAGTGGAAGATACGAAAGGCAGAGATACAGACCGCAGGTGCTTGGTGCATCTCGAAATATGAACCAGACGGATCCCGTCAGCAAGTATTTGTAGTTTCTCCGATGTTGTCTCTTGTGCTCCTTGCGTTCTGTGAAGTTGACCACTGATTATCACATTATTGTTCTGAACAAGTTCGCTGAGCGCGTAATCAGACAGGACTTGACGAGAGTAAACTCTGTCCAGACGTGCGAGAAAGAAATTCTATCGGGAATCATGACCGAAGTTGAGTGTAAGGTGAAAGCACGAAAGAATGAGATATTGTTGGTGAACAGGTAGGTATCTTAGGTACTGGTAATCTTCGGGGAACAGAACGTGGGAGCAAAGATTCGGCTAGCAAGCATGGCCGGCATACTTTACAAGTCTCTCTTGTCTCAAGCCTCATACCTTGCGCCATTCGCTGCGTTCCCTCCACACCTTCTGCATGGCCAAGTGGGTTACAAAACCATAAGACGACACGTAGAGGGGACACAATGCGATTTTTACTGGACCTGAAAGTATGCAGTAGTCTGAGAAGCCTACTACCTTTATAGCTCATGTCTGCTAGAAACGTAAGCAGGAGGTAAGCAAAGAGAGGAGCTTGAGAACAGACGTTGTCTAGCATTATTCCACTCGTGCCGGGACCACCTACACGGAGGGATTGTGAAGGTTTGACGATCCGACGCCTCCAAGCGCTACACATCCTCCATCCTATAAACCTCATATGCGGGCTCCTCATACGGATGTACCCTATCCCCCATCACCGTAGAATTAGCCCCCTCCTCCACTTTCAAATTAATCGCTTCCCAATCTCATCACATGACCATTCCTCAAGCCCCCAGAACCCACCCCCAAAACCACCACCGCGAAACCCCCCAAAAGAAAAGACAGGGCCTCAGCGTCGAAAAAAAGAACCACACCAATACCTCCCCCCCTTAACCCCAACTCACCGCTTCAACTCCCCCACCGCCCCCCTCATAACCTCCTCCCCCACACACAGCACCTCACACCTCACCTCCTCAACCCTCTCCAACCTCCCCACCTGCCCTAGACTCGGCACCGCACCCTCACACGGCATGAACTGTCCAACGCCTGTAGTCTCAAAACTGACGTGGGTGTATTTGCCGCCTGGATGGGTTCCTGCGCCGGCGGCGAAGAGGGCGGATTTGCAGGCTGAGAGGGAGGAGGGGGGGACGGTGAATGAGAGTTTGTAGCGGGTTGGGGGGGCCATGCTTGGGGAGGGGGAGGGGTTTGGGTGAGGGAGGTGTTCGGGTGAGGAGGGCGCAGTTGGTGGGGAAAGTCCGGCTGAGGTTTCAGGAAGGTGGGGTTGGCGTTTGTGGTGGGGTCATGTTTGTGCTCTGGCGCAGAATCTCTGAAGCAGGAAGTGGACCGGTATGAAGCGTTAGGTCGACGTTTCCTGATAGAGTCTTACAATCTTTATCTGACTGCAACGATGGTTGCAAACACAAGCCACTTTGCTATAAGCTTTTCATCTTGATATCCAAAGCTGTCTTCTGTTGCTCACCGCAGTAAAGTGTCGCCCTGCCATCTGTTTCGCTATTTGCGAATGCCCGTTACCAATAAATATATAAACGTCTCAATCACTTTGCAAACGGCGTAGATGCTTCTGCGTCACCAATGACGCGTATGGGCAACGGATTATATGCCCCGGTGCAGCCACTTACCGATATTGTTTTCAGAGACTCAGCAGCAGATAGAATGAACTGGCCCATTCGGACTAATGTATGCCAGTCATTGTGTGTTGCCTGGAAGAGGCTGCTCACAAGTCCCCATTTCCCATGGAAGCCCACAACAGGACAGCGGTGTCAGACTGATCCTCTTCGGATTACTCTTGCACCCGGGCCTTGCAAAGTCCGTTGGTGTCCGTGTAAGAACCTCGCCACTGCAGTGCCCTCAGCTTCGCCTATCAGGGCCGAAGCTTTTCCACCATTATTGGTCTTTGCAGTGCATTTGATTCTCGACACAGAAGCCACATTTTGGCCTGCCTTCGTCACATTTTGCCTTCCGTTGCCGACAGGCGTCGCAGGCCTAGATCAGAAGATTAGCCGTGATCTCCGTGGTATAAAGGACAGAGTTTACCTGAGTGGCCCGATTGTCCATTTTCGGTCTTTGCACAATTTGATAGCTCGATTGAGGACCATGACCTCCTCCAGTATACGGATGCGGAGTGGCGCTAACCGGCGATTGACTATACTCGGGCCGTCTCTTCGCATCAAGATCGGCTCCTGCGTCTAGTAATAGGGAAAATACTTCCGCAGAATTTTCTTGGATGGCGCGGCATTAGGCCCTCATCGTTTTGCGCCTCTATGTCGGCTCCCCAGTTCAACAGCTTTCTGACACTATCAACGCAACAACGCCGAGCTGCGAACGACACAGGGGTAACCCCGTGGTTTGTCTTGACATCCACCTCAGCACCATGCTCCAGAAGTACCTGTAGTATATTGACGCGACCAAGTCCTGCTGCCCAGTGCAGAGCAGTACATCCTTGTGCGTCCTTGGTATGGATATTAGCCCCACCCCTTAGCAACATCAATGTCGCTTCTTTATTGCCCATAGCACAAGCTTCGTGTAAAACAGTCAAACCATTTTTGGCTCCCAACTCAGTATTCGCACCGTTATCAAGAAGCAGTTGTAGTATTTCCACATCCCCCTGCCATTGGACTGCCATGCGTAAAGATCTGTTATCGTCATCATGTATTGCGTCAACATCAGCGCCTTGGAATAACAGTGACTGCATTGCATTATACTGGCCAGATGAAGTTGCACATTGTAAGGCGGTGCGTCCGTAATGATCCAGAACATCAACATCGAGTCCTGAAGACAGGATCTCTTCGATTGTAGAAACCTCTCCCGCTTCAGCTGCACAGTGGAGAGCCGGGCCATACCAATTCTCTTTCATCAAATCAGCGCCCCTGCCCATCAGCATTCGCACGCAGCCTTCGTGTCCGCCGGATGCTGCTTCAATCAAAGCAGTTGTACCCATTGCTGTGGGCACATCAATGTCCGTATCGGATGAATCCAGGAAGTCATTCGCAATTTGTTCCAAGCCAAATGCGCAGGCTAAGTGAAGTGCTGTGCGGCTACTGCCTTCTTCAGGTCGTCAATATACTTTTTTGCAACCGAGTATCCATTGCGAGCAATGGTAAGAGCGTGCCACATGGGGCCGTGAGTACAGGAATTCAATCGCAAGCTGTTCAAGTTTGCCACTTGCTGCATCTCTCACATGGTGGCCCCAATAGCAGCAAGCGTATCTAGAGAAAGGATAATCAGTCAGACATGCCTCGATGGTTCCTTGGTCGGGGCAGCTGCCCGTAGAGAACGCGTTGCACAACAGATATCTAAGGCACTTCTCTGCGACCAATTCTTCACCAGAAGGGAAAATGCCTGCTCGGTGCTCGAGTAGATATTCCTGGACGGAATAATGAACCAGCCGAATCACTGAGCTTTCCTCGTCCAAAGTGACAAGCCCAAAGCAGCATTCTAGGACTAGTCTCTGCGAAGGTCGATTCCTCTTGTTTAACGATCGCTCAGATGATTTGATTGCGAGGACGTCTACTAGTTCCCCTATGAGCAATGGCCTTTTAGCGTGAGAGATCCACATTAACGTATTCATGGCCATAGTCTTTCTGTTTTCGGGCTGAACTTGGATTCTCTGTAGAGTTTCTTCAAAAGCGTCATCTAAGCCTTGGGGCATGGTGTCTAAGGCCTCTTCCATCTCTCCGGCGGACACGCTATCTAGAACAGCATGGATCTGGAGCACAGCTAATAGAAACCTAGAGGTAAAGTCAGAACACATACACTAACAGTGAGGGACAGTCCATGTGACATTAAGTGTTTAGTACGCTAGTAGGCAGTATTCTCCCATCTGACCAAATTGCAGGCCCAGAGACTGAGGAGAGTAAAAATAAATATTGTATTTGTCCGTCAAGAGAAAGACCATTCAAAAGATTACAAAAGGGTATTAGACGCTGTATATGGGTACGCGGATCAATCTTGGATAGTTTCGAAATGATCTGACATACATGTCCTGAGCCCCAGCACACACCTTATCCGTTATCTCGTACCTAAAGTCGTCGTCTATAATATCGATATTATCGCTACTGTCAATTTCCTGTAGTATGTATTTTCTTAGGTCTGTCTCGTGAGCACCAATGTTGATACTACAAGCAGCATTGAGATGTTTAAGGACATTGTCAGGGAATGATCGGCTAGTAACCAAGATGCGTACAGAAGGTCTGCTCTGGATGAGACTGAGGAATCTAACCAAGCCTTTCTTGTGAGTAGCGTCACATTCGTCCAAAGCATCGATAATGATGAAGATGCGTTCGTAGTAATCGCACGTCAGAAGGAAAGTTTGTTCGAAGTCTTGCTGTAGGGGCTGTCTCTTCTGCTGTCCGAATTTCCGGTGAAGCTCTGCAACTGCCTGTGGGATCTCAGGGCTTGATATCGCGAGCTGTTTCAGCAAACTTGCAATCATCTTCTCAGCAGACTGCTCTTCGTGTTCTCGGTAATTGCAATATATGTGCGCGACCACTGTGTTATGATGAGAGAGGTCATCTCTTAGATGGTCAACAACAAGAGACCTTAAAGTCATCAGTGACCTTGACAACGGCGTCATACGAGGATGGCTTACGCAAGCACAGATTTGCCTGAACCTTGTATACCCTGACATAGCAAAATATTGCTTGCTGAAAGTGTTTCATCACGCCAGCACTTGAACTCGTTTAGGTCGAGAAACCATTCACCTGTGCCTCGGACCCGTGGCAAGCGAATATCATGGTGCTTTTGCTCGTGTTTAACGGTTGATATCCAATTCAGAATCTTCTCGCGCTCTTCAGCTGCATAATGGTTCTGGAGGATCTGAGCTTGATTTTCTAGTGCTTGCTTGGATGAAAGGGTTCGATGGCTGACTGTCTCGAGTAGCTGAACCGCTTCCAGTTGATGCCGCAGGACGTCCACAACTTCGCCTGACGTCTTAGAAAGTAGGGCGCAACCGTTGACACCAAGCGAGAATTGGACGCACTGGGCATACGCACGAAGCTCATCAACGGTCTGACGATGTTCTGTGTTGTTCAGTGGCCATCTGAAATGGGTCAACCGACTTCTTCTGGCGACGTCGAGCTTCTCCTGAAGAATCTTCAATTTATCACGATAGGAATAAGAACTGGAGACGAGCACTGATGTATCTTGAAATTGAGGCCCACCACTCGCACTTCTAAGAAACTGATCGAGCCGCGAGAGATTGAAATGAAGAACAGTGAGCTCGTTGAGTAGCTCAGCAGCCTCTTCTCTACCATGCCTTGCTTCGTGGGCGAAAGCACTGGTGACTTGCAATGTCTGCGCGGTCAGACCTACGATACCAATAATGCCCGCAGCAAGCGAGAATGGGTCCATAGCCTGTGCTTCGATTCTTTGCGGTCGATATTAGTGGCACTCGATACCGGACTTCAGAACTATTGAAACATCCCCAGGCCCGGAAGGTTCTCCATTCGGAACGCCAGCAGCAACTGAGACCGTCGGCTGGCACCTCATCGATAATGGAGGTACGATATCTCAAGCTCGACCAGACTTGAGCTTCCACTGACTCCCCCGACGCAGAGGTTCCTTCCGTATGCTATGTACACACGCAACAGAGTCTCCAACGCTGAGGGTTCCAGTAGTCAAGCTCGTCAGCCTTGGACTTTGGTTCGCTCTGCCTCGTGCCGCCTTCTAATATTCCCAGGGAAGGAGCGACTATAGACGCTCTTGTCACCTGCCACATTTGATTTACTAGTGCTTAATTAAGTAAGGTGTCAATCCTAGTGGATTTTGGCTTCCCAATCCACAAATTGTTAAAGGGGGGGCTAATTCTTAATCTTTTGTCGCCCACTCCTACTTTAAATAACTATCATGCCATGTGGTCTGAGTGGTCTGAGTACTTATCACTGGGACAAGAATGGTGGTCTTCTACGATCGTTCCCCAATCTCCAAACCCAGGCACTCTCAGACCCTCCGCCGAAATCTCTTACCCTACATCTGACCCTAAAACCTATTAGAAGGGCTGAGGCAATGCGTGTATGCACCACGACAATGTGTCCTGTAGCACGAAGCATCCTATATTGCATACCCAGGACATGCCGTAATGTTGAAAGAGACGAAAGACCAGCGGCCATCATCCCTCGCTTCCCGAAAGCGAAGAGACACTGCTCTACCGAACAGAGGAGCAGCCCACGGAAGTAAAGGAAAATCCAAGAACCCCACCAGAGCATCCCATGAAATATTGGGAGAAAGAGTTTGGCAGAGGATGCTGAAGGGGATAATACAACCTTCGAAAAGCCAGATCTTTTTGGACTTTGTGAATTCTTTCCCCGGGCGCAAGAGGCCATAGGATGAGCAATCGACTGCAGATACTGTTCACCTGTGAATTTCTGGTGTGGCAGTTTGCTTATGAGTGAGGAGCGATGTACTTAGAGAAGAGACGTGGCTATTACGGCGTACGACGCCGGTCTTTGGAGCATCTCACGGGATCGTCTTTGCATTCACTAATTGAAAGTTGCCATTGTATATCCTAGAGGTGCTCGTGAGAAACTGAGAGAATGAGATACATAATCATGCCGGTGTAACGCTGCCATTTTCCTTCGTAAGGTTATCGTGTCAGACACATTAGGCTCCTGCAACATTCCCTTCTACCAAGTAACTCAGGGTCCTTTGTGCCACTCTGAGATGTAGAGCCTCGGGATCCGAATCAAGATGTGAGCGTGTAAATCTCGGTCACCGTTGTCGTAGCACTGCCACTTACTTGGTCAGGCGGCTGGTTACTATGATAGTAGTGGTAGAAACGCATGCCGAAGTGTATCCAGTGATCCATTGCTATCGGACTGTCAGCTCGAGCTTCAAAGCTGAGTAAGTACTACGCGTACCGTGGATATGCAGATAGATGCGTTAGTCGTGGGATAAGAGTGCATGCCTCTCGAGTCACCAGTGAGGGTTGCGTTATCAGTCGGTGTCGTATAGTTAGCAAAGGTAATTGGGAACCCAGAAGGAGTGGATGTGAGGTTGCTACTGGCAAATTAGTATAGTGCAACGTAACGGCAAAGCCTCCTGTAAAACGTACTCAGAAGGCGTAGGGGTGATGGATGGGTAAGTCGTCAAGTTCCTGGGAAGGTAGATCAGCCTAAGTCCTAACATGATCCAACGACATCGAGCTTACAGTGAATTTGAAGCGGTTATCGACGCAGATGGGTTTGTAGGCAATGTGGTGTTGGTGGGATACGGCCACAGATCTGTGGTGTTGGTGGGGTACGGCCACAGATCTGTGGTGTTCATTGAAGATGGCGCTGTCGGTCCAGGCGTTGTGGTAATGTTTTGTGGCAAACTGGTCGTGGGGCTGGAAGTAGGCTCGCCGTTTGGGCCATTGCGGTCGCCACTGTTCGTGATGTTTGGAAAGTTCGGATCAGGTATGGAGATACTGCTGGTATTGGTGGGTCCTGTCGGAGCCGCAGAAATTGTGATGGAGCTACTGGTCGTGTTTGTGGCGTTGATAAGCAGTCTCGCGCTTACAATCTGGTAAGCTGGGTTATAGTCTAGCATAGCGACATCCGGCTTTGTCTTGAGGTAGCAATTGGGACCGATCTGATTCGGGAAGTACGATATACCGTAACACTGTGGCGCAGAGAAGCCATCATTGTCTAGAGCGCATTGTTGGACACAAGCCCCATAGTTAGGCTCATCCAAGCCTACAACTGTTTGACCCGTAAAATTTGTATAGCAGAGGATCTGGAACTGCTCGCCATCTGATTCCGTGATAATTTGCCCGTCTCTTGCAGGACACACCGAGAATGAAGGCAGAGTCGGATTCGATGGCGCCGAACTCGGGAGGGCAGACATAGACGAAGCCGATGGAGTTGAAATATTTGAACTGGGCGCTGGCGAGCCTGAAATATACGGGATTGAAACAGTATAGGTAGTAGACAGAGCGCCCGTTGATCCAGGAAAAGTGTAATTGCCGATGGGAGTTGGCAATACAGTCACCGTCCTTGTAGAATAGCCTGTCTCTGTTGTATAAATGTCAGAAGCCTCATAATCAACGGCGGTCTCGGTTCTTGTCTAGTACGGCATCAGCCACAGGCCCTCACAAAGCGGCTCACACCAAGACAGCTTACGGTCGTTGTTGTAGCAAGAAACGGTATGGTCCTCGGCATGATGAAGAGACATGAACATCCACTGCTGACTGAGGAGATGAGTGACTTGTTTGCCGCGGTTTCGTCGCATTCCACCAGAACAGGAACAGCTGAGTACAGCGTGGCGAGCTCAGCGGCTGGTGTTGGCGATGGTGCTGCAACACGCTTACGGATTTGGCCTTCTGTGGTTGTGACCGTGGCGATGTAATCAGGGGTCGTTGTCGTATGTGAGTATGGAGTGTATGTGGTCGTCGTGGTTACAGTAGTGCTAGAATCCATGTCAACCTCGAATCTCACGTCAAGCGGTGGATTAGCGTACGTTCGCACAGTATACGCATTCGATGAACTCTGGACATCTGTCAACCCAATGTAGGAACTACACCAGTAATCAATGTCCTCTGGGGGCGCGCTATGGAACATCGAGTAGAGATCATCTTGAGTACAGACAAGACGCCTTTGCAAGCCGAATCGAGCAAGACCAGGGACAGAGAGAAAAGCAAAAAGGACGAGCGCCTGTAGGGAAGACTTGGGATAGTGCATGGTTGCAGCGTCCTTGCTTCAAGGCAACGATGACAAACGAGCGTATATTGGTATGGAGCGCAGCCAGAGATGCTGAAGGGATTGCAACTGAAGGAGAGCCATCTTTATACATAGCTAATGAGATAGCAAGGAGAAACCTGTACAGTATCCTCTGGAATGCTGGCGCCACTGACGCGAAAAGTCACGTAGAAGCAGTCAACAGTAAGGGATAAGGATAGCCAGTTCGAATAATATTTCAATATATCTACAGCAGGCTTTGACAAGGCAATTGGTTGCAAGTTCCAGAGTTGGCTTACCATCCCATGAAGAAGTGACTGTAAATTCTTTTCGGTACCGAGCTAGCTACTAGCGCGTCCAAAGAGACAGTCATGCTCCCAGCCTCAACCTCTTGGACCAGCATAAATCATTCTACGCATAAAGCTAGGTAATTCGGCCGTACAACCTCCACATTCCATGGGAATCTGTTCCTCCTGTCTTGGCGTCGGCCGGCGGAGCTCGGACGCTGAGGTATGTGAGCTGTTTCGTAGCCCAATACACCACTGATCAGTCTCCCTTGCACTCAGAACGCTGAGACCTCTCGCTTGCTGTACAACGATCCTTATCGCTCTCAATACGGCACCAACGTCCAGCAGCAGCGGCAGCAGCAGCAGCGGTCGGTCTGCCAGCCTGATCCGGAAGCACTCCGTCGTGAACGAGAAGCCATGGAGAGGATCTGTCATGCGATGACTGAGTGAGTTTTGGGCAGGAATGCAATCTCGAGGATCTGAAGTGCTGATTGTTACGGCCTTAAGTGACGTTGTGGACATCTTCACCGTACTACCTCCGTCCTCGGAGGCTGCTCGACCGCAGTCGAGAGACGCCTCGACTACGAAGCAGGAAGTCAAGCGGCCAGAGGAAATCGCTTATAAGAGTATCCGAAGAACCCGCGCCGGCCCAATCTTGAGCGTTGTGAACGGAGATGAGCCAAACTGGAAGACAGCAAAGACAATCTTGGGATGATCCAAGATCTGAATCCTATGTAGTCGAGGCGGTCTTTGAGAGGCATACTGTTTTCGATGATACCCCATATAGTTGGCGTTTCGAGCCAGGATTCCTGCAAATTTCCTCACAGCGTTCGAAGGGAGTTTCAAGGCTTCTTACTATGGCGAGCCTCACTAGAGCCATGCTGCAGTAATAAAACTCGTGCGATCTTGCTCAGTCCAGATCATCGTCAGGAATTGGGGTAATTCAGGGTGTTCTGACTGATAATGCTATTTCCTTTTTCCTTATCCAGTGTCCACAAGCATGCCACCGTAGCGCGAACCTAAGAGGACGAGCGAAGGGCATTTGCATTGGGCATCAAGGCAGCGAAAAAGTACACTAAGAACAGCTCAAGCTATACACAGGACAGAAAGACCACCCATCATCCCCCGGCGCCGTACCCAGGCATTCTCGAGTTCGTACTTCTTAAGTCATCAGTCGTATGTCGTCCCCATCATCAAAGCTCCTGTCTCTTCGCACTAGTAGCTTCCCAAAAGCCAACCCGGACGCCGTTCGCAGGAGCCATCACAATATCACTCTTCAAGATCATCTCACCATCTTTCCAGTATCTATCAATCCTTTCGAACTTCTGCAGCATTCTCACGACTGTATATCCCATCTCGGTTAGAGCAAATTGCTGTCCAATACAGATCCGGGGTCCGCCATTGAAAGGAAGATATGTCCATGGTTTAGGCGTCCACCGATTCCAGCGTTCAGGGCAGAAGTTGTCGATATCTGGAAATTCAGGCGACACCGGAGGATAATAATGTGGATTATGCTGAAGATGCATGACAGCGTACATAATCGGTGTATCCTTCAAGACTCCGATCGGCTGGCTTCCATCCGGGCCCCCACCATGCGGTAAGGTTGTGTCCTTCAATGCTAGCCGCATGTTGAACGGCACTGCTGGGTAGAGCCTCAGGGTCTCTGAAAGGGTCTTCTGGAGGTAGGAGCAATCTCTCAGGTCATCAAAATTTGGCAGTTTGTCAGGTCCAATCCTTTGAATGATCTCGTTTCGCAATTTGGCCAAGATCTCTGGGTGGCGAGACAATTCGTAGAAGAGGAAAGAGAGAGTTCCTGCAGTAGTATCCCTACCTGCGAGAAGGATGGAGACAAGCTGATCGCGCATTACTTGCTTAGATGAGGTGTAGTGGGAAAGGGCGTGCAGGAAGGTGTAGCCTTCTTCCTTAGTGTCTTTGTCTGAGGACGAGAGTGATTGGACGCGGTTGATAAAGAAATGCAAGTAGTTGTTAATCATCTTCAGACCAGCGTTGAAAGACTTCCTTGGGACGAATGGATTGAACGGTCTGCAACGACTGTCAGCTATCGCGGACTGATTGCTTCCGCAGAGTATTGAATTACCCAGCTCTCGAGATGGTACTTTGTACGCGCTGGACCTCGTTGAAGTATCTTGCGAAGCCATTGTCGCCATGGTCCAGCGAATCAACGCTCGATCCGAGGAGGTAGTCGGTTGCCGTGTCCAACGTGTATCTAGTGCATATCAGAAAATACAACATCTGGTACCCTTACAATTGAGGCTCACCTGTAAAAGTAATCCGAGATGTCAACTTCCTGCCCTTGTCCACCAATCAAGCTAATAAGCTTTGCCGTATGCCGCTCAAAGACATCAAAGTCTCGGACTCGGGTCTTGACAAACAGAGGCCGTAACAGGTTCCTGCTCTCGGACCATTGCTGTCCATCCGTAGTGAAGATGCCATCACCCAAGAAGTCTTTCCAATCCCTATGGAAAGGTTCACCCTTTCCATAGTCGCCAAACTGCGTGGCCAGGACTGCTTTAATGTTTTCAGGATCTGCAGTGAGGATCATGCGCTGCCCACCAATCCAAAACTCGACAGTCTTGTTATAAACACTGTTGGAGTGTGAGAATAGCCACTCCCACATTTCATGATCTTGGTGTTTCTGGCCGCAACGCACAAAGCGCAGAGCAATGTCGAGACCTGGAGAAGCCTTTAGAGCGATTACGCTGTACGGCTTGAATGCACTGACCCCATGGTATGTAGGCAGGCGCCCTGGGGGCGTAGCCACCTAGAGCAGTGATCGCCCTGTGTTCTTTCAGCCTCCTGACCGTGTAAACGCCGGCATAAGCGATGACTATCAAGAGCACAAGGTACTGGGCGTGAAGTAGCTCAAACATCTCGAACGTGAGCCTATGCCAAAAAGATTGATTACTGTGATGGCACCGCCATGAATCACTCGAGAAAGTCAATCATGTGTCGTCAATGGTAGCCTTGGTAAGCAACATCAAAATACATAAAATATCGTGAGCCTCGGCCCCACACTGTTCCCCGCAATTCCAACGTATACAGGGGGCGAGGCGTGACGGCTTTCCTCAAGAAGGAAAATAGTTTCTTGTATCAATCTCCTTCTGTCTAAGCACTCGTACATCAATAATGTGCAGCAGCACTTCGCTAGCCTGTTGTTTGTCTGTCATTAAACATCAATTCGTCAGAAGCAAGCTGATCCCCCAGCTGCTTTGGTTCCTTTACCTCCATTTTCAATGTACCATCCCAGTCGCGTCCCTCGTCCTGTGATCACGCTCCCATATTTGCAGCCCCGTTGTGTAACCCAGAAATTAGTAAAGACAACCACGCTAATGCCGCTGGAACGCTCAAAGTAGCAATGCGCCGCCCAAGCATGCAACGCCGAGAAGAGGTCCGACCTTATTCGCCTTGGCACCACCAGTCGTCGCGGCCTCGTGGACCTGAACCTTGGGAGCAGCACTGCTAGTGCTATCAACCCCTTGAGCCGCTACGGTGAACGAAGACTGAACAGTCGGTGTCGGAGTGACAAGGAAACCCTGTTGGTTGTACTGGGGATATTGCGTGGCAGCCGAGTCGGCCACTGTATATGTCGTTGGGAAACCTTGCTGGTCCCAGCCAGTGGAGGTTTCATATGCGCCACTGGCAGCTGAAGCCTGCGGCAAGGAGACCTGCGATGTAGAGGTAGGGAGAGATGTGGACTGCAAGTTGCTAGTCAGTTGATGCTTTTCCATCGTGCGAAACGCGGACAACAAGGGTGGCTCACTCACACTCGCCGCGTTGCTCGGCGGGAGTACCTTGCCCGAGCTGCTCACTGTCCAGCCGGCCGGGAGACCTGGATAAGAGGTCGCCGTTGATGTAGTACTCGTCTGCAGTGTTGTTCCAACCCATGGCCAGCCGCTCTTTACAGCAGACGAAGAGGTGTCTCGATGCGTACCTTCGAATGGTATCGGAGCGCTGTTAGATACCGAAGTTATAGCTGGTGCTGACGAGTCGACTGGAGTTGCGCCCTTGCCGCTCGAGTTGATCGTACCTCCGGTCGATTGAATGGACTGCCAGGTACCGTCTGTGCCCGAGTAGGTATATTGGGTTCCGGTCGAATAGTCGGTGACAGCGATGGACTTCACATACATAGTGAAAGGTCCAGCAGCGTAATTGGTCGGACCACCAGCCCACTCTGCAATGTATTAGCATATAACCAGCGCAAAGCTTTATTGGAATGCTTACGGACAGTGCCTTGAGCGTTGAGGTTTGGGTCACCACCGCTCCAGGCTCCTACCTTGATCATCATTGGAGTCTGTGGGTACTGCCCAGTCTGTGCAGTCTGAGGGGTCAATGTTCGCACGGTTCGCCCATCGATTTGCCAAGCGATCTGGTCGGCAGTCCAATCAATGGTGTAGGTATGGAAGTCGGCCTGATTGTTGGGATTCGGATGGAAACCTCCGCGGTTGTAAGTCGTGGTTTGACCTTTTCCGAAAAAGTTGCTTTGAACTTGGTTGGAGTCGCCTCCAAGCCATTCCCAATCAATTTCATCCAGGTCATCCGACTGCATTACGGCGCTGCTGACAATGCCGACACCTGGCGCCGGTTTAAGGGTGTACTCAACGTGACCGAACATGATATACCATTTCGAGGTCAACAGTGGCGAGTCGCCTGGCTGGGCTACTGTAAAGCCAGCACCGTTCGAATCATATGTAGGCTTGCCTTGAGGTGTAAACGAGTCAGAGGCTCCTTGTGTAAGGTCTATGTTGACGGCACGACCGAGGGCTGTGTCTGCTTTGCAGCTGCCTGCAAATCATTCAATTAATTTCGTCGCTCACCATAAGAGTGCTGGGGAAGCTTACCGTCTTTAAGTGGATTGCAAGTTGAGTATGTCTGAGCTGTTGCCGGTACTGCTGATAACGCGGCCGCGACAACCACACAGCTGAGTATTGTGGAATGCATGACGAGAATGTGCAGAGGGGAGGTAGTTCGAAGTCAAGAGCGAGCTCTTGCTCGGAGTCGAGGAATGAACCTGCAATCAATGACAGCTACTGCAGTAATGATGAATGGTAGGAAAATGAGTGAATGGGATGATTCAAGCACGACGGGTAGCCGCGGAAGAATATTGTGCTTGTGATATGTGAAGCGGGAAGAGTGTTTGCATGGATAGGTCTAGGAAAGATACTCTGTATTTACTACACCTCAAGATTATGCTAACCAGGGAACTTCCTGCCAGCCTCCGCTTAATTGACCGGATGACGTATTGATACGAGCAGAGGACTGCGAAAGTGATTGACTGTGACTGCTGGTTGGGGCAAAATTCGGTGGCGGTAACGAAGACTGCAACTGCTGGGATGGAGCCTTTGAGAACAAAAAAGGCTGGAAAATTGGACGCTAAGTTGGCGGGACGATGGCTTATCGATAAGACTATGCATTAGCCTGCCAGCGATCAACGGTTCGGGTTCTTAGCTGCCGCGACTAGCCTTCCTGAAGCGAGAAGCTTGGCAGCTTGTTTCTCGAGCCGAGAGCGGCAGATGCTATTTCTGGCGCCTCTGCCAATATCGTGACTCAGGCTTTGTGGTCAGCTCTCTGGCAGACCAACTGTTATAAGACAACAGATGAAGGGTGACGCTTTCTGAAGCATACTTCCCCTTTTCTTATAGATGCGAATGCCTTCCATTTGCAAGCACAATGGCCTCGAATCTCAGCGCAGACGAGAGCATTGCCCTAATCCACGAAAACCTACAAGAAGTCCTTAAACCCGAGATCATTGAAGATGTCATCAAGAATCAAAAAAGGCCACTGGTTATCTACTGGGGTAGGGAATTCCTCCCAATCTCTTCGTCTCCACAACTCAATGCCTTGCGCATGCCATGATATCGTTCTAAGCCCACCTTTCTTCTACTTCTCGAAAATCCTCATCTCTTCTCGCAAACAAGAACCCTCCCCACTGACTCTACCTCTCCCCCAGGAACGGCCACAACCGGCCGCCCGCACTGCGGCTACTTTGTAGCCATCCTCAAAATCGCCCACTTCCTACGCGCCGGCTGCACCGTGAAGATCCTCCTCGCCGACATCCACGGCTTCCTCGACAACCTCAAAGCCCCCCTCGAGCTCGTGTCCCACCGCGCGACCTACTACCGCCTGGTCATCACCTCCCTCCTGCACGCCCTCGCCATCCCCACCTCCTCCCTCGAATTCATCCTCGGCTCCTCCTACCAGCTCACCCCCGCCTACAGCATGGACCTCTTCCGCCTCTCCTCCGTCGTCACCGAGCACGACGCCAAAAAGGCCGGCGCCGAGGTCGTCAAGCAGGTCGACAACGCCACGCTGTCCGGGCTGCTCTACCCCCTCATGCAGGCCCTCGACGAGGAACATCTCCACGTCGACGCCCAGTTCGGCGGCGTCGACCAGCGCAAGATCTTCGCGCTCGCGACAGAGACGCTGCCCAAGATCGGCTACCGCGAGCGCGCCCACCTCATGAACCCCATGGTGCCCGGGCTCGCAGGCGGGAAAATGAGCAGCAGCGAGCCGGACAGCAAGATCGACCTCCTCGACACCCCAGACGTCGTCACGCGGAAACTGAAGAAGGCGCATGCAGCCCCCAAAGAAATCGAAGGTAACGGCCTCATCAGCTTCGTCGAATACGTGCTCTTGCCCGTCTCAGCCCTCAAAAATAACGGCGAGCCGAGATTCGTGGTGGAGCGAGGACCGAAAAAGCAGGAGAACGAACAAGAAACGAACAACCAAGACGCCCTGATCTACAACTCAATAGCACACCTAAAATCCGACTACGCCGCCGACATACTAACGCCGCAACTACTGAAGCCCGCCGTGACAGCCGCGCTGCTGGAGCTGCTAGCGCCCATCCAGGCGGAGTTCCAGGCGAGCAGCGAGTGGCAAGCCACCGAGCAGAAAGCGTACCCGCCGGCGCCGTCGCAGAAGAAGGCCAAGAAGGCGAAGAACAAGGGGTCGCGGCATCCGGGGGTGCAGGCGATGCCGGATGGGCATGTGGAGGGGAGGGGGAAGGGGGAGGTGGATCTGGCGGGAGGAGGGGTGGAGAAGGCGATGGGTGAGCTGGAAGTAGCGCAGGAGACAAGTAGAGAGTTATGAAGATGTTTGAATGAGCTTGTTGGTTGTATATCCAAAATGCTGCGTGAGAAGTCTGACGGCTGAGTATCCATTCCCCCCAGGCCCAAAGGCCACCTTCCCCCAAATCACAAACGTCCCAGCTACCCCAAGCCCGTCACCGGTTCCCAAAGCCAGGTATACACAAAAGTATGTAGATGCAACATATATGTGGCCGCCATTCGAACCCCGCATGCCAGCCATCCGGTCATAGCCCCCCACCCCCAAACGCCGTCGCGATGCCTCATTCATCATCACCAACCAAGCCCCATCCTCCCTCAACCCAAGACAAACCAACTATGCAGCTGCCGTTATCCTCGGGCCGCGCTGTTCCTTCAGCTCCTTGAATTCCGCCAGCTGCGCGGAGAGCTCATGCAGCACTTCGTCCATGGGGCACGCCTGCTCGAGGAGGCTTCGTCCCACGGCAAAGGGGCGGACCATGTTCCGCATCGCCAGCGTGGTTATACACGTCTAATGCAAATTGTTAGTTGCTGCCCAACGGCTTTGGAATTCGCTCAAAACCATACCTCGATGCGTGAAACCTGATGTTCCACAAACGACACCATGAAGTGATCCGTCTGCTCCCCACCCCTATTCTTGATCCTCTCCAACAGCGATGTCTCCGGCGGCCTCAACGATGTCGCACCCGGACACTCGAGCGCACTGCACAGCATTTCCAACCGCAAGCTGACGCTCCACAGATCCCATACGTTCTGGGTGTCGATCGTGAGCTCGCTATCCTTCGACATGCTCGCCGCCTCGTTGGAAGCTGCCGCGGCTTCCGCATCCGCTTGTTGTTGCTTCGCCGTCAGCCGGCCCGCCAGCGAGTGCGGGAACATCATGTAGACGTATTCCGGGTTCTCGAGGCCCTTGAGCTTCATCAGGCCCAGATCCTTGACCTCGAACCCCTGGCTGCTGAGCGATCGCAGCTCTCTCCGGATCGCGACACCCATTTCGTCGTCGTCAACACTCTCCACGGATCCGAGGGATCCGGACCGCTCCGTGTCTTCGTAGGTTTCCAGCGTGCGCTGGATCTCGCCGATGAAGTCTGAGGAGACGAAGGTCTGGCCGCCGTCTGCTACGCCGGAGATACGAGCTGCCCGGTTGACCATTGGACCGAAGTAGTCCATGCGCCTTGTAACAGGATCCAATTCGCACACGGGGTTGCCCCAGTGGATGCCCATGCGGACCGAGAGGCCCCGGAAGATTACATTGTCATCAGAGTCTTTGATTTCCTGGCAGTGGACGCTGTTGAGGATCTCGGTCGGCCATGGGGCGTCGATGAGCGCCTGTTGCACATTGAAGCACCACAGTAGCGCGGAAGTAGCCGTGGGAAAGCAGACCATGAAAGCGTCGCCTTCAGTCTTGACTTCGTACCCACCAACAAGCCGTAATTGCCGTCTCATATACTGGTTGTGAATCTTGATTGCTGATCGCATGGCTAGATCATGGTGTTCCCAAAGATTAGTGGAGCTCTTGATATCAGTGAAGACTATGGCAAGATCTCCAATGGGCGCTTCGATCTCTTGATCGAGTCGCTGCAAAATGGAATCGTCGGGGCGGTCGGCTTCCCTACGTTGTTTTCGACTCTTGGTTGGCAATAGGTCGTCCTGGTCGCGAGAAGGGTTCATTGACAGGCTTTGACCTCTATAGCGGTTGCGCTCGCGCTTTTTGAGGTCGCTAACGCCGATCATCATGACCATGATTTTGCCCGTGGCGCCGAAAGCCATGGCCAAGTCACGCAGCTTCTGAGCGGCGCGCATCAAGTCCCCACGCTCCGAGCGAGCAACATCGACGACGAAATCTGGGCTGAGGTATTGCCATAGTTCTCGAGATGCAATCAAGATCATCTCGTCGTTTTCTCGCAGGGTAATCTGAGTTACCTCAGGCGCAGCCATGACGGCAGGCATCATTTGTATGTATCCGAAGGCCCGCGAGACCTCTAGTACATCATTGAGCTTTCCATGCCGTGAGACATATCCACCTGCCTCACGAATTCGTTGCCGTTCTCGTTCTGGACTGTGCCTGCGGGTAAGACTTCTTGAGCTCCCATCTGATTGAAAAAGGTAGGCTTGGGCGTCCCCAACATTGGCAAGGTATAATTCCATGTTGTCAAGGAACGCGACAGTCGCCACACCACCCGAATTGATGTCATCGGCAGTCAATTTCTGTGCTGCTATCGACCCCCTATGACCCAACTGGGGTACACGATGTTCCTTCTCATCGAACGTCTGGCTTGCAGCAATTGCCAAGTCCTTGTTCAGGGCCAGGAAAGTTCTTCTCAAAGCATCGACGGGCGTATCTTTCTCTGGTTGAAGCTTACTTAATTCTTCCGAAAATTGGAGCTGGAAATTGTCGTGGAGATATTGAGCCAATTTTGAACCTCCAACCGATGAAGCTTGACCATCGAACATCCCAAGGAGAGTTTCCGTTTCATGGCCCCTGAATTTTGGTACCATCATATCAAGGGTCGACAGATGCTCGTGCTTTCCTAAGCTGTCGGCCATGCCGTAGGTCATGGCACCGGCGAGAGAGCCAGAGGTCCGTACTCGGCGATCTTCGCTTTGGTCAGGCACAGCAGGCGTTGTCAGTGTCACGTCCATCAAGCCAAGGACACGGAGATTGTGCAGCATAGCAAAGCTGGTGAGGTCCATCTGCTGTCCTCCATTGGTAGCGAAGCCTCGACTAGGTTTTATATCTAGACGTTTATTACCAGAGAAGTTGAGGTACTTCAGATTTCTATTCCAGTTCCAATTCCAGTCGTAGGGCCAATTCGACACATTGTACTTCAGGGAGTTACTACCAACATCAAGAACCGCAAGCTTGTGAAGCTTCCCAAGTTCCGCAGGAAGGACTTGGAATTTATTGCCGTTGATATGCAGTACTTTGAGAGACGTGATTTCTTCTAGCTCTTCCGACGGAAGGGTTGTCAACTCATTGCCCGACAAGTAGAGCTCATTGATGTGCTGCCATCGCCGTAAAGAGCCCTGAGGAATATCATATAATTCGTTATAAGATAGGTTGAGCACGCGAAGCTCGGTGAGCATGTTGATCTCGTCAAAAACGTCATCTGTAAGCCTGTTATCTGCCATGTACAGGTGTCGGAGCGAGCTTGCAAAAGTCTTCGTAAATTTCTGATGTTGCTTGTTGGAATCTTTCCTATCAATTGGCGCCGATGGCGCATCAGTAGGACTTCGGGAGACCACCAAGGCTTTCCTTCCCCCAGGACCATAGATGGAGACAATCGACCCATTCCGCGTGCTTCCTGCAGGTGAATTACCCACGCTCAGAAGCCCAGAAGCGGATTGACTAGGCTTCCGGCCGTGATAATCTTCAAGTTTGCCCAACTCATCAGTCATGGGTGCAGGTGTTAAAGCATCCTTGGCCCCAACGCCAGCTTCGGTGTTTGGCTTTTCTGGCTGCGCGATGGGCTTAGGAAAGGTCTCTAAGACGTTGGAAGACACGTTGAGAGTGTCAAGTCTGGAACAATTCCATATTTCTACGGGAAGTTTCCTGAGATTACATTCACGCACATCGAGGAAGTGCAGTCTTTCAAGCTTGCCGATAGTTGCTGGCAAGCTGTTGAGTGAGTTTTGCGCGATACTCAGATACTCCAGTTTGGTCAGCTTGCAGATCTCGGCTGATAGAGTTGCGAAATGATTCTTATCAAGAATGAGCTTCGTCAGGTTGAGAATTTTGTCGAACAATGATTCGTCGAGCTGTGACAGTTTGGCTGACGCAAGGTTCAGCGACGTCAGGCATGGTGCAGTTGCCCTGAGATCGAATACTGTGACGGGATTATGATCTAGATATAGTATTCGTAGTTTGGAGAATGCCCCTTTGAAATGCGCAATGGCGTTGTGTCCAACCATCAACTGCTCCAACCGGGGCAAATCGCACAGAACGTCGATGCTTGAAAGTGCGTTAAATCGCACATCGATCTCCTTGAGATTCCGCAGATTTTTGAAATCATCGTTGAAAGAGCCTACAAGCATATTGTTGGTTGCCCAGAGTCTTTCCAAAGCTGTGAGCTGTCCAATATTTGGCAAGGCTTGAATGGAATTAAAGCTGATGTCCAAATCGACCAATGACTTCAGATCACAAAGGAAATCTGGAAAGGTCTCCAAATAATTGGACGACAGGTTCAAACTCCTCAAAGCCCTGTATCTGGCAAAATAGGTAGGTAAACGACTCAGCTTGTTGTTCGAGAGCTTGATGCTTGTAAGACTCTGTAGTTTGTCCAATTCAGCGTGCTCGAGCTGCTCCAGTCGATTATTAGACAGATCGAGCACAGTAAGTCTCGTCGCTAGACTAAAACTAGGCGGAAGCTGCCATGCCTCGTTGCTAACGTACTTGATCTCCCGAAGATTGATACAGCCTTGAATGAAATCTTTCGGCACATCGAGTGCAAGGTTTCGAGACAGGTTCAGGGCAATGATCTCTGGAGCCTTCTGATACAGAGTTATGGGAATGGTCACCAGGCTCCTCCCAGATAGATCGACAGAGGAGAACTTTTGCATCTTGCTATGGGCAGGGTCTTTCTCAAGACTATAATAGCCACTTAGCTTCGTCGGCACGAAGGTAAAGCGACATAGATAGCTATTGTCTTCCCGCCCAACTTCTTCGATGCGGTCCTTAGCGGTATAACCAGCCTGTTCCAGCAGCCGCTTCTGGATTGCCACAGGTCTTTCGCCAGGTCCGAGCTGCCTTTGCAGATCATGCTTACGCATGATGATTTGGTAGTTATCTAAGTCGTCCTGCAAGAAAGACTTCTTGCCAAGTATCTGTAAGATTTCCGCCACAGTGGTGTTGACACCGGTAGATACTGTGGCGAAAGTCGAATCGATTCTGAAGATCCGAACACAGTGCGGAGTCCCGTCGTCTTCCACCTTCTGAGGAACGCCAGCCTCATCGATCTCTCTCAACCTGCCCATAGTCTCATCGCCAACTTTCTTGACAGCCCATGAATCAGGGGCATCCCATGCGCCCGGATCAGTATTAGCCGATTCTGGAAGTACTTTATGAGGTTCCTCTTCCTCAATAGCCTCTCCGGTGAATATACCGCCATGGGGGGCATCCTGTGCTGGGTCCTTGATTATGCCCTCCTTCTTGAGTATGCCCTCCATATCATCCAAGTTGGTGTCAAGGGCAAACAGAGAATCCTTTGCAACCGAGTTCTGGCGCGCCTTTTCAGAGTTTTGACTTTCGTAGCTGATGCCACGTCTAGGTCTTGGAAATTTGCCATGGCTATGTAGTATCCGCGAGGACGCTGTCTCCTTTTTCGACAGAGGCGAGAATTCTTCACCGTAGTCACCGGCTTTGGCCGTGGCACCACTATCGAATGTAGTGACACTCCCTTCTCGCCCTCGCTTTTGAGGGAAAAAATCGGGGTTATCGTAGTTAGGATCAATCAGCGAAACGGTCGAGCCGGTTGAAATAGGTAATGGATCGTGCGTACCACGATCACCTTTGGGTCGACGTAACTTATCAAGTAGCGACCGCTTGCCGCCATGGGCGTCCGCTGGGGATCTCAGGCCCATAATGGATGCTGTATCACGGCTGCTTCCACTGTTCATGCTTGGCGTTGGACTCGTGCCTCGCAAGGGAAACGTACGGCTTGGAGCTATAGGAGCTGAGATTGATTCCTTGAGGTTGCGGAGGCTTCGAGATGAGTCTTGCCGGGTCGTCACCGGTCGCAAAGCATGGCCGTTCTTGGAATCTTTCGATGGGGGTTTCGGAGGGGCCACTTCTTCTTTACTTCGGGTATGTCGATGACTGTGACTCGGTATATGAAGCCTATGATGGTGAAAGTGTGAATTCGATGCGGAATCGCTTTCCGTGTACCGTTCCTTGTCAGGACCGGCAGGAGCGCCCCGAACTGGCGCATCCCCAAAATGCTGGATCTCCTGCAATAGATTTCCATCAGCATCTCTCTTAAGCTCTTGAGAAAAGGATGTGTGATGCCGCCGGTTTGTTGAATATTCTTTGGCGATGGCGACCAAAGATAAACAAGCAACTGCACAGCCTATAATGCAGCGGACCCCTCGAACATGGGCTGCCATAGCAGGAGGAAGGAAGATACCCGGCTCCGCCAAAAGTCGAATGAGAACCAAGTGCATCGACGATACAACCCAGAATTACCTTACAAGGGAAACGAGACGGTATTCCTCAATAGTCGGCACTCGAGGGTCAGAGGGGTATTGTCCAGAGTTTGTCTCGCTCTGTGGTTCGAGGAAAGGGCCAATGAACGCACAGATGCCGATGACAATTATTCGGTTTCCATTTTGCGCAGAAGCAAACTTGGAGATTGTGTAACAAACACGGACACGTAGACTCACCTTAAAATCTTGAAACAGCCATGGGGTGACATCGCTGGAAGGCGGAGTCCGAGCCCTCGAGCTGGTTTCGGACGTCGGGCGCCCATCAGTGCTGTTGGTGTATACAGAGTTGTTGCGCTTCGAACGGGATGATGTCGAGTGGTCTCGTTGACCTGTCGTTGCAATTCTTGTCTCCGAGCCTTTCAACGATTCCCTACTATCTTCGCCAAAGAATCCAGCTAGCTTTTTGTGAGGAGCTCTTCGATTGTCGGTAGGTCTCGAGATTGAGGTTTGGCTGCTGGCGCTCGTCACACTGATGACTGATGGGCGCCTGTCGTCACGACAGAATACAGGGTCCGTTAAGTCGCTGGCACCACTTTGCGCCGTACCTGGCCGGATAGATGAAGGTCTTTGGTTCTTTCCACCACTACTGTCATACAAGCCCCCCAAGGCTGTTGGCCCAGCGGCCAGAGAGCCTCCGCTGGCCCATGGCGCGATTTCCGCGTTTGGGGCCTGCTCTGATATTGCATGTCTCGACATGGGGGCATGCGGTGCTCTTGAAGGCTCCACGTTCCCAATTTCCCGTGGTAAGTCCCGGATCGTGCCCGACATGAGCGGATCTTGAGGTGAGCCATCTGGCGACTCCGACCAGAAGGTCGTAGCTGATGGAGTATCGGGGGAGACTTCGAACTCGTTTGGATTCCTATGAAACCGAAAACATGTCTGTCAGCCCAGTGTCCTCTGCGAACTCAGGAATCAAGCAGTATTCTTAGTTAGCAACCTCATTCGGGTTGATCTGTGTGATTGGAGACGACACAGGATCCTGATTGGTCATTTCTGAGTTCACCACCAGTCAAGACAAAAGCAAATGCACTAGACATATTGCTCTCGCAGGAACGAAGATAGATCAGAAGATGTCCTGCAGGCCGAGGTTGGCTTTGGTCAACAGAGCCTGCTCTGTTCGGTAGGTTGCCATCTTATCGAAGAGGTCTGGTGCAAGCTCGAAGTGTCCTTTGACGAGGAGGCATGCATGGAGCGAATGATCAAATACTCACAAGTCCTTCTTGCGAGTCCGGAGCTGTGGCTGGGCTCTCTTGGAGCTTGGGTCCGCTGCGCCCATCACCTTGTCGTGCAGTCGTCGAGCGACCTTGTGGCCTGCGCTCGAGACATGCTTGGACGTGCTATGGCCCTTGGTCATTGTCGGAGCATGCGCGGAGGGCACGTATATGCGCAGGGGAGTCGAAATGTGGGGAGAAAGCCAAAGTCCTGCGCATTCAATCGGGACGATCCCATTGGCGCTCCAGTCCCGAGTAAGACAAGCCACGGAATGGCCACGGCGCCGTGCACCCAAGTATGCATGGGGAAGAGTGTCGGGAATGAACACAGAAGGCGGTGATTCGGATGATCGGGCAGCTGCAGGCGGTGGGGAGTGCACAAAGGAGGACAGTCGAGATCAAGTGGATGGTCCTGTCTTCCCATTGAGGAATCCCCATTAATCTCCCCTGCGGAGAAGTGGAATCTAGATCTCGTCGGCTTCTCGGCTGTGGCTGAGGTGTCGCCACACTTGATCGAACTACTCAGGGCTCATCTATGAGGAACCGTTCAGCTGATGGTCGACTTCAAACCTACCTTACTTTGAGTATTGATATCGACCGGTTTCGCAAAGCTATCCGTGCTTTCGAGACAACAATCATCCAGGCAATCTCAAATAACTCGATCGAGCACGATCAGACCATCCAAGTGGTCGTGTAATGTCTCGGGAACCGAAGCATCAGATGGAACTATCATCTCCATGTCTCTGGTATGACATCTACCACTGTAGAAAGAGTAAAAATATCAATCTGCTGAACACGGACCATCTGAATCATCTGCGCATCATTTCGGTACAACGATTTGCATCCACACTCGACATCTCAGATTGCGGCTTTCCTAGATCCCATAATCATGATTTCGGTCCTCCGTTTTGTAGATTGACATTTGATAGACGCGAAGGTTCCGGTCCTCAGTAGACTCGTGAACCCGTCAATCAGTGTTTTCTTAAGAACGACTCTGCCAGTCCACACGGCTCCTTACTGCATGCCATCCTCCCTTCATTTTACATAGTATTCCCGAGTCATCCCCCCAGCACCCCTTCGTTTCATGGACATGATCCAACAACGGCTCTTCACCCTTCTGAACATTGATCTCGTACCGGGATCCAATGTTCATTCATTCCTTGATCCCACGTCGCATGTGCATTTGCTTGACAGGAGGTGTTTGATTTTACTCGCCCGCAGGGAAAGTCTCGAAGAATTCCCTCCGAGGACTGCATGATTAAACCACGGCGAGGTGCTCGACTTTCGGTATGTCGAAGGAAGTAGAGGTTCGGTGATCAGTCTGGTGCCTCTAAGGACGTTTGTTGTGGCGAGGAGGGTTTCTCTTGAGGTTCTGCAATCTGATTCCTGGCCTTCTCCTGAGCAGCCGGCGGTATGGAATGAAGGAGGAGTAAGAAGAAGTAATGCAAGAATCAAGTTCAGATAGGTCAACGTAGTGCCTTGAGTACGCGTACATTGTGTTCTATATACCTTTCCAGTTCATGTCCCGTCATCATATGCTTTGTTATATCTTTCAAGATCCGTAGTGATTTACCGCTCACCACCCAAGTATGCGCCTTCGCTATGCTTAAATCCCATATATTCAATTCATCCACAAATGCAAAACATCCTTTGCGGCTTCTCAGATCGGCCCAGCCAGTGACCGCTCATCATGCCTGTAATCTGATTTCTTCTCCGCAAGCTAGTACCACGACATCCGTGGTACCTTTCTCTTTCGTCACCATGTCCCTCACCTCCTCCGCGTTGTACTTTCTAGTCGTCACCTTCTTCACAGCCAGTCCGCTGTTCTCCTTGTCCTCGTCGTGCGCGCTGATCCAGCACTTCGCCATCAGGCTGTGTGCGATCTCAACTCCTCCTGGCAAGCCAGCGTTGACGTTTCCACCCAGCCACCAGGGATTTTGGACCCGATCGAAGGAGTGTAGGAGAGTGGTGAGGGGAAGAGCCGCGGAAGAGACGAGATGGGAGGAGGCGTATGGGCGAATGAGGTTGTAGGACACACCGTGAGGCGAGTAGATCAAGGAGAGAGTCTTCTCGGGCACTGGTCTTGCGTTCAGAGAGTAGGCAGAGGAAACGGATTGAGAGTTGGCCGTGTGGGAGGGAGAGGTAACGGTGGTGGCTGTGGTACTTCCACTCGTTAAGGTAGAGACGTCGGAGGCAGCGGTGGTCCTAGAGGAGAGCGTGCTGATTCTTTGAACAGGCGAATCGGGCGGAGTCAATGGCATATCGTGCGGGTCGGGTGGGGCAGGTCGCGGAGAGTCGAAAGTCGAGCTCGAGGGGGGGGTTGGCATAGAAAAGGTACTCGAGGGTTGTGTAGTGCATGAAGGGGGTCGATAGGTGATGCCTATCGCATTGTGAAGACCAGAAACGTCCATTTTTGCGGGAATGAAGGCGATCGTTGCTTCACCCGGTAGGCCGCCAGGGACGATTGGTGGAATGTAGAAGCGTATAACAGAATCGGGCTTTCGGTCTGAAAAGGTTGGGAGCGCGTAGAGCCTTGACGGATCGAAATGCTTCATGCCGTGAATCCTTTTCGCCGCCGCGGGTTGCGCAAGTATCGTGGTCGTTCTGGACGCTGGGTCGAGCTGGCGTAAGGTAGCTTCATGACAGTGATCTGGCTTATCTTGGGAGACTATGACAACATTGGGTTCGAGGATCTGAGAGAGATCTGAGATGCAGGATTCGACTGTGTGTTTCGAGAGAAGCCATTTGGGATGCCACATGGAGCTAGGGCCATTGAGCCAAGGATCGATTAGAACGGTGAATATGCCTGGAGATTGAAAGCCGCAGGACGAAGAATAGGAGGCATCTTTTGGCAGAAAGGTGAGCAGAAAGGTGGTGTCTCCGTTGAGATGTTTGACAACGAGAGACATGGCGACTGTAGGATAGCAGTCCGAGAGAATGACGTGGGATAACTCGTCGAAGTTCAGGTATTCCCCAAGCTCGTAGGCAGTCCTTGCGCCATCTTTGCGCACCAGAACGCTGTTGAAGAAACGACCTCTGACGATTCACTGCTCGAAGTGAAGAGTAGTACCGCAGTGAAAGGAGGAGGACTCCGTACGATGGGAAACGGAGGGCAAGAGCAAGCGCAAAAGCAAGCGCAAAAGCGAATTGGATGAGATCACCATCCAATAACCTTCCTCAGGTGCTGTTTGGGGGCCGCTTCTCGCGACCGCGCGAAGGGTGCCCTCGACACGACTTGCCTTGCAAGTCCGGCAATTGCCATCGTGCACCTTCTTTGTCTGAGACGGGGTTTATTATTGTGTGTCTCCTCGCTTCTGCTACTTTTTGTACCTGCATCCCGCTTTTGTGCCAGAGGACTCAGAAGATAGTTTGGTTCAACGAACTTCGACTTCTACGCTATCTGTCGGATAATCTAGTGGCGGTACTCCGTGGCTGAGGCGAGGCTCGTCTGCGAAGATGTCTCGACTGGCGACAGATTTGACGTTTGCTTCCTAGGATTATTCATGCTAGTCTCAATACCTTCCCTGTTGGATGGCAGAGCGAAGTAGATGCTTCGACAGAAGAACTGAGTTGACGCAACCCTAGCCTAGGAATCGTGAACCAGTCGCAGGCATGAAGCTATAGATACTATCTTCCAAACATTGTCATTCACTTCCTTTCCGTTGTGCTGACACTAGCATGACCCTTGATACTGCGTGATCGTTTTCGTCTCGCTCATGGCTTTCACTGTTCGAGCACCCACTCACCAGATAGGTTTCTGGAAACCTTTGATGCATTTTTCGGGCTATCGAAGGTGACAATGTGCCCTACCTGAATCCACCGCTGCTCCTTCCGCCCTTGCCAATATTGCGATATCCAATATTACCATCAGCACAGGTCGTCTGTGCTGGCTGCTAGGCTGGAAGAGAACGGCATCCACCTATTCATTGGTGAAGGGTGCGAGGAAATAGAAGCTTCTTGCCCTATGTTGATGCGCGACCATGCTCAGCTTGCTATCTAAGCATTCAATCTGTATTTGAGCACTCAAAGATTTGACGACGGAAGACGTGACAGGGAGAGATGTAATGTTGAGGGAATATGAAGAAGCGAGACATATGCCTAGTGGTGGAAGAATCCACATGAGACAGGTGGATTTTGGATGAATGCATGGATATTGACTGTCCTCGGATATGGAAAGGGCATCCTGGTAAATGGCGCTTACATCATGACTTCTAGAACCTTCTGACCGCCCTTTCCTGAGGTGGGGAGAAATAAGAGTTGTTTGTTATGGGAACAGCATTCGTGCTCGAAAGAGCAAATCTTCTAAGCATGAGGTGACTCTTCACCAGAAGACTACTGCGCGATGAAACATACGTTTAACACAAGTCGAGGCGTTCCAAGCTAACACCCTTTCAACCACAAATATGGGAAAAAGCAAGTCAGCGGCCGCGTTGAGACACCAGCAGAGAGCGAAAGCACGTGATGAAAAGGTGACTAGATATGAGTTAGTACTAATGTCACGAGATGATAGCTAAATCGAGAGCAGAACTACTCCACCTCCACAAGCGAGACCAATACTCCTGAGATAAGAAGCGGCTCGCCGATGTCGGAGGTCAGCGCCAACGGTTCTGAAGGCGAAGATGAAGTGTATCAGGCCACGCAGGCGAGATGCAAACCTCCAGACGTGCCGACTTTGGAAGCCTTGTTAGAAGAGTTGGCACTTGACGGATACTCAACCGATAATGCCTCATGGCTATTATCTTCTGGTCCTGACGAAAGCTCGGAGTGGTACGAGATACGCTCTTCACCCGGCAAAGGATTAGGTGTCTTTGCTACTGTGGACATACCCAGGGGCGCCCGAATCATGGCCGATGAATGCCTGTTCTATATCGTCGGCCCAAAAGCCATGATCTCAGAGATTGAAGCCGGGTTCGACAATCTGACCCCAGCACAGCAGAAAGACTATCTAGCCCTTCGATGTCCAGACTATCCAGGCAAAAGTCCCATCATCCGGCGTTGGGAAGCGAACTGTTTCGCCATGGACTACGACACTGGGATCTTTCTTGTAGCATCCCGCATCAACCACTCCTTTACCCCGAACGCGCTGTTCAAGTGGAACGGGAACATTCAGCGAGAGACTGTTCATGCGATCGTTGACATCCCGGCAGGCACCGAGATCGAGACCAGCTACTGTCCTCCCCATAAGGATGCCTATAGTCGGCGGGAGAAGCTGGAGCACTATGGCTTCGATTGCCTCTGCGACCCTTGCCGGCAAGATAATCCAGCCGGGAAAGCTAGCGAAGACCGGCGGTGTCGGATGACGGAGATCAACTCGCAAGTCAACAACTCTAGCAACACCGCACCTTCTGCTAGCAAGGCGAATGCTCACCCGGATACACTGAATGCACACCTAGAACTAATTCGGTTGCTAGAGGAGGAGCAGCTTTTTCAGAAGGAGCTTGGAGATCAGTATCGGAAGGCAGCGGTATGCTCTGAAGCACAATGTGACACGGGAAATGCCTCGGCGTATGCAAGGATGGGGTTGCAGAACGATCTGACATGTCTCGGGGCCGATTCGCCAATGGTTCAAGAAGCCATGGATTTTCTTCAGTCGCTCAAGAGTGGTTGATGACATCCCGTGCCTGGTAGTCTGGCCGTCAGAAGGGCAGTATTCGACCAGGCTAGTCGCTCGGTTGGACTAATGGGCTGTCCGCCGTAGCATTGGAAGGCGGGTAGAGTTAATATAGCCAGTCAAGTCCAATAATACTAGCTGTGACTGTCACATCAACATCTTGAACCTCTAATGTCCAACGGCATGTCTTGCCAATGAGTGAACCTGCTCTCCAGATCTCGACAACCTCCAAACCCTATGTCAGTGTGGAGTATCTTTCGAAGGGACGCATACCAGTGGAGAAGTTACCGCAGCCTACGGTGTGGCTCCGCTATCACAACCTTGCGATGCGTTGATTTTGATCTCGCAGCATCCTCCGTTTCCTGCTGCGTCGAACAGAAGACGGATGCCTCCTGTCTCTGACGAGTCTTCGAAGTTTCAACAGGATTGCAAGCAGTAAGGCAGCCAGTACGTCTTCAGGGACGATATTGCTCGTCGGAGGCAGCCCTTGGCTCGACGTAAAAGGTCGATCAAGGTCACGTACGACCTTGTAAGCTGAAGGAATAAGAGATTGCAGATACTGCCCGTGACGCCCATGAGGTACAGCGAGATAGTAGAATGCACCACGCAAAGAATCGTCCGAGACCGGAACTTTGGCTCTTACCAAGCCGTAGCACAGAGCTTATCATCATCATCTACCTCCTGGTACTCTTATCTCCACTCGTGGCGCACTTGGTCCTCAAGGGAACGGCGGTATTAGAAGTCAACGTTCGCGACATCTTTTCTCAATCCTGGACGGTTTAGGAATGACGCGAGGGAAATTGCGCAGTGACTTTAGACTTGCGTAAGTGTAGACTTTGATACTCGCCGCTGCCAGGTCAGGCTGAGCAAGACGTCTCAGGCGAGAAGATAGCCTCGAGAGATTTTAATCTGGAGGAGTGTTAAGGGGGACAAGACCAGAACGAAAAGCTCGTTCGGAAGCGATCGAGAGATGACCGGGGTGCAAAGAGACTGGTTAGCAACGGAAACTCCATAGCCTCAAGCAATTATTCAACGCGTTCTGTACCGACTGTGTATCAATTCAGGGGTTGCCATATGGTGTTGGACTGCGTCGGTCCGGAACCAATGATTTCTCGTTATGTTGTGTGGAGGATTCATAATTCTGACAGGAACACGCGATCAGTACAAGAAGACATCATGGGTTCTGTTCGGTGACGGTTCCAGACGAATGGCTCAGAAGTTCCTTAGTTCTTAGTACTTTAAAGTATGATACTTTGAAGTACTTCGTAACTGCGAGATGAGGAAGTCTGCCAGCTGAGCACTTGTCCAAATATGGTTAGAGCACTGTATCATGAGGTCAACCATCTGCTCTATGACTTTGAAACTGCAGGTTCTTTTAGCAGCAGCAATGTTGTTAGACGGCTGTCTGTTGTTCGTCAAGGCTACAAAGCCCCGCTAGGCAGTGACATGTTTCACATCTTGCCAGAACGCCTCTATGGTGCGTTTGTTATTCCTAAGCACAGCCACAACGAGTCCATCTGCCTGATTCTTGCTTGCAACGATGTAAAGAACGTATGATTCCTCGTCCCTTTGTTACATCTCTCATACAAATTTGGCATGACTAGAGATACTCATCATGAGGTCGAACCGTTGCTGCGTTCTTCCGACGCGTCTACCTATTCCTCAGACTCGGAGCGACCTCGAAGCTATTGGCGGCTGTCTTGGTTCTCGCGGGATTCAAATAGTGACGGACTAAGCCGAGAAACGAAAATAATCATCTGCGTTCTCTGCCTCCAATTCCTGATCAGCTTCGCAAAGCACATCATCGAAGTGCCAACGATACGACTTTTTGAAATCGCAATCTGCAACCGGTACTACCGGAATTCGCAAGCTCTCGAGCCATCAATCTTCAAAGGCAAACATATCGACGAGAGGAAGTGCAAGATACCGCAGATCCAGAATGATCTTGCCTACCTCGTGGGGTGGCGGTTCTCGTTCGATGCGTTGCCTGGGCTATTGACAGCATTGATCTATGGACGGCTTGCGGATCGAATTGGAAGACGAATAGTTTTATTTCTATCTTGCGTCGGGCTGCTTTGCAGTCTGATTTGGATCGTCGTCGTTTGCTATGCTAATGAAGTTTTGCCTGTGAAACTGGTTTGGGCATCTGGGATGTTTGTCCTCATAGTGAGTGTCTCTCTACTGAAGGATAATAGTGATCTAACCGTCCTCGATAGGGTGGAGGGCAACGTGTCGCAAAGGCAATGGTGTTTGTAATATTAGCAGACATATTTCGTCAACCTCAGCGTACGAGATACATGTACATTTTGGCCTCTATCCCGCACCTAACGACCTTGGTCGCCCCTCTTTTTGCAGACTTATTCATGAACATCGACATTTGGATCCCATTTGCTATTGCTGGGGGTGCTCTTTCTTCAGGCTTCCTTGTTATCTGGGCAATGCCTGAATCTCTGGGACATTTGCACCAATCTCGGTTACCAGACACTTTTGCTGACCCAACAACGTCCTTACTCCACCCTCAGCAGCGACCTTCAGGCCAGGAGTCGTCAGACGCCGAGATCTCCGAGCAGGAGTCATCTGAGGAAGTGAGTTCGCGGAAGCAACTCTCGAACTTCTTCGCCGACATCGTGGTACTTCTCAAAGTCCCAGGTCTTCCCTTCTGTCTCACACTCTTTCTCCTAAGGCCGATAGCCCTAATCAGCCGGGCATTCGTTTCCCAGTATGCATCAGAGACCTTCCACTGGCCAATACGCAAAACAAATTGGCTTCGCTTCTCCGAGGCTGTAGGCTCATCTCTAGCAACGTTCGCCTTTCTTCCCTTGTTGTCGGCATACCTTGACCGTAAAGACCACAGCGCCAAAAAGCTTGACATGAATGTCATTCGGTCCAGTCTCTTTATTGCGGCTGTTGGCTTTGCGATACTGTGGCAATCCAACGCAAGCTGGATGATGGCTCTTGGGCTCTTCGTCTGCGGTCTAGGTGAGGGCTTCGAACCGTCCCTCAAAGGTCTCGCAACGTCGCTCATCGATGGCTCCTACAACGCTCGTCTGTTGACACTCGCAACGGTGCTCGAGGTGATCGGCAAATTGATTGGCGGTCCGGTCATGGCTCGCCTATCCTCCATTGGCCGAAGGGAAGGCCACGGATCTGACGGCATCAATTTCCTGACGGCTTCAGCGATATTCGTGTTCCTTACATTTACGGCGCTGATAGCACGGGTGAAACGTTGATAGTCTTGGGGGAACAGGCCATCATGTATGGGAGGGGCCTTCAATCCCAGGTCTGCGGTTACCCAAGATCAGATGACTTCAAAGTATTAAACACCGCAGACCGTGGATGCCGCTACATCCAGTCCCAACACGACAAACACGCACCATCACACGACCGATTACATTCCTCCAGATGGCTGCAAGAGCCCTAGCGGTCAACAACAACAACAACAACAACAACAACAACAACAACAACAACAACAACAACGAAACCCCTTGTTGTCGTACGATCAGTGACCTTGAGGAACCGCAAGCTCGAGGACTTCATCGATGACTCGCCACGTCCTGGAGCGAAAACTTTTTCCGTCTGGGGTGACAAGACCGAAGCTGGGAGAAACGAAGGGAAAAGACCGGTTTCACAGATGGCCACTAGTCCCGCACCAGGCAAAAGTCCACATCATGAAGGCATCCAAGGATTACTCTTGCTGGTACAGATCAAGGCTACTCAACTACGTTCGAATGCTACTTCACTGAGTGCAAGTCACGATACGAGGCTCTATATGCCAAGGCCAATTTATACGCTATCGGAGGCTATTATTGTGGTGGCCAAAGCTCCACGACAGATATCAACATGGTCTATCCACCTCTTTAGAGAGCGATGGTGACCAAGCTTGGGCGCAGCGCTTCTACGAGCAGAAATAGATTGAATTATGAGGGTCTGCATGTAGCAAGCTATGGATCCTACACGGACCTCGAGCATCTTAGAATCCTTTCCCTGGCTCAGTCATTTTCTGCCCAAGGTTTTTGTCCTACTGGCCAATCACATTGCTTTCACGGCCTTGTCTCAGCTTCTAACTTCTCGTCTTGTGTTTCGGCGGAAGCCTCACCAGCGCTTCCAATACTAAACGATTGGTGATTGATAACCTAGAGAGCGCACTGTCCTACGATGGAGGTTCAATTGTACTAAGACCGAAATTTTCATAGGATTCTTTCTATACTGTATCTAACCATCTCAGATCCGATGCTGCTCTCTGAACGCTCGCCCACATGTTACTTCGCTGTAGCCATGGCCTGGGGGTAATGCATCTTCCCCTTCCATCGCCTTTTCCCGTGATTGCCATAATCCGATGTTTGACTCTATGAAGCCTAAGGCCCAATCCTTCAACGGGTCCTCCAAGGACCCGGCAATATCTCCAGACAGCAATAAGAGTATCTCAAACTGCGATAACGCAAGCAAAGCCTTTCATAAAATTGACAACAATCTAGAGTCAAGCCACGTAGCCAGCGGACTGAAGAACGTTAATGACCAGGTATAAAATATACATTTGACAACACAACGATCAATACATCCACCACTTTATATTACATTTGGCTAAACACAGTTCTCTTTTCAATCTCTAAAGAACCCGCGATCCTCCACGCATTGCATGCGTCAAGAGTGTCTAGGGGCTGCGATTGGAAGGTGTCGATTTGGTGGCATGATATACTTCTCAGAGGTACATCGGGTTGAAGATATTGTCACTGCCGTCTCCGGACACTCCTTCAATCTAGATGACCTCTATGGTTTCACGGTGGACAACAGCACGCACACCGCAAGCGACGACCTGCTAGACGTTTTACCCGCTCTCATCACCTTCCAGCTCCGAAGGAAATGGGTTTGGGTGCGACGACATGACCTTTACCTGGTTGCTTAAGTCGTACACGAGCTCTTCGAATTTTGTCCGGAATCTGAAGCATCAATATGGACGCGCATCCGAGTATGTCTGGCTTCCACATCCCTTTTCCCGTCCCGAGTGACCACGCAATTCGAGCCTCGTATACCGTGACGCTGCGAGCTTGCTTTGAATTTCCCGGGCTCTCGAATGTTGTGAGGTGGAAAGAAATGGTCACAGAATTCCTATCTTCGAAGTCAACGGCAGAAACGCTGAGAGGTCAACGCCCAAGCACTTCCCCCAAGCGTGGACTCGCATTGTATCGGTGCGGGTGATTGCTGTTTTCGCTTTGGGAATGGGGCGGCGCAGATTGTGTTGCCGATACAATCAATCTCCAATTAGTCGATACTCCGGCGATAGCAATATTGATAAGAAGGGAATAGTACTCGTATATAATATATAGCTGTGTTCGTAGCGAAACAATGCATCCAGTTCCCCGCCTGTGGTCCTTCTTGGGGGGTATTCTCATCGAGTACGCAACATGGTTCGACGGTATGCCTCTTCAGTGATGGGTTGGCAGTGGGCCGGTAAGTCCATCGTTATTACGTCAATACATCTTTCGAGAGACTTGAGACATGCTGCACTTTCCAGAAGGAACAATGAGCTCTGCCGGCGTTACGAGGTGATGTCGGTCATGGCTCCGGGGATCCCAGCCTTAATCGTCGTACACATCGGACGACACTTCACTCTGGGCGTCGCGCTGGGTGTTTAGTATCGGAGACTCCCGAGCACGTTCTACTACAGTCATTCTGTTGCCATTGCCATCTTCGAGCTCCAGAATAGTGTCTTCAACAGTGGCCGACCGACTGTTCGGTGTCCTCCTCGTCGTTGACTTTCGACTAATCTCTTTATATTCGTCACTCATTTCGTCAGCTTCCCGCAGCATCCTTCTGGCTTCTAGTCTTTTTCTTGTGGCTTTGGTTTTGCGACCATCAGTCTCTTCGTGACGCAAGTCTCCATCGCTATCCCTTTCTGGGTCAGAGATATTCCCTTTACGAGCATTTCCGCTAGACTCGGCTTCATCAGCAAACCGAGCTCGCCGCTTCGCCATGTCAGACCTAACGTCTTGAGTAGGCCCATCCTTATCAGTCATGACAGCGGGCTCCTCGACTATGACTCCGGTGGCTTGATCAGGGGCAATCCGTATTCCGTTGTCGGTCACTTCATCGAAACTAGGCCTCTGCGATTCATCAGAGTCGGCACCTTCACCAGATCGCTTGTGTCCAGCTTGTGGGGCAGAATCGCCGGCTTCGTCAGACATTGTTGCAGTCTTTGTGGTGGCCTCTGCGATCACACTTGGTAGAGCTACCGATTCGACACTCGTAGGAATGACAATTGAACTTATGGGGTTCGTTTCAGTCTTGAGGTTTGTGAACTTCTCTAAAGTTCTTGCGATAAGCTGCTCATCAGTGAGCATGGGCTCAGAACTAGCTTGCTTCTCAGCGTAATTTATGCCAACATCATCCTCGTCTTCACTGTCGCTGTACATCCTAGAGCGCAGAAGCCGTCGGATGGGTTGCTGACGCCCCCAACGTTCATATTGTCTGGCATTGGGGGGGAATGGACGGATACGTATGCTCCTATCCAGCACATGGTCCTGCATATACCCATCGACCTGCCGCGTTCCGCCGGGCCGACGAACAACTGCTTGATCAGGGGTCTCACTAGGAGCACCCGGCCGTTCTATGGTTGTCCAGTCATCTGACGTGTCATTGATAAGGTTCTGGCGTGGCTTCTCTCGTTGGATTTCCCCGCTCCCGTTGTATGGCGGGACGATGTATGGCGGGACGATGTATCGTTTCGTACGTTCTAGCTCCGGCTGTTGAATAACTGACTGTTGCTGCTGGTGTGAGCTATCTTCATGCCTTGGTTTTCGAGCCTCATTGGGAACATAGTCGTCCCGCGAGAAGTGCGGTGGTGGTCGCGGTGGCGGTATTTGATTACTGTTCCGAGGTCTGTCGATGTCCCACCGATTGAAAATTGTTCCGTCTTTACCGTAGCTTCCTTCAGGTGATTTCGACCCTCTTCGAATGACGATGTTCTCTCTACCGTAGCCTTTTTCACGCGAATTGGAATTTCTTCGAGTAATGAAGCCCTCGTCATCATAGATCCTTTCTGGCGATTTCGACCTCCTTCGAACAACGACGTCCTCTTCTCTTTTTCCCTTGATGTCGGTCATTTCCCTTGATCTCAGTCTTTCGCGACTGATGTCAGCTTCCCTTTCCTGTTCGTAGCGCCTGCTGCCCGGCATAGGTCTTTCCGGGCACCAGTCGTCATTTTGGCTTCCACGGCGTCTAGACTCACTGTTGTAAGGACGTTCGCGGTCTGGAGGAGGGACCCCATCCCTATGAGACCTGCGATCTGGGTTGGGTGGTGCTTCTCGAATGGTGACCTCCTGCCCATAAGGGCTAACGGCATGGATCGGTTTGCTCGTATTATCCCGAGGAATAACTATCTCTTCCGTCCGTTGAGAATTCCCGGGTTCTTTTCGAACCCTATCACGATTCCTTGCAAGAAAAGCATCCCACCGAGCATCCGATTCCGCAGCACTCCTTTCTACCCGTGGCTTCCGGTTTTTTCCCCGTATCTCATTGCCACCGTGAATATTGGCCGAATCTCCAGCTTGGCCGCGGATAGCAGACGCATTACTGGTTTGCACGGGCCGATGTGGAAGATCATCAATGGTAAGTGGCTTAGGGGGATCTTTCGAAGTGTTGTCGTCGCCTGCTATATTTTTCCGACTGAGTACAATCACCTGTACAACTTGATCGTCGCTTTTGTGTCCCAAGAGTCTTGTTCGCGGAGGTCTCTGAGGGATCTCAATTGATAATAGGCTCCACCGAGTAGCCTTATCTTCATTCTTGAAGCTTAAGAACTGAAGGATTGCTGTTCGCCAAAGTGGCTTGAGCTGTGCAAACTCATGCCACACGTCCCTTTTCGTTTGCCTCTTCGCCAAGGCTTTCTTCCATTTCGCAGTGTACCACTCATCTGATGGCCATAGCATAGCTCGCTCGTTAGCGTAGACATCAATGAGCCATGCTTCTGCCAAGAAGGGACCACCCAGGAACCCATGATACGCAGGGCCACTGCTGCTCTCGATAGACGTTGATTCATTACCTGAATCGAACGAGTAAGCGTCTGGTCGACGCTTGCCAAAATGGCGCCTAGTGAACGGTCAGCTGCTGTCAAATCAATCTCCCAAGACCATCAAGGCATCGAATCACTCATGAGTATCTCCTGTGTCGGCAGAAGGTGGTGCACTTGTTCCTTTGCAGTTATGGAATCACGAGATGATGGATTCCCTGAAAGTGCACCTTGCCGACGCATGGGATAAGAATTGGGGGACGAATGATACGCATGAAGACCTACCAAGGGAGCTTCGATCGCCACTTATAATATGTCCTGCTAGTTGTTGACGGAGGGCCCTTTCGTCCCTCTACTTTGACACTTGCGTTGGAAGCTTTACCTGAAGCAGTCGCAGGCCGAATAATAGGCATAAATGATTCATACGCCATCTCGGTGTAGCCAGGAATCGAGCTCTCGAGGATGCTGTCGATCTGATCTGGTCCAAGCCCAGCTCCTGTGAGCTGGTCTCGAAGACCTGCTTTCAGCGTCGCAGTGCGAGCTTGGTTCTCGTCTTGCTCCCTTTTGTGCCTGTCCCGCACCTGCATTTCCAACACGCGGCGTTCTACCTCGGCCTTCCTCTTCTGTTCTTTCCTTTAGACTAGGAGGAGCGCGGCTCGTTCGTCCAGTCTTTCATCGTTTTCCTCGCGCATGCGCCGTTCCTGGAAATCGGCAAATTCCTGCCAGATTTCAGGTTCTCCTTCTATCCAATCCTCATCTTTGGCTGTCGTTCGACGTTGAGGATCACGCTCCCGATCTAGAGCCTGCCTTCTGGCTTGTTCTGCCTTTCTTGCCGCCCAATCTCGAGTACGGCTTAAGCGTGGTATAGCTTGCCGGAACTTGGTCTTCTCAACAGCAGACGACCTGTATACTGGTAAGCTAACCCAGGCACGAGGAGATAGAAATTCTCTGTGCAGAGACGATAAAACCATGAAGATTGCACAAGCTAGAATTGAAGCGAAGTGCTCAAAATTTGTAGGGGATTAGGAAAGCACACAAGTCGTCAGACCGCTAAATAGTTACGGTGTACTCTCGTGGCAAGAGCGTTCATAGATATTGCGCGATTGATACTGGGGAAAATGTGCCTGTAGACTTACGCTCGAAGAGCCATCGCCGACGAAAACAATAACATAAGATCGATCTTGATTCGGTTAAGTTCTGCACGAGGTACCTCAAGTTTGGTCCGGAGGAACGGCCACCGCAATGTAGAAAACAGTGAAGAGTCGATTTCGATCTTATCTTCGACTTTCGATTGCTGATGCCATCCGCTCTTACCAAGGACGTTCTTCAGCTCAAGCAAGATCTTCTTGCATTCCTCCGAGCAGCGAGCAGCGCTGAGAACACCTTCGTCGCTGAAGATGCGGGTTTGGTGGTTCTTATCCACGAGCTCCCCAATGTCTTTCAAACGCTCACTTGTTATAAGGACCTCATTGCCAATGTGCTGAATGCGAATTGGAGCGTCTTGAACTTCGCCAAAGTATGTAATGAGTGTATTCGACAGGCTGATACCGATCTGGGCTACGGCGAGGATGGCACTGGCTTCGCCAATCCCAGCCATGATGCGAGGGCTGCTCGCTCAGACAATTGCTCACGGCATGGCGCGAGGTAGCTGTCAGCTCGCACGCAGGAACAAGATGGGTAAGAGGCGACTCGAGAGCGGCCATCTTGTCCGTCAATAAGATTGGAATTGATTGGGTCAGGCTGACAGATCGTCCTCGATTCTGCACGACTACCGAGATGAGCCCAGCCTCCGCGGCTCACGTAGTGGCTCTTGCCATGCATCAGTATTACTTTAATAACAATGGTACGGATTTCCATGTATGAGGATAATTGGCTATTGTCAATATCAATTGCGAGGGCTTGTTGCACCATAATGGTCATCTCGCTCAGTCGATTGTGGGGCCGAAAACCTAGGAACATGGGCCCCAGCCGATATGGCGCCGTTGAGGGCCTATTCAACCATAGCCTCACCATCGCTCTCTACCCCATTAACTAGTACCTCTTCCGGTTGCTTGACTTTCTCCCAGATTCTAATCGCCTTGTCCAGTCCGCAACTTACCACCAGCCCACTTTCTCCATCCCAAGTATCTACACCGAGGACAACGCCTTCATGAGCATCGACCCTTTGCAAAACTTCCTTACTAACAACGTCCCACCACAGTATTCCTCCATCCTCACTTCCACTCACCACAAAAGCCTTCTTGCTCTCTCTCTCCCAGCTGCGGTCCTGACTACTGCCCCCATATGCACCAAATGCGCCACCGAGGCTATACTTCGAGTTGGCATGACCCTGATACGTCTTGACGCATCTCCCCTCGACATAATCCCAGAGCCTGACACATCCATCTAAAGTCCACGCAAGCACGTACTTTCCATTCGGACTGAATCGCACGCTCTGCACAGCAGCGTTGTCCTCGTGCACTAGTGTTCTGAGACACTGTCCGCTCATAGTGTCCCATATCCTGATCAGCCCATCCCCTGCGCAGCTTACGATGAGCGTACCATCGCGTACGAAATCGACACCGCCGACAGGATCGGAGTGAGCTGGGAAGGAGCGCATTATGCGGCCTGTGCGTACGTCCCAAAGGAAGACCGCCTCGTCGTAGGAACCTGAGACGATCATATTGCCTTTTGGAGAAAAGCAGAGGGTCGAGATATAGTTGTGATGGCCAAGAAGTGGATGAGGGTAGGATTTCCCAGTCGAAACGTCCCACAAACGAATCGACTTATCGTCTGATCCTGAAGCGATGGTTTTGCTGTCTGGTGACCAGGCCGAGGTGGAAATACCTGCGAGGTGGCCTTCGAGGACGTTGAGACATTTGCCTGTTGAGGTGTCCCAGATTCTGATAGTCGCGTCAGCAGCTATTCCGAAGATCAGAAGTCAGCAAGCTAACCTTCTAGATCTCAATGACCTGATCCTACTCACAGCAGCTTGCTATCATCCTTCCGTCGGGCGAAAAGCGCACTGCTGCTACGCCTCTCTTGTGCCCTTGCAGCACCGTTCTTAGCTTGTATGGCACGAACACAGCTTCCTTCGGCTTGAAGGATGTTGGAGTTCTGTTTCTAGGTGTCGGTGTTGAGCTCCCATCGCGTGAGTCAATGTCGCTCCGATCGTATCCGTCGCTCTCACGTGGAGTGGGAATTGTATGGTCTAATTCGTCAGGGCTGGCAGAGCCCGGATAGCTGATGTCTCGTGGACCTGTCCGTTCCCGGCGGAAGTCCGAATTACGTCGTTCAGTGTAGGCGTGGTCTGAATCCGCGCCCAGCTCATCTGGGGAGCCGTAACCAGGGGCGGCGTCATCATTGCTAATTCGTCGCCGTTTTGGGGAATGACCTTGCTCGATGTCTGAATGTTCCATCTCTATCAACCTAGCTGCGCATAGCGTCAATGTTAGAAAGATCCTGTATTGAGAGTTTATAAGACAGCGGAAGACCGATGTTTGGCGAGCCAAGCCCGCACTCTAGGGTCGAGAATTCAGCCCTAATGCTAGCACTATGACTTCAGGTTCCGTTCATAAATCCCCCTCTCCCCTCAAAGGGTGAAGTAAGGTAAAGTAAAAGTAGGTCCTCGTGCCTTCTGTATTACCACTGTTTTTTGACTTAAATGTATCTGCTAGTCAATTCGTCTCTTGTTGATTATCTACATCTTAAATTAGACACTCCTGGCTTCTGCCTTTCTTTCGTCTAATATGTGAACAAAAGCAGCATCCAGGATTGTGGCCTTCCTTTCTTTGCTTGGTTTGATTATAGCATTTTTTCCACTATGAATGGTACAGCGGGGAGTGACCCCAATCATCCATTTCAATTCCCTACGACGTCTCTCAAAATCCTTACTTTCAACTGCTGGGGCCTCAAATACCTTGCCACACTCCGCAACCAACGCCTCCTCGAAATCGGCCACCGCATCGCCACAACCGTTCCAGCTCCCCACATCGTCGGCCTCCAAGAATGCTGGACCCAAGAAGACTACCTCGCTATCCGCCGCCTCACCAAAAATATCCTCCCCTACGCCAAATTCTACCACTCCGGCATCTTCGGCGGCGGTCTCGCCATTCTGTCCGCTTTCCCCATCATCGAAAGCTCCATGGTGCGCTATCCTCTCAATGGCCGCCCAACAGCTTTCTTCCGAGGTGACTGGTTCGTAGGCAAAGGTGTGGCATGCGCTTCTATCCGGCTTCCTGCTGCTGAGGGGAAGGCGCATGGCGAGGTTGTGGAGGCATTTACAACGCACCTGCATGCACCGTATGAGGGTGAGCCGAACGATAGCTATCTTTGCCATCGGACGGCTCAGGCATGGGAGATAGCGAAGCTTATGCGTGGAGCGGCTGAGAAAGGGCATCTGGTTATCGGGCTGGGAGATTTCAATATGGTGCCCTTGAGCTTGGCGCATCAATTAATCGAGGCTCACGCGCCGGTGCGGGATGTCTGGAGGGTGTTGCATCCCGATTCATCACTGGGACCGACGGATCATCCACAAGAGAGCGCGAGGAAAAGGCCGATGCCAAGTTCAAGATTCAACCTCGAGGAGAATGGGGCTACATGTGACAGTGCGCTGAACACGTGGCGCTGGAGCAAGCAAATGCAGAAACGGCTTTCCAAAGGCGAAGATATCCAGGTATCGTTGGATTCTTCAGATCCCGGCGCGAAACGCCTGGACTACATCTTCTTCGGCAACGGCACCAACACTCCTGCGCCATGGCACGTTGAATCCGCTCGCGTGGGCATGACAGAGCGGCACTCCTCCCTGGGCTGCTCTCTGAGCGACCACTTCTCCGTCGAAGCTACCCTTTCCCGCTCCCCAACGTCCAATCCTCTACCACCACCGCCACCCCTCCCACCCTCAACATACACCCACATCCTCTCCCTCATCGCCACCTACACCGCCCGCGAACGCCATCAGCGCCGTTTCCGCCTCGCTAATTTCGTCGTTTCTGTATTTGTATCCCTGGGCTGCTGGACAGCCATCTGGTGGAGTCCGCGGCCGTTTGTCTCGTTTCTGCTTACGGTGCTGAGCACGCTGGGTTTCGGCGCTGGGGTCATCGACGGGCTGATTGGGGGGCTGTTTATGAGCAGTGAGATCAGGGCGTTGAAGGAGTTTGAGTGGGAGATTGGGAATGCGAGGGCGCGGGCGGAGGAGAGGGAGAGCGGTGGGCAGGAGGTGGAGGCCAAGGGGGAAGTCGGGGACAGGACGGATCGTAGGCGGAGTAGGGAGAGGCATGGGGGTTTTGTGGCAGACAGCGGAGGGATGGAGCAGGGGAATAATAGCGACGCATTCTAATGACCCGTTCTGGTATGGCTACACGACTTTTAAGGCTTTGGGTGTATGTCTCAAAAGCACACTGTTTTCGGGGGGCCGCTGCCCATACCTTCGACCAAAGCTCGGACGCTCGGTAGCGCGATCAAGGTCTGAGGATTCGACGGTGTGAGGATTTGGCGTTTCCGGTTGATGGAATAAGGATTTGACGGCATCACGACATCACGGCTTTATGTTGTTACGGCTCGGCGTTCACGTACTGATTCTCCCATAGCATAGTAAGAGATTGTGACTTGAAGAATATTGCAATGGAGTGGAAGCTCGATACAGTATCATGAGTGTATATTTTTCCAAGCATCTATTGCCAACATAATACAAGCCACGAAACCTATATCCACATACAACATCCTTATCTATACCAGCTACCACTATCCTAATCCCTTCTCCAATCCGCACTTCTCGCTCTCAATCCCCTCTCATGCGCACCACATCGCAGCCTTGTGATCCACCCCTCTAAGCAGTATACACATCCCCAAGCGGCGTCTTCGAGCTCCCACTCGCCAGAATGCCATCAACCTGATAATACGCATACCTCTCCACCCCATTGCTCTTATCATCCAAGAACGGCAGCATGGCACTCATAAAAGTCTGCTGATCCGCCGCACTGCCACTGGGCGCAAACTCCGTGAGCCAGATGGGGCGCCCGCCCGCCATGGCTTTCGCATCCCCAATGTGCTTCTTCAAATTCGCCACGCCATCGGGAGTCGCAAGCCCATACCAATGGATAGCCAAGAAATCAATCTGGCAGCTCGCGCACGCAGTCATGAAGCTCTGCAGCCAGTTGAGGCCCGTGGCGCCATCGCCGTTGCACACCGCGGGCGAGCCGATCTTGACCTTGCCGCCGAACTGCTCCATGTTGGGTTTCCATGCGTTGGCGGCGTCTTGGGGGGACATGTTGGCCTGGGCGGGGAGGTCGGGCTCGTTGAAGCCGAGGATGTGGGTCGCGCCGTTGGAGATGGCGGTGTTGGCGTTTTCGATCCACTTGGGGAGATGCTTGTCGGAGGTGCTCCAGAGCATGGGGACGAAGTTCATGGAGGAGGGGATGGTGCCGCCGGGTTGGGAATCCCAGTTGTAGGCCCAGCCGATGGCGGAGCCTTCGAAAAGGGGGGTCAATGAGGCGGTGTTGTAGACTAGGCCGCGGGCGACGACGTTGCCTCCGGAGGTGGAGGGCGAGGAGGAGGGTGTGGGGGTTGAGGAGGGTGTCGAGGCGCTGTAAGATTGCGCTGAGGCGGAAGAGGCCGGGATGGCTGCCGCGGACGAGGAAGATGAGGTGGTCTGGACGGAAGAGGCTGGGATGGCTTCGGCGGACGAGGAAGAGGAGGTGATGGAGGGAGAGGGCATCACGGGGGCAGGTGCAGAGTAGCTGTTGACTGGAGCAGGGGCGGAGGTGGACAGGCCCCCATTGGCTGCAGTGCTGCTGCCAACTGGACTGGCGATGCTGGACGAAGACAGACTGCTGGAAGCTGGAGCTTGGGCGGTGGACAAGGCCCCATTGGCTGCAGTGCTACTGCCGACTGGGCTGGCGACGCTGGACGAAGGCAGACCGCTGAAGATTGGGAGACCAGGCGCAGTCGGGATAGAGGATCCTGTGCCAACAGTGCCCGTCGATCCAACAACGGATGTTCCGTTCTCGGATGGGTATGGAGCTGATGGAATAGCAGAAGTTGAAATTGGCGAGCTCTTTTGGGGCGATGAAGCGGGCACGGTAATGGTAACCGTGTTTGCCGAAGTTACTGTCACAGTGGCTGGACCACACTGACTGCCGGCAGAGGATAGACCAGTTGGAGAGTTGTCAGAGCCTGAGGTTCCGGAAGCACTTGCAGAATTACCACCCATGGCAGATGATACCGGTACTGGAATGACTGTCACCGTTTTAAGGGTGCCGATTCCGGTGCCAGTGCCAGTCGGGCCACTGACGCCCGTTGAGTTACCAAATTCGTACGGCGCAGAAGAGGAATCGATTGGGCTCAAACCGCTTCCAGACGCAATGGGAACACCGGTGGAGATTCCACTGGGACGAGGAGCGTGAGTATGGCCACGGTGACCGTGGGCACCATAACCTCCGTAGCCAGCCTGGGGAACAGCAAAGGCCACCGGGGCAAGGATCGCGGCAAGAGCAAGGCTATAACGAGACATGCTTGTATAATCGGTATATACTCGAGTAGATTTTTCAGTATGTGAGTGAGTTGAAGTTGCGAGTAATTTGTAGCGTGAAACCGACCAGGGTTTCTGAAAAGAGGGTAAGTGGAGGAAAGAAAGTAACGAGCGACTGCTCTGTCAATGAGTGACTTGGGCTACAAAAATGAACAGCAACGGTGGGTGGGGAAGTAGGAATTGACAGTCGAAGGGGGTCGGCTGAGAGTAATATGAAAAGATCGACTAGCGTCCGAAGCGGTTTGTCCTTTTGGGCGAGTGCAGTGGAGCGTGGCCCCGTGGGCCCAGCGTGGATCCATCGGCTGGTGTTGGGGGCTTTTGGCGTCACCCTGACTGCGTCACCGCGTAATCTCCTGGCGCTAGATCCTTCCATGCAAGTAGAAGTAGATCGCTGGGGACCCGGACATGATTTTCTCGGTCAAGCACAGCCATCTGGAAGCAGGGAGGGCTTGCTGCGCCGAATATTGCAGCGTGCTCTAGCCAGTGGTGTTGGATATCTTGAGAATCCAATGGCCGGATTTTGGGGCGAATCGCCCAAGTGATGAGAAGCTTGGGCAAGTGGTAGGAGATGAGATCATGAGTGGATGTTTGCTGGCCAGCGACTGCACGAATCAGTGATTGGGGCCTCGTTCAGGGGTATGCGTGGCCGTGAACGCCGTTGCCCCTGTCGCTCAGGAGAGAAGCGCACTACTGCAGGTACAACCAGCCATGATTGGCGTTGCGCTCCCGGGACTGAAGAAGCCGTCGTTTCAGCTTCCGAGCTGCTTGCCAAGACCATATTCGATATCTCCTTTCTGTTGCAGGCAAGAAAAAAGCCCGGCTTTCCAGAAGAGTGATAGTAGTAGCATCTTTGAAAGTGGACGAGGATAGGTGAAACGTACCATAAGATTCCGATGAAACATAGCCTCCAGAGTATGTCTTTCAAGGTTTCTGTGTTAGTACTCCTGAACTGCTGTAGATCTCATATTATCGTGCTTCGCCTTCTCCAACATCCACTGCCAAATCAGGCTTTACACGGGGAAAAACTGTCTAGGACTTCACTGTGGCTTTCTGAATGGGATCTGCTGCCTTTCCCCCGTCACGAAAGCCCCCGTCCGAGTAGGTGCAAAACTGTAAAATCAGCTCTGTACCGGGGTAGCATTCATACTCAACGATGGGCAATTTTTTCAAATTGTTGACAGCGTGCATCGTTGCCTATTCTTTGCCCTGCGGATCTAGCAGTCATGAGGAACTGGGGTCCCAGTCCTGTGCTGTCTGCTATACAGGAGCCTCGATATATAATCGGTAAGCTTGCGCCCAGATTTCATATGCTTTCTTAGTAGAAGACATGAGACCGAGAGCCACGTTAATGAGCTTATAGCAGCATGTAGTCTCCTGATCTGACACAGGGACTGTCCATTCAAGGTACTCGCTTTTGCCTTCTTTCCATGGCCTCCAGTACGTCCGCAGCGTTGTTAGCATCCCCTTTTCTTTTCTTGGGTCCTCGTTTCCTTGGTCCCTTGCCGTCGCCTCTGCCGTCCTGCTTGCCCCTGTCTTCGCCCCATTCAGACAGCTTCACCTTCCGCTCATCCGCGTCCTCTTCGTCGCCGAATCGGCTACTTCCGAAGCCGAGATCCATATCCTCTGCGTCGCGGTCATGAGAGTCAAGCATCTTCTTCCGACGCGCAAGCTTCGCGGCCTCTTCTTCGCCATGCGGACTCGCACTGCCGAGAGACAGAGGCTTGAGAGATGAAGCTTTCTTGAGCGCTGCAAGAATTGTTGGGTCGGAAAGGCTGTTTGAAGTGGATGTTGTATCTGCAACATCATGTGCGACTGCATCACCAAAGTAGTTTCGTCTGCCTAATATCGCTTTTTCAGGTAGCGGTGGGGGAGGCATGCTTGATGCATCAGTATCGGCCCGTGATGCTGGATCAGAACCGTTTCCGCACGGGGGCGAAGGCTTTCCTTGCTCTTCACTTTCTTCGGACTCGTCATCATCTTCGAGACTCTCTAACGGATCATACACGGCCCCGACGCCCTCAAAGATGTCCGTCTCCTCGTCTTCTGGCGGTGGTGCCTGCTGTGCGATCTCTATTCCTAGTGGTTTTACGCCTTTGTCAGGCATTAACAGGCCGCGATCCCGAGGCTCCTCCCTGGATATCGATTTCTTCACCTTCTTTTTCACCTTACCGTCCTCATCGACAGTAATCAGAACTTCTCGACCTCTTTGATCTATCTCAATCCTTGATCTCTCTTTCTTCTCGCCAACTTTGGAGAATCTCGAACCGAGACTTGATTCGGGGGCTTTCTGATGTGTTGCTGCTGCTTGTCTTGAAGCTTTTAGCTCCTTCAATATATCATCACGGGTCCGTTTTCGGCCTGCTACCGCCGGCGGCGGCGCCATCTGCCCTTTCTTGTCGGTCTCGACTTTGGAAAGTGGTTGGACCTCCTTTTCCCCCAATTTTCCAAACTCTTCATCTACTGCAGCATCGCCAGTCGTCGGGTCCAGCTGTTGAGGGCTTTCAGCACCCTTTGGCACCTGAATAGGTTTTCCCGAGTCCGACAGCACATCCTCACCCCTGCGAACTCTTTCTAGCAGTTTCCTGTCAAGGCCCTTGACTAGGTGGACGTTCTTTACATCACCCCCTACTATTTCGTCCCTGAGTGCCTCGAACGTAGCATATTCCATCTGGCCAAGCTTGACCATATCCTCCAAAGCCTTGACTCGCATTGCTTTGTCATCTTCTTCTTCAGATATCCGTTCCTGCGTCCGATCTGTATAACCTGACCCAAGTTTTGTGCCTTTCGGGGCAGAAATGGAGCGGAACCTTTTGGCAGCTGAAGGATTGAGTGTAGCATTGCGTTCGGCAACCTGGCGGGCAAAATCACTGCCAGATGATCCTATAGATCGCCTAGAATCTCGTAAGCCAGTAGACAATTGAGCGATAAGGGATGCAGCTTACGTACGGTGTCATCGGAATACTTGACCGTATGCGTGAGCCCAATGCCGGGGTAGCCCCGCCGCCTCGTGGACTTGGCTCAGATAGATTCCCCTTATGCTTTGCTGCCGAGCTTGGAGTGTCAAGCACTAGCCGACGAAATTGTGTATTGTTCATGATAAGGGGTGGGGGCTTCCCTTGAACTAAGAAGCGACAATGTGTTCAGGCATCTGAAGAACAATCGTGCTGCCGACGGTTTCAAGTAGAGAGACGAAGAGCAGGTTCCACTCGGTGTAACTTCGGCATCCTGTCTCAGCCTTGCTCGCCTTGTGATTTCACTCGCGATCTTCACGCAATTCGACTATGGTCATTCTTTGAAAGCACTCGTGCATCTGAGAGGAATAGTCGAAATGTGACCAGCGATTATTCAATAGGACCCTGGTCACCAAAAATCTGTGACGATCAAAGTTTCGCCATGAACGACCCAGCTGGGGGAGTTCCCCCGGCCTTGGTATGTCCATTGCACGCATGAGCTCTGTAACCCTTCTAATGAGCTTCAGTTGCCGCATATCCAACTTGTGTCCACCCACCGATATCCCCAGTATGGCCATTTACAACTCGAGGCGATTGTCGATCTTCTGCTACAGGCGCCGAAGATCACGCGAGAAGTTGCTGCCATGAACTGGCAGTTCGTCGACGCACCGCCAGATGGAACGATCATGCTTATCTGGCAGCCCCCTCAATTGGGCACCCATTCTGCCACGGACGGTCTAGTGTACTATGGCCCGGAGGCAGCTTTCTCTTCGGAAGTTCGAGGCTACGTAAGTGACGCCCAAGAGCGCTTCGAACTTTACAGAACTGATCACCCACAGACTGTCGAGATGTACTATCACAGAACTGGATATCATCCTCCACGTGAAACCGTAGCAACTCATGCGCGAAGAAGATACCGCCTCATGCCTTCTGCGACTCCAAACCCGAACGTGTCCCCCCCGGAATCATCACTGTGGATAATCCACTACAGCCAAGCTGAACCCCCGTATCAGCTCCCTTCCAATCGGGTGCCAATAAATGCACAGATCCAAACAGCGATGACACAACGCAGATACTTACAGCAGCACGGTCAGCTTGTGCGAAAGGAGTTCATGCTCCATGACCGTAACAATTGGCCAACCATCAATCTACCGAACGGTAGTATGCCGCAGCCCTGGAATCCGAATTCAAACTATCCAAGCAACGTAATTTCCCAGATGAGCCGCAGCCATCAGTCTTACATGATGCAACAGCAAGCAGCAAGCCACGCTGCGATGGGGCCATCGCCGGCAAAGCGCCAACGCCAGGTTGGCCCCCCTCATGGTCATGGACCAAGCCGAAGTCAGATGCCTATGATTCCAAACGACTCCAGTGTAGAGGAGGAAGAAACCATCAACAGCGATGCCATGGACACACTGACGCCAAGGGACATCAGTGCCAACCGCTACATCCAGCATCATCTATGGATGGAAGAGATCTTCTCTTCGCCCTACGGTACCAGCCAGATCGTACCAGTCGAGCTCGGTCTTGGCCGGAGAGGTGAGATCGAGTCACTGACCAGAGAATTCTTTGACGCCCCAATGAGCGGTGAAGCAAACAAAATCAAGGGGGCAGTTCCTCCTCGTGTGGGGCGACTGGAAGACGGGAAGGCGAAAGATTTCACCGCCAAAGCTGCGCAGAGAATCGCCCAACTCAACGCAGAGATGGAAAAGCTGAAGAGGCAGCACGCTAAGCGTACAGAGAAGCTCAGTCGAGGCGACGTCGTCAAGGAAGCCGAACAAAAAATGAGAGATCTAAGTGTCGACAAACGTGAAAGCGACAACTACGCTAGTAGCACTGACGAAGTCGTTAACCTCATCGAGAAGGTCCAGGCATTTTTGGGACAGGGTGTCAGAGTAATCAAAGAGGTTGAGTGTGTGCAACGCGGCGGACTGGAAGAAAAAGCACAAGCCAACGAAGCGAACTTTCCTCAACACAGCTTTGACATGGACCACCCGGCTTTGGATGCTGCAAGAGCGCAAGCAATGGCATATCAGATGCCAAAAGCTGGATCCGGTCGAGGTTTTGATTCTACTGGCCAAACCCCGCAGGCTTATCCCCAGTCAGCGACTCCAAGCGACCGCGCTCAAGATGCTGAGCCAGCCAAGGTAACTGCAAGTGAAGATGTTACGATGTCTGAGGTGCCCACCGGAGCGGATAGCAAAGAGGGAGGAAGTGGTGATTGGATAATGGTCGATAAAGAAGGTGACTCGGGTCCTGCAGATAATCAGGAGAGGCCGGACGTCGGAACCCTTGCCAGCCATGCAACTTTAGAAAACGAATTCGCAACGTCTGGGAACGAGCTTGATACCGCTGGTGACGCTCTTCAAGATTTCGCACCCGATCAAGGCACGATGGATGAGTTTCATCCCGATGACTTTAACGACACAGTGGACTTTGGCGGTCTGGACACAGCCGGTGACGGACTATCAGGGTTCGCTGAGCAGGCGAACGTAGAGATGGCTCTCGAAGAGCCGGGGGATCTGGGGCTGGATGATTCGGCGTTCGGAGAAGCTTTTCACGCTCCAGAAGCTGGCGAGCAACCAGAGACGGGCGGAGCTGAACCACGAGAATGAGAGTTGAAGTCACAGGGGTGCAGGTTTCAATGTGGCCTAATAAGGGCCCTGACATTGCATAGTTCAGATGGTGTACGCATTTAGCTGCATGCTATTGATTTCTAGCTCAGGCTCGCAGGAGCAATCATTTGCGATTTGCTTGCTGAAAGATACCCCTCTGCTTTAGTTAGTGACTGTTGCCTGGCTGCTGAGTTGTCCTTGTAGGGCCAAAGATCTGACAAAGTCAGGATTAACACAGCCCGCAGCCACGTCGTGCTATTTGATCCTTTAGGATACGAATGTAATAACAATGAAGTGCATCCCAATCCTGCTCAAAGGTGAGATGAGCTGGGCTCAGACACAGCGATGGCTTGTTGGGATCATCCCAAATCGGTTCCAGCGCGCCAACGCCAAGGAGCCGCTGCACGACACCGTCCTCGTACTTTGAGCCCTTGCTTCTTCTCGTGGAAGCTTACTTTAGCTGGGCTTTCCGGGGACTTCAAGCTGCATGGTTCACCTCTTTGCATCTACCGTCTGACTACCAACAAAGAGAGCAGACGAACTGTTCGTCCTCCAACTCCTAAGCTTTCCCGACTCTTGGCACAGAAAGCCATCGGCCACCAGCCGCGACCACGCCGTAGGCTGTGTGTCAGATTCCCGATATTCAGGGGTAAGGCGGATCAGCTGACAGTAGGCCTAAAAGGCTGCGGCGAATCTTATCCAACAACAGTGCCAACTGTTGCTGCAGCTGTCCGAGCTCGTTCCTTTCCTGGGCCATACATTGTGGCCTGTGTCTCTACTTCTATATCCGGAGTCCGGCCTGCGTTACGGAGCCACGGCTGGTGGCATTGGTCCTGCGACTAAACGAATCGGTCTGCTTTTGGGCTCTGGCGACGCCAGACCATTTGCTCGTCTGTTTCGAAACCCGGCCAGCTTGCTCCGTTTCATTCTAGTGTATTGTTTCCACTCTGGGAGATGAGCATGTTCTTCCACCACGGCCCTCCCGAGCCTCCACCACAGCCATGATGTCTTGCGGACGCTTGCTCTCTTCTCTTTCTTTGCCTCTTGTGTCTGTTGGTTTGCTTGACCGTATCCGTGTCTGTTCCTGTTTCACTGTTGTGGCTCTGTCCTTCCTCGCGACTTAAGGGCGGTCCCATGTTCTCTCTTTTGTAGCTCTCTTTCAACATACCATCATTTACCTAGGCCGAACACGCCTGCCACACTCGCTACCATGCTTCTCCATTGTGCTCTGCATCCGGCTTTCTTTTTTGTGTTAATTACTTTAATTGCTAGCATTGCGCATGGCGTTCCTCTTCACGGCCAACAAGATTCCCATTTCGACAAACGCGATTCGTACCTAGCAATTACCGGTCTGCAATCCAGCGGCACGCATCAAAGACTGGAGATCCGTCAGCTGCAGCAGAACATCCCGCAATGGAATCTGTATTTGTTGGCTTTGAATCGCTTCAAGGGCATGTCCCAGGAAGACAAGTCAAGTTACTATCAAGTCGCTGGCATCCATGGCCGGCCTTTCATCACGTGGGACGGTGCCGACTTCGCGCCTGGGCAGGATGGTGGTTACTGCATTCATGAGATCGTTCTCTTCCCAACCTGGCATCGGCCGTACTTGGCTCTGTACGAACAGATTCTCTACGGAATCGTACAACAGGTTGCCGATGAGCAGACTGTAGACAAAGAGACGTATGTTGCCGCTGCACAGACATTCCGGTCCCCATACTGGGATTGGGCTGCCCCAGCACAGGGAGGTGCCGTTTACCCATCCTTCTTCAAGGGCATTTGGGATGGCACCACTTCATGGTTGGATATCTCCATGCCCACGGGAACCCAGCGCATAAGAAATCCTTTATATGCATACATTTTCCACCCGTTGACAGCGTCGGATTTCCCTGATAATGGAGTATGTTTACAAGATGATCAACCGTCAAGCTCGACGCTAATTGGTGCAGTTCGATGTCTGGCCGGCCACCCTGAGATACCCAACATCTAATGCGAAGGACGCAACCAGCCGCAACGATGACGTGGCTGCTCAGATCCTTCAGTCTCAACCGTCTTATAGCCAGCGATTCATGAACCTCCTTCAAACTTATGGGAACTTCGATAGTTTTGGAAATGAGGGCTGGATCCCTAACCAACCCGGATATTACGATAGTCTGGAATCCCTTCACGACCAGATCCATGGATTAGTAGGCAATGGTGGACACATGTCAATTGTATGTTCACTCGCACAGCACATCCCTTGTCTCCTGCGATCACGAGCTAAACGCATTTGATTTTACAGGTCGACTACGCGGCCTTTGACCCTATCTTTTGGCTGCACCACACCAACATTGACCGCCTCTTCGCCATCTGGCAAACCATCTACCCCGATAGCTGGATGGACAGCCAGACGATCAACTTCGGCAACGCAGTTCTCCAACCCGGCCAAACAGTCGACCAAAACACCCCTCTCAAACCTTTCCGCAAAGACAGCGACGGCAACTTCTGGACCTCTGATTCCGCCCGCTACACCGCCACCTTCGGCTACAACTACCCAGAAACCAGCGACGGAACCCCCTCCTCCGCCAAGGCAGCTGTGAACGCACTCTACGGCCCTTCGTCCGGCAAGAACCTTACCCAGAAGCGCGGCATCCACCCCAGACACAACCAGCGCTCCTCCAGCGCTCCCATCGACACCCCCAACCCCACATACAACACCTCCCTCCCCATCCTCTCCGCCACCACCGCCGCCGCAACAAGCAACACCCCCCTCGCCGCCGCCGTCGCCGCCGGCATCGCGCCCAATGCCGCCCCAGCCTCCGACGTCGCCACGGCTCCCAAAGCCCTCGCCGCGGGCTACTACCGCGAATGGATCACCAATCTGCGCGTCCAGAAAACCGCCCTCCAGAGCGCCTTCTTCATCCACATCTTCCTCGGCGACTTCGCCCCCTCCCCCTCCTGCTGGACCTTCGAACCCAACCTCGTCGGCTCCCACGCCGTCTTCACGCCCTTCACCAACGCCACCACGGCGCTCAGCTCCGGCGCGAGCAGCATCGTGACGGGCACGATCCCGCTGACGAGGACGCTGCAGGCGCAGGCGGATGCCGGGAAGCTGGATTTGGGCGATTGTGAGGGCGTGCAGGCGTATTTGCGGAGGAATCTGCATTGGCGCGTTACCAGGATGGATGATTCGGAGGTGCCGAGTGGGGAGGTGCAGGATTTGAAGGTCTCGGTTGTGAGTAGCGTGGTTAAGGAGGCGGAGGCGGCGGACGAGTTCCCGGTTTGGGGCGATTTCGTGGTGCATGCTGGTGTTACGGATGGGAGAAGTGGAGGGTTGTGCGCTGGGGAGGCCGCATAGGCGGATTTAATGACGAAGAGGCTCGGAAGAGGGGGAGAGGGAAAGGGAAAAATGGCTGCATCAGTGGTGTTTGGGTTTCCGATTGCATAGTATCATTTACGGGGATTTAGATTGAGCATTTCCAGCAGCGATTTGGGGGATGTATAGATTATCAAGATATAGATACCCACTCAAAACCCAAATTCATTCCCACATTCATGAACACAGCACGTCTGGAGTGCACAACTCGACTACCCTCACCCAGTAGTCCTCCCGCCCATCTTCCCTTAACACCATCCGAAAAGAACCCTTGGCTACTACCCCCTCACACAGTCCCTTCCAACCATCTCATCCCCCAACACTCCGCTCACACCCAATCCCCAATCCTTACTCCCCAATCCCCACTCCCCCCCCTTCCCCCTTCCCCCTTCCCCCTTATCCCACTCCCCCCCCCCACCCATTCCCTACCCCCATCCTACCCCCACCCCTCCTTACCCCCGCCGCCATCTCACCCGCCGCTTCACCGTCGTTCTCTCCACCGGCCTATCATGATTGGCATAGCTCCTCGTAACAGTCGTGCGTTTC
>JAABUQ010000079.1_pt1 | contig 180432 bp, 155 predicted proteins | sample 5560001 | NCBI WGS metagenome assembly JAABUQ01 (sample SAMN10711888, study PRJNA513371) | rock metagenome | isolation source: Antarctica rocks | place: Antarctica: Victoria Land, Finger Mt nord | collected 2015-12-18
CCCCTTAATAACCATCCCCTTCCCAACCTCAAACCCCAACGGCTGTCCCCGGTCGTAACTAGCATCGAACTTGCTCCCGTCGCTGGCCAGGGTGCCGCGGTAGTGGACTTGTACGGTATCACCGCGTTGGGTCTTGCGCGTGCAGGTGTTTGTTAGGGTGTATTCGGTTGTTACCTCTGCGGCGAGGGTGGTGGGGGCGAGGAGGAGCAGGGGGGAGAGGAGGGTGAGAGTAATGAGGGGGCGGAGGAGGTGCATTGTTGTGGGGGGCGAGGTGTCTACAATTGAGGGGATTTTGGCGGTGGATAGTCGAGGTGGAGGATGATAGAGCGTCCGTGTGTGATGCGGTTAGCGGTTCCTGTCCCTATCCCGGGCCGAGTGATGATCCGTAGCGTTACAGGATTCGAGCAACTTTATCCCACTCCCGCTTATACTTTGGGAGGAGAATCTAGGAATAGAGACATCTATATAGTTCGGGATGAGAACAGAATACATCACGAGAGACATTCATATTGGGCTCAGAAGTGTTTGGAGCCGAGTCCTGGGGTAGGTATTAGTGCAATCATCTCTCTCGCTTTAGACACAGACTAAGGCCGCAAATGCTGTCTCGTGTATCATCATATCGTGCACAACGCTGGAATCATCGCTCCATGTCTTTATTTGTTATTCGAAAGAATGGTTGAATCCCAGTGAATAATAAACAGAGCTGTCAATCAGTCCATCTCCTCCATGGCCATCTCCTTAGGGCTGCATTGACTTCCAACCGCATCAGGAAGTCATTGATCCCGCAAACAGAGAGGCGCAACAGTCAACATGAGATATCAGCGGTCAAGACGCCAGACATTTTGTGGTCCTACATTTGTTCCAGTCACGGGTATTGATCGCCAAACGAAGAGCTTCCTCGAATTGTATTATTCGTATCATTGGGTATGACACTTTTGAACGAGAAAACGACCACTCATTGATGTCCTCGACGGCTCTGGGGCTTGTGGTACGCATTCTTATTGCTGTTCAATGCCTTGAACTAAGGTATACATCGTCTTGTGGGTACTCTAGGAGCCCGTATTATCGCAGGGCTGTATGATCGAAGTCTATAAGATGTCTCGTGACAGCACGAAAGGACTTTTCCAAGGTAGCCGAAGATCGGCTACGCGGATGGGATTTGGCATTGATCCTGGAGAGACACACGGACAAGTTCTCCACCAGGGGTTTATGGGTGTATGAAGATTCGACATTCGGACGTTGGTGAGCCCTCAAATGCTATAACTTATAATATCTGATCCGCACCGCAGCCAAGGAATCCAAGTATATCACACAGCCCCTCAGCTCGTCGCCCTCCCACATCCGTGATATTCCTCTCCAGCATGCTCACGCATTTGACTTCTTGGCGATGTCAGAAGCAGTTACACACAGATACCTGAACTCAAATCCTTCCGCAAACGGTGTGGGATCACAGAACGACCACTCCTGATTTGGGAACCATTCTCGGCCGCAAGCCAGACCGAGAACCTTGGCTCGTTTTTGAAGGCTTGCGAATTAATTGATGTATTTTCGGCCAACGGTTTGGAGATGACCACACTTTTCTTGCAGGAGATTCCAACAACATTCCAGCCTGATCAATTGGAGGCGTATGCACGTACCTTCCTAGAACATGTAATAGGCCAACCTGGACATGGATGTGTGATCGTACGAGCAGCTAAACGTTTTTCCCTTGTTGGCTCTAGGTTAGAAGCCCTCTCCTAGTTGCCAGCCTTCCACGCCTTCAATGCACCCGAAGTCGTCGACGCTACTGGTGCGGCCAATGCATTCCTGGGGGGCTTTTCAAACGGCCTGCAGACGAAACTCAGCGTTGTTGAGGCTACCTCCTACGGCAAGATAGCAGCGAGCTTCGCCTTGGAGCAGATCGGTCTTCCAAGCCGGAAGTCTTGCGGTGATAAAGAGACCTGGAACGGCGATGACGTTGCCTCCAGATTGAAGGCATACTGAGCTCGGTTGCAACGCGAAAGCGAACGCAAGGGTGGCTGAAGAACCCATTTGTTTGTAAGTTGAGAAGGACATTACTGCTCACAGTGAAGCACTGCTCGTTCACTCGTCGACTACCATTACCTACGAACCCATCCCATAGACTTGATGGCTCCGGTAGGAATTCAAGTCTAGACTTCCTGCAAATTTTACAGTGAAGGGCTTTCGATCCGTGCCAGGTAAGCCTCCCAGCCCTCCTTTTGATACGATTCTGCACTCTCTTTAGGGTCTTCGGATGCATAGACACCTCCGCCAGCTATGATGAAGTCCGCGCCTCCTTGGACAGCCTGGCTTGGAATCTTGTACTTCTGACTAAGTTTATTACCCTTCTTGCACCGATCGATGCCTGTAGTGAAAACAACGAAGTGCTCCCACGAACTGCGAGGTACCTTAGCTTCGTTATCCGCCAAAGACTTCATAGCAATGAATCCAATAACGGGGCTATTCTGAAGCCTTGCCAGCTCGAGGGACTGCTACGTAGAGAAGCCTGTTACCCAATTTCCCTTCGAAGTCATGTCGGCAAGGAGGATGAATGCCCTTTGATCTTTTTATAGGAAAGCGGGACTGGCCGACAACTCGAGACAAGACTTCGATAATGCCTTCACCTCCCAAAATGCTCACGTTGACAATGTCAGCGAATTCCGAGATTCGGAGCGCACCGCCATAATATTGCTGCTGGACAGTGTTCCCGATGTCAACGAATTTCCGATCTTCCAAGATCATGAGACTGTGCTTCGATGATAGGGACTCGAAACCTTTCATGGTCTCAATGCTGAAAACATCGATTAAGTGGACATGGGACTTGAAAACCACCATAGAAGAACCCAAGGGCTACGGTCTTTGTCAGACCGGTATGGCTAATCAACCTGGGGACATGGATACTTACTGTCAGCGCATTTCAGCAATTCATCCGTGGTATTCAAATCGGCAGCGACAATGAGGCTGGACTGTTTAGCCTCCGCAATCTGAAAACAGCGTTTGGCGACCGGGGTGCTGATGTCCACTCGCTCATTCGCCATCCGAGAGTTTGGAGACGGAGCTCATCTAGTGCAAGGGCCGACAGCGGACAGATCAGGGTTTTAGACAACCGAGTAGTATTCTCAGCGCGAACAAAGCGACCACATGCGTCAGCTCGTGAGGGCCGAGCATGCCCGAAAGAGGTTGGAACCAGTGAACTGTGCTTGGGAATTCCCAGTGCTGGGGCAGAGGTGGCAAGTTATCGAAATGGTAGGATTATAAGTGAGCAAGAATTCTCCAACTGAGCTTGACCAACCTTTGGAAGTGGAGTCAAGAACCGCTGCATGGGTATCTACTTTATCTAATCACGCCGTCTTCTCAAGAACGGGCCAACGCTTTGGAGTATTACGTTGTATCTACACCGTCGCGCCGTATAAGACCTCTAACATCACTGGTCCAAGCTCCCCATAGCTATCGGACGAAATAGCGTGAGACCGCGAGTCCGTGAAGATAACTGCTCATTAATCCATGTCATCCATTCCCCGATCCGCCTTCACCTCCTCCTCACCCACCAGAATCCCTATTAAACACTCCCCCAACATCGCCTCCCAGCTAACCCAAGGATGCACCTCCAAGAACAGTTTCTCCGCCCCCTCCTTCCCTGCCCCTCTCATCAACTGATCCACACCACCGGGGTGGAAATCCATGTATGGAGTCATATTGTACACTTTACCCTGCCAAACGCCCCACCCATCCTTCCCTTTGCGCCCGTTGTGGTACTTCAGCAGTGACGGCGGGACACGAATAAGGCTGGGAGGCACAGAGGCGCCGCGGAGGAATGTGGAGGTGGGAGGGTTGTTGACCAGGTGCGCCCAGTCGAGGGGTGAGTGGCCAGGGGCAAGGAGGACTTTCTTCGAAGGGCGAGAAGAGGGAGGAAGGGAGGAGGTTGTAGGCGCGAGAGAGCGAGAGAGGGGCACACGGAGAGAGGAGGCGGCGGAGGGAGGCGGAAGGAGGGTTGAAGATGGCTTGGGAGGAGCGCGGTTCGTGATCGCTCGTGGGCGTGATGGCGGTGGCATAAGATTTGAGGATGAAGGTGTAGATTTTCGCGGTGCAGTTGGAGTGGGTTGCGGAGGACGTAGCATGGACAATTGAGGCGCTGGCGACGGCTGACCTTGACGCACAGTTGTTGGGTCTTTGCGCAGTAATGTCTGGTTGTAGCTCGGTTCGTCCTCAGGTTGCGATAAGCTATTTGGAAACTCTTCCTCGATCATTCCATCCAGCGTCAATGAAGGTATTCCGCCATTGGGACCGTGTTGAGAGCCAGCTTTCGGCGTCGTCTGTGGCGATGTCTGCGGTGATCCACGTTGCCCTTCTTGTGCTTTCAAAAGCACATGTTTGAATCCGTTACTCTGCTTCTCAGGCTTCTTGGAAGAGGCGAAGGCATCTTCCTGGCCGCTGCCCTTCCTGTCCGCATCGACAGGTTGCGTTTTCAGGGTCTGATCCAGCGACAGCCCTCCACCACGTCGCAGCCATTGTGGACGGCCCGAGCTGTAGACATAAAAAGTGACAGAAACGGCAAGGATGCCCAACGCCAGGTAGACCATAACAGCATAGCGAAAATATGTAGAAGACGGTAATTTCCGTTCAATGTTGGCCTCACAAATCGATGAATAGGCTGAGCCGCGGCAGAAGAAAGGCGGTGTAATTCTGCCAAGTCCAGTCAAAATCTGATGAAACAAGACATCATCCATATCCTAAACCATTTGAGTATGATGCTCAGAAGTTACATCAGATCTCGCACTCTATATTCCAGATTCACCAGAAGGGAATACCGTTCTCCATGTCTATTGAGCTCGCCCCCACAACGCACTTTCGCAATACCTGTCCCGTACCTTCCAACCCGACGTCATTTCGCTGCCAAATCCAATGCAGATGCAGCCGTAGAAGAATTACAGGAGCTGTATGCTACTGCCAAAGATGAGGTATCTCCTTCCCACGTCTTCTTCCAATCACACCCTCCTCATCGCTCACAATCATTCGCAGTTCGAGATCGCCCAAGAGGAGACCGAGAAGAAAACCGTCTATGCGCCCGACGATCGCGCCGCAGCGAAAGAAGAGCTAGGGAAGTTGAGGGAAGCATTCAATGCAGCTGTAAACCAAGCAGAAGACGAGGACGTGCGAAAGGAGATAACGAGAAGAGTCGGGCAAAGGGTCAGGGAGCTGGAGAGGGCTGTTGAGGCGATGGAGGAGCTGGCTATGGTGGATTGAGACTGAGACTGAGATTACGGTCCATGAATCAATCGATATTCCGTGGGCAAAGAATGGAGCGACTCCACGCCACGGCAGCGGCATTAAGTCACGACGGATCCCAACTGGTTATGGAAAGTCGACAAGGGAGCTCGGAAAATTCTCCGGAGTCCAATCAAAGGGCGTTCGCAGGCCAACCAACTCTGCTTGGGTTGCCAGCTCCTGATATCCAATCTTATATAGAGCGGAGATTACCAATACGGGCTTCAAAGGAGAATCTCATGGTGGTTGATTGGAGATTGACGGTACACAGAGTTGCTGGGCATCCTGTAGGCAGTGAGAAAGAGCTGGGGAAAAAAATGCTCCCCAAACCAATACATAGTGCCTTGCATATAGATATAGAACTATCGTCAGTCGTGACTGAATTGTTGTGACCTATCGAGAATACTCAGATGGATGCTACAACATAAAATGTAGCCACATCAACATTCGAATGCCATTCTCTTAGAGTAGATTTATGGAGGATTTACTTGTGTGGATTGAGTCGAAGTTTGAGAATCATCGTGGAAAAGGAGGTGATTGACCGTCCAATCCCCAACTTTCTGCCATCATCATGCCCCGGCCATAGCATGCTAAAATCAGCCCGGACAGCTCCAAAATCCTGGTCGAACACGCTTTTGCTTCCCAAATCTTCGTTCCCACCGCGAGCGCTACTTGCAGATCGTGCAAAGTACCTAAAACGATGCACCGACGACCTTTATGCGTGGCAGCGCGAGCAGCGCACTGGGCCGACGTTCACCCTTCATGATGGACCACCTTATGCCAACGGAAGCCTACATGTCGGACACGCTTTGAACAAGATCCTGAAAGATATTCTCTGCAGATACAAATTGAGCCAAGGTTACAGGGTTGACTATGTGCCTGGCTGGGATTGCCATGGGCTGCCCACCGAGCTCAAAGCCATTGAGCGGCAACAAGGTTTCAAGTCAGATGCCAGTAGACAAGATTTAGATGCTGTGAGCATTAGGCAGGCCGCACGAAATCTGGCAACGAACGCGGTAGAAGAGCAGAAGAAAGCCTTCCGAGGATGGGGTATAATGGCCGACTGGGACAATGCGTGGAAGACCATGGACAAAGGGTTCGAACTCAAGCAACTAAATGTTTTCAAGGGCTTAGTGAAGAAGGGTCTTATCTATCGGAGGTTCAAGCCTGTATACTGGTCGCCGTCCTCGCGTACAGCCCTGGCAGAAGCAGAGCTTGAGTACAGGGAGGATCATCTTTCTACCGCGGCCTACGTCAAATTTCCTATACAGAACTTTCCTGTCGGCGATGATGGGATAGAACGAGAAGTCAATGCGATCATATGGACAACCACACCATGGACGCTGCCTGCGAACAAAGCAATTGGCATCCACTTGGACCTGGATTATGTTGTGGTGAGATGCGCGTCTCATGGATTACTACTCATTGCGGCGTCGAAAATAGGCGATATCCAGAACATTATCCGAGAATCAGTAGAGGTGGTCTCAACTATGTCTGGCGCCTATATCGTTGGCGCTACCTATACCGACCCGGTTTTCAGAAACGAGGCAAGACCTATATTGCATGCGGACTTCGTATCTTCGAGTTCTGGATCAGGTCTGGTTCATCTCGCTCCTGGTCACGGCACAGACGACTATCAGCTGTGTCTACAACACGGCATTGAAGCTTTTGCTCCGCTTGATAATGAGGGTCGCTTCACTTCAGAAGCATCACCAAAGGACCCTGATCTGCTCCTGGGAAAGGAAGTTCTGGGTGACGGGAACCGCGTGGTGCTGGACTACCTTACGGAACGCCATTCACTCCTTGGAACTCATAAGTACAAGCACAAGTACCCATATGATTGGCGATCGAAGCAGCCTGTTATTGTGCGGGCGACAGAACAGTGGTTCGCAAATGTTGGCGAGATTCGGGCACGAGCACTTAAGTCGCTGGAGTCGGTCAAGTTCATCCCTGAGGGTGGCGAGGAGCGTTTCAAGAGCTTTGTTAGGAACCGAACGGAATGGTGTATCTCTCGTCAACGAGCCTGGGGAGTGCCAATCCCTGCACTTTACAACAAAGAGAGCGGTAAAGCGATCATGACTGAGGAGAGCATTTCTCACATCGTGACAGTCATCGAGAAACGAGGGATTGATGCGTGGTGGACGGATGCTGAAGCAGATCCTGCATGGACACCTCCCTCTCTAAGGGCGGATGATGGTCAAACTGCCTATTTCAGGGGCAAAGATACCATGGATGTCTGGTTTGACAGCGGAACAAGTTGGACCCAGATCGCCGCTTCAGCAAAGTCCGATGGAGGGCCAGTTGCTGACGTATACATGGAAGGTTCTGACCAGCACCGTGGTTGGTTTCAATCAAGCCTCTTGACTCGGGTTGCACAAGAAGCGCCCACTCACAGCGATGATCGCGGCCAAGCTCCTTTCAAAACCCTCATTACTCACGGTTTTACTCTGGACCAACATAGCCGGAAAATGAGTAAATCTATTGGTAATGTTATTTCACCGGACGAAATCATTAGAGGCACATTGCTACCACCAATTAAGAGAAAGAATAAGAAGCGGGAAGAGACGTCTACGGCCGAGCAGCAGATACTCTACGATGCCATGGGTCCTGACGCTCTGCGATTGTGGGTCGCCAGTTGCGACTACACTAACGATGTGGTTGTGAGCCAAACGATTCTGAAAGCAATCAATGGTACACTGTCAAAGTACAGAGTCACATTCAAGCTCTTGCTCGGTATGCTGGATGGTTACAACCCCCCCGCGTCGAAAATCAATTACACAGAGCTTGGGCCTCTCCACCAAATTGCCCTGATTCAGCTCAGTGATACATGGAACCGCGTCCTTCAATATTGGGAATGTTTTGAATTCAACAGAGCTGTTCAAGAGATCAATCGCTATATAAACACCGATCTTTCGGCGCTCTATGTTGAAAGCATAAAGGACACCATCTACGCTGACAGTCCGACTTCTAAAGATCGAGCAGAAGCGCAGCTAGCATTATTCGAGATACACACCCACCTCCAAAACATGCTCTATCCAATAGTCCCACTGCTTGTTGAGGAATCTTGGGATTATACCCCGGACCACATTCGCCGCTCCTGCATTCATCCCGCGAAGCGCAAAGCAACAGCGTCCGGCCCTCATGTCCCCGTCGGACACCACACGCCTCTAAGAAATGATATTGGCAACCTATTGCAAGCCAATGCTGCAGTGAAAAGTGCACAGGAGATTGCCAGGGCTAAGAAAAGGATGGGATCATCTCTGCAATGTCAAGTCATGTTCCAAGTCACAGGATCGAGCCCCAGAAATGAAGAAGTCCACGATTCTCTCGAGCGCCATAGGTCTCTACTGGAAAAGCTACTTGTCGTTTCAAAAGTCGGTGTCTGCGGGATATCTCTACCGACTTCGGTCACGGAGTCAGCGTGGTCTTACAAATCCGACTTCCAATATGCCGGCTTCCCCGTCTCTGCACACGTTTTCGCGCCCCTTGAAAGTAAATGTATTCGATGCTGGAAATACAATGCAAGGTCCAATGACAATGTGGCTCTGTGCGCAAGATGTTCGGAGGTAGTAGAGGGTCTCAGGACCCAAAAGCCCGCTCTATTCGAGGAAGAAGAGCAGCATAACAGTATCGCAACAAGTGCCGGCTAGATGTGGCATAAAAAGGAGTTTTGTTGGCAATTTTGATACCCCTAAGCTGTGCTACTCGCTAATCGAGATAGATTATACATACTTCTCCGCTAATCATTACATAAACCAAATCACAACTTGCATCTTGTTTTCATTTCATGTCTTTAATTACTCAATCAGCTCACTCGGTAGCAAGAACGTGCACCTGTTCTTAGCTCTTTCTGAACAAAGAATCACGTTCTAACGGATTAGGGACATCCCATAGCAAAGGAGGGAAACCGTCGCTCGGCTAGAAACCCCAGGTGAAAGACGCTTCGAGAGACGGTACAAGAGTGATGAATCTTGCTCAGCCCCTAGGAAGCTTGCCAGTGCATGGAATATCTCAACACTTCCTTAGCGCTACAGGATTCAAGGCATGGTCAAGCCCGAACTTTCGGATTGGTACTAGATCTCTACACCCTCTTCTATGGACCCCTTTCCCATGCACTACATATACTCCGTCTCTCTATGGCATACAGTGCTGTCTTTTGCAGACTTATTCTGTCATCAAGCTTCTATCAGACTAGTATGCAGAGACTGACATGATCACTTCAGCCTCTGATTTGGGAAAGCTTTGTGGTTTATCCTTCCAGGTACTATCGATGTTAATTATACTAACACACATGAGCTTGTCTATGAATTTCGACAAATGTGCACATCTCAAGACTGACATGCTGCCGCGTAGCTGTATTCTAGGACTAGATTGAGTTCATAATTGACAGCTTCGTGCCTTGGATTGCTGACATCGATATCGAGCTAGAGTGAGCTTATGACCCAAAAGTCTTCAATGATAAGACAATACGCAGGCGTCAGGTTCATCTACTTTACACTACCACATCATATTGCCAGATCCCGTCTGCCAGTCTTAACGTCCATTTCTGTTTGCTCACCCCTCGTCTTTTACTTCTCGTCTTTTATTCTTAGACTTGTGCTTGGCGTCTTTTATACTATTTACAACCCACAATCAACACCCTCTTCCGACTTCTACTACCAACACACCTCATATTTCTACCAACAACCTGCTTCAACTTACACAGCCCGAAGCCTTTTGCATATGTAGCATACCTTGCTCTACAGGAACACCTTTAGCCCAGGGTTCTAAGGTGTTTATCAGCAATAACGCCACCAACAGCCAACAGGCCTTGCTCCTCCTACACCTCACATTCACACTCACCCAGTAACCAAACCTTCGCAGCCAACAGAGCTTTGATGATTAGCTTGGCATCCTCAGCATCTTCACATTTACCATGAGCTCATGCTAAACCATGCATGAGCAGAGCCATCATAATGCTATGCAGAGCCATTTGTAGCTGACTCGCTCATAGTGTGATCACAAGCTTTTGCCATGCGACTTTCTACCCTCTCTTCGGTCTTATTTGCTGCAGACGCATACCAATCGACAGCTTACACCTTGTATTGTGGGCCTACGCTGGTCCATCGGTGCATAATCGATGCTCTATTCGCTGTACAGCGAGTGCAACGCCTTCGGGTGGTCATCGCGTCTCCGAGCGTGGACGCTCTATCACTAAACAGCAAGCTGTGAAGGTCAAGCTGAGGCAGGAGGCATACTTCCAATCTTCCGGATGAAGTAGTGCTATCTGGCGGAGATAGATCCATTGAAGCAGAACCTGATCGCCATCAACTCATGGTGGAGCTCAACCTCTGAGTTGTATCTGGGAACGACTTGTCGATATCCTGCGAATTGCTTCGCGATTCAACACCTCCCTGCAATCGCTCAAACATCTTGGATCTCAAAAACGTGCTTACTTTGATGGGTTAAGTCGAGGAAGCAGCTGCCTTCGGACACGACATCCGTGAACTACTTTGCGTGTCAACGTCCCCTACGACCGCCCAAACGTCCCTGACCTCAAACACGTCCTTACACTGATACGTTGAGTCGAGGAAGCAGCTGTCTTTGGGAAAGTGCATGTCAGACTCCCTTTGTAAGCCCCATCAGGTCGAACCCAACAACAACAGAGTGAAGCGGCCAAACAATCTTTGGACCTCCAATTGTCAAAGGTACAGTCCCTAAGCAAGCGAGCATGCCCAAGCAGACTGAGCACAAGGATGGTCACCACTGTCGAAGATGGAAGACATCCTCATCGACCTGACAAGAAAGATCCTGACTCACGACTTAAATAACGTTCTGGAGGCTTTAGATGGCAAGATACTCCGGGTTGCCACCATCTTTTCTAGACAAGCGAGCATGCTCAAGCAGACTGAGCACAAGGGTGGTCACCAATGTCGAAGATGGAAGACGTCTTTGTCGACCTGACAGAGAAGGCCGTAACTCACAACTTGATTACCACTCTGGAGGCTTTTAAAGGCAAGAAAATTCGGGTTGCCACCACGTGTTCGAGCACTGATGCGCCCATCATTGAGCTGCGGGTTGCAAGCTGTTCAAGCCAGTCTGGGCTTACAGGCAACCTTGGTCTTCCAATGAAGCACTGCTACTCGGCGGAGATAGATTCGCATGCCTCTAACCGCTTGAGATACAGTCAATAGGCAAGCGAGAATGTCCCAGCAGACCGAGCACAAGGAGAGCATAAGGAGAGCATAGAGGGGTCCCAGCCACCAATGTCGAAGAAGGAAGGCATCTTCATCGACCTTACAGAGAAGAAGGCCATGACTCACAGCTTAGGTAACGCTCTGGAGGCTTCGAATGGCAAATAAAATTTGGGTTGCCACCATGTGTTCGGGTACTGACGCGCCCATCACCGGGCTGCGGGCTGTTCAAGCCAGTTTGAGGTTCACGGGCAACCTTGGTCTCCGGAGATACATTCGTACTACTCTAACCGGTTAAGATACAGTCCCTAGGTAAACGAGAATGCTCCAACAGACGGAACACAAGGAGAGCATAGAGGAGTCCCGGCCACCAATGTCCAAGATAGAAAGAGTCACGGGCAATCTTGGTCTCCGGATGAAGCACTGCTACTCGGTACCGTCATATACTCCGCCAGGTCTAATCCAGCAACAGTAGAGCGGCAAGACATGCTTCCTACCTCTACTCAGTGAAGACACAGTCCCTAAGCAAGCGAGCATGCCCAAGCAGACTGAGCACAAGAAGAGCATAGAGGAATCTCGACCAACTTGGAAGATATCTTCATCTATCTGACAAAAACAGGTCGTGACTCAAGGCTTAATAGCGCCCCAACGCAAGGAACTCCGGGTTTGCCACCATACGTTCATGCATTGACGCGCTCATCATTGGGCTGCAGGCTGTTCAAGCCAGTCTGAGGGCCACGAGCGACCTTGGTCTCTGGATGAAGCACTTCTATCGGTCTACCCGAGGAAGGTTTGGGAATTCTAGGCAATCTTGGTCTCCGGATGAAGCACTGCTACTCAAAGGAGAATGAGATAGATCCGCTGAGCCAGAAACTGATCGTCGTCAAAGCATATCTACATCTTCATCGAACTAGCAAAAAAAGGCCATGACTCACGACTTCAATAACGCCCTGAGGCAAGAAACTCCGGGTTGCCACCATCTATTCAGGCTGCGGGCTACTCAAGCCAATTTGGAGATCAGGGGCAATCTCGTTCTCCAGATGCAGCACTGCTACTCGACGGAGATAGATCCGAACCTAATCGTCGCCAACACTGACGTTGTGCACATCTAGATCTTCAACAACCTGACAACAGAGGCCGTGACTCACGACTTAGATGACGCCCTGAGGCAACAAATTCTGGGTTGCCACCATGTGTGTTCGGGTACTGACGCGCCCCTGCAAGCTGTTCAAGTCCATTTGAGAGCCACGGGCAACCTTGCTCTCCGGATGAAGCACTGCTACTCGGCGAAGATATCGAGACTCGCTGAAGCAGAACCTGATCGGTGGCCAAACTGACGTTAAGCCCTCCGGTATACCACCCTGTGTTTATGCACTGACGCACCCCTCAATATTGGGCTGCGGGACGTTCAAGTCATTCTGAGAACCACAAGCAATCTCAGTCTCCGGATAAAGCACTGCTACTCGACGGAGATAGATCCGCTGAAGCAGAACCTGATCGCCGTCAATACTGACGTTGAGCACATCTACATCTTCAATTACTTAACAGCCAACGCCATAACCCACGACTTAAAAGGCGCCCTAGACAAAGAACTCCGGGTCGCTACTCTGTTTTCGGGTACTGACGCGCCCATCATTGATATCGGGCTGCGAGCTGTTCAAGCCAATTTGAGGCCCACGAGCACTGGATGAAGCACTGACTACTCGACAAAGCTCGATTTGCTGAAGCAGAACCTGATCGCCATCAACACTGACGTTGAGTACATCTTCCGTGACGTCCCTCCCGCGGTCCCAGATTCGAGACCAAGGATCGAGAGCCGTGATGACTTTATGCGATGTTTGAGACATGGGCGTGGTAATTGGGGGCAAGTGTTGGGGGGGGGAAGAATATTCATTGCTAAGAAAAGCGGATGGAGTGGGTTGAATTGTGTTTCTGAAGAGCGAGTCTTCATGGACTGCGATGGGTGGGATTTGGGGGGATGGTCCAAGTTGGGGTGAGATGTTTCGCTCTGAGCTTGCGACACACGCGCAGATGGGTGGGGAGGTAGCATGGCTGTGTGATAGTCAGGAAGTAATGCTATGACCTGGGACCGTCGAGAATGCTGGACCCATATCATAGTGATGTGCGGTACATACTTAGTCTAATCGTGTCAACTATCGCACAGTGCACGCCCTCTATCATACCATGTCCTCCTCCAAGCCCATAAAAATGCATCCTAAATCTCCAATACATAACCATACAATCATAAGCTCATGCAAGATACTTCCCCACCATTCCCTCTCATAACCATCCCCCACTTCATCAGCACCCCTTTTCCTCTATCACCACCCCTCCACCCCTCTCCCCTACCGCCTCCTCCCCCCCCTCCCCCTCGCTAACTCCTCCCTCAACATCCCATTCTCCTCCTCCGTCCTCCTAACCCACAAATCCCTCTCCCTCATCAGACCCTCGAACCACAGCTTCTGCTTCTCAAGCTCATGATGAAGATCGCGCCTTAGCGCTTTGAGATCTCGATGGAGCGCGTGCTGCAGCTGGTCACTCAGTTCCGCGAAGAGTAGATCCAGTGGGGCGGACGGTGGGAAGTGGCGGGGAGGTAGAGGCGGGGCTGTGGGAGGGGGCCCGGGGGGAGAGAATGTTTGGGGGGAGTGCATTGGAGGGTGAGGGGGCGAGAAGGAGGGTTGCGTGGAGTGAAAGGGCCGCGGGCCAGTGGGAAAGTGGGCGTTAGGGTATTTGCCTGCAGAGGGGGATGTGTGCAGGTGATGCGGTCTGGAGGAGTCGGACGGCTGCACGGTTTTGCGTGGTGAGGGAGAGGAATGGGTGGAGTTGGCGGTTGTCTCCTTCAGGGGCGTAGGTATCCGGGAGACCTGACCACGGGAAACGCTGTCGAGAAGGATAGGCACAGCTGGAGGAGGCGTTTGATCTGCAGCCACTGCAGGCGCAGCAGCAGAGGGGTGGATCAGATCCTTGTGGATATCGAATACTCGGGGAGACTTCTTGAGGGAGGAGGAAGACCATTGCACGACCGTATCGTCAGACCTGGCTGAATGGTAGAGATCGAGCGACGCTGGTGCTGGTTTCTTCGGTTTGCGTGCGACAGACCGTTTCAGCGTTGGGGTCGGCTCCTCAGTCAGGGCAGGAGATAGTATCATTGTCGGTACTGGAGGATGGCTAGTGTTGTGGGACCAGTCTACGATGGTATCATTCGAAGCTTCGGTGTCCAGAGACAGTGGCGACCTAACGGGCTTCTGTGTACCAGCTGATTTATTCGCTGGAGGGGTCCTGTTAGGTTTTGATGATTCCGGAGCGATGTCAACCCATTCAGAAGGAATGACCTCCAGATCATTTTGCTTCAGATCCTCTCTCTGCATCTCTGGGGCTAGGATCACCCTCATGTTTGGTGTTGACATCGTTTGTATTCGTACATCCACGGAGCGTTCGCCATGCCCGCCAGCTGCTTGGCTTCGCGTAGACCCAGCTCGGCGACGAGATAGGAGACCGCCAGGCCTTGATACTACAGGTCTGGGTGGAACGCGGGGAGAAGAGGTCGTTCTGACTATCGTGGCTGAAGAGGACTTCTCGTTCAAACCGTCAACATCGTGTTGGATCTGGGGCTCGCAAGACGTTTCGCTGCTACTGATGATATCGTTGGAATGCTTGGAGCCTTCATGTCCTTCTGTAGCAGTATGGTATCCCGTATCCTCGCTCATCGCCATTGAGCCTTTTGACTCCGCTGGGGAGATCATGCTCGGATGATGGACCGCCAATGAAGTGCGGCCTGGTTCTGTGCGTAAAGGGCCGTCTGTTGCAACTGGCTTAGAGGTACGAGGCGACTTACCTGGAGAGGCTGGTTCCGACCTGTCGCTGTTGCCAACAAGGCCGACCATCTCTTCAACGGTATGGCGGCCTGCAGCGAGGATGGAACCTAAAGTCATTTTCTCGGATCACTGACCGGGCGAGAGAACCCGGTTATGTGCGAAGTATAGCACCAGGACGCTATTAGGGCAAGAGAGTCGTGACTTCTTCAAACGACAAAGGAAGGTGCGGTCCTTGAGCGAAAGTATTCCGTGTGCTGGCACCGATGGGTTCCGCTTTCTGTACACGTAACGCTCAGGATCCATTTCTACTGCTTTTCCCCTCCTCCATTGGCTGTCCTAGTCGAAGGCGTGATATACTTGACGCTCTACCTGTTTGACTAAGGAATTTCAATTGAACAATTAGTCGATCATCAACAATTCGACCACACATCGATTTTAGTAAGGGTGCCCGGAAATCGCAACGCTCTGCCATGAGCAACCTGCGAACACATTGACCAGCGACGGGCTCACACCTGCATCTGCACCTTGAGCGGCTCGCGGAAACTAAACAAGCCTTTGCCACGAGGGACCGTCTCGTGATTTCAATTATTCTAGTCAAAGTCGATTACTCAGTACGTACCATCAGGGCTCACAGACCTGGTCAAGCCTTTAAGTCGAGCAACGCCACTGCTGTTATTCCACTGAGCACATCTCAGCGACAACGATCACTGTCCATGACTGAGTCCACAGTGATCCTTCTGCAGCGGAGATTGAGACCTCTATGGCAGAGGCTTCTGTGTGGCCTTCATTCTAGGGCAGAACCTGACTCTAGCATTCTTTCTCGTATCATGAGAGAAAGGTTGATCGGTAGAAACAACACCACAGAGAACGATTAATGGAGAAACGCTCGCTCACTGATGATCTCCGCAAGCCCTAGAGACTCGACTGGGGGACATAGTCATCTGGATTTTTTTTGTTCTCGGATAGTCAAACACAAAGAAAGCCAAAACCCAAGAGATTGCATTATACTATACCAACCTTACTCAACGACGACTTGGATAGCAGACTAGATGCATTATAGCCAGCTTTACCAAGGTGTTTTATTGTGTTTTGCACGCCGACATAAGCCAGCGATTGGCCGCTCAATAACCCTAGCATCAGCCCTGAGAAAGCACTCCACGCCTGTGTCAGTAGATATGACGTACCGTGGGCGGCGGACCTGAGCTCAGCGAGCTCTGGCACGATTCTGTAAACTTTTGATCATGCTTTGCAGAATCGCGATTTCGCCAATTCAGCATCTGGATCCTCAATCAGCATCATGGCAGCTTCTGCACTCCTCAAAAGTCGGGTCCGCCGGCCTTCGATGCTCAAAAAGCTAATACACATCGACGACCTTGACATCCCAGGCCTTTTTCCACACGGCTCATACATCGGATGGTCTGGATTCACCGGAGTGGGCTATCCAAAGTTGATTCCTCCCATATCCAGACTCCAATGGTGTAGAATGCTGATATATTAAATCTAGGAAAGTCCCTACGGCTTTAGCGGACTATGTCGAGAAAAACGGCTTACAAGGGAAACTCAAATACTCCCTGTTCGTTGGTGCTTCAAGTGGAGCAGAGACCGAAAATAGATGGGCGAGGCTCGATATGATTGAAAGGCGGTCCCCACATCAGGTCGGCAAGGATATTGCCAAAGGAATCAACGAGGGCAGGATACAATTCTGGGACAAGCACCTTAGCATGTTTCCTGTAAGTTTTCCGGCGGTGGTGGCGGGACTCGCTCTACTGCTACTCTAGCCTCGGTCCTTGGATATCTTTTCTTTTGTGGGAGACAAAGATGCTAATTTATGATTGCGTTAGGTGGACCTGATGTACGTAAGTCAAGAGGGCATGTGCGAGAAAAGGCCGCACTAAATTGCAAGGGTTACTACACCAAACATAAGGAAAACAATAAACTCGACGTTGTTATTGTCGAAGCTTCCGCCATCACAGAAGAGGGCGGGATCATTCCAGGTGCTTCTGTTGGTGCAAGTCCGGAGCTGATCCAGATGGCAGACAAGGTACGCTTGTCCATTGTCCTACACTGAGCGCTACACAATTTGATCAGGAGCTGGCGATAACGTAACCCTGCGGCTGGAATTGGTCCTTCCCTATGCTTAACCATATGCCGTATTGACTATTCGTGTAGATTATCATCGAAGTCAACACCGCTATGCCTTCCTTTGAAGGATTGCACGACATTACGATGACTGATCTTCCACCTCGACGGAAACCGTACCTAATCATGGCTCCTGAAGACAGGATAGGCACAGCCCACATTCCCATAGACACGGAGAAAGTAGTTGCGATCGTGGAATCAGACTATCCTGATCAGACACAGGCTAATGCCCCCGAGGACGACACATCCAGGGCGATTGCCCAGAATTTGATCGAGTTTCTCAAGCATGAAGTTGATCGTGGAAGATTGCCAACGAACCTGCTACCCCTTCAGTCGGGGATTGGTAATATTGCAAATGCGGTGATTGGCGGCTTAGCGCATGGCAACAACTTCGACAAGCTGAAGGTTTGGACAGAGGTTCTGCAGGACAGTAAGCTGCTCGGTCACTGTTCTCCTTCCTTCTGTCTCCTAAAATTACAGGCACGGTTCTCCAAATCTGTCTTGCGTCCCCAGTCATGGAACGGCGACACTGAAAAAACATTTTCGAGGCAATCGAATCATGCTAACGAGAAGACATTCAGGCTTTCTAGACTTGTTTGATTCTGGTCACCTTGATTTTGCTACGGCCACATCGATACGATTCTCGCCTGAGGGTTTCAAAAGGTTCTATAACGGTTGGGAGAATTACTCAGGCAAACTCCTTTTACGATCGCAGCAAGTCTCGAATAGTCCAGAGATCATTCGACGACTTGGTGTTATTGGTATGAACACGCCAGTTGAAGTGTGCGTTGACCCCGTGCTTGTCGGATCAATCAATATACTTTTGCTGACGCTGGTGTATCTAGTGATATATATGCTCATGCGAATTCGACGTGCGTCATGGGCTCAAGAATCTTGAATGGTTTGGGGGGCTCCGCGGACTTTTTGCGTAGCAGCAAAATTTCCATCATGCATACCCCCAGTACGAGACCATCGAAGACGGACCCGACAGGGGTCTCCTGCATTGTTCCGATGTGTACACACGTCGACCAAACAGAACACGACCTAGATGTTGTTGTCACAGAAAAGGTTAGTCAAGTGGTCCGCGAGTGGTCCCAAAGCCAACCATTACAGGGTCTTGCCGACGTCCGCGGTCTTTCACCACGGGAACGAGCTCGAGTCATAATCAACAAGTGTGCGCACCCCGAGTACCAGCCGATCCTAATGGACTATTTCGAGCGAGCTGAATACGAATGTTTGAAGAAAGGCTGGGGCCACGAGCCCCATATGCTGTGGCAGACTTTCAAGATGCACAAGGAGCTGAACGACAATGGTACAATGAAGATCCAGAATTGGGATCCATGAGCGGTGTAAGTCAGATCGGTGTCGATAGGGCATCACCGAAGAATTCCGATAGTCTCAGACGCGACTGCGAGATGACAACTGGGCGACTTGGCATAGGCAGCCAAACACGCCTCGACCTTCGACATTCGGATTGCTGCTCCGAAGCCACATCGAAAGTCCTCAATGCTAAACACCACAGGCTTCTTCAGTATCCTTGACACATACTACTTGTGTCTGCCTTATAAGCGCAGCGTACATACGAAGCAGGCTAGGATGGATCAGCCTTAGAAGTACAGCCGGGCCAAGCCTGCAAGCCTGCAAGCCACACAAACCCCATTCCTCACATGCCCTCTCTTTTCTCTTTCGTATTTCTACACTCTCCTGCAATCAACCGCGGCCACCTTTATTTGCATCGAGATGCATTGTTATTCGGCGCTAGCCAAGAGGGCCATGAGTTGAACCACCCATGGTTGCAGCGCATAGCCAGGTCGTGCACTTAACGTGGTCTCAACCAATTTATCAAGAACAAGTATCGCGTTCCCTTTTTCAAGGACCCGGATCTTGTGCTTTTGCTATCGAATGCATGCTAGTATCGATAGCAGCAGATACTCGATCGGCGGGAGTTAAGGCGCAAAAGGTCCGCGAAATCCTAGCCATCACGATGTGGCTTTTGCCAAAGAGGTCTGGGTTCACTCGGAGAGAGTCGTATCTCACAGGGACCTTGGACCCAGTTACTACTGCAGAGTAAGTTTCGCTGGTCTGCGCTTGTGTAGAAGAATGTCTTCTTGGCCCCCCAAGGGGCCATAAGTTGTCGGAGGCGTTTGCCAAGGATGACTCCCCTCGTTGTTTCGCTCCCCTGGCTCTTCGTCACTTGACCTCCTTTGACTTGATCGCATTTGATTGATCCCACGAACGCGCTCCGAGGCTCAGCTCTCCTCGCCAAGGACCGTCATCTTTATTTTCGCTGCAGCCTTGTAGAATACGAATTATGGTCCGCTCTGTGGACAGTGCTGGAAAGGAGGTGAGCGTGGCCGGGCCAGTCAATAAGTCGGTCAAGTCTTTTTATAGTGGATTCTTCAGATAGTGTCGCCTCTGCCGTACAATCGTTGCAGGAAACGCTTCCGACGGGAATCGTACAGGTGCTATCTGCGGCAGGATTCTGACATTCATGCTCGTCCTGCACGAGAGGTAAATCTCCTGTTATCAGGCTTGGAACCGTCTTCAAGCTCATGATCACAACTTATCTGACTGCATCATAAAAAAGCAACCTTTGTGGCCAAAGAGCATTCTCCAGAACTCCAGCACGACTACGTCTTCTCTTGCGAGTAGTCGACCCAGCAAACGTACCAAATGTCTGTAGTCCAGATTCCGTCCGACCACTCAGAGCTTCTTGAGTTCAACGAATACCCCAGCTACTCTGTTCTCCAGGCACAGCTGGGCGCGTCAAATTATGAGCGAACCGACCTTTACAAATGTACTGATGACTGGCCTTATATTGAAGACAACCGCTTTAGGCCGCCGCTCTTCGCAACAAGCTTACAAGCTGGCGATGCTCCAGGCTTCGGCGTTTCCAGAGAATTGTCGATGGGCTCCTATAGGCCGGTATCGAGTACTGGAATGACCGTAGGCTTGCCTACGCTATCAACGGAATACCCGAACAGCACGTGCACGCAAGTATCGGCCCCACCGCTCAGCGGTCATATTCCTATATATGACCAGGGGCTTCCGCTCCGTTCCCTGCAGAGCCCATCGCCGCCGTTGAGCAACGATTGCGTGACACGGTCACCGAAGTCCAAGGAAAACGACGGTTTCCCGCAAAGGGCAGCCAGCGCACCAGAGGGACGAAACAAGCCTCGACGCAAAACCCATAATGCTATTGAGAAGCGATATCGCACGAGGCTCAATGACAAGATTGGCGAGCTCCGAGATAGAATACCCAGTCTTCGACACCAACCTACCGAAGGAGCAGAAGGGCAACACATGGCCCACCATTCAGCTGCAGAATCCAGCTCGCATAAGATCAACAAGGCCAATATACTTGAGAAGGCTACCGAGTATATCCTGCACCTGGAAGCGTGTAACCGGAGGCTCCAGATGCAAATGAACCAGGCGTTGCTCGCGTCGAGGCCGTGTGGCAGGAGGCATAAAAGCGCCATGCAACAACAAAATCAGAGCTTGGATCCTGGGTCCAGTAGCTCAGCATCTATGCTGTCTCAGATTCAACCCCAGGCGCCGTTCAATTACACAGTCCATGACCTCCTCCCCAACGACACTGCGAATTATGGTCACTAGGCGCCGTCAATCGATCTCCTAGCGCCGACAATCCTGCACCGTTGCCGCGATTTGTATACCCATTTATACCCAAGCACGGGATTGCGAGGCGTTGGACACGCGTGTGTACTATTGTATCGCAGGTCACTCTTCAACATAGCATCTTCCTAACGAAACAAACGCCAATTTACATCATCTCCTGCCTTTTGAACGGTCAAGAACGTGCACTGGCTGGGTAGAGTAGCGGTGAATACGAATTGAAAATAGCCTTCCTGCCAAGCAACCATCAGTGAGACTGGTCATAACTCTCACTGGCGATCCGACGCCCCTGATATGCAGCAACACAGCCAGCCGTACCAGTCATGCTGCCCCTTGGAGAAACATGTCACGTGCACTCGGCTCTTCTTTCGCTGGCTCTGAGACTTGGGACTTGGGCTGGCTACGTATTGCATCTTGGATGCGGTAGCTAGTGCGAGGGTGGAGGATGCTGGGGAGGAAGCAAGACGCACTCGTGGGGCGGAAACATATGTTTGACCGCTCGCTATCATAACAGCTGAAAAACATCAAGGCAGTACAAGGTACTGAAATGATTGGGATCATACACGAGCATCAAGATTCTACTTGTCAATTGGACTACGGTCCATCTGATCGATCACCTTAATGAAGAAAAAGTACTTGAAAAATTCATTAATCAGCCTTGGCATGGTACTTCAAATACTTTACTTTAAAGTACTCTACGCTCCATGCCATCTAGCTATCTTATCTTATCAATCTATTTCTACTGCAAGTTCATGTTGGGCCTCTTCAACTTCATAATTCTCTCGCTGAGTCAATTCTGTTTTGCCACTACTCCCATGGTCTCCTGGTCAACCATTCCTCTTCTGGCCGCAACGCCACGACGCGGCCCCACCAACAGTCTCCTTGATATGGCCTCGATCGACGTCGGGTTTTCTCCCAAAAGCAGAGCAGCAGGCGGAAGCGATAGGCTCAAATAGGAGTACCCATCCTGTGTAATTTGATAATACTGACTCCTTAGCCCTGCCTGGTGCGGAGGGTGTTGTATGGGCCATTTTGGCCACCGTAGTAGATCGGCAAACGAGTCATATTCAGCATCCAAGACCTCCTAGCTGTTTTCCTATGGACAGATTTACTATGTCCATCTCCAGGGCTTTGGCGGTGGTGTCCAAAAGAATAGATTCGCGAATCGACGTTGGACGTTCTGACCGGTGAGGAGCCAATGTCACACAGGCAAACCGGTGAAGAGCATTATGAAAGGGCTCATAATTGAACCGGCAAACCATTGAAAAAGGTGTACCCAACTTTCTTAGCAGTACAATGCGGGTCATATTGATGGCCGCACATATAACATGTGGTTTCATCATCGTCTATTCACAGTGAGAATGCCGGGCCGAAATTCTCTTATGGCACCAGCAAGAGTAACGAGCATGATATGTTGTATTCTGTTTCCTTGGCTCGCGGGAATTGTTGACTACCATTACTTCCTTTCCGTGCTTCTCTGACTTCCCAATTTGTGCACCTGCAGGAGCAAGCCTCTGAAGTTTGCCCCCAACGTATGTTTCTGGCATGTCTGCAGCAACTCCTGTATATATATGCTAGTTTAAGAGTTGATTTCTCAGCTGCTATTATTTCAACCTGTTCCTGTCATGTTTCTGACAATTTCCAAAAATTATACGAACAAGCAGAACAAAATGTCAGCGGTATCTGGGCTTGGCTGAGGCAATTCCGCACGGCCAAATTTCAAGACATATTCCCTCAGAGATCAACAGAATCTCGAAATGCGCCCAAAACCGCGATAGCGTGTGGCTGTCAGATCTGCAACCTCATCAAGAATGCTATAACAGAAGAACCACCCTACTGGCTCGTCCTCAACATTTACACTGCTTTGCTTGGTTTTCAAATCGTCGCTGATGACTTCAAGAGAGATTTGATAATGTCAAATCCAATCTCAAAGATGCTGGGACGTCAATATATAAATATGGATTACCTCAATTACTGAGGTGGATCGTTCCCACACAGGAACCACAGGCATCTTTTAGCCGCTCTACGCCCTCTTGCTATCAATACACTTTCTCTATCTTTTGAGATACTTCACGATTGGACATCACATCATGTTGTACTTGGCGATGATTCTCTGGGCAGCCTTCCTCGCTTTTGCCCAGAAAGACCTTCACTTGCCGAAAGACATGCAGGTAGATCCTCCTTTCCCACGAGTCACAGCCGACAGCAGGAATGGCATACTGCCAGATGATTTCTTCCGTGGTTCTCCCACAGGCGGAGCCCCAAGTGGAGGTCTGCCTACCAGAGCCTTATCTAGCAATGGGGCCATTCCTACTGCAAGACTGCCTAATGGCGAGCCCATCGTCCTTTTACCCGTTGTTCCCCACGGTCACGATACTACACATCTGGATAATGTAGTACCGGGCAATCAGCACACTCTGCATTATGCTGATGACTCGAGTCAAGGAAAGAAGAGGGCTCAGGTCCAGTACACTTTCCATCAGCCTTCGGTGCCGTTGGAGCATATCATTTCAATCCACAACATCCAGTGCCCTTCGGGCACGGAGATCAGCTTCGCCTTTGACCATCCCGATCTGTTCCAGAAAGCCATTACTTCATGGCCCAAGCCCGGAGCGGATCTCATCTTGATCGACGCCACTGAGGGCTGTGGGAAATCCAACCAGCGAACATTTTTCTACGTCGATGACTACACGACCGACAAGTCCGACTACTCCGTACGCGCGACAGGACGCATGTTGACCGGTAGCGATCCGACTATCATCAAGGACTTTAAGGTCGACTGGCAGCACGGCGGCAGACCTGCCCCTACAACTTCTTCTAGTTCCCTGGTCACATCAGCCCCAAGCATGAGCAGAAGAGGATTTTTCGGTGACATCAAGTCACATTTCGAGGATCTTTTCCCCACTGTCGTCGAATCAGCAGCTACAAGCCTCAGTATCAGCAAGGCGCCCGCAACCACTGACACGAGTCCGTGGGGCCCCGCGAAACAGTTGGGTACCCCAATTGGTAAGTCTCTTGTGAAACGATGCACTATGGATATAGAGACTAAACCTCTATAGATGGTGTCACACTTTACTGTGTTGACTGTGGTGTTAATGGTAACCTTGCCATTTCTGGATCCATTGCAGCCTCGCTCACCGCTCCGCATATTAGAGCTGGGACCGTTGACATTGAAGCGACCGACTTCAACATCCCTATGATCTTTGGAATCCAAGCGCAGAATGCTGTCATAGGCGAGACATCCTTCAAAGCTCCAATTCTGCAAATCGGCCTGGACCCGTTCTCAGTGCCCGACGTCTTTGTTGTCGGGCCTTACGTCTCATTAAGCGTCTCTTTCAAGATCACGCTAAGCGCATTTGGCAACCTCTTGACCGGCGTCAACATGACCTGGCCGGACGCCAAAGCTCACATTGACCTGGCACGGGACGGCGGCAAGAGATCATCGATCAAGGGCTTCATACCGACGCTCCAGGAGGTCTGGAGTGCTTCTCAAGGCCATTTTGCTGTCAATGGCAGCTTGGGTGTCCCGCTCTCTCTCGGTGTGGGCATCACCATCGGAGAAAAAATCTTTCAGGTGAACTCCAGCATTACCGATACGCCTTCAATTGTGCTCGGCACCATCTTCAACACCGGGACCGACTACGAGGAACGCGCTCATCCCGAGCGAGCGGTCCACAATGGGTCTGACCCTCAGTGCACCGCTGGTGTGCAGGAGACCGTGGAGTTTAAAGATGCGATTGGCCTCAACGTTGCGGATTTCTGGAAGACTGACCTTAAGAAATGGAAAACCCAGGTTTTCAGTACTTGTATCGAGACTGATGCTCCGGCGGCGAGTCCTCCACCGTCGAAAAGGAATGCCCCAGCACCTATGTCTGCAGTCCCGACTGAGACACCTACAGCTACATGAGGGTTTCCCGTTACAGGACAAGCTTCACATGGTTTCGTGGATTTAGAAGTTCTGCATGCTCCGCGCGGGACGACTGGAGATCTTGAGTGCATTGACGTATTGCCTCTTTAGCTATGGACCTTCACTGGTGGATTACCTGTTACCATCTCGTCAAACCGTTTTGTGGTGTACCATCTCCTGTCGAGGCCGCTAGTAGATGTTGGGCACGAACAGAGGCTCCCTAATGGACACAATGAATACATTGCTTGTACGCTGTCGCCACTGCAATTCCAATCCATAGGTAGTCCAGGCCCACGGTGTGCTCTTATCAAGGTTTTCGCTCCATCTTTGTTGATTGTCCAGGTAGTAATGTATTAGCAATACATTGCCAATAGACTGTCGAGGCACCACTGGAAGCCCAACAACGACTCTTAAAACCCTCAACAATTCACCGTGCATCAGCTTAGACTTATCCGGATACTGTCGCTTCTGTCACGCGGATCCAGATAATTTACGCTAACAATTTTCCGGCAATACCGGCGGGGTTTTGTGATAGAGAGCGCTCGGCACTCTGTTCGAAACTCGAGTGGTTTCCTATTCTACACGGGGCGAGAGGAAGCAGCCTGAAAGGTACGATGGAGGAAGGTGCTATGACCGGGGACGCCAAGAGCACGCGATCTGTGCCGAAGGATGCAAGATAGGGGAAAGCTCATTTCGATCTCGGTTGGAATGACTGTTTGGATCATGGTAAAGTGGAGGGGTTTAATCTAGAAGTACATCAAAGTACTTTCGTTGCACTAGCACTCTATGCCTCGGTGTTTGGGGCACACCTTCATGACAGGTACCACCGAACAGATCAAGCTATCTGTGAATAGAATGAAGATGTGGCATATCATTACGAGAACACAACGGGCATCTGTATCATTTGAGAGCATAAGCAAAGCGTCATCGAGAATTTCGAAGGTCGTCAGCCTGAGTGAGGTGGTAAGCACCGAGTACGTGGCCACGGTCAAAGCGCCTGTCAGCTTTCCCCCTGTTAGCATGAATAGAGGATCGATTCTCCCAGGGTCAGCTGCTATGTCTCCGCAATCGGAATTGTCTCGTTGGTTACGGTGCCACTCTAGCGGCATGGTAAGTTGTTAAGCCTCAAGATCTGACGGGGAAATGCAAGAACGCTTTACCGTGTTAACGTGACCGAGGTGAAGGACGGCTTGTATCGAAGTATCACCAACGGTCTTGGCACCAATCAAGGGCCCTCGTCTGTGCATGAATGACGCTCTAGGCATCGCCCCAAATCGCTGCGGGGTCAACCAGTAGCGCGGCGAATCAAGGCAAGCTCGACGGCGCTAAGAGTGAGAGCTCTCTTCCCTTCCTTCCTCTGCCAACCTCTGCCTTCTTCCCTCATCCTCTTCCCACAAAGCACACCTGTTTCTTTCACATCCAAGGCTTCTCAAACACTCATACTCTGTACTCACAGTACACTGCAATCATGATCGACCCGATGGACGTTCTCAAGAAGCACGCTCCGGCCATTCCTACCGGGCTCCCGACCTCAACCCCATCCTCTCTCCCGACCAAGCTGCCCTCCGTGCATCCTGGCCCATCCATCGAGTACCAGGTAGCTGGCGAAGTTGGCAGCCGCACTCTCTGGTGAGTGAGCTGCTATCAGCAGTCAGTCCGCGTACTGACAGTACTAGGGTTGTCTTCGTGCTCATGGCGCTCTCATCGCTGGCCTTCTACGCCATGGCCTTCCGTGTCCCGGTTGTAAGTACACGCTCGCGAGCGTTCCAGCTTTCATGAATGCTAAAACAACATAGCAAAAACGCATGTTCCACATCATCACGGCCTTCATCACGACCTTCGCTACCCTGTCTTACTATGCCATGGCCATCAAAGCTGGTGTATCCCAGAACGAGATCAAGATCCACCATGATGACAAGCACTTCCCCTATGATACTATCGTCTATCGCGAGGTCTACTGGGCACGCTATGTTGACTGGAGCATGACGACCCCACTCCTTCTCTTGGATCTTTGCCTGCTCGCTGGGCTGTCCGGTGCCAACATCCTTGTCGCTATCGTCGCTGACATTATCATGATTCTGACCGGCCTCTTTGCTGCCTTTACGATCGCGGGTGGCCCTAAGTGGGGATGGTACGCTATGTCATGCGCTGCCTACTTGGTTGTCATCTACCAGCTTGCCATCAACGGCCGACATGTTGTGTCGAACAAGGACAAGAAGACCAGCACGTTCTTCATGGCTATTGCGGGTTTCACCTTGGTCCTCTGGACCATGTACCCAATGTATGTTTACCACTGGCGTTGTCGCATTATAGGCTAACATATTTTAGTGTCTGGGGCATTGCCGATGGTTCGCGCAACGTTAGCGTCGATACCGAGATCATCGCATACGCCGTCCTCGACGTTCTCGCCAAGGCCGTCTTTGGCTTCTGGCTCCTGTTCACTCACGATGCGATGTCGAAGTAGGTCTGCCAACATTATCCCCATTGTCTATGCTAACACCTTGCCAGCTCCGTCTCCGTCGAGGGCTTTTGGGCTCACGGCATGGGCAAGGAGGGCAGTCTCACTATTGGTGAAGATGACGACGGTGCGTGAGCGAAAAGCACCATCCCGACAAGCGCGGGGACGGATCCTTTGCATCGTTCCCCCGAAGGATGTGAAGCATTGGTCAAGAATGAAAATGTGTATGATGGTGGCTGTGGTAGGCTGTGGATAATGGGGGTCGAGGAGGTGATTCCAGTGGCTGTCTTTTCTGTCTAGCTTGCTTCTGTTGTCTAGCTCGCAGTGTGATTTGGAGGCATGTGCACAGCTCGCATTGTCAATACCATAGCATATGTTGAATCTCTCTGCTCCTTGCACACCAGCTGGGTTTCACCATAATGTGTCGCTTTACCGGCTGCATAAGGTACGCCTTCCAACGCAATCATCATCACTCCGCATATCCTCGACAACGGAGGTGGCAAAGCACGGTTTGACGATCTGTTCCTCGGACCTGCTCGGCCGAACAAGTGGGAGTAGGTCCACGCGAGCGGTGCCGTATGCGGCTAAGCTTGTCTTGGCGAAAGCTTGATTGCGAGGGGGAATGATGGAAATTGAGGACCTTCATAGCGCGTGGATCCGGTCATGTTGAAGGTTCGCATGCAAAACCATCATGGTTTTCACAATGGTCTCCGTCTCACTCTCGTTCCCTTCGCCTGATCCCTGCAATTGTAATTGCAGCATCGCACCTGCATTCTCCTGACGTGTTGTGTTTGTTTCGTTCCGTGGCTATGCACACATTGATCCGAGGACAGCTCCAGTGACCAGCAGGAGGGGTAAGACGTCAATTGAACTTCTGCACTTGTGAGGGTGGGCTTTTGATCTTCTTTGCCTTGTGTCGACTTCTGCTTTTCCTCGCATCGACTTTTAGACCTTCGTTGTCCCTACCGATCTCCTTGATCCCCTCTCCAACCACTTCCGTCATTCCCGGATATCAACCAATCCACCATGTCACGCCTCGAGGATGCTGCTCTTCTACTTGCCCGACAGGCCCTTACGCTCACGCCCGTACCGACCGCGGTTGCGACTGCACCGGCGACTGCAGCACCGACATGCGACGCCGGCAATGGCTATGATGGAAGGATAGGTCTGCGTATATCTGCCATCTTCGTTATACTGGTCGGGTCGCTGTTCGGTAGGGAGAGACAGGAGTCTATCTAGTGTCTTGTCAGCTGACAGTGCTACAGGAGCGGCGTTTCCCGTTTACGCAGGCCGACATCGAGGGGTGGGTGTTCCGGAGTGGGCTTTCTTCATAGCGAAATACTTTGGCTCGGGGGTCATAATCGCAACGGCATTCATACACGTTCGTGAGCCCAATCCTCGACCGTCTCAGCTTGTCTTATCCTCCGCAGCCTCAGCTTCCCAGCAGACACACTGCATTGGCTAACCGTTCGCAGCTCCTTGCCCCAGCCAACGTCGCCCTCACGAACCCCTGCCTCACAGGCCCCATCACAAGATACAATTGGGTCGAAGGCATCGCCCTCATCACCATCTTCCTCCTCTTCTTTACCGAGCTCATGGCCATGCGCTTCGCCACCTTCGGTCACAACCACACGCACTCCGAAGAAGGAGCCCTCCCCCAAAAAGCCCCTCTCCCTGAACCCGATCCCCTCCGCCCCCACGCCTCCACATCCTCTCAAGGTGGCCACACTCCCGGAACCGACCACCTAGGCCACACACGCGAACACGCGGAGCATGATGTCGAAGAGAATGGAGGGAAATTCGTCGAGGACTACGCGGCGCAAATGACTGCGATTTTCATCCTCGAGTTCGGCGTCGTATTCCACTCCGTGTTCGTAGGTCTGACGCTCGCGGTCGCGGGCGCAGAGTTCAACACCTTATACATCGTCCTCGCCTTCCACCAGACATTCGAAGGCCTCGGTCTCGGCAGCCGCTTGGCGGCCGTGCCATGGCCTTTCTCTAAGAAACGCAAACAATCATTGATGCCTTATTTCTTTGCGCTCGCCTACGGGCTCAGCACGCCTATAGCGCTCGCCGTCGGTCTAGGCGTGAGGAAGACGTACAAACCGGGCAGCCAGACGGCGCTGATTGTCAACGGGGTGTTTGACAGCATATCGGCGGGGATACTGATCTACACGGGACTGGTGGAATTGATGGCGCATGAGTTCATGTTCAGTGCGGTGATGCGGAGGGCGAGGCTGAGGGTGGTGATGGCGGCTTTTGGGATGATGTGTGCGGGTGCTGGTGAGTGTGACGATTCCACATTGGTTTGTTGGATCTGGTGCTAATTGGAGTGATAGGATTGATGGCTCTCCTGGGCAAATGGGCTTGAAGCAACGCACTTCACCTTTCCGATTCAAATCTCTCCGGCGCACCACATCTCAAATACTAAAGTCGCTTTCACGTCCGGGCAAGCGTGCCACACCCACCCCCGTGCTAATGCTTGAGATGCGGCAAATGAAAGATAACCAACGACTTGACCTCAGCCCATGCCGTAGTGGTGTATATATTCACATGGTGAGAAACAGTCAGGGGGATAGAGTACGAGTAGATACAGGGGCACCAGCATATAGATTCAAGTGAAACCAGCTGACGGGTTGGCTTTTCCACGTTCCCCCCCCCCCCATTTCAGAGGATATCCCCTAATCATATAGTCCATTAAACCCCGTGAAACATTCTCTACTCCCTTGCTGATCCTTGATTCCAACCCAAGGATATACATTTTTCCTTTCCCCATTTATCGGTGGATATCCCATCCATAAAGTCTAGAAAAACATCAGACAATCTATCTTTTCATTTTGCTGCGATGGCACGTGCTCTCCCGGTCTAGGGGAAAAGGATGGGAGGGGTGGGGGGATGAGAGAAGGGGAGGGAGGAGAAGGATGGGATGAGAATGGGGAGGCGTTTGTGGGCTTGTGGGTCATGAGCCTCTTCCTGTCTTCCAAGTTCTTCTCCCCTCGACTTCGGAGACCCCATTCTCGCCATCCCCCTTTTTCCGGCAACCTCCACGCACCTATTCGGTTAAACGCACGCCTCTGCGGATCTACCTCCTACCCCCACCTAGCCAAAGCCCGAAACACAAGTTATTCCCCAACGGAGGCCTATAACATCGAGCTACCGATGTCGAATCGAAAGCTTTTCAGAATGTAGCGGCACTAACAGACCCTTATCTGATCGCCCAAACCCGGCATGGGACCTTTCTGGCTGGTCCGAATGCGTGCACATTTTTCATGCTTTCCCTACTTTACCTGATCCAAGTTATGATTCTAGGCTTGAACGGATGGTTGGGAAAGGTCCAAAACAAACGTCGGTGCGAGGTGTTTAATTGACCTCAAACTCGACACACACCGTTGGCCTGCGAAAGTTACCGATCTTGGACTTGGTTGGGAACGACTTCCCGGAGCCTTCCCCCTTATCGACCGTATGTGCCAATCGGCGTCGAAGTCTTCGTGTTCAACATCACTAGCGATGTCGACGGTGGGATGTTTTGTGGTAATGATAAGCTCTTTCTTTCGAGATCTGCTGCGCACGCCTTCCTGGTTGTCTGGATGGGGGGGGGGGGGGGGGGGGGGGGGGCGCGTTCATCGAGAAGGTGGGTGAAGGATTACTAGAAAGAGGGGGTACCGAGAGTTGTGTCCTCGGCTCCTTTCGGGATCTCTCTTTTTGTTATCTCGGAGCTTCCATTGCTCTCGCAACTCTTTTCATCTTAGATGCTATGTTCCTCCCCCTTTCTCGACTCTCCCCCGCCCTGTCGAAGAGCATCGATCCATTGGCATTACTCTACCTGTGCTCCCATCCATACGTTGCTGATCTCAACATCGAAGAGTAGCGTTGATCAAGATTGTGGAGACAACGCGTAGAAGGGGGCTGCCATTGAGAGCAAAAGAAAGAGGAAAGAGAGGAGAGAGGAGAGAGAAGAAAGAAGAGAAGAGAGAAGAGAGAAGAGAGAAGAGAGAAGAGAGAAGAGAGAAGAGAGAAGAGAGAAGAGAGAAGAGAGAAGAGAGAAGAGAGAAGAGAGAAGAGAAGAGAGAAACGAGAGAAGTGGGGACCAAGTGATCCACCAAGATTAGATTATAGATATCTCCGAAGGGTTGGCACTTCTGATACTGGGGCTCGATCGAGAGATTAGTGTAAGATGGCATGTAGGGAGAACTAGCTTGGAGTTGCTTTTTTGCGCAATAAAGTAACGGGATAAGAGGCTTGGAAAAGGGGGTGAAGAGAAGAGAGAGACACATAAAAAGTACAAGTTGGAGGGGCTTATCCAGGGTGGCCTGGACAGGTAATCAAGCCCATCCCTACACACTAGTAGTAAAATCTCCCCCTCTTGATCAACACCCCCCCAAGAAAGAATGGTCCACTTCTTCGCAGTGCATGGCATAGTGCGAAAGGCGCGAGGAGAGCCTAGAACAGGAGAGAGCTGTGGGATATACATAAGCATAGGGTAGCACAGGCAGCAAGGCGCAGTATACGCCCTGAATCTATCAAAGAGACACAGTATTCGAAGAAGGAACAATGGTGGAGATGTGGGGATTGTTTGGAGGATAGACGCAGAAAGAGGGGATTTTGGAGAGGCAAGGTACTTGGGTTGTAATACTACTTGGAGGAATTCTAGTAGAGGAGAGAATGTGGCGGTCTGTTTTGGGGGATGGGTACGGTTATGTGGCCGCGGAGAGGGAATGCGTATGCGTTGATGTAGTGAAGTATTGTTTTATAGGGATGCTGTAGAGTAGGCTGGAAGAGCTTGGTTAGGGGGGCTGAGATGTGGAAGAGGTAGAGCAGAATTGCGAGAAGGTATGGGGAGCGTTTGGGCGGGTGGAAGACAAAGGAGAAGATACGAGAAGTGGGATGGGGTTGAGCGAAGGAGCGAAGGTAGTGAAGGATGTCTCAAGACACTCAGCAGGGTGAGGCGCTCTAAGCAGAGAAAACGCTGGCCTTACTAATATCACGCAACAGCCATTCTGACCCCCACTCGCCAGGTTGTCGTTTCGCCCAGGCCCTTTGCCTCCTGTGCCAGTCTCTCGTAGCCACCATCCCCGTACACTTAGCCGCCTTTGAGCCTTCTGCGGCCATCCCACACTACCCATCACGGTTTTCCGCCTTGTTAATCAGCCTCATCGTGCTTCCAACACACTCCGCTCCTTTCTTGCAAACGCACTCGGATCGCTAGATGCTGGGAGGTGTCCTTTGAACCGTCAGGGTCTTTTGACGGGGCCTTGATGGCTTAGTGATCACTGAGACTTGTTTGCAAGTCTATCGATCGGGCGGACCGGGATGAAGTCGAAGTTGCGACTCGAGGGCTTGGTGAGAGACCTGAGTTGTGACTGCGATCTCTTTGTGTCCTGGGTGACATGCTGAGTAGGCTTATGGAATGGTTTCTGGCTGATACCGAGCGCTCGAAGATCTAACGATCTTGCGAACGAGGTTCGAGAGCCCGTATGTCGTAAGTAAGAGCCACATCCGACTTCAAGTGTCCCTTATCCTAGACCGCGTGATTTCCACAATGCATCTCCAAATCCTCTTCCTAGCCTTCAGTCCCTCAGGGACTCCAGGGGCTTTGAATACTTCTTCTTCCTCTTCTCGAAAAAATCCTTCTCTCGCGAGCACTTGACCAAGCCCCTTCCATTCCCAGCCTAAGGCATCATCGGAATTCCTCTCTTGCAGAATTTTGTCCTCGGACATGACGTTGTCAAGGTCCCAGGTATAACCCAGCAGACGGTTCGATAGAAGACCATCTCGCCAGAACCGTTGATTAAGTGGCAAACGGGCTGCGAAGGTTTTACAACAATCGTGAAGGCTAACGACAGATCTTGGTGAGAGGTCTGCTAGTATCAAGTCAAGAATCTCTGTGGGCATAGTCAAGAAAGGTGCTAGATGCTCAGAACGTGTGAACGGAACGGCGTCTGCAGTAGTTTTACGTGGAAGCTCGGAACGAGGGCATGTCGCAGGTATAGGTGCACCCAAGATCCGTTGAGGGTCGCCGGTGGCCGACATGCAGATAGAGAGACCATGTTCTTCATGGATCGCTGACTGAGGCCATAGGAGCGGTGATACTGTCTGATGAGCTTCATGCCGAAATTGTGGGATTGTGGCAGTCGTGCGAAAGGTCGAGGTCTCGTCGGTACTTCTGTTCATCGAAGGTGGCTGAAAGGTAAAATGATCGTAGCACCATACAGGTGCTTGCTGGGACGGTGGTTCGGGCGGTGGAGGACCAGGGAAAGGCTGTTGTGGAGGGCCGTGGATGATGAGACCAAGGTGAAGGCGTAGATACGAGGATAGATCCCTTATTTCGAGTGGATTTCCGCCAATTCTCTGCTGGCCATTCAGCATGGGTTACACATTCATGCAAAATCAAAGACTTGTCACACCACCCATTTACTGATTTGCCAGCGCTGGGCACCGTAATATCCATGTTCCCACGTCACGCCCGGAGGTCTTGTCCCTTGCTGATCCGGCTCGAGATGTCTCGCCAAGTCGTTGCGGTCAGCTTGTTGGCAGACAGTGTTGTAGAAAATTTCCCTTGAGATCACGAGTCCAGTACCTTGAGACCACTGACTGGCTTGATCAAGTACGGCTAAGCAGCATTCATGGATCGGAAAAGTCCAGTTGCCTGCCGAATCTCGCTCGTACAGAACCTTCTCCGCGGTACCTCTTGGTACCGAATTGCCACATCGAAGGCGTGCCAACGTACCCCCTCGCACACAGAAGCCTCCTAAGGTGTAGAAGAACGGAGCCTCAGTCTTGAATGTGGGGTTGTCAGATGTCCATGCTCCGTTTCTGAATTTCATCTGTTGCATCCAATTGGCAAACCGCCCAAAGAACTGATATTTCTCCTCGATGACGTGCGAATAGCCGCATCCATCATCGTTCTCCTCTTCCACATGGCACCCACATGCTACGCAATATCCGATGAAATCACCGGACATCTCTGCAACTCAGTACAGAAGGCGCGGCGTATACGCAAGCTTCAGAGGTATTGAGGATCAACAATGGGTGCCACTCAAGTATAATACCACCAGTGTCTGCAGAGCATCAGGCATCCAATTAGCGATCCCCGTGGCAATAGTCTTATCGTGTTAAGGCTCGACCTACCGCGTTCATGGCGCGAACCCGCACGGCAACAAAACAACTGGTTGCCTAGTAGGCTATAAAAGGATTATTATTGCACACGCTACTGTCCCCCATGCGCAGCTAAGCCAATTCCGCTCAGGGCTACGGGAAGCTTACTTCAGGGCTCAGCTAGGGGTTCGCCTTCGAGTATTAGAGGCGTCGAGGACGAAAATGCGACCTGAGGTAGACAAAAATGCCAAGACGATAACCATGAAAATTGGAATCATTGACCGTAGAAGCGCTCCCGTTCCGAGGGAAGAAACAGAGAACAGAAGCAGAAAATGATAGATGGGAGTGGACGGAGGTCTTGTTACAGACAGTGCATGTCTTGAGAGGAAGACTTGAGCTGTGTTAGTATATCACAGTATCTTGGAGAAAAACAATGAATTAATCATGTAAGGAATATTTCTATTTCATGTATGGAGATTCCAAGGCCTAAGGCCTTTCCGGATTGCTTTAACCCCTTCGTGTTCCATCGGATTCCCAAGTACGCGCAGAGCTGCATAGACAAGATGAACTCGCCCAATTGCGGTAGGGAACAAACCAGAGGGAGCGCAGGGTTGATAAGAATGCTATCGATTGTTTTCAGCAGAGAGCATTAACGTCGCTGTCCTTTGACTTGACCAAACCACCCTCCTACGGCGACCCACCCAGCTCCCCTAAAGCCCTCGTAACACCCTCCCTGGTCCTTTCCCTCAGTCTCCACCCAGTGCTACCCCGGTGGTGTCCACCGCTGCCGGCGTCCCCGGGCCTTCAGGCGCCAGGCCGCCCACCGCAACTTTCATCCCCACAATGATAGCCATCTGCGCGGCCTGATTGACCAGCCTAAGCTCCCACTCCCCAGCACTCCACCCCTTCCTGACGAAGTCGCTCATCCGGTTCGCGATATGCACCACGATCCACCACGGAATCGGCTGTTGCGCGCAGTAGAACTCCATGGACAGGTTGCGGACTGCGAAGCGGAATAAGTGGAGCGGTGGGGATGGGGTTTGCGCGGCGGCGGTGGCGAGCTGTGTGTTGGGGGAGTGCGGGGTTAGTTGATGGTTTGGTGAGGGTGTGAGAGGAGAAAGGAAGGATTGGAGGCTGGAGAGGCGATATTTGGGAAAGGGGAAGTATTCATACGGAATCGTAAAAGTCTAGAAGGTTCACGGCGGCGGTAGCAATGGGGAGGCAGATTGCTTGGGGGGTGATTGTGACGTCCCAGTTTGGGCCGAGGAATGAAGTGTCATCTTGGGTGCGAGGGACGAGATGAGAGACGAGGGATGGCTGGTGAGGAAGGGCGTGGGTGTAGAGAGAAAACGAAGATAGAATAAGGAAGGATATGGCATTGATGGTTGAGGACCGCATCTTCGCTTCCTGCTCCACAGAGGGTACAGATATCGTTGATATATGAAATTCGGGCAGCCATGACATGTTGACATGGGCATCGCCATGTCATGGGTCTTCGTATAATAAAGGTGGGCCCTTCGAAGGATACGTTCTGTAGAATCGCATGGATCCCACGTCGCTTCAGATGGTAGGCTGAGATGCTCGCAAGGAAGACACAACACGTGGGCTTATCAACGGCGCTTGTCGCTTATCAAATGCAAGAAAGAAGCAGGTACACAGTCGGAATGGATTAAGGGATCTTCGATTTTGGAAAGTCTAAATACGATAAAAGTACAGCGCATAACGTGGTCTTATCCAGTGGGGCAAACCTTGAGTTTCCGACGCGCATCATAATAGAGCCCTGACGATTATTCCGTTGAACCCGTTGAGACGCTGCACTGTTCACAGGGTAAATCTTCCGTTCCAATGAAGCGTCCGCTCTATGCACATTGCGTGGGGCCACAATGGAGTGATTATCTGGTTTCCTAGCATATTTGGGTCCGGAGGAGATGTCCATCGGTTTGAAAGACCATGTTTTGGCCGGAATATCATTCTAGGCGCTGAACCAAGCGGGTGTTGACTCGCCGCTGGATATCCATTTCAAAAACCTTCTCTTGTTGCTTCCTCGGGGTCCTTCGATTGAGACATATCAATTCAAGAACGTTTTGTCGTTTTGAGATTAGGCATCACTGGCCTCTCAGCCCATCGCCAATTCTTCAACACGCTATTTCGGAGTGCAAAGCAGTTGCTTCTCGGTTCCATCAGCCCTTAGGATTGGCATCCTATCAACGCACGAGATAGCCCATACCTTACCATCCTTGCTCATGCATCGTCTTCTTCCGACTCTTTCTAATCGAGATAGTGACGACACCTACCAATCAGTCAGCATTGGAGCAGTTCTTTGCTCTGGAACTCCGACCAAGGGTTTTCAGGTCTATTGAGTGGCAACCGTGTTTGCTTCGAGATGCAGGCGTAGGCCGCGCCGTAGAACCTTATCTTGCTGTCGCTTCGTTGACTCCGACATCCACGTCTAATCCAACCGGTACTCTGCCCTCGCGTTTCCTCTAGTCTCCTTGGCTGGCACCGTAGCCACCAAAAAGGCCAATGCCTAGCATAGCTCCAGCGTCACCCATTTCAGAAAGATTCTTTCTAAATGGCGCTGGCTGTTTGAAGTTGTCAGAGTACAGCAGAAGACCGCATCCGGCAGCGACGAAGGAGCCAAGTGCCAGTAATGTTGGGAGAATGAGAGACGGAGAAGCGTCTTTGCGTTGACCAGATCTGCCATTTGCGAGCAGGATACGGTCGCTGCGGAAGTGTCCGGCCAGAGGCAGAGAAGAGAGGGTCCCGGATAAGAGTGCAGACCCTGCATCAAGCAAACCCTTCTGCGCTGGCAGTACCCACGGAAGCTTCCTATGATTCTGCCAGCCTTCGGTATGTGAATCTTGTATGCTGTTGTCGTCCCCTCTCGATCCAATCAAGGCAGCCTCAATTTCAACTGGCCCACCGAAGAATTCTTTTGTCAGCCTCTTCACGTAAGAACACAAGTCCGGATACCGAGATGTCATGATATCAGCCAACCACCTCTGAGGCAGAGGAACTAGAGCGAGTGCTAGATAAGCCACGGCTACACAGTCCAGGCTTGACGGTTTGTCTTTGGACAACATGTAGCGTTTCTTGCCGAGCAGCTCCTGCAAGGGCTCATAGAAGGCGTCGGCTAGCGCATCGAGACGGAAGCGAGCAGCGTGCTGTGGCTGTTTCGCTAGACTCGTGATCGTCTGTCTCGAGATGCGAAGAGATTGAGGTATCAAATTGGATCCTGAGGGTATGTTGGGCGTATGCTGGGAATCTATTGTTGTATCAAGGTCCAGAGACGAAAGGCCGAGGTGGTCGGTTCGGGCTTTCACTACTGAGCGCTTTTGCGGCGAGACAAACCATTGACCAGGCCATTGAAGGAGCCGAGATAACGCTGGTCGGGTTGTAGAGGTATAATTCTCGCTTGAAACGTAGAGGCTGAGGTCGAGCAGGGGCTGGCCGTGGGCTTCGACGAAGGATGTAAAACTGTCAAGCTCAGCTTGGCAATCTATCTGAGTGCGGCACGTACGCTGTGATGTCCGCTTTGGCTCTGGGGAAGTAATCGTCGGAGTCCAGGTCCCAATGGCGGTCTGATCGGCTGCTCAGGTGATCGATTATGTTTTGGAAACCTCCTACCCATTGTGAGCCATCTCGCAGAGCAGGCAAAGACTCTAATAGATCAGGGAAAGATTAGCAGCTGGCAAATAACATGGAGTAGCCCCCAAGTCCGTTGTTGGAGGATGAGCTACAAATGGGACCGAGGAAACGAACCCGTAGGACTGAGGGCATCATCGCAGCTGGCTATCAGCTCCCACTCATCACGAGGTACAACTTGTTGCAGGTAAAAGATAGCGGCGAGACATTGAGGATCGATTGAAGGTAGCGAGAAAGCAGGGCCCCAAATGTGTAATTCGAGCACCATGATCCTAACCCTTCTACGGAGTATGGTACCACAAGCACCCTGAGGGTTGCAACATGCTGCAACTGCAGGGTTCGTTGGGAGTCCTTGCCAAGACGCTAGCGGACTTTGGCCCATATATCCGGTCAGTGTAACAAATCAGTGAACTTAAGTTCCGTTGTTTATAAACTCCTTTTTCCTTGACATCAAAACCGGATCTTTGACGGGTGTCGCAAGAAGGACCATGTTGTAATAAAAATACAAAAAGCTCCGACCCGGGCTCGAACGAGGGACCTGGAGATAACTACAACTGCAATCGCTCACTCTACGACTGACGTATCGAAACATCGATCGGTTTGGGTGTCAAAGATTGATATAAGCTAATCGCATAGTGGTTTCGTTACGCAAGGAAATCCGAAGTTTCATTCCCTTGATGGTTGCATGGCTCCCTGAAATGTATATGATCATCCCCAGCTCCATCATTTGAGTCAGCGTAAGCTACCTCTCGGGCTGCACTGCTCTACATCGATGTCAATATGCACTTCCATATCAACTAAACCAGCGTCAAGCCGTGATGAAAACCCAGTTACGCATTACAAAAGTATCAGAGGATCGCGACTTGCAACGAAACGCCGACCGTATATCTTAGACCTCAATCGTCAAACGTCCGACTCAATCGGCAAAGCTAGCCTTCATTATCCTTCATGCTGACATGACACCTGTCAGCTCGAAGTGTGCTTACGTCTTCGACAGATGTTGCCTTTCCCTGTTTTCCGGCTTCATGCTTATGTTTGGGAGTAAGATTGGCTTTCTGGCGCTTGGAAATTTGAGCGATTGTCCATGGGATTGTGCATATCGACTCATGGGATTACTCTTGTTTGGACAGGGGATGAGGGACTGAGTGACTGTTTGACGTGGTCCATAACCCAAGCGCCGGCAGGGTGCACTTTCGACGGCCCCACTAAGTCTCTGGCACACTCGAGGAACGTGTCGACGGTATCACGTTGGAGAGATCACTTAATGGCAGTCCAATGCAGAAGAGGCAAACAGTCAAACGGTTTCGCGCCCTTTAAGACAATAACTATTGAGCGACATTGGGACTTGACTAGAACCAAAACGAAAAATCTCATCAGGCTTTTCCCAAGATAAAAGTGCACCCATTGCTGCCGCGGCGCATGGGATAGAGTGTTATATATGTGCGAAACTTGATTTTACCTCTATATACCTAGAACGGATGCAAGTGATATCCTTTTCCCCAGCATGCATCACTCCACAATATGACCTCATGTCTTCCCACGCCAATGACCCGACCACGCACAAACGCCGAGGGCTCCGCTTCGGGTGTTTCTCGATGTCGTTCTGGATATGAAGGAGTCCTTAGACCGGGCGGAAGCACCAGCCTTCTATGTTGAATGGCAAAGATATGACGTTCGTTGCTCCTGGTGAGACCCGTATGTATATAATGCTCGCCCAATCAGACTATCTCCCGGGTTTCTGGTCTGGTCGACTTCGATAGGCTGAACAACTGATCGAGGGCCGGCTCAGTGATCACGAGATAGAAGAAGGCCGAAAAGCCAGGGCGATTGAATAAGGTGTGGTAGTGTCGTCCATACCTCACGTTTTGGGAGGTCAGACGGTGCGTTTGCCAGTATCGTCGAGACTGCGAAGGGATGTGCCGAAAACCCATAAACATGTTATAGTCCTCCCTGAATATGTGCAATAATGCCATCGCTGCTGGCCGGCAGCTAACGAAGGTATGGTGTTTTCAAGGTGTTGGTGTCAATCGAACTGCTTGCAGCGCTGTGGCTGTCCCCAAGTGGGTGCCATGCGATGGTGTAGTCTGTGAAGTGATAGAGGAAGAGATTGTCTCATACGAGATGTCGAGAATGCTGTGATCTTCCTCGGGAAGGCTTTGCTTTGCCTCCTATTTGAATTTGGGTATTTGTGGTAGCGGTCGATTCGGCGGTGGCCCTGGGCAGGGAGGATACTGAGGCTGAGAGGGACCGTGGTATTGAGCAGGCATTTTGATGGTGAAGGGGGAGCAGGCTCGTTCGCTAAAACGGGTGTTTGTAAGGTTGTATTCGGAATGAAAAATAAACTGAGCAGCAAGTTTGATATAAGAGGTATGGACTCCAAGGGGGTAGACACGGGGTAGATCTGATATATTGAGTCAATTGATGATACTCAATGCTTGAAGACGATGGGGAATTAATTTTGAATTGTAGGAGAGAAGGGAAGTATTTATGAGCCCAGCATGCCATCCCTATCGCTCAGCGGACACCAGAGCAAGCGCGGTTCACATCCGTGGGTTAATTGGGCTAGGCAGCTGTTCGTGAAGGCATTCAGGGCGCAAATTAGCTGATGGACAGGGGTACTAGCCAATCCAAACCGGATGAAAGAGGAATGGTAAAGGATAGAGTTGCGGTGACGCGTTCGGACGTAGAGATTGAGATTATGCAACAGGGCTGAAGGTGGTGGGTGGATTGAGCGGTCTAAAAATTGGCCACATGATACGAAGCCAGCCATGGACCATGGGTGGGACTTGGGAATTGGGATACGCTGATCCCTGCAACCGCTGTGCCCGTAGAAGTACACAACCCGCTATTCCACCCTAGCTCTTACTCGTGTTGACATGCTGATGAGGCTCGATGGCTATCAGCTTTTGTAATGTCCGTGCACGCGGGATGCTGGAAGTCGAAGACTTCGACCCTGTCAGCGAGTCATGACGAAGCTGCTATCAGGCCGTTATTTCGTTCTTTGGAGGTCTCTCCGACCGACGTGTGGCTGTTTCACGTCCGGGACTACGGGAATTAGAGTGCTGGCGTCACACACCTTCTCGAAACAAGCCGGCTGCTTTCGTGGGTAACTTGCGGTGAAATTATTTCACACCCCCTAAGTCGATATTGCTACCCTTCCATCCGAATTTGTGAGGTATTAATATAGCATCATTTGAAGTGCATTGCCAATTTGCCATCCTGTGGACATCCTGTGGACATATCCTGTGGAACATATTGGGCCCTGACCAGCGTTCGTTCTTCAGCAAACTTTATCCGAACAAAGGTGAAACCAAGAGTCTTCGGAACTCAATTTCAGCAAACACCGCGGTCTTCCTTCCGAACAGAACTGATTAGATAGCACCGGTCTCTGAAATCAGGGCGTGATAGCATGAACACTGGTTTTGAAATGGTCGAGATTGTGTGGCAACATTAGTCGCCATTTGCGTCTGGCTGTCTGGGGGCGAAAGGATTATTGGCTCCCACTGGGACCGCACGTATTGCTGGTGCCTTGGTCTCTTCTCAGTTTCTGCTACTAGTACGGCCTTTGGCTGCGGCAATTGCTGACAAGTGCCTCGTATCTCAATTCAAAACAACAGCCCCCATCTTGGAGCGTCAGCAGATTTCCCAAAGCAGAAACGTTCGATGTGACTGGAGAGAGTATCAAGTTGCAGTGAGTAAACCCTGTAGATGTGGCTGATTAAACCCCCAACACCGAAAGCCTGCATCATCGTCTGCAGGGGAAAAGAGGAAGTCCACGTGGTAAATGCAGCTAGGTGCTCGCCGCCACGACGGACCATCACTTGACCTGTACTCTCAGTCTCATTCCTGATTCCACCAGCTGAAAGCCCGAGACACCTGCAATTTTCTACCAACATCATGCTGTCTCACGCTGAGCCTGATTGCATGTTGGTCTCAACTCTCAAGCCTATGAGCCAGAACAAAGAAGCAGTCGCCGGGCTTCCCGCATATGCCTAACCCCTTCATTTAAGGGGGGCCTGGGCAAGCTGCATGTCATGGAATTTCCCCAGTTTTTCTTCTTGACCTAAAGCGTCGGGCTCTCGCCCCACGCCCACACCACACCGTTGTCTTAGCCACAGATGCAGGAAAGCACAAGCGAGTGCCCAGTGCGCGCAATAGTCTCGATCTCGTTCGCAGATGACACCATGAAGGCCACAGTTTGTGGCGTCTCATTTCCGGTGAGGGAAAAATAGATTGTGGAAATCAGCTTCCTGTTTATGCAACCTCAAGAGAGGACTCACACTCACTCCGAAAAGGAATGCTTACAAAATGGATTCAGAGATTGGATCACTAATGAGTAAGCCTGATGAGATCGCAGATCCTAATCAATGACTCAGGTACGCTTTGAAACAGCACGCGAAGATGAGGGGGGGAGGCCAAACGTCGACCTTGGTCCTGTTTTCTAGTATCTCCCCGAGGGCAAGTTTAGACAAGATCGCGACTTGACGGATTGACTTCATCTCGATCTCGGTAGGCGAAGGCCCTTACAACGGCTCTACCGTGTAGTCTCCTGTCGTCTGAAGGTAGTGTGGGATACACTTATCCATGATGCGCTGCTAGTTTTTGACCCCTTTCGTTTGTGTAACATCTGCCTATGATATATCTCTCTGATGTGAAAGCGCGATGTTACACACGATCCTCGGATGCGTCGGCTGTCGAGTCGAGCTTCCTTTACATCTACAAAAGGCAATCGCACGCAGAGACCGGCTTGGCCTTCCTTCCAAAACAACGTAGCACGAGCATGTAAGTGCATGGCATGGTTGCCTTCCAAGCATTTTTTAATTTGACCCCACAGCGATGCACGGTCTGATTCGCTAGATTATCGGCTGCTTTGCGCATTGCCAATAATTCGATCTCGAATCTCGATGCGACGTGGTACTTCTACAGATTACAGACACCTCGCGGTCCATCCTTCAATCATCCATCATCTGCCCCTCTCCAGCTTGTGTGGATGCGATCCACTCCTCCATTATGGCTTGCCCAGAAACCCCCGCCTGTTCCCTGCCTCGCGCACTTCCCCGACGCTTAATCACCAAGCACAGTATTCGTCCGTAAATTGTGAACCCATCGTACGTGATGTTCAGCGCCATTTTCTTTTTGTCGTCCTCCCGATCTCCCTGTCCAATGGGCATAGACTCCTCTTTCCCTTTTCTTGGAAGTGGATCTCCTTGAGCCTGGAACTGCTCATCTTCTGACCCCTCTGAGACAAACAAAGGATCTCTCCCTCCCTGCGGCGCGGCGTGCGCGTCTCCATTGATTGGACTCTTTCGAGCGAGAGGTATGTCTCCGAGGGCCGTATCCGCGTCTTCTTGGCTTTCTTCTCTGACCACTGGCATATCTGTCCCTCCCTCAACATCCACAGGCACATCCTGTGTCCCCTCCCCGGTCAGTCTGCCCTTTGTAGTACCCAGCGAGGGTTTCTCGTTCTTCGCCCTCTTGTCTTTCTTGAGAAGCGCATGCCTCGAGCTTGTTTCGGTCAAGAATACAGCGACCTCGAAATCCTCTTTTGTCGCTCAGCGTCAGCTTCTGGAGTAACAGTCCGCCACGACACATGCCATTAGATACGGCTACTCACTTACCCTCAACTACCACGTCCTTCCAACCCTTCTTCTTCCCACCCTTTCCGGACTTCGCCCTTGCATTTTCTTCTCGAAGTTTCGGTAGAACCAAGGGTCGTACAGCTTCAATGACGCGAGGCAACACTGGAGCTCGGGGATTTAGAAGCCATCGCTGGGCGTCGGCGGGATTATCCAGATAGATGCGGCATTCGAGCACTGAGTACTGCGTGATACGGAGGTATCGGCGGATCGGTGGCATGACCCTTCAAAATACTGAGGAATAGGTAGAGGTACACGATGGGTCAGGCGGTATCGCGCTGTGTAAGCATAAAGATGCAAGGGCCAGAGAAGTACCGTAGAATATGCACGAGCCTCATGAGCTCGAGGCGCAGGGTCGTCAAAATGGCGACCCGTCACCAGGAAGCTCTCTAGAATTCCTAGCCAACAAGTAAAACCAACGGCATTCCGTACCTACCAGCTGAAGTGAGAATCACTGTCTGTGTCTTCGCCGTTTGCAAGCTAAGGGATATGGGAGCCGAGGCTGGGCTTATCTTATCTACTTAGATAACGATCCTTGATCTCCAACGCCGATAACCAACTTCCACCGAGCGTCTTCAGGTTTACCAGACACTTGTCGATCTCAAGAGTGACTAGAACCCTTCTATAGCTGTCTACTGGATGTCGCCGTGGCGAATAAAGCTATGGGCCAGGGACACTCGGATGAGCAGGGTGCTCGCGTTTCTACGGGTACGCCATTCGTGATAGACTCAATGGCTAGCTTAACAGCGACGCAGAACAGCTGAGCCATGACCTGGCCTTGCGCTTTGCAAAGAAGTGCTTCACTCCGTTAGAAATTATTCACTTTAAAGAAATATTCCGATCGCTGGCCGACGACCAAGATGGCATCCATTATTGGAAGGAAGAGACGTTAAGTCGTTTCCTTTTCCTGGCCGTACCAGATGCACTCGGCCCAGGACCGGTGATATACCAGATGGCCACCTATCTAGGAGCCTTCCCCTTTCCGAGCCTTGCGCCCAGTATCCTTACAATCGACGCCTTGCTGAAGGTGGTCGTCATCATGACCGAGAGATACGGAAAGGTATTGAAAAGAGGGAAGTCAGACCGCAACAAGCTGTTATTCCGGAGCCTCGCTGTTTTCGATCGCCGAATGAGCTCCGTGTATGAGAAGCCGCCGCAAGATGTCCTAGACGCTCCAAAGCAAGAGAAGGCTGCGGATGACTCAGTTATCGAGTCTCCTCGAAGTCATGTAGCAGGTTTCTCGGTCGACGATCCTGCCAACGACGATGAAGAGGAAGAAGATGATGACGAGTTAGCGTTGGCTGCTCTGGACTCCTTAGACGCCATAGAGGTTTTCAAGCAAGATCAACGCGATGACACAAAGATCAATCATGCGCAAATCCCTGTTGATAACTTGAAAAGGCTAATTATGCTTCTTCTGGTCATTGCCCCATTGAACGCAGAAGAAAGCCTGACGAAACATGCTCAACGAATGGCCCAAGTAAGGGTTGAGGGCTTGCGAAGGATCGCTGACTGCATAGTATGTTCTTTCACCCCTGAGCAGAATGCCGGCATTTTCTACCGTTCCTTCAATGCGATCATCGCAGCATCTTTTCCTTACATGTTTGATGGTCTCAATCCACTTTTTGAGCACTTTCTATTCAGTAAGAACATAGATCTCTCACGGCGGAGACAGTCAAGCTCCTCCACGCCTTTAGCATCCCCTGCTTTACCGGAAGAGCCCAAGGACCCCCTTGAGCCACTCCTGCCACACGAAGGCGAGATTCTTGACCTCAACATTCTGAGCCAGTTGTCATTCTTCATCAAGGGTGACTCGTTGTTTCGTCGCTTACGCCCTCTGTATCTTGGAGGAGATGCTGGGTTCAGTATTGGATCCTTCGAGCAAAAGGTGTTCAACTGGCGGGCTCCGAGCATTCTCCTTGTGGCCGGAAAACGACTGGCTTCAGAATCTCAAGGGAGTTCACAGAGAGCTTTCGCCGATGCGTTGCCACCAAAGCGTTTTCCCGACGGTGTGGCGGGTAGTAACAACAATGGGAGACGAGTCCTCTTCGGCGCGTATCTCGACGTCCCATGGAAAGAGACTCACAAGGAAGCTATTGGCGGTACTGACAGCTTGCTGTTCCAATTGGAGCCAATACATGAAGTTTTCAGAGCGAGCATTATCAGCCGAGATTATGCTACTTTTACGAAGTCAGGGATAGGCTTTGGCAATCCACCGGCCAGGTCAAAAGTGTCAGGTTTCGACGCCCATGTCGCCCTTGGACCCGTCTCCTTACTACTGGATGAAGCTTTAGAGTTTGGTGTTTTCACGCATGACAGTCACGGTGGAGGGTCGTTCCATCCAAGCCAGACGAGGAAGAGCGATTGGCAGGACAGATTTGAGATTGAAAGCCTAGAAGTATGGGGCTGTGGTGGTGACGAAGAAGCCGAGAAGCAAAAAGCAGCTTGGGCTTTCGAGGAGAGGGAAGCTGAAGCTCGTAAGAATGTACGGCTGGGCAAGGACCGTGACGCTGATAGGGCGCTTTTGGAGATGGCTGGATTAGTTGGGAATCACAACGCCAGTGGTGGGAGCATGGGTTAATGTGCCAATTAGCAAGCATACCCGTTGTAAATGTACTACCATCAGCGGTTCCTGATCCCTCCATCGATGAGAATTCAACGTTCCAATGCAATCGATCTTTGATATTCAGGGCATACCGAATGATCATCAGGGAAATTGTACAATATCCGCATCGTCCATTGCATTGAGATCGCATCTATACGATGCAGTCAACTCTGAACGCCCCTGATATTCCCATAACGTACCCTTTCGGAATCTGCCGAGGCGATCTGCAACCTCCCAAACCAACAATCATACAACTCACTCAAAAACACCTCGTAGCAGCGACAAAATCATCAAAATCTTTCATGAACTCCTGAGCCTCTGGTCTGGTCTTTCCATCATTGTCCGTACTCACTGTTAGCGCCCATCGCTGGCCGCGTACCGCAAAGCCTCTCTTCCCACATCTCCACCTACCCACCATGCTTCAATCGCGAATGCTACTCCGCTCTCTGCGACCTCTCCAACCCGCCACCTACACAAACCTCCCGAAGACCCTCCCGTATCGAGCCCTGCAACTCCCGCAGTCCCCCGCGACCACCTCATCCTGCCGAACACTCTCATCAAGTCACCGCACCCACTTCACAATATGCAGCTCGACCAGAAGACCCTCATTACCAGCTTCTCAATCACAGAGTCTCGCGCAGTCAAGAGGCATGAAGGTGCGGAGTAGCGTGAAGAAGCTGTGCGACGCTTGCAAAGTGGGTTGTATTCTCAATGGGGGGGTGGGGATGTTGCTGATCAGTGAGTGCAGAGTGTACGTCGGAAGGGGTATGTTTATATTATTTGCTCAAAGAATCCGAAGCATAAGCAGCGGCAGGGGTGAGTTGTGTGGGGATGGATGTGGACGAAGACATATCGGAGCTGTAGGGAAACGGGTCTCGGCACTGCGTATCAGAGATAGTAGCCTACAGGAAGATGGGAGGGTATAAAGTTCTGGGAGCCGCTGGGCTTGGAAACTCAAGCTTCCGCCCCAGAAGCTTTCCTACCTTCTGGTGGATGAATTGAAGCACGGAGCGGCAATCAGTTGGTTGGCAATTGAACACGAGGATACATCTGCGCAATAAGACTCAGGGCTTGAGTGAGACGCCATAGAAACACGATCCAAACGCCGCCAATGCAAAGCGCTTCCCTACCCAATGCCCCATATATCATGCATCCAATTCATCATCCAGGCTTCGCCTCAGCCTACTCCGCCTCCGCCTTCACCTCAATCTTTGCCTCCACGGCCGCCTCCGTAGTCGACTTCCTGTCCCCCTTCAGCTTCTTCACCGCCTTCGTAATCGCCCCACCACCTCCCCCATCCTCACTCCTCTTCTCATCCATCGCCTTCAACCTCCTCTCCGCCTCTTCCTTCCTTGCCTCCCCCACCTTACCCATCCTCTCCCTCCAATCTCTATCCTCCCGATCCCTCGCCTCCAACTCCCTAATCCATGCCTCATTCTTCTCCTTCGCCTTCTTGTCCGTCTGCAGCTTCACATATTCCTTCCTAAGCATACGATCCGCATTGTAGTAGTACGAGCCTCCGACGAGGGCTGCGAGCGTGAAGGCTTGGCCGTAGATACGGTAGCGGAACATGCGGTTCGTGGTCACGCTGTCGCCGGCTTTGATGGACTGCGAGGCGCAGTAGAGAGCGTAGCAGGTGCCGAGGCATCCTAGGGGGATGAGGGGTTCTTCTTTGAGGCGGCGGGAGAATTTCTGCCAGCGGTTTTCGTCATAGAAATCCCTAAACAAACCCTCAGTGAGACCATGGAGAAGGGGCTGGAGATATTGAGTACTTGTTTCCGTCGAACGACGAAGGAAGTGGAGCGTTCGACATAGCGGACTTTGTTTTAGATGCCCCAGACGTGAGGAGTGTGAATGTGTCTCAATGAGATAACCGTAATATGGAATGCGCTAAGCGACCAACCATTGGGAATGCCCTCAATGACAAGGCGTAAAACCGGCTTGTAGCATCCAAGCAGTTTCTCAATTGAATAACGAAAAGCAGTCTTGCAGCATCTATGACCGGCCTCGGCAGACTAGCGAATGCATTAACCGAGCCGAGAGGCGCTTATCCCGCTTCTTGGCGGCATTGAAAGCTTAGATTTCCTTTCCCACCAATAAGCCAATTGGGTTCTCCAGCTTTCGATATCTTCTTCGACAATTACCTTACACATTTTGTAGAACCAATCGAGGCTCAAAATGCCTGGTCCTCTGACGGAATATGCGGCCACTCCCTCGCCAAAGAAAGCGCCAGTCTCGTCGCAATTGCACGAGGCTTTCCTGCTCCCAGACGGTTTCCCGGACTACCTAGGCCTAATCCTAGACTCACCAGTTGACGAGGTTGTTGAACAAACCCCCTTAACACATGCCATAAATCTCAGCAATCGCCTTCAATGCAGCGTCTTGTTGAAACGCGAGGACTTGACGCCAGTGTTCAGCTTCAAAATACGGGGAGCGTACAACAAATTGGCGAGTCTCACAGACGACGAGCGCTGGAAGGGTGTTATTGCTTGCTCTGCTGGTGAAAGAGCCGTCCACGTATGATGTACTTCCGCGCTGAATGCCGCAGGAAATCACGCTCAAGGGGTCGCCTACGCTGCGCGCCAGCTCAAGATTCCTGCTACTATTGTCATGCCATCAGGAACGCCGGGCATAAAGCATAAGAACGTCGCAAGATTGGGCGCTAAAGTGGTACTTCATGGATCGGACTTCGATGCTGCCAAGAGCAAAGCGTCCGAGCTTCAGGAGAGGTTTGGACTCACGAACATCCCACCATTTGACGACCCCTATGTGATAGCTGGCCAAGGAACCATCGGCATGGAATTGCACCGCCAATTAAAGAGGCAAAACCTTGAAGCTGTCTTTTGCTGTGTAGGTGGGGGAGGTCTCATTGCCGGTGTTGGAGTCTACCTCAAGAGATTCAGGCCGAAAGTCAAAATCATCGGCGTCGAAGCTTTCGACGCCCATGCGATGATGAAATCGCTAGAGGAGAGTGAGAGGATCACATTGCCCGAAGTAGGCTTATTCGCAGACGGTGCTGCTGTCAAGCAAGTCGGAGAGGAGCCGTTCCGCCTGTGCAAGGAGGTCGTCGACGAGATTATTGAAGTCTCAACAGACGAGATATGTGCTGCAATCAAGGACGTACACGAAGAGACCAGATCCATTGTTGAGCCAGCCGGAGCGCTAGCATTAGCGGGCCTCAAGAAATACGTCGCCAGATACCCATCATCGGATCCGACCAGAACGCTCGTTGCCATTGCTTCAGGTGCAAACATGGATTTCGATCGCCTTCGCTTCGTTGCAGAGCGCGCAGCGCTCGGAGAACAAAGGGAGGTGCTTCTAAGTGTCAATATCCCAGAGCGGCCTGGGGCATTCGCCGAGCTTGTCAACAGCGTTCTACCCCACGCCGTGACCGAGTTCAGCTATCGTTATGCGGATGGACAATCCGCCAACATCTTGATGGGTATGACCGTCAATCCCACCACCAGGACGGAAGATCTTGCCGACCTCGCCCGTCGCCTCGGTGACCAAGGTATGACAGCAATCGACCTGAGCGGCGACGAATTTGTCAAAACGCATCTCCGGCATCTCGTTGGCGGATGTAGTAGCGTTGCCAATGAACGACTTTACATGTTCGAATTCCCTGAGCGCCCTGGCGCTCTGGTCAGATTTCTGACTACCCTACGACCTGACCAAAATATATCCTTGTTCCACTACAGGAATTGTGGAGGCGATGTTGGCAAGGTGCTGGCAGGCATACAGTGTCCGGCAGAGGAGAAGGCCGAACTCGAAGGCTTCCTGGTGAAGCTCGGATATCCCTTCTCAGATGTTTCGGACTCAGAGTCTTATAAGACGTTTTTACGGCAGTAATAGAGGGAACAGACATGATCAATAACGAAGCTGCTAATGCTCAAAGAAGAATAATGATAGACACTTCCAAATGAGAGTGTCAGTACTACTACTTGTGCCAACACAAATGAGTACTTACTTGCTTGCTAAACTCCATTGACTGCCACCACATTCGATCAAAAAAAGCTTGAAACGATTCTCTGACGACAGTAATGCTCAAGGCCTGTGCATCTACACTTTCGACATAACTCACCTCTTTCCCTCAGCGAAGCCAGCTTCACGCCCAAATACCCTCGTCGTGGACATTTATCCTAAGCTCAGGGCTTCCCACCTCAGAGCAGCTTCCCAGTCTGAGCCGCAGGTAACGAAGTGACTAGCTAACAACCTGCAAAAAGCTGGGGCGGGTAGCTTTTGACGGCATTGTGCACTAATGTCGGAAATCCGAGCCATGGCCAATGCTACTGAATTATGATCGCTGAGTCAATTGATCTAGGCTTGGTACGAAGATGTTTTTTCGTACTGGTATTACTCGCTTTCCGTATATCGATCAAGGCCATATGTAGGTTATTCGCTTTCATCTCGACCAGCGAATTTGCTTGCGCCACCGCTGCCACGAAGAAACATATTTACCATGATGGGCTTTTGAGAGCCAATAAGGTAGGTCCAAACATTGTTAGCAAACTTGAGGAAGCCAACGACAAAAAAATTTGATGAAGTTATCTTTCACCGTTGCCCATTTTCTCCCCAATGACCCTCCCAATCTGTTCCACACCTCTGAACTCCTCCCGAAATTCACCCACCTTCTCTAAGAATCTCCCTTTCGCACCCTCATCCATCGTCTCCAGCCATTGCCAAGCATGCACCTTCCCCTCCGCAAACGCTTTCTCCACCCTTTCCCTTCCCAAGCCATCCTCCATTCCCTGCACCCACTTCACAGCATCATCAAAAAGCACCTCGTTCGTACCCGCAGATACCCATATCCAGACCGGGAGCACAGCACCCCAATCAATAGCCGGCTGCGGCGTCAAAAACTCCAGAGTCGGAGAGAACTTCTCCTCTTCTCTGAACGAAGGGCCAAGGAAACGTTTGGCCGTAGCCTCAAGGAAGGAAGCAGACAGGCAATCCCTATCTGCATTCGTGCTGGGCGTATGGTGCAGCGACAGCCATGGCGAGATGAGCACCAGACCTGCTGGTTTCGATGGCTTTTCCTCGGAAGTCTGGAGATCCACAAGGAATGACAGCGCTAGATGCGCGCCTGCTGAGTCGCCGGCTACGACTATCTTTTCTGGGGGGATGCCCTGGTCTTTGATGAGATAGGAGTATGCTGCTGCTGCTTCCCTTAGTTGCGTTGGGTAGCAATGCTCCGGCGCGAGGTGGTAGTCGAGCGCAAAGATCGAGACGGTCTGGCCTTGGGCGAGGATTGATTCTGCGAGGCGCAGGAGGAAGAGGAGGTATGTTCCGGGCTGAGAGGAGAAGTAGCCGCCGCCGTGGAGGTAGAAGATGGTGATATCTGAAGTCTTGGGCGGCTGAGGCTGTGTGAGAGAGGACTCGAGGATCCAGTAGCCTGTGAACGCGGGGCGAGAGACGAGGTGGAAGAGATTGTGGCGGTTGGAGAGGTAGCGGGGAGAGGAGAGGATGGATGAGGCGTGTACATGGCCCGGGCGTGTTAGGAAGCGGATGAGGCGGAAGTTGAGGGCGCTCCTGTTGCGAAACGAAATATGGTTTGAGTGGAAATTGAGATGGGCCGGAATGGAGGGGAAACGTACGTTCTGATGAGGAAATACTTGAGCTGAACAAGGAAAGGGGGGCCTGCTCTCAGAGAAGGCCTGAATAGATACTTGATGACGAACAGAGGAAGCGCCCAGACTAAGAAGCGTTACCTTGGTCACTCTGGATATGACGCAGTATGCGGGAGAGAGTGTACACCGAGCGTTCGCAGAATAGCGTAAGCTAAAATCACATAGTCTGTGGCATGGATCTTGCCGTAGCCTGGACTGACATGGGAATGTAAATCAGACATGTCTTCAGGACCAGTCTTTATATGGCCAGGCTCGAAAGTACCCAGCTGCTGAAGGGATTATCTAGTGTCTTAATTTCACATATCAGGATAAAACAATGCAGCAAGTCATCTCTCTTCTTCAGCATCTCCCATTGACGGCGATGAAGGACTTGGGTATGGCTGCAGTAACATATCACTTCTCGGATACCGAAAGGTAACAGCAAGCCAGCCTCATCATCTTGGACCTCTCGGCTCGCGGAGGATCTGTTTTTCCGTGAGCAGGGGCGACATTGAGCAACCAAGAGACGAAGGCAAGACAAACATCACAACCGTTTCATGTTCCGAACTAGGCTTGATATTCGTAATGAAGTCTCGAATGCGATGGAACTTATATGCTGGTCCGAGAAACTATATTCTTATGCCATTCTTTACAATTGCGACATCTCCATGTTTCGGACAGAAGAATGTTCCCTGCTCGTTCATTGTCGCGGTTTAGCCAATCCTTGGGCAAGAAAAAGTGCCTCCTGACTTCAGCAACACTGGATTCAATCCTCCAAGAGCAAAGCCAGTGATTGTGATCAAGGAAGATCATCGCGTCATTGTACGTACCAATCAAGCGCTTGATCTGGCCTTCAACGTCAGCCATGCCCTCGGTCGCCGTGGGCTGGGGATGCTGTGATTTGAGGCTTGCTGTCGAGAGGATCTTCAATTGCAGTCGGCCTGAGGAACGACTACTGGCGTGGCCGCTATCTGGAAGAGTTTCGTATAGTAGATAGCGTCTGTCTTGCGTCACGGTAATCCACTGGACTAGTCTCCTATGGGATTCTGATTGTACCGAAGGTTGCGTACGAAGGGAGGCCTCTGATGAAGTCCCCGGCTCCTCTTCGTCCTCTTTCGAGGTGCCGGTATTAGCTTCATGCTGCAGACTCGCCCAGTGATAGATGTGGACAGCATCTGTGTCTATCCAAACCAGAGACTCAGGCACGGATGGATGCTGAACCCATCGCCTGCTCTGGCGAGAGCCCCAGCTTTCACGATGCAGTTCCACTTTAGTTTTGAGGTCGTATATTAGGTCCATCGACGATGTAGAAATCAGTAATGACTTCTCATCGTTATTGAATAAAAACTGTTGCACCGACTCAGGCAAGCGAAGGTCGAGAACTGAATAGACAGCCCACTTATCGGTTCCCTTACTTTCCAGCCGTTTGGCCAGTACCCTACCTGTCTCGTCGCCGGAGACCACGTATTTGCCAGACCTTGACCACGCAAGCAGCACAACAGAAGTGAAAGATTCGTGAGTATAGACTTTTCGAAGCCTTCTCCCATCTTCGACGTCATGGATAAAGACAGTGCCATCGTCCTTACCGCAACAGTAACATTTATCTCTCGCGTCAGGTGCCAAAGCTGTTACCTGACTTTGACTGCTCATGTCTTCGGTGACGACGGGCTCCGTTAGGATGGAAATCTCGCCCACACTTGATTGATCGATTGCATCTTGATCGTCGGGTCGTACCAAGACATCAGGTTCCCAAACGTTACATAGAGAGCCACGAGTATCGTAAAATCGCTGTGAATCTGGGCTGAACGCCAAATTGCGAATAAAGGCGTTTTGGTTGATCAGTCGATAGATCAAATTTGCACGTGGCAGTGTCCAGATGCTTATTGTTCCCGCATGATCGCTCGTCAAGAGTAGGTTACCGTCTTCACTGACTGTCATCTCGCGGGCTCTGACATGATCGAACTGGGTCTGCTCATCATCGTAGATATGCCAGTTCACTATCACCGCACTTTGACAAAGAACCAGGAGTGATCTCCCGTCCTTCTGCCATGCAAGCGTTTCAGGACCACATATAGCGTCAGAATTGCTCCCAGTCCTGCAATGTTGAGGCTGGCGTCGGTCTTTAAGTGTCAAATCCCATACTAGTGGTGGTTGCCCTCTCCAAGCCATTGCGACCTTAGACAGGTCTGGGCTAAAAGCCATTACCCATGGACACCGACCGAGGAAGCCCTGGGTATCCTCAGCCGTATAACGCCACACCTGCTGAGACGATTCTAGATCAATTCCTATTATTAAGCAGTCGTCCAAGCCTACGACAAGTTCAGTTTTGTTGTCGCTTATGGCAATTGCCATAGTACTTGCTTCCTGCATCACTGGTATACTGTACAACTCTCTGCCAGACGAAATCTCCCAGATACGGTAGTCCTGAATACCTGCGGTAGCCAAAAGGTCACCAGCTGGATTTGCTACCATGTGAGAAACGTACTCGCGATGTTCCAAACGTCGTTCTTCCTCACATGTCTCTGCGTTCCAGACGATGATTAACCCGGTACTCCTCGTTAAAGTCAAAAAATGTTCGCGAAGACCAATTACGTGAGACGCAGTCCTGTTATCTTCAACGCTCACGCTCGCGAGACAGTCGTCCCAAGTGTTGGAGGAAAGACCTCTGACCGAAATCGTTCCAGAGCCTTGATTGGTGAAGGTACGCCCAATCATTGACTCTCTTGGACAGAATGACGGGATCAGACGATGCACGGAAGATGGGTCCTGCACGATGCTGACTCCGAATTTCCCGACTAGGCGGATTAGATCGTTTGCCCATCGCTGAGTTGTCTTTGCGCCGTCTTCTGGAGGCTCCTTCAAGGCCAAAGGAGCATCGGATCCGGATTGTCTTGACTTTTTCAGACGTCGTTTGGCATAGGCCTTGAGGTATTGTGCTGACCTCGTCAGATAACGAAGGTTGCTGGACAGCCCAATTGCCTCTATCCAGGAGAGACAGTGCTTTGATAAGAAATCGTTGATATCATCGAGTAACGCGTGAGAGCCAGCGTTTGAATTAGAAGCATGGTAGGCCCAATAGTAGGTGCTGTAGCCGAGAAGAGGGTGTTCTCGTTCCGCGACCGAAAGTCGATTTCTGCGCTCCGATCCAGGAGTTGCAGGCTTTTCTTTCTGGACGACTTGGAAAACACGTCTCCAGTCATTACCCGATAGGTACCGCAAGCAGACACTTGCAATGTGTTCATGTGCATATTGGCTATTGATGAAGGCCGGAAGCCCACTGTTATCGCTGAGTAGAAATTGCAATGCTGTAGCATGTATAATTGATATTCGATAAGATTCAATGGTCACGAATTGGCCACAGATCTGTATGATAGTGTCTTTGAGATTGACAAAACCTTTAAACTCCGGCGCGAGAGCTACTTCAAGTTCTACAAGACTTAGTGGCCTCCACGAAGATGCTGCCCAGATCAAGATCCTTTGAGCCATAAGCCGGGACCGAGGCGATTGGCTTTCAATCTTATGAAGCATTTGACGGTACAAATCTTCCATGCCTTGAGGAATATCTGTCAGTGCTTTGCGGATGTCATCCTCTGTATGCCAATTATCCTGTAGCGTTTCTAGTGCTAATTTGACCCAAAGGAACGAGCCCGAGGCTTTTGCCAGTATCTGGTCTGTAATATCCCTCTGAAGGTCTTCGTCATCTGGAAGGGCAACTCGAAGTGCGTTTAGCACGTACAACCGAATGTCGCCCATTGTATCTTCTTCGGCGAGAAAAATGGTAGTCACATACGAGCCGTACCCGGCGACTAGGGACGGGATTCTCATCGGCCGAGTACTTAGGAACACTTTGATCGGCGTTGTGGAATGGATTTTCATAAGGTGACTGATCAGTAGGGATGGGGAGTCGGCCTCGTCTACCGCGTCCAAAACCCAAAATAACGAAGTCGTGAAACGCATTTTGCATATAATCCCTTCAAAGATACGGTCCCAAATGATCTGAAAGTCCTGCTTTTGTGATGCGAAGGTGAGACCGGATTCTTCATACAACGCAATCAACCTTTCTCGGAATTGCTGATTCGTCCACGCCAATTGAGCGGCGATGGACCGGAGGCAGTGAGCAACTGTTCGCTTCGCCTGATGTCCAGACGAAAAGAAGTGATGCGCACAGTTGTGGCCTAAGAATTGTATATGGCCTATAACCACACTTGATAATACTGTTTTGCCAGTGGCCGGGAGACCAACTAGCCAGAGTGTCTTGGGTTTGTGCGGTTCGGTAGTGGACTCAATCCATTGCAGGTATTCGACTTTTTCTGTCATCCAGCGACACGTCCCATCCATCACACTACCGCGGATGGCGTATAGATCTTCTCCCAGCTGCCCGCTAATACCAAGTATTGCTGCTGCTCTCTCAAACGAGTCAAGACTATTGCTCTCTCCGTGCATCACTGCTGTCAGAGTTTGAACTGGCCCTTGAGCCAAGTTAGTCTCACAATTTTCAGGAACGAACAAGAATAACATCAAGAACGACCGTTCCACAGTCACCGCCTTTGCGTCAAATTTGCCTAACTTGAGAGATATTCTGGATTTGGGACCTAGCACGAAGGCAGTGTACACTGATGGCTTGTTGCCCACCCTTGCCCATCCGTGGATCAATCTTGCGCTACTATTATATCATGATGATCCACAAGGTAGTGACGGACCAAAGCTGCGTCGAAAAGAAATCTTGGCGAACTCTACGGTTCAGGCTGTTAAGCCTCCGTGGATTATTGGGTAAATAAACCTCCCCGGCGGATGACACGGCCGCCATCGTTTCTTGAAATGCTCATTCTAGACTGCAGGTAGGAGACGTGTACTTACGTATATTCGCTATCCATTGGTTCAGCACATTTCTGACGTTCTTGTAATTTGAGTCATCGCGGCCCCTGAATTTACAAATTGTGTGATGATCTCCATTCAGAGGACTCGAAATCTCCTGTGGATAACCAAGGATCGCGGACTCTTTCTCAACGACCTGCTGGTGTCAGTTAATATCCTTCATGTACAAGAAGCGACATTTACAAGGAACTTAACCCCAAATCCAACCTTATGGGTCTCAAAGAAAGAAACCAAAGCGAGGCTTCCACACGAGCTACGAAATTGCTCATTGATATCCTGTATTGAGGTTGCTTGAGCGTCGAGATCCGCGACATAAGCCTTCGGAGGAGCGCCTAGTGGTGCGGTAGAGAGGATATTGTTGAATATCTTTGCATACTGTGAGCCTCGATGCGGAGTAGCTAGGAAGATGATTCCATATATCCGGGCGATCATGTCGGAATACTGGCTGTCGTGCTTCCCAAGAATGTAGGCCTTCTTGACGACCAAGCCTCCCATCGAATGGGCCACGAGTATTATTGGGCGCCCACCTATAGGTGTGCCCGATTCAGCTGACCCGCTCCAGAATGTTGACATCTGGAACAAGAGATCTTTGGCAAAATCAGTCGTATTGAGATTTGTGCCAGCTCCCTTGAAGTGGGAATTATACCCGAATGTAAAAATTCTCCATGACGATGAACCCTCCTCTTCTGCTAGCCAAGGCGGCCAGAAATTGTCGATGTTTCTGTCCCAACTCCACGTCTTTCTGCACGTACCACCAAGGCCATGGACGAAAATTATATCAGCGGCGGGCTCGGTATTTTCGCAAACGAGGTGGAGCCCTAAAGGTTCATTGGAGTCGTTGTCGAAGGACGTAATACTGCGACTTCCTATGCCGGGGAGGATGGAATTTGCGGCAGCGCTGGCATTGGAGATTGCTCGATGAGTGGCACCAGTCTGGCGAACGGTATTCGCGGGTGGGGCAAATGACAGTGACTTGGGTCGAGGTAAACGGCGCGGCCGCTCAGTGTTTGCCTCATCTTCAACGATAGGGTGTTCCTGTCCGCGCTTACTGCCATCATGATGGTGAAAGGCAAGCTTGCGAAGCTAGGTAGTAGATTCCAGATCAGCCTCCCGCCAAACGGAGGGGAACCATCTAATTCCCGCTTAGACCCAACCCGAATTTACACCTACCATTGTAGCTGCTCTTCGCACAACGGTAACGTTCTCTTGGTAGAGTCATAACCGATGTTCTACTGCGCAGTATAAATGTAACTCGCATTGTTTGGCGCTGCTACGCCCAAGATGATTCTTGACGTGAACCGAAATAGACCAAATAGACGGCCGGCAGCGACGCTAAGACGCATTCTCTCGGTACCGACGACGAGGCGGCACCAAAGCGGATGTGATAGGCTCTGGGCGCTGGTACCCGTCGCGCAATGATCTGTTGCAGAATGTGGGAGGTATTCCTTTTATCATCTCGAGATTTGTCGATATTAAACGATCAAGACCATGGCGACTTCAAGGTCGAACCTGGTAACAGGAGAGGTGCAACGCGACTCCGGGGCCATATCTACAAACGCAAAAGCTTCTCCACCGCAGAGTGGTGCTTACAGCCTCGACGATAGGGTCAAGGATTCTTTTCCGATCCAGGGAACCACGGTTCTCCAAGCACAACATTATGGAGAGTCGCTCTGGAAGAGGACCGTCAAGCTCAAGGTTGAGCTACCCTCTGGTGAACGGGATATCTATTTCGTGAAACTAGACGAGACAGGGTGTAGGATGTGTGAGGGCGAGTTCGAGTCTCTCAAGGAAATATACGGTGTCTCAGCAACTCTCGTTCCTCGACCTTACGCTTGGGGTACATACCTTCAAGAAAACACTAACAAAGAGGTACATTTTTTACTCACCGAGTTTCGGGAAGTTGGCGAAAAGGTAAAAAACTGCTATCTTCTTGCTTGGTAGACTGAGCTCGTAGGATGCTATGATGATGGACGAAGCGATGAGTGAATTGAGGGCGATATATAACATCGCCTACGTATTATCAGAGACGAGGATTCATTGAAAGACGTATCGGCAAATCCACGAATTGTATCAGGTGGTTGACAAATTATGTCTGCAACAATGTTGCAGCACGTTCTTACGACCTGGCTGTAGCAGGTCCGTGGTTTACTTGTACGACTTTCGAAGTTTACATCGTAAGACTAACATGTGACTAACGAGTACAATGCGTAGCCGGCAGAACCTGTCAAGCTTGCGAATCGTCTTGCCGACCTACATTTGCGCTCTGTCTCACCTACAGGCAAATTCGGCTTTCACATGGCCACCAATCATGGCAAGATAATTCAAGCTGTAGGCGCTTGGGAAAAGTCCTGGTGCACGCTTTACTCTAGGCATCTAGAGCATTTCATGGGACTAATTAAGTCTAAACTCGAGTGGCCCGAATTTAACGCCGTGTGTGACCTTACGCTCGAAAAAGTGGTTCCCAGGCTCCTTTTGCCGCTGCAGAGCGAGGGACGGACTCTCAAGCCATGTCTATTGCATGGCAACTGCTGGGATGGTAACACAGCGATGGACAAAAAAACAGATGAGGCATTTGTATTCGATGTCTGTTCGTTCTATGGCCACAGTAAGTACTGTTCTTTGGGGTCCTTCCACCTGCCTATTTGTTGCGGACTTCGGCCACGAAAACAGGGGTTGAGGCCTTGTCACTGACTTTGCGTTCGTAATGCTTCTAAAGGAGTGCCGGCTGACCTGGACTCATTCAGATGAGTATGATACCGGCAACTGGCGAGCGCCAAGGCACCGTCTGAGTCACCCAGACTACATCAAGAACTACAAGCTGAGATACCCGCCTTCGGAGCCAGTGGAAGATTGGAATGCTCGAAATATCTTGTATTCTCTGACGTTCAATATGGGAAACATAATACAGATAGCTGGTTCCACACAACGCCAGGTGGTGTATGAAGACATGCTCACGCTATGTAAGCTGTTCTTTCCGGAGGATCTGAGAAGGAAATTGCAAGCACTTGGAGCCGCGAATACGAATGTCGAACGTGGAGACGGGCAAGAGGCAGAACAGGCAACAGCAGGGGCTGAAGCGCCGGAAGAAGAGGAGGAGGAAGAGGAGGAAGAAATGGATTGGAAGTGAGGCTATGAGGGTGCTCGTCTTTTGCAATGTGCGATCCTTGTACTTGATCCGAACACATGCGGAGCATGAGAACCCACAGAACTTATCCCCTTCAGTGTTCGTAGAAGCCCTTGACGGTCATTCTATGCGATTGAATTGCGGTAAGACGGGCCATTTCTAGTCAATGCCAGTCCTATACATTAGTTGGAGCAGCATGGTCAGTCAAGCCTTACATATTCATTCAAGACAAAGACAACTTTTGATCTCGCTCAGAGATGATACATCGGCTTGCAGTGCCTGTCGAGTCTTCAAATACACGATTAGAGAGGCTCAGAGTCTCCCACATTTTTGCTTCAATCAAGGGCTAGGGTCCAAAATTCTGACGGTTGTCAAGCATCATTCAAGAACCATGATCATAAGTATGGGTCGACCAATGTACCAAACGCAAAAAGAGATGAAATGACGACCAACACCGGAGTTCCCATGTCTGAAGGCAACCTTCTACGGGACTCCTATCCCTCCCTATTTGAGCTTCACTCTTGAGGCTCATTGTACTTTTGTCCATTCTCGAAATCGAATCATCGAGTACCTTTACCCAGTCTTCATCCTCCCAATCCTGTTCATTCCTATCCGCTCAGCCGCGCCAAAGCCTAGAAGCCTGTAAGACGGCTGTCTTAAAAGCTTCTTGTTTCCGAGTGTTTGAATTTGGTGTCCGTTTCTCACTTGCAATGAACCTGCTAGCAACATCTCTCAACTGTAAGAGGATTATTCCCGTGATCACCTGAAGTAGGCCGCAGCGTATCGTTTACTTTCTCATGCTTTCGTTCGACTACCCATACGGACCATTGGAATTGCCATCTCTTTTGACTTTTAGAACGGTAGTGCGATCACTAGCTTACATTTAGCTTCACAACAGAAGTCTTCCAACCCAGCAGAATGCCTAGTAATATATCGACCTACCTTCAGGGAAGAGAACAAGATGTTTTCATGTGCATGAGACATCTGCATCCATATGTCACGGTTCTCATAGAGCCCACATAGACATCAAGACTTAGGCCTCGAGCCCATCGACAAGAGAATCTGGATCAGGTACTGCGGTACAATCTACGACCACTCGCCAAGCATTGTCCGTGATCCAACGACGTGATCACGCATCAACCGGTGGTGCGGAGGTGGGATGTTCGCTCCTTTGCGAAGTCCTACAGAAGTCCCAGCGGTGGGAATTAGGGTGTGTGGAGCCATGAAAGAGGCGCGGGGAGCGCCCGGACGCCGCGATTACTTAGTAATGTTACCATCGTAGAGGTATGATATCAAACTGTCGCAGCATGCACGTGCTCAGCCTTAAACTCTCGCAGTCTCACGAGGACTACTTACGAGCACTCACACTTCGCACTTCGAAGTCTCTGACGTCAACTTGCCGCTTTCTGGAGGATCCCGTATACAGGTGGGGTCGGCTGAACATGGGCTGAGAGAGCCACGCACCAGCGATGATCCGCTATTGCAACTTCGGAGCAGCAGGCATCCAGGACGCCCTCCCATTTGCTATGTCAAGGTACGAATCCTCCATGGCTTTCTCGTACACTTTAATCCCCTCTCCTCGCTCCTCATCTTCACGATCCCGTTTCTTGAAATACTTACCAAATGCCTCAGCTTACTTGGCTCGTGACAGGCTGAGTAAAGTATGTGTGTGTGTGTGTGTGTGTGTAGTAGTATACACAGAGTGCCTTCAAGTTTGTGGTATTGGTAACCAGATACGCCAGGGTCCGCCAAGCCACTAGAGAAAGCACTATCAAGCGCTCGTACCGACCTAGGTACAGCGGGTATGGATTTATTTTTCATTAGTTCAGAAATTTGATACAATTGCCTGGAGATTTTGATGCCGTTAGTCCCAAGGTAAAGATAGCTCCTCGAGCGAATCATTTGTTGAACGTTTCACAAGATTGTAGTCTTAGAAATGATCTAGCTCCCAGTATGGCTAGTACGGTGGAGTCCCGGACGCCCGAGTAAAGAGGTCACATAGAGCACAGCTGGCGATCAACTCCCAACGCCAGGAAACACCACAAACTCGCCCAGCCATAGTCTCTTGACACGCGCTGAGGTTTTGCGCCTTATACAGATATTGTCGGGCAGAAGTCCCCACCAGTCCCGTCATTTAAAGTCTTGGCGTTGGCACATTTCAGAGCTGTCGGAACAACCGTTTCCGATGCGCATGGTCTATCATCGCCGACATTATCTCCTATTGACAATTCAAGACGAAGCCTAGGCCTGTGGATGATCACTACGGTTCTTCCTTCTCCCAATAGCATTTCTCAAAATTCGAGCCATGTCCTCCTCATCAAGCACCTCCTTACACTTCCCCTCATTTCCCTTCCAATCCGCTCAAGCACGTCAAGAACCCTCTGTCGAAGATGAACTTTCCTCCTCTCCCACAGATTCTCAGTCCTTGAACCGCAAGCCCAACGCTGCAAGTATATCCACCTCCACAAGCTCAAGTCGCAGCACCCATTCACCGGATGTACACCCCGAAGCACCTAGCCCCGCACAAGCACCGCGTCCGGTGTCAGGCCTAGCGACTAATACCCTTTCACCGGCAGTGTATCAAGAGAATCGCGGCGTCCCACCTTCAACCTATCTTAGCCGCATCGCCCCAGAGCGTGATGTCGCTGATTCTCTCGATGCACTGACAGCTCGCGACCTAAGTATCCATCTCTTCAATGCTTTTGCTCTCAAGCGGCGTGCTCGTTCTGATATCTCATTTTCTGGGTCCATATCAAGGCGTCCTGCTCCTAAGGATGTTGTGAGAAAGGGTAGCAGCAAGGATGCTGAAGTCCACGACGCTACTACAGATGACAATGACGACGCATCTGACGACACTATCACGTATGAGCAAGTAGGCGATCCTGGTTGGCGTCCGCCAAAGGTATGGACAGCATGGCCGGTGCGTGCGGAGGAAGTGCCGCGAGAGGAGAGGGAGTGGGAGGAAGATGGGCCTTTCGCCGCACTAAGGGATAGTGGAGAGGAAAGCTCAAGTGGTAATTTGGCAGAGCTTCTGGCGGGGCACGTTTTGAAGGCTGCTAAGAAGCAATTGAGAGAGAAAGGGTTGGTGGATAGGGAGCAGCATGCCTCCTCGGCTACGAGAGAAAGTGGGGAAAGAAGTTCCTCAGCATCCTCGGATGGCCTCCACGAAGAAGATACAGCTGGGGGCGAAGACTCTCCCTTTTTGGCTGCTGAGATCCTGGCAGACGATGACCACGCAGCTTCTATTCTTCGACCCTCGATGCAACATATCCTCAGCAACCTCGACAAGCTGCTCGGCAATCTGCACCACGCTCGAGCATCCTACACAACACCCAAGCCTAGAAAAAACACTCGTGGCTTCGACGGCGCAACAAGCGAGCTCACTGAGAGCAACGCCGACATCTCAGCCGCCTCAAGCAATCGCAAGCGTCGGCGACCTCGTACGGGATCGACAAAGAATCTTCAAACCCAAAATCAGGACGTCGAAGACTCAACGAGCAGCGACGGCAACACTTCGAATAACCCCCGCAATCGCAAAAGACAGCGAACGGGCTCTTCAAATCGGTCAAGATCACGCCTCAACTCTCATTCCATAACCAGATCTGCCTCAAGACCAAGGTCCGAGTCCCACCCAGCACCAAAGTCTCGATCCAATCTGCCGCTAATTGCTAAATTCCATGCATTCAGATCCCACAAACCCGGATACGCCCCCCTGGACTGGAGCACCGTTCTCGGCATCGCCTCCTTGAGCGCCTTCCCATCTCGTGTTGTTGATAAGGCTGCGAAGCGCTGCGCTGACCTTTTCGACGAGGGGATGAAGTTTCGAACGTTAAATCTTGACAGCGCTCACAGAGACGAGGAGGTGGATGTCTTGCCCGATGCGTGGGATAACGCCAAGAGAAGGGAAAAAGGCGATAGCAGTGAGGGGGGCAATGCCGACGACAGCCACTCCAAGCGTGGTGGAAGTAGTGCCCAGAACATAGCGTTGAGGAACATCCAACTGAGTGAGAGAGATGCCACTCATGGCGGCGTGCATGTCGATGGCTTCCTGCAACCAATCCAGGGGCAAAAGTGGTGGGCTAAGAAAGCCAAGAAGCGGGACCCGAAAGTTATGACAAAGCAAGCGAGGAAAGAGAAGTCGAAGAAGGAGGAAAGTGACTGATGGGAATGCTATGAGATAGGCTTGTAGGCAGCTGGCAGTGGTGCCCTTCTCCGGCCCTACATCCACAATCCTTCCCTCTCCTCCACCTCCACAACTGCTCCATCCCAAAAAACGCGCTCGCTATACACAACCCACACACCAACCCCTCCCTCAAAACCTATTCTCAGGACCAACGAATCATTCAATCACTACGCTTCCCAATCGGCTATCCTCAGATTCTGTAGCGAACAGCCACAGCCTCAAGAACGAAAGACAATCAGAGACACAACACTGTCTCATATCACCATCTGCGCCCCATCCGCGAGCTGCGAAAGCCAGATGCGCGGGATGCTGGGGCGGGGAAATGGTGTGAATGAGGTATGAGTGAGGTAGAGGGAAAGGGGTCGGATCGCTGGTCGTCACTCAGGACATGAACGGAGGATTGGGAGCCAAATGCTTCGATATTACTGCCGGTAGTACACGCTGTGAGTCCGTGACATTGAATAATATGATTGATTTTATGCATGCTGCGTGAACTCATATGTGCTCCCAAGACTATGCTAGCTGCAACATGGGTGACGAAGCTACAGACAAGAAAATCCCTGAGCCTGCCCTTCATCACAAATTTATGCTCCACGCAAAACGATAAGTAGACGCACAGCAAAACGGCTTTGTCACCCATCGGATCCCGAAACCCCCTTCCATCTAACATTCCACCCTCCCCTTTCGAACCCCCTCCCAAAACCCTCTACCCATCACCTCTCAATCCCACCCACGCAACCCTTCTCCAAATCCAACCCCATTTCCAAAATAACCAAACCCCAAATATCCGCTCTATCCTCTCACTCCACACCCGCACCTCTAGCATCAGCCTCCCCCACCACCACCCCTCGGCACCGCAAACCCCCCCTTGCCCCTCCCCCTCGTCGCCCAGCCATCCACACTCCGCTTGACACCCAATGTCCGTCTCCCCCCCTGACTCTGCGCCTGGACCGGGGTGTGGCACGTCGCTGCGGACCTGATCCCGCTGCTGGACATTGTGCGGTTTAGCATCGCGTCTTCTTGCTCTGCTTCAGCTTCAGCGGACGGGGGTGGCGAGCTGGAGAGGAAGAGGTAGGTTTTGTGGGGGTGGTCGGCAGTTGGGCGCGGGCGGGTGCTTGTGGGATGGGTGGTGAGGGGGAGGGGGATTGAGGCGAGGGGGTTTCGGGGGGGAGGGTGGGTTGGGGTTGGAGGGGGTTTGGGGCGGGTTGGAGCTGGTGCTGGTTTGGGTAGAGGGATGCGTTTGGGTGGGGAGGCTTTTATTGTGCGGGAAGAGGCTGTGGTTGAGGGAGGTTTTGAGGTGAGGAGGTTGGTGGAGGTGAAGGTGTTGTTGAGCTGTTCTGTGCGCAAGAAGCTGGAGAGGGTGCTTTGTCCCCTTAGACGCTTGTGTGGCTCGGAAGCGTGGGTGCTTTGCTTGTTGTGGGAAGCAGTAGTCCCAGCTTTGGTTGGTTTCGGTTCTTTGAGGGCTCGCTCTGCTTCTATGGCCTGAAGCTGGGAAGCGGCAGTTGTGAAACCACCAGGGTAGGAGAATGCGCTGGGATCTTGCATCGTGGTAGAGACGCCGACGGAGTATGATGCTGTCATAGATACATTGAACGTATTCCCAATGGAGCCAGTAACATTGTTTTCGTCGTCGCCCTGCACCCTACGCCGCTTCATGGGAGGGTAAGCATAGTCTTGCGTCAGGTCGGCAGGGGGCAATTTGTTCCACCCATTCTTTTTCCTTTCGGCAATTTCATCACCGTTGAGAGGCCATTGGTCGTCTTCGAGCCTTGTCGCCTTCTTGCAGCCCTCCAATAACGCTGTCTGCGTCGGAAATTTGCGCCGCAGAATCCTGGAAATGTCCTGCACTGCGCTAAAGCCGAGTGTCGGACCTTTGCTGGTGAAGAAATGGCGGACCTTCTTCGAAGATAGGAAAGGCGAGAGAATTGTCTCCTCTGGGAAGACATTAGCCGCATCTAGATGATTGAGAATGACTTACTAACCTCTTTGTGAATTCTTGGTAGGGCAACTGATGTACAGCAACGCTTGTGCACGCGTCATTGCAACGTACAGCAGTCGGCGTTCCTCGTTGGTGTCCTCGGCCCTTGAATGAGGGATCGAGCCTTCGTAGGCGGACGGAATGAAGACGACCGGCCACTCGAGACCCTTGGCTGCATGCATGGTAGATATTGTCACTCGGCATTGAGGCGTAGCGATCCCGTCTTCGCTCTCTTCCTCTCGTTGTATCTCTGTTGCAAGGGCGACGTTTGCCAAGAATTTTGATAATGTTTCCTCTGATGGGCTGGTCTTCAACTTTGGAATGCCTTCAATGTCGGGCAAAACATCTGCATCCTGCGCCATATCTACTTCGGTAAGTATCTCGTAATCAGAAGCTTGAGCAAATAATTCTTCGACATTAGCCCAGCGCGTGTCGTAGTCTTGTTCATAATTCTTTTTGATGTGTCGTTCGAAGTCTAGCTTCACTGTAAGATACCTGAGTAAGAGCTCTGGGGAGTATGGATCGTTGGCATCTGAAAGCCTGTTCTTGGCGAAGAGAATGATGCGAAACAACGAGCTCAGACCTTGGTTCGCTTGCTTTGAGATCTTGATGTTTTGTACTGTACCGCCTTGAATTATATTGCGGATGAGATTCCACAGGGTCATGCTGGCTGTTTCTGCCGCCTCAAGTAACGCTTTGATGGTAGCAGGACCAATACCTCTAAGAGGAACATTGATGACTCGAGCTAGAGCATCGTTGTTCGCCGGCTGACTGATTACCCGTAAATAGTCGAGGAGAACCTTGATTTCAAGCCGGTCAAAGAATTTTTGCCCACCTACCATACGATACGGTATACCAGCTCTGCCCATTGCGGACTCGATATGGCGCGATAAGGCCGCCGAGCGAAGCAGGATGGAGTAATCGGAGCGAGTAAGAAGACCACCAGTAAGGATTGTACACCGTTCAATCTCCGAGACGATCCACAAGGCCTCAACCTCGGCGGATGGTACATTTCGAAGGACAGGGACCGTACCGGGGCAATGAGTTGGTAGAAGCGGACGTTGTATCCGAAAAGAGTCCTGTTCGATGACCTCGCGCGCCGACAGGATAATGGCACCCGAAGATCGATAATTCTCTTCCAGATGTATGACGAGGGTATCTGGATATAGTTTCTGCATCCTGTTGAGATTTTCTACTTCAGCCGAGCGCCAGCCATATATGCTCTGGTCAGGGTCGCCAACAGTTGTTACTCGTTTATTATTGGCCGCGAATAGTCGCATAAGGTCGAATTGAACCAGGTTCGTATCTTGGAACTCATCAATCAGTACCGCTTCGACATTCGACACACACTCGGGATGCTGTCGGAGGAGATCGACGCATCGTAGGAGGAGATCATCGTAGTCCAGCATGTTGGATCGCTCGAGGTGATCTTCGTAGGCCTCGAAGACGAGGTGAAATTGTTGCTGGTCAACGTTCTTCTTCTTCCCTTCATTCTTGGCAAGATCGGTACAGGTAAGGCCTTTCGACTTAGCCCCTGATATCCGTGCTTGTGCCTGCTTTGGCTCTATGTTGAGATCCATCCGCTTGACGAGACGCTTGATGATGCTGAGACTATCGGAGCTGTCTGCGATGCCGAAACCCTTGCGTATGCCGATAAAGTGGCCATACGAGACAAGGTATCTCCTGCAGACCGAATGGAAAGTACCTAATAGGATCAGTCGAGCCTCCGTGCCATTGCCAATCAACTTCGTAATCCTCTCCTTCATCTCCCGTGCGCTCTTGATGGTGAACGTAAGGCATAGTATGTTCCATGGCTTGTAGCCGTAGTGCGACAGTAGGTATGCGACTCTAGATGTGAGGGTTTTGGTCTTGCCGGAACCCGGAGGAGCGAGGATCTGGAGAACGGAGGATGGGGAGGTAACCGCTGCGTATTGCGCGGGGTTGAGTTCTGCCAAGGAGGACTCCATGCACTGATCCACGGACGTTGTACCTTTCTCCGATCGACGAGGTACTGATACGGAGGCACTGATTGTTTTCCCGTCGAGGGCGCTTTGCATGTTGCGTCCAGAGTGATGTTGGGGGGGCTGATGCGAATGAGGACGAAGGTCGGTCGCGCTGTAACGTGACTGTCAAACGCCAAACCGCGATGTCAAGGAATTCATTGATGTTCATACTTCAAAATCCATTCAATAATATGCGAATTGGGGAATTATGAGCACTGTAACTTGGATACAAGTATCAAAGCTTACAAGCATGAGACAATGCTAATTCTCTAAACGGACATGCTATGCTTCTGCCATATCTGCCATCTCCGTCCGGCTCCGTCCATGCTCGTCGTTACTCCTTCTCCAAAAACTCTCTTTATCATCAAAGGCTATTAGTATAAACAACCTGTTCTATCGATCCCGAGAGCTGGGCGAACCAAAGCGAACATGACCCGGAGGTAGTCAACGCTTGGTTCAATGGGAAGGCTTGAGGAAAGAGACGAACGTAACCCGGAGGTAGTCAACGTCTCTCTCCCACTGCGGATCCAGGATGTTCCATAGGCTAGGCGTCATCCATGCCCAAGGTTCGTTGTCGGAATGCTGCCTATCTACACTCCGAATTCATCGAGGCTATCAAGGCAAAGCTGGTTTTTGCGTTGGAGCAGCCGACTGTGTGATGTTTTCGCGGAGGAAAATCAAGAGTTGACCTTCTTGAAGAAGAACATTACTCCGTCCAGATGCTTCGCCTTTTCCCGTCCAAGAGTTTTAACGGGAACTTTGGTAACCCTATGATCCTTGAATTGATACCACTCATCTGTGACTTTCGCCACTGCGGTATAACGAGGGTCATCCAACCTATAGTGCATCAACTTCACTTCTATGCCAAGGCAGGAGCCATACTCACGTCTGCTCATTCTCGATGAACGCGACTAGCTTATAGTCTGTATGCGCCGGGGGATTGTGGATGTACTTGCGCAGATACTGCGCGCTTAAGGGTACTTCAATCGAACCCTTCTTCTTGCTACCGTCGGACTTCGCAAAGGCAACGTTGACAGCAAGGTGTTTTGGCAGATTGGCGCCGAGGTTCTTCTGTTTCCGGACTCCACCAGTCTTCCCACATTCGCGGCATGGAAGTTGTGCATGCAGTTCTGGTTCCGTGTATTTCTTCATGAGTTCTTCGAGCGTCGTTGCCTTGGTCTCTTCTTTGGTGGCATCTGTCTTGGACAGCGCCAGTGTGTAGGACTTTCCATGGGGTTGGACTTCGAAAGTGTGCCCGCAGGAATCGCACTTCTCCTGATTTAAATCAATATTTTGGATGGATGTTTTGCGGGCTGATGACTTACGATTTCGATCGTCTCAACCTCGAACAGCTTCCGCAGTATGTTTTCCGACGTCGAGCCATCATTGGTAGGAGGCTTCTCGCCAAGTTGTTTGAGTAGCGCTTGCAGATACTCGTTGCAATCTTCCGAACTCTCCCCATTGAATTTCTTCGCATGTCCATGTGTGGCGCGATTCAATTTGGTGCTGATCATATAGATGAATTCGATTGGGTTCACCGCATTTTCTTGGCCAGATTTTTCTTCTTCTGCCGGCTTCTGCAGGCGTGCGAACAAATGGCCCAATTCGGCACCCAATTTACTGTCTCAAGTTAGCGGTATTGTCTTGGAGCTTTTCGCCCACTCACAGTTTTGGTGTCCTATTTATGAATCTATCATTGAGAGTCTTTCGCATGTCGCTCCCTTGCTGATCCAGTCGACCCGCGGAGTCTGCAGGGTCAAATCCCTCCTCACAACCCCAGACCTCATCTGACTCATGGCATTCTTTCTCATGGGCTTGTAACGATTCACTAGATCATCACATCTAGCCAGGCATTGTAACACCGCGTTGGCGAAGTCCAGTTTCCTATAATTGAGAAGACCTCGCGGCTTCTTAGCGTCGGTAGCTGTTGCCATGGGTCCGTTTCTCCTGGACTTGGGTGACGACGGGCGGTTCGATGAAGGACGAGTCCCGGTCCTGCCAGAAGGCTTGTCCGGTACGTCTGACTTTGCTCTCTTGGAGCTGCCAGTCGCTTCCTCTTCCGACTTGCGCTTTTGGCCAGCGGCAGCTGGTGCTTCAGGTGCCTTTACGTTGAACCGGCCTCTTGGTGGCTGGCTGGTACGGTTTCTTGCCGCAGACCTGGCTGCCATGTCCGGCTTTGCTGCCGCCCGGCCTGCGTTCCTCCTCTCTTCCAATTTACGCTGTTGGTAGTGAGCTGTCAACTCACCGTCATCTATCTCCTCACCAATTATATGCAGCAATTTTGTAAACCCTACTTTTCGCTGCGGCCAATGGGTTAGCTCGATGACTACCGTGACCAGGTCCGGGGCCGTGTTACAGCACTTACTATACGTTTGCGCGTTATAGTCTCTCCGGTGTACGGGATCACATACGTGACCATGTCATCCTCTTTCAGTGCATTAGGAATTGGAACGCTTGGTGAGGCCTTGACAGTTGTTGTGGCATTGCTGTCCTTTGGAATAACAGGGGACACCGTCGACTTGCTGCTTAGCTGCTTGACATCACCCTCCTTGGGTTCAGCAGCCTTCAGCTTCTTTGATGTCATATCAACATCGTCAGCAGAGTCACGCTTTCTCTTCTGTGGCGTCTCCACTGGGTTGATCGCCTTCGAGTTGACCGATTGAGTTGGCTTGGCAGTCAGTGCTGGTCGAGAATCCTGTAGCTAGAGTCCCAGTCAGCAATAAACCGCAGCCAGGGTGATATCAATCTCCAGCACATCAGGCAGGTACTGTACCTTCACCTTCTTTGTAGCTTGAACGTCATCATCGTCATCATCCTCGTCTGCCATTCTCTTATGAGGGTTCTCCCGTGGCGGTGTGTTTTCACGTTCGAACTGCAGTCTCTTCGGTCAAGATCAGCAAGGGTAATAGAAAGCAGCTTTGTGGTCGTACCTTGTTTGGTCTCTTGATGCCAGCAGCTTTGTCTGCTCGATCCTGGCGGATCTGCTGCAGCGCCGCGTGGCGGTTTCGATGCAACGCCGCTTGTGCCGACGTCGTGGGCAAGACTCTCTTCTTCTTGTCTATCGCGATAGGCATGATGAAGGAAGCGTGTCTTACGGCTGGAGGTGTGATATGGGAGTAGGTGATGAGTGAAGACGTTGATGGATGAAGGAAGTAGTTGTTCACGGAGGTTTGATGAAAGCTTGAGGACCTGAGAGTGGAAGAGCTTTGATGGAAGAATGATGATTGTGACCGTTGAGATCGAGGGTTGCTTGAAGTGTGGTTTGGGAAGAAGGGAGGTTTCGTGAGAAGGAGGGGAGCTTCATAACAGGAGAATTTCCAACAAGAAAATATATTGGAAGTGTCGAGAGAGCAACATTTTGAGAAGTGATAGGGGCCGAAGGTACGACACACTCTCTTCAAAACTTCCAAATGAAGCCTCTCAACACCGCTCGGTCAAACGAATAATGGCGGGAACAAGAACAATGCGTAAATCAGCCACCCACATCGTGACCCGATGGGCTTGACCGTCGGTATGACACTCGAGGACCTGTCCGGTATAGCAGGAGTCTGGGCACGGAGAGATGCAGTATGACACCGCCTTCGGAGGCAGCAAAGCCAAAGACATGAACGACATACTGCTAGGAAATGTCGAGCGTTAGAATATGAAAAACGTCAGCAAAGTCAGAAAGTAGGTGATGGGCAATCAGGACAAGTAAAGCAACAGCCTCTCAAAATGAACGTTGCTCGATTTTCGATGACTCGCTGACGTTCGACGACTGCAAGCGTCGGGCGCCCCCCACTATTGAATTTACTTTTCATCGTTTGAATGGTAGTGCCAACTTTGAACTTAAGGCTAAGATGGCGCTGCGCCTTGTTTCAATTTGCATAGACCTTGGCTCTCTTGTAACGAACAAAGAGATAGTCGTCGCTTTGGCCTGCGAGGTATGACTATGGGGGATCAATTGATAAGAGGTTTCGCCCATCAATGATGAGGAATAAGGTAGCAAGGGTGTGGCACAAGGTTTGCAACACAATCTGCCGACGGACCCCACTTTTTTTGGAGATCAATGATCATCCATCAACAGACAGCGCCTCCAAGACCAATGACGCGGGCCGGCATAGCCAGCGGTTAAGAAGGAGACGCGTCTTTGTTCCTCCTTATCGACGCTTCTGGGGCCAAGGTAACAGAAATTTGCGCGGAGATCTCCCTGCATCGAGACTCGGGTGCAGGCCGCCTTACAGTCGCGTAATTCGGGTGATCGTTGCGCGACATGGGTGTGTCATGGGTGTGACATAGCTCTTGCTACCCTTGCCGCTCCCTCTAAAGCGGCTTTGCTCCCTTTCCCGATCCAAAAGGGCAATCCCCTCAGACCCCAATCCTATTGAACATGGAGACCCTTTAGCCAGCCGCGCGCGACAAGTTTGCTGTCTGCTATACTAGTAACTGAGTCATCCAACGCCAGGGCTTGAGCCTCCAAATATATTGGTCGATCCTCGTAGAATTTTCGGGGCCTTTGCATGGGGGGCTTGGGGGGCTCGGGGGTTTCCACTGTCGCACGTCTGCAAGACATTTACCATACAACATAGGGAAATCAAAGGCGTATACCGCACGCCTTTTCGTAAGCATCTGAGGATTTACCTACATTGCATTTCTCATTCTCGCTATTACTTTTACTTCTCCTCAAACTATTAGATCAAGGCACCTGGTGTTCTTCACGTGAATACCGAGTTGTTCCCATGTCCTACGCCAGATAAGAAGGATTACATTTGAAGAGCTCAGCCTCCGGACACTGACTCGCCAGGTCCTTCAGTCGCAGAGACTTAGCAAGTGACCTAGCGCGCCCAGCAACAATTTCGATACAGGAAAGCAACAGAAATTGACACAACCGCCGCAATCCCATAAATTATTATGGTCACCAGCCACAAAGGATTGTTGCCTGACCTACGGCGCCAAGGGAAGGAGAGAGCTGAGAGCGTAGGCAGTGCTGCTCCCACAATGTCGAATGTTGACCCCAAACACTCAACACGGTGTCTAAAGTTCTCCGTTCTGTGAGCCCGTCATTCCAAAAGAGCATCTCATTCTTACCATCTCGTTGTCCCAAATCATGCGCAACAAGTCAGAGTCGCGTCTCTACGCTACAGCTTCAGTTTCTCGAGCTACACTTGACGTTCACTTGTACATACGATTCTAACCATGATGCCAACGCCATTCTCCACCAGTCTCTATATGCATGTATTCAGGATCCGCCTGAAACAAGGTAGTGTATGGGAGGAGATCCTGGTGGGAATGTATACCTTTCTGAAACGAGGCCCATGGCAGAACAATGCCATCGTAGGAAGATATACCTGTTCGAGATTGAGGTTGGCATTGACAAACTTAGCTCACGCTCCTCCTTACTGCCCCACAGCCTTCAAGACGATATCTGTTCTTCATACGGACTACTAAAGAGAGCTCTGTGTTGCTCTTTCGGTCATCAAGTTCAGACTCGCTTCTATCGACCAACTCATTTGCGGACCACGCATTCTCCTGTATCCATCTTTCAAACAATAAGTCCAATCACGTACTCCATTGCCTTTCTCTTCGCCATAAGCTGGCTTTATACCTTCACAGCTCTTGTAATATCGAGTAGTGAGATCTAGCAACCACGGCCAGTCTCTACGCCATAGGCTTGGACTTCTAAGGGTATCGAGCAATTTATTGGTACCTCGCGTTCTCCGAAGATGCTCCCGACTCTTAAGCACCTCACGTTCTTTGGCTTCTTAGCCTTCACCCTCGTGTCGGCAGACGACCCTGCTGGGATCCTGGCGTTTCCAAAAGACAGGCACGACTCAAAGTAAACCAACGATACTGACATAGCTATCAAGCAGCTTCTAGGGGATACAAAGGTGTACAGTTATATCAGTCCATATCAAGGGGTGGCTTTTTGGCTTGCCCCGATGACCCAGGACCAACAAGATAAGATCAAAGCCATGCCTGGAGTGAGTCAACCGCATATTGTGAATATTGACCAGTTACTAAGTTGCTTCAGATCGGTAGTATTGCCAACAATACCCAGGACGCTACTCAAGATGAGGCCGCTATTCCAGACAACCATCCAGTCACCGATTCGGAAGACTCGTTTAGTCGGCTCCAAAAGCGGGAAGGGATCATAAAACATCGAGCGAACGCCGTCGACGACCTGAAATTAGTATCATGGGCAAGTGGTAAGGACTGGAAAGACTTGACGGACTACGCCTATGATGAGGTTCTTGGGACGGACACTTGGATCTACCTCATTGAATGGGGCGTCCGAGCCGACCATCCAGTTCGTCAAACTGGATATCTTGAACGAAAGATATTTGACTAATTTATCATCAGGAGATATCGGGAAACGCTCCGAAGACACCCTACTTCTACGGACCCAACGCAGACCAAAATGATAATGACGATAGTCCGAGCGGTCATGGTACATGCATGGCCTCCAAAGCTGTGGGTCCTAACTTAGGAGTTGCCAGTAACGCCCATCTTATTGTGGTCAAAGCCAAGGGATCCGCTGCCGACAACCTGTGGGCCTTTGAGCAAACTCGCGACGATGTTCTTGCCAACGCCGACAACCGAAAGGGCAAATCCGTGGTGCTCTTCGCAAGGGGGCAAACTTTCGCTGGGCTCGGTGACAATGCTGCGCCTTGGCCTCAAATGAAGCCTCTGATGCAGGAGCTATTTGATAACGATATTGTTGTAGTCACCTCCTCGGGTAACAACGGTGAAGCGCCAGGCCATCAGAACGTCGAACTTCTCCCTAAGACTTGGGCTACGGATGATTTCCCACTCATCGTTGTAGGCGCCGTTACCACTCAGGGCAAAGAGGCTTTTTACCCAGGAAAACAACAGTCTTTCTCGCAGATTGGCCCCAAGGTCACTGTCTGGGCACCTGGTGTCGATATCAGGTGTGCAGATTCCAAAACTCAAACCACAAGACTCGACACCGGCACTTCCCCCGCCTCAGCTATGGCAGCGGGCCTTGTTGCTTATTTCCTTTCCTTCAGGAATAACCGTCCATTCGTCATTGGAGGCGGAAACACCGCAAGGAACGCGCGCGACTACCTCAAGAACACCGCAAAATGGGTTCGACCAGGTGGCAAGGATCCCGCCATCTGGAACGGGGTCGACAGTCTCGCCGGCGCAGTTGCCCCAGTAACCGCACAGCCAACCCCCGTCACACCTGCGCCGGTGGTGCCCCAAGCGCCCTACGCACAAGGCACGTGCAAAATTGAAGTCACGCAATACGAGGAAATTTACGGCGAGAATGGAAACTACGATCTGGATGTGTTAATGACGGACAACGCCGGCAACCAGATTGGCTACACGCAGCGGATGGGTGAAGGGCTATATCCGTTCTCGGACAGCAACCCGCTTCAATTCCAGAGCAAGCTCGAAGACGTCCTTACCTGCAAACCCGAACAGCAATATGATTACATTGCGTTTGCGTTGGGGCAGCAGGCGTGGCCGAGTAATGGGGATTTCAAGGACACCGATGTACCGAGATGTACGACCCAGAAATGGGATGGGGATACTACGAAGGGGAATGAAGCGGTGAGTCCTTTTCTTTTCTTTTCTGTTCTTTCCCAATTTTTTCCAACCTTTCTCCCCTCCCTCCTTTATTCCCCTTTGAAGAAAATCTGTTCCGCGGATGTGGAGTTTGGATGCTGATTTTGGAATTCGTAGACTCGCAATATCGAATGTTATTTCGTTTGTGGGTGGGCTGGAGGAAAGTCTTCTGATTTAACGAACTGAGGACGTCAGTGGAGACGTTCTTGATGGCATTGTGGCCACTTTACGTGGATATGGATTTGAGCATAGCGAACGTGTCGGCATAGCAAAGAAGCATATCACTAGGAGGATCTTTTGTGAATTTTACGAATGTACAATATGTTGGCGTTATGTATATAACCGCCGACGGTTCGCGTTTGGTGGTCTTTGCAAGACCAGGCAAGTCAATCTGATTACTCGAATATTTTCTTACAACAAATCTTGAAAGAGTTGCGAACAAGCATGATTGATGCTTGCAAATGTATATACCTCGGAGCAGAAATCCCCATTAGACTATGTATAATCTCTCTGCACTTTCCCAACTTCACAATAATTCAGAATCCAATAAACCAAGCCATCCAGGAAGCTTTTTCCGGCCTTACGTTCATACAGCATAGTAGTAGACGATTTCACTCTCACCACTACCATGTACATAATCGAATCCCCTCCCGAACCCCCACGCTATCTCTTCTTCTTTTCTTTCATTCTCTCTCGAACAAGTGACCGTTCTCTAAGCACCACTTCCCACTGTTGTACGCAAATTCAGTGACCAAATTCGACATATAATACGAATCCGCGGTCGTCGAGCATGAGGTTCAATCTGGAGGAGAGGTTAGAAGATATGAATGAGTCGATGCGTTGGGGTTATGTGCATGATTGTGATCAGAGAGAGTCAATGCTACACGATATGGAATTCTCGTCTCTTTTTCCACGTTGTTTTGGGGGAGGAGAAGCAGAAGAAAGCAATTCTGTGAGCGCTGCTTTGAATTTCTGCTCCGATCCAATTGACAAGAAGACCTATGAACACTCAAAACATCCAACGTTGTGGGTGCATGCAAGGAAAAGAGGGCAGATAGATAAATAGAACGCGGCGAGAGTAGCGAAGTTTATAGCAGAGGACTCATATATATATATGAATGAATGGGGAGTAGGCTAGAACAAGAACTCTCACGCACCGGTCAGGATTATAAGTCCCATCATCGCAATTATTATCCGAAGTCACGATCCAGATATCGTGGCCCAAGGGTAGATTTGCACTGGAGAATGTGAAGCACTGTTGACACATTAAAAAAGGAGGGTGTTAGTTCATATGTAGTTGCCTGTGTCTTGGTCTTGCCTTGATACGATGTATGTGTATGCAGTTCGCCCTCAGAAGACGAGACATATGATACTGTACGTACGTAATAAGAAGCGATATCTCTAATAATCTTATCCGGAAGCCTGAACTGCCGTAACCACTACTCACACTCCCATATCAGTCAGCCGCAATCCCAACATCAATCACTCAACACCGAATCCCCAAATCTCCAAATCTCCAAATCCAGTCCCCCACATCTCCATCTCCACCTCCACCCCCTCAAAACCCAAAAATAAAACCACTTACCTTCAAATCCACAAACCCCTCATCCACATCCTTGACAAACCTCCTTCCCAAAAGCCTCCGTTGCCAAACCTCGTTGATGGCTCCCAGATCTCGAAATTGTTGTTGTTGTGGGACGTCGACGCTGGTGGGGTTCTGTGGAGGGGTGGACATGAGGGGAGTTGATGGGAGGAGGTGGGCTAATGATATGGGTGGGGAGTGGGAGTGGGAGTGGAGTGGGTGCTGGTGTAGAGGGGACGGAGGAAGTTGATGCGAGTGCTAATTGTTTAGGTTGAAAATGTTGACTGGTCACGGTATTTACTTTTTCGAGACGAGAGATGGAAGACGGATGGAGGATTAGAGGCGGTGCAGCAGAAGTGAAGGATTACGATGTGTCGCAGAATCCTACGCTATTGAGAGCGAGGTTTTGATGGTATCCGAGGTAGTGATGCTACAGCATTTTACCGCTAGCGCCGTTTACCGGTAAAATAATTTCCATTTACAATAAAAGCGTAGAATGCGCTAGTAGAGGGGAACCCTATTAACAGGCATATTTTTGATGCTTGACGACCTCAAGTATATATTGATTATAGAGATTTATTGTCTTCTCTTCGGGAAAACGGAGAAACGTATTTTAGTATTCGAGGTTGATCTCGATCTCAAGAATCAGCGATTTAGAAACTTGGCTCTCGAATCTATAAGACTAGACAAATTGATTTTAAATTATAATTCTTTCGCTTTTAACAAGATATATAGAGATCTATATATATAGCACAATCGCTTTAGTTAGTAAATTCTTGTAGCTAGAAATCAAAATATTAAGTTAAGTTTTTATAGAAATTGCAAAGTTTAGATTTTGCAATAGACTTATTGCAATCAATATTTTTCTTAGATATTAATTGCTTTTAGCTATATATAATATTAGTATTATTTTTTACAATAAATTTTTTTGCAATATAAATAATATCTTGTTTCTTAAAATCTATTGTAATATTTAATAAAGTTTAAATAATACTATTGTAATATATATTTGTGTATTCGAAGTTTATTTAAAATTTATATACTAGAAAAGCATTATATATAATAAGCAATAGTTCTTGCTTTTGTAATTAAATATATTAATATTACTAAAAGTACTAGAAATATTAAATATGCTTAATATATTATATATATACAGGTTGTTAATTGCAATTATAAAGTATTCGATATATTTAATATATTACTTGTACTATAAACAACAAAAGAACAATATTCGAATATATATAAAAATATAATTATTTATTAATAGATATTGACGTTTTAATTTTTTTACTTAATTTGATGCAGATTTTCTAGAGCACTCTAAGCTCTCTAAGATTTCTAAGAAAGTCTAGGGTTAGAATTGAATTACGTGACTAACTAAATTGATCTAAACATGCAAAAATTATATTTTTAGAACTTTTTTTTTCTTCGAAATTTAACAATTCAAAAACAATCTTAATTGAGTTTAACTTTAGAAATTTTGATATTTGCGATCTACAATACGCGCTTAATAATTAATACTTGCGTTAACATTAATATTAAAATTGTATAAACTGCAAATTCGATCGATTCGAACAAAGTTTACTTAGAGAACAAGTTTTAATAATTCAAACATTTTATGCGTAAATTGAGAAATACGAAAGTATCTTCTAATAGACAACCACAATATTGTTAGATAAAACAAGAGAAACTCTAATTATCTCTCAAAAGTTTAACGTTTTGCTAAAAGACGTTTGCGAAAACTTGTTTAGTCTCTTGTTATTAGTATTTCTTAGTTTATAATTGTAATACTTAGTTATACTTAGAACTTTATAAGTTGTATTTGCAAAGAGATTAGAATATAGTAACTCTTAAGTGCTTAATCTTGCTTAATCTTGCTAGCTTGCTTAGATAGCTTAGAGCTTCAAAAAAAATTGTCGATAAATATACTATATATAAAGAATATATATACTCTCTTTATTATTAATCTTAATAATTATATTTAAAATTAGCTTGTTATTTTTTCAAGTATTTGCTATTTTGTTATTGTATAAGTATCTTTTTATTTAACAATATATTATCGACAATCTTAATTATAGTATATATATTGCAAAATTTATAATAAAAAGCAAAGATAAGTCTATTTTATCTTTAGATAACTACAAAATATAAATATAATTCTAATTCTCTCTTTATTGTTTAATTTTGTTGCAAATCTTTTAAATCTTTTTTATAGTTATATTAATACAATTGTTATACTAATTTATTTGTTCTAAGAATATCTTATAGTTTGTTTACTTTTAACAACAATATATATTATTATTAATTAACTTTAAAATCTATAGTACAAAAGATCTTGTTTCTTTATTTTAGGTCTTTTGTTAAAAGTCTTCTAGAACGCAAAATAGTCTATAATTAAAAAATTAGTCTAATAATATTACTAAATATACAAGTAACTATAGCTTATTATTAAGCTTAAGTAATAAAAGACTAAATTAAAACAATTAAAACAAAGTTTAAAAGAATAAAATCTTAACAAATTTATTATTGTCTTATTATATATTTTATAATCTTTTAAGTTAATTGTATTATAAAATTAATGCATTTCTATTATATATTTTGCAATTAAGTTCTTGATACTATTTCGTTTAGAAGAAGAATTTTCTCTCTTGTGTATTGCTAGAGAAATAGCGAAATCGTTTTTAATATATTGTATTTTCAAATTATTCTTTGCAAGATTTGTAAAAGAGTTAATAGAAATTGCTTCTAGAAAATTGTAAATCTTATAATTAAAGTTCGATAAAAAGCTATTCTTATTTAATTTATTGGAAAAAAAGAAGTTTTTTAAGTTAAAATCAAATATGTTATTAAAATATAGTTGTTTCAAAATATTAAGTATATTATCGAACTTTATTTATATTTATATTATATTTGTAATATTATCTTTATTTATAATAGAAATATTAATTAGATTTTTAATTCAAAGATATTTTCCTATTTTTTGCTCAAAATTGTTTGATTAAGTATATTATATTCTTATAAACTTTTTATAGTTGTTTAGAGAAGCGTTAACTTGTATCTTAATTATAGAGATTATAATAGTATCTTTTAAAATTAATTTTTAATAAATATAATCTATCTTTAAGCTTAAAATAATATACTTTTTAATAACGCAATAAATTATAATAAAAACAAAATATACTATATGAAACTTATATTCTTTAAACAATTTGCAATTAATAAACAAATACTCTAGACTAGATTTTGATCTCGAATTAAATAAAAATTTAATAACCATTACAACTATATTTGTTTTAGATATATTCTTTTTCTAAAAGACATTAAATTGCAACTTCAAAAATATAAAAAAATTAAGTTTAAATTTTTAGATTCTTAAAAAATTTAAACGAAAAAAGACTTTTGATCTATAAAAGTCAATACTATATTATTAAATTATATAAGAAGAGATACAAGAGAAGAAACTATTAATAATAAAGCTTGCAATTTATCTCGAATGTTAAAATTAAATAAATATAATTAATACAATATTAACAAGTAGTTAAGACATATCTTGTATATCTTAACGCAAAATACTACAAATTGCAACAAAAATTACAACAAAGATAACAAAGATTAAAGAACTTCATAAATTAAAGAAAAAAATATGTATTTATAATTTCGATAACAACGTTAAGCAAATAATATACTTTTATTAAGAAGATAACGCATTAACTTAGCATATCTCTCTTAAAAAAACAAGCAAATTAATATAATTATAGTATTAAAAAGATTAAAGAAAATAGATAAAAACAAAAAATATATATAAAGCGCAAATATATGGACAAGTATAGCGCATAACTTGTTGTCGATTATATAAGCAACAATTAAGATAAACGTCGAACAAATATCTTTAAAGCGCAAGTTAAGTAAAAGATAAAAAAGTGCATAAAATAAGTAAAACAAAAATAATAATACTAGTATGCAACGTAGATATTGTTAATACGCTAATAGCGCAAAAAAATATACAAGGAATAGAATAATTTAAAAAAAAACTTTTTTTTAGAATTAACAATAAAAGCAACAAGAAAATATTAAACTTTAGTAGCTTTTAGATTAAAAATATATTTATTGCAATAATGTTAAGTCGAAAATGCGCAATAATAATAATATACAATATTAGAGTTAAGAGTATATCAAAAAAAATAAAAAAGAAGAAAGCAAAAGTAATTAAAAATTTATCCAAAGTTATACATTAAGAACTAAAAATAGATAAGATAATATAAAACTCAAAAGAGAACAATAAAAAGAAATATATCTTTATAGTAATATAAATAAATTGTGCGAAAACAATAAATAAATTAATTTAGCTTGAGATAGTTTATAAGTTAAATTTTAAGATAGCAAAATATTACAATATAAAATGCAAAATAAAGTAGTATATAAAGTATTAGAAATATAAATATCTAATATACAAATACAAGAACAAATTACAATATATTTATTGTTTGCAAAACTATAACTTCGATTATTATTTTTATTTGCAAGATTGGTCCAAATAGAAATATAATATTCGCAACAATATTTATATAATATTCGATTCTAAGTATTTTAAATAGCAGGAAAAGAGACAAAGAATTGTAAAAATAATAAAAATAAAGTTGTTATATTATATTGTTAAAATAATAAAAGCAAAAAGAATAATAGTCTTTTTAAAAGTTCTTAAAAGTTCAATTATATTTAGTTAGATATTAGAAAAAGAAACAAAATATAAAATAGTAGTAATAGAACAATCGATACAAGCAAGTTATATACAAAATATATTTATTGTAATACAAAAAGTGTAGTGTAACAACTAGTTGAAGAAAAATATTCGAATAAATTATTAAGAAGTTAATCTACTATAGTAAAACAAAGTAGCAACAAAAAAACAATAATCTTAACGCAAAACATATTATCTATGCAAAAGATAGAAAATCTAATAGATATTAATATAAATAATATTTAAGAAAAATTGTAATAAAGATACAAAATAAGATTTATATATTATAGAATATTATTTACAAATTAAGAAACAAGATAATTTTAACAATATTGCGAAAAAGGAAACATCGAAATACAATATATTAATAGTATAAAAATTGTAACAACATTATATTAATACAAAGATATATAACTTGAAGTGCGTAAACTTTACGCTTAAAGATAATAATAGAATAATATATTTCTATATTAACAAATACAACGACAATAATAGTTAATATATAATTGAACAATTCTATATTGATAGAAAATCTTCGAGTGAAACTAGTAAATAATTTTATTATCTATTATCTATCGAGAGATAGAGAGAACTATTAATATAACGTTTGCGTCTTATTCTAATTGTTAAGATCAAATTATAGATATTGTTGATGCAATATTAACAAGTAAATAAGATGCAAATATTATACTCTCGCAAAGGAATCTAATTAAAGCGAAAAATATATACAAGAAGTTAAATAAGTTGCGCGTGTTCTATAGATTTAATAGACAAAAGATTAATAAATTAGTATTTTGAAAAGAGTTAAAAAGACTAACAAAACTAGTAGAGAAATTGATATATTAATATATTGCTTCGTCGACAAGTAATTAGTGTATAAAAAATTAATAAAAAAAATTTAGTCAACAAATTTAAGAAGAAGTTAGTAAAAGAAAAAAACAAATAGATAGTTAAATTGAAAGAGCAAGCAAAAAATCGACAATATTTTTTTGAAATTATTTTAGTATAAATATTGATATTGCGCTTGTTACGCTAGTACTTTCTCCAAAGATATTAAAGAGAGTTATGCTATGAAAGAGATTTATAGACGTCTTTAGGCAATGCAAGCAATCACTTAATAACAAGAATTTGCAACTAAGTAGTCGTAACAATAAGTCAAGATTTAAGATAAATTAAACACAATTTATAAGAAAGTCGTATTAGAAGATCTATATACTAAAGAAAATTTTTCTTGTTCGCTACGTTCGTTGTCGAACATGTCGAACATTATTTGTTTAGTTCGTTGTCGAACATGTCGAATGCGAACATTGTTCGCTTTGCTCGTTGTCAAACATGTTGAACATTGTTCGTTCGTCAAGTTGTCGAACATGCAAATAGTTGTGCTTCGTGCTACATGTTGCGTTGTAGTTAATATATCACGCTATTTCGAGCTAGACTCGTAACACTATCTCTCTTCTCAAAGATTTTCGTCTCGAAAGTTAATCGTCTTTTATTATGTCTCGTTAGCAACAAAGTCGTCTTCGTGTCGCATTCGAAATCGAACGCTACAATACACTAATAAATATTGTCTATGAACGTTGCTCTCTCTCTAGTTATTTTTGTATTGCTATGAAAGACTTCTCGTCTTGTTTGAAGTGTTCGAAATGTGTTTGTACGAACAAATTGTACGTGAACATGTCTTGATCTTTTCTTGATCACAATAGAGAAGATTTTTTTGTCAAGATCGCTAAAGATAAAGCTTTGCTAGCAATCGTCATAATTTGATTGCTACGAAATAAGAAGATTCTAAAGAAGATTGATGCGAAGACGAAACGAAAGACATAATGTCTATTGTCAAGAATGAAGAAGTCAAATGTTTCTAAGTTTTTCAATTGTTTTGTTGCGAATGCTCTTGTTAAGTTATCTTTTGCCTTCTAGTTATCTTTCGCTATGCTAAATGATTTTTCGAACGTCGATAAAATCTCTAGATAAGATCATAGCAATTATCAAGATTCTTCTTGAATTTTCACGTGTTCTTTGAGATAGAATATTTTTTTCACTTGATTAGATAGTTTTGACCTTGTTGCTTTAAAATTTTTTTCACTTCGTATTAACTTTCTTTTTAGACTTTGTAATAAAATGTTTCTTGTATAGACGTATTGAAATCGACTAATTCTAATAATAAGATATAAAATACTAGAAATACTTTGACGTTCTTAAGTAAATCGAGTTTGTAATTGATTGATCTCTTAGTTTTTTTAACGTAAAACGATTCGATCTTGACATAATTCAATTTCTTGCTTAATTTTCTTGTCTTAAGATTTTTTGTAAAAAGATAAATTTTATTTCTCTCTTTTAGTTAAAATATCGTTTTTCGTTTTTTGTTTTAATACTTAATTGATCTTTCTTGCATTATTAAGATATTATCGTGTATCTTTTTTAATGTCGTTACTCTTTCGATAACTAATTAAGTTAGTAAATGTTTTCGCTCTTCTTCGAAGAAATTAAGTTCTCTATTATAGTTGACGAAGAATAAAGTTATTTTAGTGATATTCGAAATCTTTGCATTTAATGTTAGTTGTGTCATAAATAAAAGTGATATTTAATTGCTATAAGTATTGTTGACGTAATGTCGCAAATATTGCTCTAGACTTTAGTTTGTTCGCTTTATTTATTTATTCGTAATCGAATAATAGACAATAAACATTCTAAGTCTTGTTTCTAACATTGATATCAATGTCTTTTAATAATTAGATGTGAAGAGCTTGTCTTTGTCACTAGTTAGTTCTTTGAATATATTGTAATATTGTATAAGTTAGTTTAACACAATGTATTCTAGTTGTTTTGCTATAAACTTTTTCTTGCATGCGATAATATATAAGTACTTGATAAGTTTGTTAATCATTACTAGTATCAAATTATATTTGTCTTTAATTGCTAAATTCGTCAACTTAAGCAACTTAATAATAAAGTTTATCGTAACTTTATCTTATAACGATTTAGATAATTTCTAATATTGAATTTCGTCATAGTTCGCATATGTATTATGTTTGTTTTGCTAATAGCTAAGACATCGTTTAATGTATGTCTTAATAATTTGTCTTATTTATAAGAATTAATAATGCTAGCATAAAAGCTAAAGAATTTTGATCACTTCTAGATGCTTTTGCAATGATTTATTATGATGTTCTCTTATATATTCGTCAATCTTGTCGATAGATATTTGAAGTTTTTCTTTCTTTATTAAAAATTCTTTTGTATTGTCTTGAAGTATTTGTAATGTAACATTTAGCTCATATTTATTAACTAATAGTAATTCGTTTTTATTGATCTTAAGTATGTTGTAATTAAACGACTTTTTCGTTTTTATATAATTATTTCTTTTGTTAAGTGCGTTCGCTTTGTTATTTTTCTTATCTAAAGTATATTGTATCTTGAACTTGTACTATTCAAGTCGTTTTAATTATTGTATTTATTTTCTATTAAGTTGTTTAATAATAATAAAGTGCACAAAATTCTTATAATTTGTAAGAATTGTAAGTTTTGATAATTCTTCGATATATACTCTTTATAACTTTAAGAAAACTACAATAGCGAATAGTTTCTTGTCGTAAACATCGTAATTTTGTTTAACTAATAAGAGTTTTCTCAAAAGATATGTTATTAGATGTTACATGTTTTCATGCTCTTAATTAAAGCATACATCGATAACTAGATCTAATGCGTCAATTTCAATTCTACTTAATAATCGTAAATTGTACATCTTTAATACTAGTTTCTTTAAGCATTTTAACTTAAGATCTTAAAATGCTTTTTTTTTGCGAATTTTCATATTTATAACGTATTCTTTTTTGTAAAGTTCGTTAATAATATCGCATTAACGAAATAGTTTTTGATGAACTTTTTGTTGTAATTTATAAAATCTAAAAAGAATTGCACTTTCTTAACATTAATAAATGATTTTTATTCTTTAATTGTTCGTAGCTTTTCGAAATTCATACGTACTTCGTATTGTCTTACGACAAATTTAAGAAAATTAATTTCTTTTTAATGAAATTCGCATTTCTTTAATTTAAGATGTAAATTTTTTTTATTTAAACATTTTAATACTTTGAAAACATAATTAACATATTCTTTCAAAATTTTTAAGTAAATTATGATGTCGTTCAAGTATGCTATGACAAATTGATTCAAATGTTGTCGTAGTACATTATTGATTATTTTTTAACACGTTGTCGAGACGTTTGTGAGTTCGAACGACATTATTGTATATTTGTATAATTTATATCGTGTGCGAAAAGTTATCTTCCACTCTTTTCTTATTTTTATTCTAATTTAATTGTATGCTTCTTGTAGATTTAGTTTGATAAAATACTTAACTTCAAATAGTTGATTCTAAAGCTCGCTAACATTGGATAGTAAATATCGATTTTTGATCATAATATAATTTAGCTTCTAGTAATCGACACATAGACGAAGAATTTCGTTCTTTTTAGATACAAAGAGGATTAAATATTCTATCTATGATTAGGATTTTCTAATAAATTTTTTTTTTCATTTTTTGCTAGATATTCGCGAAGTACTTCGAGCTTCTTTTTGGATAAAGCATATATAGATTCAAACGTAAGCTATTTGTTTAATTCAAGTCTAATTTCATAATTTTACGATTAATGTTTAGAAAGAGTCTTTGTCGTTTTCTTTTCTTAAAATAGATGTTCTTAATTGTTGTATATTCGTAATACGTACTTTAGCGATTTTTTCGCTATACTAGATAATTCAAGACTCTTAAAAGATTCGCAATTTTTTTCACTTATTTTGACTTCGTAGTCTAGCTAATCTTTGTTAATGTTTATCGAGTCAAACTTGATTAAATCGTTTTTTTTTCGAAAATGCAAGTTCGCATTTTGCGATCAAGTTTCAACTTTATCTCTTATTTATTATCGAACGTTGTCGATGCGTAGATTAAATATAAATTGCGTAATCACATTGTTCGAATTTGAGTACTTATATATTTTAATTAACTTCTAGATTGTGTTGCTTTAATCAAAACATTTCTAAAACGATATCGTAAGTAATTATTTTCACTATATTAAAGATTAGTTTCTCGTAATGTTGCTAAATAACTATTGATAATAATTTCGTTTCTTTATTTACTTTTTCATTCTTGTCAAGTAATAAATTTCTATTTACAATTATTAGATTGTAAGCGTTAAACTTCTTTCGAATAAAGTATTCTTTTCTCTTTATAAGAGCTTTGATTATAAAATTATTTGTCGCATCAAAATTAATCATTGCGATAAATTAACAATCATTGATCTTAATTAATGTGATAAAACATCGTGCGTGTGCTATTAAGTTTAGTTGTTACTATTGGGCTAACATATTGCATTTCTTTGATATGCTTTTTATTAAAAAATTTGAACTTTTTCTTGCTTTTGTGTTGCGACTTTTGCTTCAAACGTCTATTTGCGCTAAGCTTTCTTTTGTTGCTAAATTGTTAACTTTGACTTTCTAGAAAATTAGTTAGCTTCTTTCTTTTTTTCTAGATAAGTCTAGCATAAGTTGTCGTAGCAAACGATTCAATTGAGTGTCTTATATTTCTTTGCTTTCTTTATCTTTTTTTTGAATAAACTAACACTATTTAGTTGTCGTTCGATTTCGTCGAGAATATTCTTTTTTATAGTGACGTCGCTTTCTAGCGCTTTCTCGCATTTGTTTACGATTTAATTAATTTATTTTTTCTTTAATAAATTAGCTAAAGTCTTAAGATAATTCGTGATGTCTTCTATGCATTCGTGAAAGTTCTTTTAGTTATACTCTTCGTCTAAGTCAATAACTAGACTATAAGATTTAATAGTCTTCTTGAATGCTTGATTAACTTCTTGCGTAGATGCGAGTGCCTTATCTAATGATGTTTTATCTAGAACTTTCTATAATTAATTTAGATTTTTTATCAAATAGTAGTTGTCGTTCGATTTAGTCTTAAGAATGTTCGCTTTTGTGTCAATTTGCTTTCTAATGTTGTTTTAGCTATTAGATATCTCTCTTAACATAGCATTGATTTGTCGACGATTTATTAAGTTTCGCAATCAACAATCTCTTGCGAAGTGACTTAATTTGCCACATAAATAGCACGTTTTTTAAGATTTGTTATCTTGCTTTCTTCTAGAGTTTTTCTCTTTACGTTGTTGAATAAAGTTTAGTTTCATAGATGCAAATCTACGATAATTTGAATTATTGTACTTTTAATTAGAACGAGATTCTTTCGAATAATATTCGATTATTGATTCAAAGAAGATTTTTGCTCTTTCTTAAAATTAATCGTATTTCTTTTTCATAGCTTTTTTATACAACTTGTCGTCGAAATCGATAACTATTTCGATAAGATCGAACATATCGTTAATGAATTTGTTATCGTACATAATTTCGTTCTTAAAATTGTTCTTAAGATTTCGTCGAAACATTGTTATAAGTGCGACATCGTTTCACTTAATAAGATTGACATACTCTTAGAATTTTGTTGCGTACTTTGTTGCAAAAATTCGTTAAATTAAATGCTAAATTATCTTTTTTGCGATTTGTTTTTCGTTAAATGTTTTAAAGATTCTTCGAAGTTCTCTTTTGAAGTTATCGAAGTTCGTGAACATTGCACAAGAATTTTTGTCATAATTTTTTAAATATTTGCGTAAGTTTAACTTGAGTCAATGCTAAACTTTTTCTTTAAGAAATGTGAATGCGAAAATTGTCTTTTTGTTCGCTAGAACAAGATAAAAGATGAAATAAATATTCACTTGCATAAGTTAATTCTTTAGGTCGATTTAATCTTTATGATAGACGTCGAGTTTATTAATTCTAATCTTGTCGTCTCTTATGTTCGATAGTTAACGTGATGTTGATAAGCTAGTGTTCGAGATAAAAGCGCGTTGATCTAATATAGACATTCTTAGAGTGTTCAAAGTGTTACGCTAGTACTTTTTTCGAAAATATTAAAAAGAGTTATGTTATAAGAGAAATTTGTAAACGTCTTTAGGCAATGCAAGCAATCACTTGATAACAAGAATTTGCAACTAAGTAATTGTAACAATAAGTCAAAACTTAAAATAAGTTGAACACGATTTATAAAAAAGTCGTATTAGAAGATCTATATACTAAAGAAGATCTTTCTTGTTCGCTACGTTCGCTATCGAACATGTCGAACATTGTTCGCTTAACTCGTTGTCGAACATGTCGAACGCGAACATTGTTCGCTTTGCTCGCTATTAAACATGTTAAGCATTGCTCGTTCGCCAAGTTGTTAAACATGTAAATAGTCGTACTTCGTGCTACATGTTGCGTTGTAGTTAATATATCACGTTGTTTCGAGCTAGGCTCGTAACAATTACGCACAATAAGAACAACAAAAATAAGACTTATTTTAATATTTTTAAACTTTATATCTTAACACATTATGTAATTTTTATTCGATCATTTAATAATACTTAAAATTTTGATATTTTTTACGAAAAAGCGATATATAAGTTCTTGTTAAAGTAGTTTTTTTCAAAAATAAATAAGACAAAAATTAAAATATGCAAATATTAATGCACAATATTCGACATCTTAACATTATTATTATAAAGAATATAATATTATATTTAAAAACTTAAGCAATATTTATTGCGAAATAGAAGTCGAAAATAAGTATTATAATATCGAGTCGAAATTTGATAAATTTGTTAATAACATTTAATTTTGACAATTACGACAATATACAACTTATTAATCTAGATTAAAACAATTAATATTAACAAAAAGCTAAAAGACTTGTTATTAAAAGTCAATTTAAGTGCTTTAACTTTATAGAGACTTTAGCAATATTTATTCGAGAAAAACGCAAGAGAAAATGCAATATCGCTAATTTAAGTATTCAAGAATAAGATTTGTTCTAAACAAAGAATTACTTTGTTAAAGTTTACAAATCTTTAATATATTAAAAACAAAGCGAGAAAAATTACATCGATCTAGATCGATTGCGAAAAAATATATTTCGATATATTTCTTATTAATGTTGTAAAAGCAATTGACAAAGAGATTGCATATAGATGCAAGATAAAAAGTTAAATAAAAAATATCACAACAACAAATTAACAATAGATAATAACAAATATATAAAAAGCGTGCAACTTATTATCTTTATACTTGATTACAAGAGATTAAAGTGTAATAAGCGATTACGAAAATATACAAGAGCATTTGTTAAATTAAAGCGCTAAGTTAATAAAAAAGTTACTTACAAGATACATAAAATATACGAAGTAATAAATTATTCAAAGAATATAAGTAAGAATTTTAGACGTTTGCAATCTCGATATTTCTATAATATGTTATATATTATTTGCAACGTACATTTCGTATCGACAAATTAAGAGTGTACAAAGTACTATATTAACAATTTTATTAATTAAAATTAATACAATACAATATATAATTCTTAATTTAAGATTAAGAGAATTCGAATTGCAAACAAATAAACAAGATATTATTAAAAATAAAATAAGATTTGAAGACGCAATCGCTAATTTGAATCGCACTTAATTTAAATTAATTTTTGTCAAAAAGAAGATAAAGTAAAAAGTAAATAACAAGAATATTATGAAAGATTAAGAAGTCAAAAATAAAAAATAAAAGTATTAATAAAAAAAAGATTTTATTAAATTAAAGACAATAAAACAAAGAAATAAATTATTTTTAAATATAATAATATTGTCTTTTTATCTTTTTACAAGTTTTTATTAATTAGCGTTAAAATATGTTATAACGAGATGCTTGCGATTATAACTTTAAAGACAAAGAAAGTAACTAACTTCTTTAACGCTATATTAACTTTCTACTTATAATGTTGAAAATCTTATCTTTTAGCAAAACTTCTTAACGAATTTTCAAAAATTACTTAAAAAGACTAGCGAAATTATTGACAAAAACAACAAAAATTAAATATTAAGAAATTCTTTAAATGCGACTTTTAATTTATTGTCGAATATTACAACACACAACGTATCAAGAAGAAAGTTCTTTCTACTATTAAGATAAAAAAAGTAAAGACGCAATTAAAGCGTTTTTTTAGTATTGCTTATCGAACAAACGAAAGCAAAGAATTGAAACGTCTTATATTAAGTCTTGAATTAATTTGCGAATGCAATAAACATTCGAAGATAACAAAGTAAAGACTAGAATATTTCTCAATCGATTGTTATTAATATCGATAAAAAGATTATTGTATTATTGTTGTCTAAACGTTCAAATTTAAATCAACTTAATTTTCGAATATTGAAAATTTTTTCTCTAAGAAGCAATTATTCTATGTCAAATTTAATTCAAATTTAAGTTAAGTTAATTTTTAAATATTAATAATCTTTTCTTTGAGAAGCAATTGTTTTAAGTTAACTTGTTCTTTAAATATTAAGAATTTTCTCTTTAAGAAGCAATTGTTCTAGACTAAATTTAGATCAAATTTAATTCAAATTCAAATTAAATTAATCTTCGAATATTAATAATCTTTTCTTTAAGAAGTAATTGTTTTGAGCTAGATTTAAGTCGAATTTGAGTTAAATTGTTCTTCGAATATTAAGAATCTTTTTTTTAAGAAACAATTGTTCTATATAATTCAAATTTGAGTCAAATTGTTCTTCGAATATTGAAGATCTTTTGTTTAAAAAGCAATTGTTCTACATTAAATTTAACTCAAATTTAAATCAAGTTAATCTTCGAATATTAATAATCTTTTCTCTAAGAAACAATTGTTTTAAATCAAATTGTTCTTCGAATATTAAGAATCTTCTCTTTGAGAAGCAATTGTTCTAGATCAAATCTAGATCAAATTTGATCTAAATTTGAACTAGATTAATCTTCGAATATTAACAATCTTTTCTTTGAGAAGCAATTGTTTTAAATCAAATTGTTCTTCGAATGTTAAGAATCTTCTCTTTAAGAAGCAATTGTTCTAAGTTAAATCTAGATTAAATCTAGTCCAAATTTGAGTTAAATTGTTCTTCGAAAATTAACGATCTTTTCTTTGAGAAGCAATTGTTTTGAATCAAATCCAAGTTTAATTTGAATCAAATTGTTCTTCAAATGTTAAGAGTCTTTTCTTTGAGAAACAACTATTCTACGTAATTCAAATTTAAGTTAAATTGTTCTTCGAATAAAGATCTTTTGTTTAAGAAGCAATTGTTCTACGTCAAATTTAATTCAAATTTGAGTTAAATTGATTTTTAAATATTAACAATCTTTTCTTTAAGAAGCAATTGTTTTGAATCAAATTTAAGTCAAATTGTTCTTCGAATATTGAAGATTGTTTGTTTAAGAAGCAATTGTTTCTATGCCAAATTTAATTCAAATTTAAGTTAAATTAATCTTCGAATATTAAGATCTTTTCTATAAAAAGATTAGATTTGATTCAAATTTAAATTATCTTGATTTTCAAATGTCGAGAGTTTAATTTCTAAGAATATTTATTTTAGACTAGATTCGAGTTAAGTATTAAGAATTTTGTTTTTAAAGACATTTATTTTACGCAAGATCTTAATCAATATTGCTAACGTTCAAACTAAAGAAAAAGACAAACTCTTAAGACGCGAGATTTGAAATACAATCTTTATATTTCTTGATAATGCTAGTTATAAGAGCGATTGCGCAAAAAGAGATTGCTTCTTTCTTGTCGTTATTATCTTTGTTCGCAACGAAAAAATTAATATAAATTAAAGCATATTTAATATTCTTAATTGCGCTAATAGTAAAACTCTTAGTATAAATATTAAAAATAAAAGCAAAGAGAACTCAAATTCTATTTATATTAACAAAAGAATTTTTACAAAGCAACAAAGTTTTAGAGCTAATCGATTTCTCAATTTCAAAGATTTATAATCTTTGAAAGCTTGAGATTTAGTCAAGATTTAAACAAAACAATTATAAGATAATTAATTGAGAAAACAATAAACAAGATTAAACGTTTGTCGAATAATATTTAATATACAATTCTCAAAATCTAAGTTTCTTTTTAGAAACTTTTGTAATTTTATATTTCAATTATTTACGCAATTTGCGACAACAACAATTCTCTCAAATATTGCAAAACTTGAAAAATAACAATCTTAAATAAAAAGAAATTAATAAAGAAATTAAAATGCATATATTTTGACAAAATTTAAAAAAAAATGATTGTAATATAGTGCGAATGTTCGAATACAAAAATCGACAAATTATTAACTTTATTATTGTCGAAATTAATATTATTGCTTGTTTTGATATATAATTGAGTTTCTTTTATAAGACATAACAATCTAAATATATTGTTGTCAACAATAATATAATTTTACAATTTAATCTTATTTGATATTGCGTTGTTATTATTGAATTTCTAAGAAAACAACTTAATTAAAATCTTATTTATTAAACTATATAACAATAATTGACTTAACGTTCGTCTCTTTTTATTCTATTCTCTTGCATAGTATTTATTCGAAATAGAATCTTTGTGCACAAAAGACGAAAACAAAGAAAATAAATTCGACGAAAATAATAAAATCGAATTACAAAATGTCGCTTTGCTTTATATACAAGAAAGAAACAATAACAACTTTGTTTGTGCTTTTTTTATTATTGCTATAGACGAAGAAAAGAACGACAAATAAGTTAACAATCGAGATTGTCGTTTAACAAATAAGTCGTCGTTAACAACATATAATACGAAATCTTTAAAATACAAAAGAATAACAATTAATTTGAGTAACGAAAACAACAATTCTATATTATTATTTGTTAGTCGTGCAAACAATATCTCAATCTAGTTGTCTAATATTGTAAATAATAAGAGCAACAACTTTATATAAATAATAAGAATGTCGCTTAGCTTATCAACTGTATCAAGAGATTAAAGATATTGAATCTAGCATTTTTCTTATATTCTTAAATATAAAGATACATTTAACAACGTCTTTTAATAACGATTGAATATATAACATATGCGAACATTCTCAATTATTATAAATTTGATAATTAAATATAATTTTTAAGTGTCGAGTTTGTCAAACTTATTTTTATTGCTTACAATTTTATTCTTACTTTAACAATGCGACTCAATTAATTTCATAAAAAAATAACAATCTAAAATAAAGAGCGATAATTGTAAAAAAAATACAAAATCGATTTTTCAATAATTTGATATTCGAGAATTAGTTTTTATTAACGCAAGATACATTTTTATAATAGTTGAAGCAACAAGATAAATCTTAATTAAGTTAACAAAACTTAAATTATTCTTAATAGACGTATTAATATTATCAAAGACAATAAGTAATATTTTACTATAATTTATTACAAGTAAATCGATGCTAAGAAAGTAAAATCTATTGTTTGTAATTATATAGTTCTTTTCTTTAATGTTCTCTTGTTTGTTCTTATTCTTTCGACCTTTACTTTCTTCGTTGTGGCTATTATTGTTATTGTCTAATTCGATTTCTATGCTAGTTTTCTTTTAGTTATTATTATCTTTCTCGCTATCGTCGTTATTGCTACTATTTAACTCGATATTTGTAATAATTGTCTTATTATTACTTAAATCGCTACTCTCGACGCTACTATAAAGATTGTTCGCATTGTTGCTATTATCGAGTTGCATACAATTGAACTTAAAATTATTAAATTGTGTATAGTTATTTAGATCAATAATGTTAAGTAAAATTGTAAAAAATGTAAAGAAGACTTTGACAAATAAGCAAAAGCAAAGCATTTTCAAATAACAATAAATGTTATTTTCTTTGCTTAAGTAAAAATTGTCAAGATTTAATCAAAATCTAACTTAAATCTTAATTAAATCTTAATCAAATATAATCTAGATTTGAGGCTAACGTATCTTAACGCGTTACAATAATTTCTTTCGTTTATTTTTTTTAGTACAATTTTATTTTCGCGTTTTCTACTAATTTCTTAATCTTTAACAAGCTTACGCTATTCTAGATATAGTATTTTATTAATTTATTCGAATATTTAATTTTGTGTTATAGATAACTTTCAAGCGAACTTCGCATATGTAAACAATAAACACAATTATTACTTATTAAATTCTTAGAAACATATATTAACTTTCTCGTGAAAAAATAATAACAATTCGATTGATAAGATAAAATTCGAGATTTTTAAAGCATTGCGTAATTCTCTTAAGCATAGAAAAAAAACGTTATTATTTGATAGACAAGAGAACAATATAATAAGAATATTATTGTCATAAATACAACACAATATAAATCTATTTCTAATTATAGAAATGCTTATTAATTAAATACAATTTACTATTAATCCCGCGTTCGTCGAGAACGAATCTCGAAATCAAAAAACGCATTTCTTACATTCGTCTTAATCTTTTAACGACGAGCTTAATATTACGTCTTAAAAAATTAATTGTACGAAGTTTATATCACAAATCTTCGAATTTGTAAATAAACAAAAAAAATGCAATATTATTATGTAAAACTCGATGTTGTATCGATATTCTTATTCTATAGAACAAGATAAGACGACGCTTAAAATATATTTTTACATCAAGACATAAGATTGTTATGCGTAAAACATATATCTTCTTGTAGATTACGTTCGTTATTAAGTACAACGTCAAGAGCTATAAATCTTAAATTAATTTTTGACAAAAATTCAAATTGTTAATGCTAATAAAACGTATATAAGAGAGAATAGTTAATCGTATAAAAAGCGTCAAGAATCAATATAACAACAATATAAAGAATATTTTTATATCGAAGAAAACAAGAAAGATATTGCTTTTATCTCTTTCTATTGTAAATAAGAGCTTATTTAATTGTAGCTCTACGACGCGATAGAGAATTGTTAATTTTACATAATAAAACAAGCTCGCAATGTAATCAAGAATTATTACAGCTTTACTAGCAATAAAAAGTCGCGTAATTACGTTTAAATCTTATTATTAAAATCGACTTTTCTAAGCAAGAATTTTTAAGATATAAGTTTGCTTATTTTTATTAACTTTTTGCTAAATTACGATTAAGAAAAGCAACTCGAACTATTTGCGAATTCGATAATAATTAAGACTTTTACGTCTTTGTTTTTTAACAATAATGAAAAGAGTTTTAAAATCAATTCTTTAATTAAACACATATTTAATTCTATAACTCTAGAGACAATTAAAATAATAAAAATTATAATTTATTATTGTATCGAGAAGTTCAAACACAAGACGCAAATATTTATTTATTTCGAAAAACAATATATCGAAGATATATATTTTACTTTATTAACAATTGCAATCTTTATACTTATAATGTATTAACAAATGTTTACCAGAAAATACAACAAAGATAAGACAATTAACTTGTAATATAAAGAGAAAAATGCACACAAAAATTGCGACAAAAGATTGTATTTTATAACAAGAAAACTATTAACAAATTCGACAACAACAAGATTTTGCATGTCTCTTTTCAAGAGTCTCTCTTAAATTTAAATACTAGTAAATCGAAATTCAAATGCTTATTGAAACGATATAATCGATAAAACAATAACAAAAATTCGATAAATACTTCGAATAAAAAATTCGTATTTGAAAGCTTAAGAGATAACAAAATACGTAAAAATCAATCAATCTAAACAATTAATTAACAATCTTAATAAAGAAAGAGAGTCGAATATATAAGTAATAATCGTATAAATGTAAGTTACTCAAAAAAGATTTAATTCAATTCTAACAAATAATTACGAAGATATTAATTAATTGCGAGAATATCTATAGAGAAAAATTAACAATTAGAACAACATTAAAGTAAGCATTTTTAATCGAAAACGCAAACTTGAGTTAGATCTAAATTAATCTTAAGTTAAATTTTCTTTAAGTTGTTAAATAACAACAAAAGTATTAACTAATTGCGAGAGTATTTGTAAAGAAAAATTGACAAATAAGACAACATAGAAATAAGCATTCTTAATCGAAAAAGCAAATATAAGTTAAATTTGAATCAAATTTTGTTTAGATTTAACAAGTAACAAATACTATATAAACTAATTGCGAGAAATGCTTACAAAAAGAATTTAGAAAAAACAACAACATTCAAATAGACTTGTTTACATACAAAGAAGAAGATTTGAATCAAATCTTGTCTAGATTTGACAAATAATAGCAAATAAATTAACTAATTGAGAGCGTACTTATAGAGAGAGATCGATATATAAAGTAACGTTTAAGTAAACATTCTCAAATAAAGATATAAATTTAAGTTAAATTTTGTTCAAATTTGACAAATAACAACGTACGTGTTAACTAATAACAAGAATGCTTATAGAAAAAATCTAAGAAAAAGAATAATGTCGAAGTAGACTTTCTCGATAAAAGATATTTTGTAAAAATTATGCTAAGTTAAATGTCGAATACTTACGTTTATTTGCAATTAAACAATTACAATTTCTCGAAAAATATAGCGAAAAATATAAGTTGTTTTCAATAATCGTAATTAGATTTTAAATTGATCGAGACTAATTAAAGAGCAACAAACAAAATATATTAAAAAAAAGAAGTGTTAATATAGTAAGTTGCGTTCGTTATCTCTATATTATTATTTATGCTAATATAATTTGCGAACAAGTTAATCGTCAAGTTAAAAATCGACATTAAAAATAATCTTTAATAAAATAAATATAGAGTTCGAGTTAAAAAACAAGAAAAGAATATATTATTAAAATTGACACTTAATTAAATTGCTTGAAGAAAAAAGCTAGATATTAAAAGTAAGACGAATACAATTGAATATACGAAGAGAAAGAAAATTCTCTTATCGATTGTAAATAATATAGAAAGATACAAAAGATTTGTTACTTATACAAAAAAGTGTTTGTACGTAAATATCTTTATAGATAATAAGAAGAAGAACTTTTATTTCTTGTAAAAATATAACGCATATATAAGAAAGATGCATTTAATGCTAGAAGTATCGAGCATTCTTGTAAGCGCAAATGCATTCAATATTATAATATAAATCAAACAAATTATATTGTAAATTGTTATACTATTGTGCATATAAATTGCAATCGAATAAGAATCTAAGTAGTTATAAACGTTAAAGACGTTATATTTTCTATAATTTATGTTGTAAGTATAAATTAAAATATCGCGAAATAAATCAAGAGAAACATTATAACTTATAACAATACTATTTGCGAAGATAGATATTTTGACTCGAAATAGATTTATTGGCAACTTTATGTTGCTAATATAGCTCTAGAACTAAGATATTGACACAACAATCTTAAGAGTCTCGAGTCGCTAATAGAACTTCTAGAGAGTTATCTCGAATTGTCGATAAATTAATTATATTTGTTTGTTAAACAATGTGAAGTTGTTTGCTCTAGAAGTCTATAAATTGTTTTTTCTTTTAACTAATTAACTCTTTCAAGTTGCTTTAAGAGACATAATATTGTAATATTAAATATATTAACGTTCTACTTCTCTTTACAATATAGTGTTAATTTGTCTAGATATACTTATAGATGTTGCTTCTAATACTCGAGAAAACTACAAACTATTAACAAACAAAGTTGTCAAGAAGATCTTGTCTTTAGATAAGAAAATTAAGTAAGCTATAATTGCTTTGAATACGTTATTTTTATTGCTATATTGTTCTAGTAGTACAAGCAGTCTTTTTGACGACAACAACGAGAATTCAATAACTATAAAGAAGGTTAAGGACTTTGAAATTTGATGGCGAAGTCGATTTTGCGATAAACTATGCTATAAGATAATTGCAATATTAGGTTTTAACGTGTATTATCGTATTTAGACTTTAGATAATAAGAATTGTGAATAATTAATGTGTTCTCAGGTAATCTGCATACAAATTTAGGTAATAGGGTCGGGAATCTAAAAATAAGGCCAAGGGGCGACAACCGTTGTGAAAGCGCTAATTCGATGAGGAGCATGAACGAGATATACACATCAAGAGAGATGTCTCGGAAGTGTCTGCTATACTTGGTCCATTGCTCATTTGAGCTCTCTTGAAACCAAGGAACATTGATTCATAATAAATTTCTACTTTGGATGGGTTCGTCGAATATGCCACTGGTTTCTTCTGACATTTTGCCGCTCTGGCGATAGGAGACTACTGGATACTCAAGCTCCTGTTGGGTGGAATGCTCGACGCTCTTTCGCTTTTACAATGGGTTGTTGTTAGTCAGTCATGACTTGGCTGAGGGTGTTTTGCTCTATCAAGAGAAGAGCATTATCAGGGTTCTCTAACGATGCCACTGGTATCTTTCGACGTTTCGCCGCTTTGACAGGGAGATATCACTGGTCTTTGGACTTCTGAATTTGATGCATGTAAAGCTATATCTGGTCCTTCGACTATGTCATTGGTATCTGTTCACATTTTGCCGCTTTGACAATGGGAGATCACTGGTCGATTGGCGGATATTAAAAAATGCGTGCTTGAATGCGAGTTGCCATGGTGAAAGCAACGGTACTCTTCCGAGAAGTTGATAAGATGGGAGTCGTAAGTATATCCGGATCGCGGAAACATATTTCCTCCACTTTTCAGCGGTTCCCTCCTGTGTGCTTCCATTTCCTATGGTATCTCGCTCCATGCGTCTGACGGCATAACTACATGCGAAAATAGCGACGCATCTACGAACAGAGGGGATTTCCACCCGTCACCGTGAAAAGTCCATCCAACGCGTGGCCAAGTCGCCTGTCTGCGTAGAAGACTCCGAGAGAAGTCACCACAGCCATTACTGAGCTTTGTTTGAGACGACGGTGAGATGAATCAGCCCCCCAAATCTAGTCCACGTCGACCAAGCCGTCTTTCAGCATCTCTCCGCTCTGGATGATGCGATGTGGTAAAACGGCGCCCCTACCCCTGTCATCATCGAATGTAACCACGCGGCTGCTCCGGCAGATCCTGGCTCGACCACCCCGGGCCCGGCGAGCGGGATGATTTTCGACCAGTGTAGCAGGCATACCGGCGATCGGGAAGTATACTGGGCCCATCTATATTGGCGTTGACGCTTTTGGTGATACTCTCTTCGCAGATACAGAGATCGAGCAAGCTTAGACTCCCATTCTTGAGGGCAGAGCTCAAAGAGCGGTGACTAAGGAGGTGGATCTGGCAGGCATTGACCTTGCAATGGTGACGCAGGCTTATGACATGCTGAAGGGGAAGTGACGTGTTCAAACGATGTATATTAGGGATTGCTATAACCCTTTGTAAGCCAAATAATAGCAGTACTTGGTCAACCGGCCGGTCTTTCTCTATACATCCAAGACTCTGCTGTGCAGACCCAAATAACACATGAGTGTTTGCCTGGCGGTTGAGCGACCTGCCATACTCTCTAACTACAGTAGTCGCGCAGTACCCTACCAAGGACGCAACATCTTCGAAGAGCCGGAACAAGCGCGTGATGGACCTCGTTGGAGAATGAGGAGGCGTGCCAATAAAGCATCACCTCACTACGAGGACCCCACCGCGAAAGCGTTCAGAGCGCCTCCCTGAGGTAGCTGGCATCGACGATTTCCTTGCTTAAAATCGATTGTCCCATCGATCTTGCACGGACAAGGGCGGGATAATATGCAGGTCTACCTTTGAAGAGAACATGAGCGTAATGATCTCTTTGAGGCCTGATGAGGGTAGCGTCTGGACCCTTGCGTAATTTCCGGGATAGAGATTTTGAAGGTGCAGAGGATCAGGTGAATAGCAGGTCCTGGAACCGTTCATCTACAAGTTTTGCCTCCCTAATAGAGCCGCTCAGGACCTTCTTCTCCTGCTCGCTTACCGTCAGTACTACGCCCTGGTTCTCGCAGTTCTCTCCAAGGGCGCCGAGTGGTTCCCAGTGTCCGTCTAGAATGTAATGAGTAAAGTTCCCGTAGGTTCTTTTATCCTGGTGTTTGTTCGCAAGTAAAGCTCCATTGAACCAAAGTAGCCTATCCTTCTCATCCAAGTGCGCAATGGCATTCCCACAAACATTTCCATCATTAATGGGACCTAAACCGATGGCGTAGTGTTTTGCGAAGTAGTATGGTACTTGGCACATTTCTAAGCCCAACCAAAAGGTTTCTTTATCCCCCTCGGTCCAAATCATGTGCTCCCGACCGGCAGCAGAGTTTTGCCAGCAGATATGGAGAAGGCCGAGCAGGACTGGTGTCCGGCCTTTGTCCAAGAGCACAACTCCGGACTCTTGCTCATCAGAGTAGCCTTCTTTATACGAGGTCAGGTTTAAGAGACTTGCGCTCGGCTGGTTGAACCTCAGGTGGCTGTTGTACCATGCATGGCGTTCCGGAAAGCCATTTGGATACATTAGTCGGTCGTGGAAAAAGTAGGTGCCCGTGTCCTGATATCTCTTACTTTTGAACAGAACTTCTGGGGGCTGAAGGAAAATAGCGTCTGCGTCTACAATCATGACCTGCTCGAAGGAGCTGAGTAGCATAGCCATAGGCTTTATAGCGAATGTGCCGTGCGCTAGGTCCATAGTGGTGTCATCGATCAGTCGAAGTAGATCCATTGTTTCTATATCATTACCCAATGACATCAATTTCTCCCGATACTCCAGTGGTAGATCATCGTCACCAGCATATGCTATTTGGATCGGCAGAGTCGAGCCCAAAACGTGTCGAATCCCCGAGATAAGATGACAAGCATACTGGAAATCTTTCTTCCCTAGACTAATGACGATGCCCTTCGAACCTTTCTTGTATCTGTTACGGAGAGCTTGGAAAGGCAATTTGGCGGGCGAGAAAGGGTTCCTAATGAAAGCGAAGGATGCGACAATGGCCTCGTCGAGACGTTCAGCCAGGGTTTGCGATTGTTGTACTGTCAGGCGCCGTCTATTTTTCTCCAGAAGATCTTGTCGATGAGCGATAAGCTGTACCCTTTGGCCCATCTGGCCAAATTCTGTAGGAGCGAGCGGAAATTTGATAAGGTATTCGAGGGTGTCGTGAGCCACAAGCTCCGATGCTAAGGCAGCAGCGGAGCTCGAGTGCGCCTGGTAGGTCTCGCGAATTGCGCATAATGGTAAGAATAAGATAATGAAGATGGCTATGAAGACTGAGCTTCTAAGAGAAAGGCGTATGGTGCGCCGCCGTGGTATGAGCGCATAGTAGCCAGTCAGACGCGCCAAAGCCTCTCCTTTCGGCGAGGGTTGCTCGCTCATTGCGCGAAAGCTCGCTTCAGGTAGCGTTGCCCAGGTTCCAATACTTCCGCTCGCCTAGCAGTGAGGAAAAGATGCGCCGCACGCAAAACGTATACCGAAAGCTGAGGCCGACTCATGAGAGCTAGGAAATGTCGAGCGTTAGAACATGAAAAGCGTCAGCAAAGTCAGAAAGTAGGTGATGGGCAATCAAGATAAGTAAAGCAACAGCCTCCCAAAATGAACGTTGCCCGGTTTCCGATGACCCGCTGGCGCTCGACGACTGCAAGCGCCGAGCGCCCCCCACTATTGAATTTTACGTTTCATCGTTTGAATGGTAGTGCCAACTTTGAACTTAAGGCTAATTTGGCGCTGCGCCTTGTTTCAGTTTGCATAGACCTTGGCTCTCTTGAAACGAACAAAGAGATAGTCGCCGCTCTGGCCTGCGAGGTATGGGGAACCAATTGATAAGAGTCGCTCCGATTGGGCTCATCATGATGGGAACAAGGTAGTAAGGGTGTGGCACAAGGTTTGCAACTCGATTCGCCGGCGGACCCCACTTTTTCTGGTGACCAATGATCATCCATCAACAAACAGCGCCTCCGAGACCAATGACGCGGGCCGGCATAGCCAGCGTTAAGAAGGAGACGCGTCTTTGCTCCTCCTCAATCCTTGTCGACGCTTCTGGGGCTAATAAGAGGCTTGTCAACTTCGAAACCTGTTTGGGCAACGACTTTTCACGTAGTGCTGATGCCCTGCGTAATCGATTGCGTTTGAGATGCACATCAGTGGGTGCAATCTTCGAGCTGCAGTTTCATCCTACAAGTGTACTCTAGCAGATAAGCACCAGCAATCACACATGCCATGTGAATGGCTGTTACAAGGCTTCGAAGCATTTGCATTACTCCGGAGTTTTGCTGTTGAGAATAGTTGCCGATGTACAAGTGGCCTGGAAACATGAGGCGGACGAATCCTTCACTTAGTTCGAAAAGAAGGACCAAATGGAAAGTATTTCACACTTACTCGAGGCGCCCGACTTCAATGCACTTTGCCGCACAGCCCTTAGTACGGGGTGTAGATCTCCTTTTATACGCTTCCAGCTTGACGTAGCAGGGCGTTCTAGTACCAGCCAATGCGCAGCACATTTGTACCGCCCTTCCTGCGAAGGATCTTGCTAGGCAGTCCGAGCAATGATGTGAGGGTCTTTCGAGTCATCCGGTTACTTTCTATTCCAGTCCCAAGTACGCCATGTCTGCTTCCAATGCGTACCGATTGCGAACTTATGCCTGTCTTTCTATTGTTATCTTTTTGATTTTCTTAGCTACTTTCCCATCAGCCTTGCCAACACGGGGTTCAGAGTACTCTTCAGTGGACGTGCTTTCTACACCTCTGAACAATGACCTACCAGCATAGAGACGGGGACAAGGAAGGCCGAGGGAAGGAGAAAGGACGTCCCCCCTAGACATCATTGAAATCCGGATGTGACGATCTGACTGGTGAAACTCGTTTATTGATAGATCAAAGAAAGCGCTTAGCAATGAATCACCCTATCTATCCTGATAATTGTCCCCAAAATTTCCTATGTAGGTGATACTGTGTTGAGCGCCAATACGTGAAGAAAATGGTACTGGATTCCTCTCTGCGTGACACAGCTTAGCGCGGAAGCGCTAGTTTCCGTCAACGTGATTATCACCTCGTAGAATAGAAGATGTTGCGAAAATTCCTCCGTGCTGTCTATTGGTGAGTGAGATACATCACAAGACATCCTCCTGAATCTGGTTTTCGCGAAGGTGAATTGCTGACAGCCGACGGCCTTCAAATGCCGACTCCGCTAGCATACATAGAGAGGACTGGCCCCGTGTAAGAAATTTGCGCCTGAGAGCATTGAAGTCTCGATGCATTGGTGGCCTTGGGCGACCATAACTCAGTGCACATTTATTATGTTGCCAGACCATGGAGAGAGGATGTAGTGCACAGATTGTGAGACGCAAGATGCGCCTTTCGGTGCGTAAGTCTTATACTCTTAATACTTCGATTTTCCTGCGTCATCACTCCATTCTCGAGGCGCATCTCGAATGTTTTTCGTTCCGCTAGCGATGTCAAGATCGGACCCCGCTCGATGGTATCAGTCGATTAGTGCTGGCTAGTAGGGTGTGTTCCGCAATGTAGCTCGGGTACTGAGTTGAAATTTTTCTCGGCGCATTGGAAGACCTGTTGAACATGGGGCAAGGCGCGCAGTATATCTGAGAGAACTCACTGGTCCACGGACCGGATCGGTATCATAGTCTTTGCGCTTGAGGATGACCAAGCGGCTGCGACACACATGAACGCGCTGGCGAGATCATCGGTGATCTGATGTGGGACCAAGAATAGATGTCTTAACTGCGTAGGGTTGTCAGCACCACGAAGGCTCATCTTTGACAAGGTCAAGAAGCCATACCTTTTTCGCTAATTCCTTGTACAGTAACGTTGGCTTTCCAATTGAATCCGAGGATCTTTCGCTGATCATCACCAGGGCGATCAGACATCGGAAGGCCAAGATATTCAATTATTCCAGCCATGCTTCCAAGATCCCTTGAATAGGTGTCTGACAAATGCGCCATCCTCCCCACCGCCTCGAGTGGATCCGGAATGCGGTTGCCCAATGCCAAACCCATCAATGGGAAGTATCAGGATATCTCCAAAGAGAGTTGACTCTTTCATCCCAGTCATATTGATGTAGCTCATGCTGGTGCCAGTCGCCTCGGAAAGACTTTCCATGACTGCCTCGGTCCAAATCGCAGGGCCGGTAATCTCCATCACCTCCTCGTCACTTGGCCGTAGGTCGCCTACTGATACGTTATGGCGTTTTGCTATGTCATGCAGTGCGACGACAACTCTTTCGATGATTTTCTGCAGTATAGGGTGTCCAGCACTTGCGGCCATCGTCCACTGACAGAACTGTAGTCTGGTATAAGTCAATCCGACGTACGGTTCATCATCACGTTGATCGTATTCGATGCCGACGATTGCATGTACTTTAGCCCGGACGTCTGGCGACACCCAGTCTCGGATGGGTTTGAGCGCAGCTGTGTCAAGGTCGCTGTATACGCCACCTGCGGCGTTCAACAACAGATACCGCAGGAAATCCGAGCGAAGCACGGGAAAGCGGAGGTCTAGGAAAGCATGAAGAACGTCGGGACGATGGGCGTAATGCTCTCGAACGAAGTTGTCGCCGCCCTTGTCGCTCACGAGAGTGTACGCGCAGTCTTGATTCTTGGTGATCCAGCTTTGGAGTAGCTCAGCAAAATCAGACAACGGAGAGTAGCCAAAATAGAGCTGCCAGATCTTCAGAGGTATCTCTTCCAATGATGCGGTTGACGACGTGGTCGACGACGTAGTCGGATGAGGGTGAGATAAAAGTGACCTGGCTGAAGGTACATAAATTGGACGGCAGAGCCATAGAAGGATTAGGATCGCGACAAGGCTGACTCGCGCAGGATATCGGCGTACCAGACCGATAGTGCTCGAGAATGCGACAGGGATTATCATGGTGGTGGATTGAGATTCGAAAAACCAACACGCAAAAGGTGCTGAGGATTGGTAATTGGAGATCTAAAACACGAAATGACTGCCTGGCTGGAAGGCGAGTTGGCACTTGGCACGGCGGCCCGCTAAGGGCGCCGCCCACAGCATGATGCTCCGAGACTCAGGCGGTTACCGCGACCGGCTGGAATTTCCGGCACCTGACAAGCATCATTCGTAGTGTCCACGTCTCGTCTCTAGTAGTCCCGAGGTGCAGAAGAGACTACTCCTATGCCGGCGGGCTTTCTCAAGACTTCGATTGGCTTTGGAGCTTTCAGCTAGCAACCGGATCCATGGTTAGCTGCTCGCTTGGCCAAATTCCTAATGCTGGCAACCTGGCGACCGTGCGCAAAACCATCCAGAAAGTATCCCAGTGTGAGTTTTGACTGGTCCTGGACTCCATGGTCAGGCATAGCGTTAGCTTCAGCGGCAATGCACACTGGATCTATGGTACCGTGGAAGAGAAACATGGATCCTCGTGGCACTACGAAGGCGCCTCAATCCACCTTGCTTTTCCGGAGTATGCAGAGCGATCCTCCTTACAAATCGAGCCTTTAATGTGCTCCTGCACGATAGTGGTTTGAGGCCAAGGAAAATCGAAAGGGGTGGTAGCTTAGCTTCAGCCCCGACGCTAGTTGGCTCATTCTCCCACCACATTCTCGACACAGTCTGGTAGGACCGGCTAATAATAAATGTTCCAGATGTACCCTGCCAGCTTCGGAATTCCCACATGCCATTGAACAGCGGTAGCCGTGTAGCCCATGATCGCCCTACACGAGAGGCACAGCATGGCAATCCCTCGTTTGGCGTTTCAAAGCTGGCAGGTCTCGAAAACAGAGGATCTCGATTAGAGTATCTCGGTAAATATCTCTCTGGTTCGACATTCCAAGCCCATGTCTCTTGTCGCTTCAACCGTGTTGCCTCTGAAGCTACCTCTCGTTACCGGTTCAATCAAGTCGAGAATGATTGCTCGTATGTGCAAACACCTGGTCACTTTTTATTACTCCTCCTTCGTCTTCCTTGCCAATATCCCTTCAGCCTCCTCAGCAGCTTCTTGTTCGTCACCTTTGGCAAAGCCAATAGTGGTCCCAGTTACCAATGTGACTTTGGCGGGCAACTTAGTGTCTAGAGGTGCTCTAATGTCTCTGGGCTCTCCACCGCAAACTCTTTCTTTCGTTCCTAATGGGTGGGTAGTTGGGGTCCACATACAACGAGAATCATCTGTCTAAGTCTAAGCAGGCTGTGGAATAATACTTTCATCTCCGACGCATCAGCCGCCAGTGCTAACGGCAATGGCTGCCCCGATCAGCCCAACGCGTGCGCAGGGCTTCTTGGTGGCTTTTTCAATCAACAAGCAAGCACAACCTATTCTAAAGCCGGCAGTTTTCAAGCTCTCAACACCGCGGGAGAAGCCTTTCCTGATCATAAGGACGATGTCTTCGGTAGCGATACCCTGGAGGTGAACTCTACCATCTCGCTTGCCAATTTCCCATTCGGTGTGAACAGAGGCAAGTCGGACAACCGGAATGGTTTGGGTATGGGTCGTAATTCAACACTAATGAATGCGCTTGTCTCTAATGGAACGATATCTTCGAAATCGTGGTCATTCTGGAATGGCTGGACCGGTGCCGAGGCACAGCATCAGATGGACGGAAGCTTGATTTTGGGAGGATACGATGCAGCGAAGATCTCCGGTAGAAACATAACGTTGCCATTCAGCAACGAGAATGATTGCTCTCAAGGATACCTCGTCACCATATCTGATATCAAGTTGAACTTGGTCAATGGTTCAACCCCAAGTATTCTTGGCCCTTCTCACGGCTCGGCGATGAAAGCTTGCGTTGCCCCGGATTATCCGATCATAAGTCTCTCAATCGACATATGGACTGCATTCGTCGAAGCATCCGGGGTAACGGAACTTGGTCGTTCATTCGGGACTAATTTTTTCGGCATGTTGATCGCTAATAATGCCTCGTAAGCAGCCGTGTTTTTAGAATTTCTGTCTGCATTCAACTAATGAGCCTATAGGTACCAAGGTGATTTGACGATATCTTTGTCTGCTGGAGTGGACATCACCATTCCAAACCACCAGCTCGTAGTCCCGAACTACGGCTACGAAACTTCAGGGTCTATGGCGGTATTTAATGCAAGCACCGCCAATGAAGTTCTCATCAATAGTCTTCAGGATATCAATAAGAATGACATGCCTCTCCTAGGCCGTTCGTTTCTAAGCTCCGCTTACCTCATGGTGGACCAAGACAACCAACAATTCACACTCGCGGGAGTCAATGCGACAAACAACGAAAAGATAATATCCAATGGCCCGCCAGTATGCCAGAGCCCCAAGTCTATATCCACACCCGCCCCAACGAGCTCAGGTGCTGCAGGTGCTACTAGTCCTCCTGCGGTCTCGCCAACTCCAGCAAACACACACCAAGGTATATCCACAGGCGTTGTTGCAGGTGCCGCCGTTGGTGGTGTCGCAGCCGTTGCCCTTTGTCTTGGGGCTTTCCTGCTGCTGCTACGACGACGGCGGCGCACACGCCAGGAACAATTAGCACGGATGGAGAGCGAAAAGAGAGATCCACCTGTTACTGGAGTCAGCGAGCCAGGATTCGGCATGCCAAAGGCCGAAATGTCTTCGGATTATACGCATCAGCCAGCATCAGAGATGCCGTCGCAACGACATCCGCCTTACCAATTAGGGCCTTACGAGATGCCGTCGCAACAACAACAACTACCTTACAAAACAGCGCATCACGAGATGCCAACCACTTGATAAGGGTTTTCGGAAGATTGGTGGTGGACGAACACCGAGCTCTCGAACCGCTGGGTATTTTGCGCGTCTGGGTCTAGTCAATACAGCGGTCTTAGTCTGCACAGCAGCTGTTCGGGTCTCCGCACAGCAATTTTCCAGCTTCAGGCCTTTTAAGCTAGGTCCCGCTCAACCTTCCTCCGCCATGGAATGAGACTATGACAGCACGGACGGCATGAAGAGGTGTTTAAGGTTTGAATTCAGCATAATTCGAAAAGCCAGGATTCTACACATATCAAATGTTAAAGAGACCACGAATCTACATGATACGTGATGTGTACGAGTGTATATATTTACGGACCTCAGCATATATATCATAGTACTTGTCTGTGGCAGATAACATAGTATTAATACGACGACTTTGCGCTTACAGGTTCACTGTACGATGGCAGATTGTCACGAAAAAATCCGGAAGATCATATTCGTCGCCCTGGCCACGCTCACCAGTACTTCTCCAAAAGCAGCAGCAGCTCCTCGGTTCCAAAAACACCGATTTCGGACCTCCACCCAATACCTTGGGCTTCAAACCTCATCCACACCTCCGTTAATCCTTCACCTCGTCCCGCCACTTCCTGCCACTCGTATCCCTTCCATTCCTCTAATCCTTCTGCATCAAAGCCGCCTCTTCGAGTCTCTTCGAGTTCGAAACACTACCACGTCGCACTACTCCCCTCACTGGCTGGCAAGGCTATCGTAGGATCTCAAAATTCGCAAGGCTACGCCAATCATTGCTTGTCGACGTCAGCGGCGCAACCAGCTGCCGCAAGAGATGGCATGAACAACCAGCATCCTGCCTCGGAAACTCCAGAGCGATCATGGCAGTAGCTCCGTCTGCGTGAATGAGGTATAGACGTTTCCGCAGCCTCGCCAGGCCTTTGAGCGTTAAATCTGTTTCGCATTATGCAGGGGGTCTGTGATCCTGGGTTCATTTCACTAAGATCGACATTGCAGGATCGAGTCCTTGCTGCCAGCTGGGTCAGAACGCCAGACTTTGAGAGGGGCGCGTAAAGAAAGTAGGGAAAAGAAGGGCGTTTACGGCTGAAACGCTTGTGGATGTTTTAGGGGCGCTTGGTGGGCGCTTATGCGGGTGGTTGGGGTTTCTGGGCAGCGTCAGGGTACTGGGTTGTTGAACTACGGGTCAACGATTTGGAGATGATGGTGAGCGCTGAGCCGGACTTTGGAAAGATACTACGAATCTCGGTACGTTCACGGTCAGGCCCAGCAACCGAGGCAAACGGTGCCGCCGTCCAGTCCTAGCCACTGGTACCATTGTCCGGCCCACAGGCGATACACCCACAACAGATGACGACTTCCAAGAAGCTGCATTCTTCTACTTGGACGAACAATGTAACCTCCTTTTCTGAGGTTGGGCTCAGCAACAAGCCGTCGTGTATTACAGCCACATACGCTTCCTTCAACATCGTCGACACGATCGGCTTGGGTAATTATTCTTTTCTCAACCCTGACGTGGATTAGTCCATATCTCTGAAGAAGCCACCACTGAACCTCCTACCAACACTTTGTCAATGGGCTGGAAATGAATACTTCGTATGCGAAGCCTTTTCTAATTGGGACTGCTGTTACCTCGTCGGCAACTCTGTCCTGACCACAGCATCGGCGCTCGAGAACTCAGAAGCTCGATGACACCACTACCACTGCGACTGCCGCCACCCTAGAAAATCCCGCCTCTCACGCTGCAGTCCGTCCCTGCGATGAAAAACCGTACAACATGCGCCAAATTGCTCGTGAAGTTTACACCGGCGTCTAAATCAAAGACGGGGACGACTCGAAGCATGTCAAGGACGACATAAAGGTAGACCTTTCCAACAACCGTGCTTGCTCACTAAGATTCGACCCTAGCGGGACGACAGCACCCGCAACCAGCAGCCCTCTGCATGAATGATCCATTTGGTCCCACCATTGCCAGATCCATACCTAGTCATATACCCAGTGCTAGAGAACCATTCTCGGGGTGTCTTTGGTACTTACGAGTCTCTCCTCGAAGCGGCCCAGTATGCCGCTCCTGACAAGCAGAACATCTGGGCATTTCTCCAGAAGCCCTTCGTGGTGGCACTGACCACTGGTCCTTCAAGACAGCACGTCGACGCCTGGATCATAGGTCGTACGGCGGCAACGTACACGCCGCCTCCTCCTCCCATGCCGCCCAAACCTTCCTAGTTATCGTTGTCGTCGCCAGCCCAGCGTCGAGGTCGATTGGCTGTTCCAGTCCAGGCCCATAAACCAGTGCTCGATTGGCTGTTCCCGTCCAGGCCCATAAACCAATGCTCGGACTCGTCGCAAGATATCAATGTACTCGTTGTTGCGGTCGGGAACGTGACGCAAACGGCGTTCTAGACTTGGGGTGGCGGAGGTGGTTGACTTTTCTGTCGCCATCAACGTAGATGGTGGGTGGAGATATAGCATCAGTCTTAAAGCTAGAGTGGATGCTGACCCAACGCCTGAGGTGTGCGGTTCACCCATGGCGGATCTCACTTGAGAGCTCGTCCGTGCGACTCAGCTGATGGTGTTCGACATGCGTCGTTAGCTACACATGAAGGGTCTCTGAGCTGGGAAGTTGTGAAGTCGCAGTCGGCGCTGATGTAGGGTTATTTTTGACATGTGTACATGCAGCTCTTGGCGCTGATCTTGGCTGAACTTTGTTTCTGTCTGTTCATATAGCTATCATTAGTCGAGCATATTAGAAAAGCATGGAATATTATGTAGTTAAATCAATAATTAAGTTCTTCGTCCCTCAATCATCTGTACAAATTACTCCCCTTCTGATTCATGCTCTTCTCGGAATGCCTACGAGGCTCGGAATTCAACCGTCAGCTTGTATGATATTATCTTGGAAATTCCAAAATCCGCCACACGAAACAGCATATCGGTAGAACTCGACCGTAAAAGATACGACGGCAACGACAGTGCAGGTGGAACCAACAGCAAGTAACAAAGGAGCGGTGTTCATCATTGGAATGGTAGTCCCCATCTAACGTGCTATCGTCTGCCTCGGCGAAGAAGGCAACGCTGGTAGCTCGAAGTTCTTCCGTAGAGGGGTAGCGTCAGGCAACTCCTGCGTGAGAGCTACGGCCTCTTCGGTTGGCAGCTCATAATTCGATCTTCCTTCTGACATCTCATGAGGAGGCAGGGTGTACCCTGGATCCTGTACCGATGGCATCTCCTGGGGTGGTTGTCGGTCCGCCGCTAATTCCGGTTTGTGGAGCATTGACGATTCAGGACGACGGCTCTCTCCGGAGTCTCCAGTCGGTTCAATTTGTTGGACCCGGGCCCACACTCTTTTCCGGAGGAACAAGAATCCCAAAAAGAACAAAGCTATGCCGGCCAATCCACCTATCACTGCTCCAGCAATCGCGCCCTTGGAAACAGACGTATGAAAGGTGGCAGCATCGGCTGCAGATTGAGATGATGTAGGGTTTAGCTGGGAAGTTGATGACGGCGCGGCCGCCGTTATTTGATTTTGACAATTTGGCGCTGAGATAGCGACAATCTTCGAGTCTGTTGTTGCTCGAGCTTTCCAGAGTGTAAATTGTTCCCGATCATTGTCGACCATCAGATAGGCGGATGTCAAGAAGTTCAAGCCAAGGACCAGCCTATCATTTGCGTTTACTCCCGAAAGACTGTTAATTAGGACTACTCGATTGCTGTCGCTATCTATATATCTTTGTCCGCTCGAGTCGATTTTGTATTCGGGAAGAACGAGTTGGTGGTTAGGGATCGTGATGTCAAGCCCCGGATCTATGGATATCGTTAGGTCACCGTCATACCTAAAACACCGTAGTCAGTAACAATCGATTGGGGGCTGATTGTTTGGGTTGGCCTACGCTCCGTCTGCTTGAATCAACATCCCCCAAAACGATGAGGCACTAGTGGATCGGTCGACATAGGTCGAGCCTGAGATGGCAAGAAACGCATTCCACATACTTTCCTGAAGAGACAGCTTGTCGAAGTGGGGCTCCACGCAGGCGCTCGCTGCCGCGCCTTTGTTATTGCCGAAAAGCCGAGCCGTTTTTTAAGTTCATCTTGATGTCTGTGATTGTGACCACAAAGCAGTTTGGGTCAGGTATGACAGAATTCTTAATAGAAAGTGTTATATTTGGGCCCGTAACTTTCTCTGCATCATAGCCGCCAAAAATCAGATTCCCGTCAATCTGATTTTTTGATTCGACTCCCGTCCAGCCCTGCCAGAAGCCCCAACTTCTGGAAGACATGACCCTGCTGGCGACGAGTGCATTGAGCAGAGTTGAGTTTCGCCCCAAACCAAGGGTGTTCATTCCTTCACCCGACCCGCGCGAGACACCTATCGGAAAATTGTCTAGTCTTCTTTGAGGCGTCACTGCAAAAACGTCTGTACCCCATAGATCAAGAGTGTGATTTGGGTTGATGGATGGGTTCTCCGGAGCATGTGAGAGAGTTGACGTCCACGTGGTAGAAGCATCTTCATGGAAGAGCCCGCCAACTTGAGCAAAACATTCGGTGGTTTCATTCGCGTTGCAGCCTCCATTATTAGAGCTCGTCGTGTTATCGAAGATGTATGTGTTGTTTATCTGACTAGGACCATCAGCTGGCTCATTGTTGTTGGATTACACAATACAAATTACCAATTCAATTGAAAAGCAAGCGATTGCCCGGGACTCGGACTACCTATGGAAATCGGAATGCCTCTTCTCACGATGTTAGTCGCAAGGCTGATATTACGAACAGGTACTCCGAAAGCTGTGGGTGAAGGGCATGTGGTCATGTTATCTATGTAGCGTCAAGTTGCGTTCGCCTCTAAAAGGCCAGTGACAGGGACAAATTGAATAAAAAACAGGTCTGACCAACGATGATATTTGCGAAGCTTAGGATCAAGAATTGATCAGAGAATAAGACCACTCCAGAAGGCCATCAGATCGTGCATTTTCAGTTGACACAGCCATGCATCGTTAAGATCATAAGGATATCGGAGGATGACAAGTGGTAATGAGGGACGGCATCTTGGCACATTCAGTCTATTGGATGAAAAGGGATCATGCAGGATCCAGCGGCCATAGCACAATCTTGCACTTGAAACGAGGTTACGATCTTGTCGCCATAAGCTTTGCTATCGACGCGTCCACTTGGCGCTTGTTCTAGAGATTAGAGTCGCATTGGTTCCCCGTAGGATGATGCCACTGTGCTTAACTCAGTTTGTAATGGAGTCGCTCCAGATGACGCTGTTGAAAGACTCGACTGAGTTACTAATGATTGTTAAGCTGACAGGTCATGCCATCGCGGTAACAAATCACAGATATTGTTGCTGTGGTATTTTATGAGGATACGATGCAACGACTGGTGAATAAAATGTTTCGGCCTGAGTCGGCCCATATTTTCCACCTCGGCTGGAGAATGCGGCCCAAGCGCCAGCGCCAGCGCCGGAATGCTTCATGACAGGTCCACACTCCACAGTCCGTTCTCAATCGAGCGCCCAGGTCGGCCTCAGTCAAGCGCATCACTATCCACGAGCGGTTCCATAACCTAGTACGTGCTTCGTATCTTGCTTCGTAGGATCAGTCTGTCTACCGCGTATATCGCGATCTTATCAAAAAAACGCTAAAACATTATGTCCTTGGCATTACGTGCTTGGCACGTTTGTAAAAACACTCGTAAGCGGATACGACCTGATCCCATGAAGCAACTTCGTACCAGTGATTTGAGAGTAGGGCTGTGAGCGCTGAGCCAGCCATTAACCGCTGTGCTAATGCACGCCATGTTTCAACTTTAAACCCTTCATAATCCCACCCTCACTGTGGCTTGGCTCCACTCAGCCAATAGTGGTACGGGCGATGGGCGTCCACGATGTTAATAGTTGACTGATCCTGAAACATAGCGGACGGCATTGAGCTAGAAGTGAGGCCAGCTGGAGAAGCGGCTCTTGGTGGCATTGTATGAAGTTTTTTCTGTCTACTATTCCCCAAATCTGCTTGAAGTCTTCACACTTCTTCCTTTCAATACCTTACAGGCTCAATGTGGACATCTCCTACTGTACCTTTCGCGGTCTCTCGCTTCCTTGACGTCTCTGTTGTCATCTCTTCCTTTCCGTTCAATCTCTTAACAGTCAGTCCCGATGCAAATTGTTACACAGGTAGCGGTTCGATAACTACAGATCTCCCCTGTAAGATCTCCATTGATGTTAGCTTCTGTTGCGCCGTCGGCTGGTGATGCCTCTCTAATGGACTTTGTCAAAATAGTGCAAGTACCTCGTTTGCTGAAGAAACATGCACGGACAAAAGTTTTCCAGCAAAACTATGCTTTGGATTATGTTTAGCCAGTACGTCTTCTCCAAGGCCCACGCTCAAGGTATGGATGTCGTAGCCGACAATAACATAACAAAGGTTGCAACAAAGACAGCACCGTCGTCCACGATTGCGGTGGAGCCGGAAATGGCGATACTAATTCCTGGTGTTGTGCTGGCGTGCAAGGTGTTACGGGCCAAGGCGAGGATTGCTGCTCGGCCAACGCCACCATCACCCTGGACCCCTTTCCCTACTCAGCCGTCACTGTCATAAAAGCAATATCAATCTCGTCGGCGGTTGCGTCTTTGTCTTCGGCCAGTATCAAATTCTCGTCATCCCTATCATCCTCCGTGTCTACCGCCAGTAGCAAACTCTCATCGTCCCTATCTGCCTCCGTGTCTACGCCAAAGCCAACGTCAACCACGATCTCATTGCCAACTTTCTCTGTTGCCGCTTCCGTTGTCGCTGTATCAACCTCTTCCCCGACAGGCTCCGTACACCGCACCACATCACATGCAGCAGCTATAGGCGCCGGAATTGGGGTCCCTATCGGAATCGTATTGCTGGCGGCACTGGTATACCTTCTTCACCGGGAGCGGAAGACGAAGAAGCAAATACGCGATTTGCAAGCGCACATGCAAAGGCCCGAAGGCAAGCCGTCGGAGCAAGACATGCCGGAATTGACTTCAAAAACCTCTCCCCGAGCGAATCTCGAACTAGATCCCGGTATAGATCGTGGCGAGTTAATGGCCGGTGACGGCAGGCACGAGATGGCTGGAAGATAGAGATGAGAGGTGTCGTAGCTCATACAGAGGAAGATCACAACTTGAAGTGGCTTTCTACCTGCAAATCTATATTCCAGCGCACAACTTTAGCTTAGTAGACAGCATCTTTAACGGCCAAGGTCCACCCTGCTCCCTCAAACCCTACGGACGAAACTTCGATCACCCAGCCGATGCCACTTCTTTTGGCACAGTTTTCGCCTCCGTGGCCTTTGTCTCCTTTCCGCCTTCCTTCCCACATCCCGCGGTGACGCGTATCTCCACCTCATGCCCATGGGGCAGCTTGATTACGGTCGCATAATCGAATGGCTTGCCCTCAGCCGTTCGCTTCTCAAGGTCAGCCAGTGCCTCGTATACGGCGGCTCGAATCGCCTTGTCGTCTTCTGATACACAGGAGGGCGCTTCAGCCGGTGTTCGGTAACTCTTTGCTATGATCCGTTGGGAGAGCTGGAAGTAAAATCCACCGACGAGAGCCGAGATGAAACCCCGCAGCACAGCGAGTGGGAAGGGTTGTTGGAAAAAGTCATCGAGGCCCGTGAAGAAGGTGGTCGGAGGTATAGCCGAGGGTGGGAACGACATGGTGAAGTCAAAAGAAGGCAGAAGGCCAACAACAAGGCAAAATTGATTGGGCTTTTTCCTTGATATGGTCTCGCAGAATTGGAAATGATTTCTTCTTCCTTCGTGTTCGTCGAACACCCACTTTCTACTCATAAGTCAAGGTATATACAAGTCTTGCGTTCACGCTTGCAATCCTTGGGTCCAGATCATCGACTCTCTTCCAGAGGGAAGACTAACGCATCCTGCCGATCATGTCGTTCTACCAATGGTAACGAACGATTGGTTCGATCTGTGTTCTCAGCAAGATAACATCAGAGGATTGTGGCACAGAATTTCCAAACCCACGGCGTCGCAGCATATGGCTCCCACTTTTGTGCTTGGTGCTTCTCAGCAAGGCTGTCTTTCTCTGGTCAAACAGCAGCCGGCTTTTCCTGCGGCTGTTCTCAAGTTCGGCTGAGTTTGCCCTGTCACAAGACGCAGACGTGCTACGCGGCCGAAAACATTGAATCCTCCTTGGCACAATCGTGATGGTGTCGAAAAAGTCTGCTACTATTTTGACCGACGAGTTCATGCCCATCAGCAATTGTTCGAGACAAGCGGTAACGTTCAGTGGCACAACGTTTACGGCCTCGAATCGATTCGTGGTCCAGGGTGCGTGGATCTGAGCTTATTCAAGGAGCGTGAGAATGCCCGTGGTAGTACAAGGTCGTTGTTGCAGCCATGCCCAGCCGCCGTCGGGCCTTCGCGATGCGCGGAATTATGCCATATGGATGTAGCCCCGGAAGATCCTTCGTCCTCGTTGTACAGTATTCTTGCAACCTTGTGGGCACAGCCCCAGCGTCTAATTCAGTCGATTGGTATTATTCGATGCTTATTGGAGTAGAAGGTAAGAGGATGGCTTGTAGTCACAAGTAGGACGCTACGGGCGCGCAGCAAAGCTCAGTCAATGCAAGGAGCTGTGGACCTTCGATATCATGGCAACCGGCGCGTATGCAGTCCATCAATCGCCAATATTGTAGCATCTCCGTCGGTAACAGTAGTGAAGCGACTGAGCCATTGGGGTACAGTAAAGATGCACTTATCAAGGTGTCGGAGCAGAATGGGCACATCCGATCGCAATTGTCACTGCTGCTTAGGCCTTGACGGATCTACGATCTCACTCATGGTTACCTGTATTGGCTCTTGCTTATGAGTCCATTCTATACGGCTCTTCGCCGTTGGTCGACTCGGCTTCTGAGTCGGTGCCTAGCAATGTAGAGAACGGTTGTTTTAGGGGCTAGGAATGAAACCACTTGTACATATCATGCTGAAAAAAGACAATAAATACCATTCGTACGCGTAAAGTGAATGAGAAGCAAAACATTCACCCTTGTATCAAGACCATCGGCAGGTGTACCTCTTTCAATAATCTTGCTCCTCCTGGGAAACTTCTATTCCAACCCCAGAAGTGACCCGCTAATGGGGAGTCGTTGTGGGGGCGCCACAAACTTCGGACGTGTTGTCGCCCGAAGGTCTAGCATTGACCATAAGCCCAACAGTCTGCCCATTCGGTAGAGTAACTGCTATCGAGGCATCGGATGCAATTCCATCATGCTGTGCCTGCAACGCAGCGTAGACGGCGTCTCTGACTACGTTCGCCTCGCTCTCGGTGTCGGAACACTGTTTCACGGTTGTATCGGTCTTGGTTGTCTGTATTGCTGCGAAGATAGCGACCATTGCAGGGAACATGCCGCCGATGGCCGAACCTAGAGAGTTAATTGTGACTTTGACTATGAACGGTCGGTTGAGAAAGTTCCAGATGTCGTTGCGATTGATATGGAGGTTAAGTGTGACTTCGCTAGCGCGATTGTAGGCTGCTAAGGCGTACTTCACAAGGGTATCCACCACCCGTTCGAGACCGACCAAGGCCTGCGTTCCAAGATTGTATACACACTGAAGAACTACCTGGCAGGTAGCGTATCTGAATATTCTCGATTCTAGTGCATTCGATGATCCTGGGTGGGAAACAGCGACATCGGTATGAGCATCTGCAAACTCAATACCGGATATATCTAGCTCTGTGTCGTCTTTCACGTGTATTGAATCATCCCATTCTTCTAGGCTCACCCCTTGGAAGGTGCCGTGTGCGATCTGGTGCATCTTATACGATTGACTGCCGTGGACGCGAATAACGCCATGGTAGACCCGAAAGTGATCCACTTCATTCGATGTTTGCTCGCCGCTGAGACTATCACGAGGCGCCAGTGAGGGTATCGCCGTAGCCTGAGACAAGTCCGTCGTGGCAGTCGCTACTGGATCTGCGACTGTATCGTTCGGCGTGCCATGAAAGGTGCCCTGGAAGAACTATAGGAATCGTCAGCTAACCACAAGCCGAAAGGCATAAAAGTGGCTCCTTACTGCAGAATCGAGACAGCAGTCTTCGACGCCTAAAACCTGGAAGGATCCGTAGGTGGCAGCAACGCAAAAAGGTGTGTTGCTAGCGGCGATCTCGTCTACGGGGTTGTAGCCTAATTCAAATAGTTTCAGTACATCAGGGAAACCAAGAGCGGGTGCCATTGATGAGATACCGTCAAATTGATAAAAGACGACAAGGTTCCCGTTATCTGAACCGTCACTCCTGACGGTGACGCCTTCAGCAAGACCCATATAATCGGTATGACATACACCATCTTTATCAACACTTAGCTGCCCAACTGCGGTACTGTTGGATAAGGGATGTTCGTTAAAGTCGATAGTGAACGTCTGTGCAAGTAACACGTTCATAGCTAGGCTGCCGAGGCAGAAAGCAAATGACTTCATGGCGTCGCCCGAGTCTTAACTGTTGTCGTCAACTTGAAGAATATTCTAGAGTTACAGTAGTCGGTTGAAAGTGTGGGGTGAGATCTGTAGTAAGGGTGTAGATATCATGGATTCTCAGCGGTAGCAGTTAAGTTCTTATGTAGTCCACTAGGCTCCACCATTGCCCTGTTGGGCTACAATTCGACTGTCGATGACAAGGATCATGCTTCGCCCCCTTCAGAGACAGGAGAAAAGAACATTGTGATCGATCAAGGCTATAAGTCTCCTCAAAAGTGGCCTTGCCATTCCTTCGACATCGTACATGCCCGGCTGACCTTTGCGCCGCACTGTCGTTGAAACATGTTGTATACCTCCTCAAACTGTGTGGCATAATCCTTCGAAGGACGAGTGCGGTGGGTTAGCATGTAACGACGCAGCCCCAACAAGTATGACACACGGAGTAACAGCCCGTAACGAACCCTCGTGACTATGTTATGTAACAACGAGACTAAATAGCTTGGGAACTATAGATAGGCAGTGTACAAGAGAGGAGGCCCTGACCTATCGACAACAGGATCAACAAGAGAAAGTAATTATTACAGTTACAACCCACATCATCGGAAGCCCGCGCTGCTACACCATGCCACGCCAGCACTGATCGCCGTTGAAGCCTGACGTGTGAAACATCACCGACCTAGTACTTACAAGCTGATTGGTTATTTGAGGCCGCTTATAGATAACGTCGGCTCCGTGTGAGTGCTTCAATGTTGGTCATAACCTGTCGTAGTCCCAGGTGGGCCTGTTAAGGGTAAGTAGATCAAAGATAGGCGGCCGGCGCGGCGCTTCTGTCAAATAATCGCGGCGTAGCCAGCACTGCCACTAATGCTCGAAACACAACCCATCCAAGAATCCACTTCCGCTTCTGCGAAACGTACAGTTCTTGGTCAAAGAAGTCTGCCCCGTTGTCACCGAAACGTTTATGGGAATTGTGGTCGTGCTCGTCCGGCTACTATTCTTCTGCTGCTCCCTGACGCATACTTTCCAGCGTATGGCCGTCACATGATCTCCCGTTTTACCTTGGAAGCCAGTCCGGCATCCAGGTGCTCAAGCGATGGAGGCATTGTCCTTAAGTAGACTCGATAGTCTTCTCATACTATGCTCGGTGGTAACTTCGCTCTCGCACTTGTGGATATTGATCGTCGATTTAACAACACGAGACAGCGCTGCTGGAATTGGATTGGCGACTAACCGGACAGCTCTATGGGCTTGGATTCGCCTACTCTCTCGGCACCTCAATCTGGATTACCTACTTCACCTCGAGAAAAACTTACTTTCCTCGATGGGATTCCGGCAACTCGCACCATCCCCCTATGCACGATCAATCAAATACTACTGGGTACGAAAAAGCACACTATCTAGCATGGCTCTTAATATGCACTGCAGCTACTCTCACTCTCGAGCTGGACCTGCTTTGGGCTCTGGCGAAGGATTTACGAGCATTTTGGGCGCTCTCACGTGTAGATCCATCACTGACTACTTTGTCAACCTTGGTGTCGACGACTGTGTTCCTATACTGCGCTATCCCTACCCTTCTGGCCTTTGGAGGGGCAGCGGTTCTCCCACTTTTACCCCATGGGCGTCTGGTCTCGTATGGACGAGAAGCGAAAGATGAGAGTGTGGGGAAATTGGTGCGGCTGCCTGAGGATCCAGGAAATAAGAAGAAGGCTGATTGAGAGACGATGGCCGGCTGGGATGAATGAAACCTCCACCAGATCTGCAGATAACTCTACCAAGACGTATCGCAGGCTCCCAGAACATGCATGGCCGAGAATAAGGAGTTACTCGTTCCTTCCGAGAGTGGTGTCACTTCACTTTGCCAAATTAATGGTGTAGACCACCGCTCCCTGATCCCTCCAACAGTGTCCGCCGAGCACTGCTCATATTAAAACAGATGACATGAAACGGCAACAGCTGACGGTCTAGTGTACCAAGGACACGCCTGTGGACTGGGACTATCAGCAAGGGCTATCAAGCGAATCGCCAAGTGGTCTATCGCATGTCATTCGCGAGCAAGGCCATCGTTACTATCCTACCTCGCGACCTACACCCTAAGCACCAACCTCCTCCCCGCTCACCACCCTACACCACCCCCCCACCCAACACCGCATCCCACCCATCAGCCATCACCAACGCCTCCTCATGCCTACTCCACAGCCTCGGTTTCTCAATAAAGTGCTCCACCACTCGGTCCTCATCCTCAGCACCCTTTCACCACCTCTCCGCCGGTTCACCGTAACCCCATCTTGCAGCCTCAGCCCCGCATCGACCATTGTCCTGCCATCATTCGGTTGTCCACGAGCCGCGTCGCGGCTCAAGATGGGCTCGATCAGCATCAGGATGATGCATACATGTAGGTAGAACACGAGGACGATGGGAACAGTAAGGCCGCCGACGATTTTGCCCCAGATGGCGCGGAGGGAGGGTGGCATCTTGGGTTCGGAGGTGGGTTTGGATGGTGCTGTGGGAACTCCAGACTTGGTCTTGGGGATTGGGAAAGGTTGGGGTCGGGAGAGCGGTGATTCGTTGTTCAATGACTGTTTTGAGCTTGGGGATTGGGATGGTTTGGGGTCGTGAGGATTATTCAATGGTCTGAACAAAGTTCTTGACGTGAATGTGGATGAGATGTGTATAGATGGAGAACTTGATATAAGGGAAGAGTGTTCCAGCGTCTGATGCAAGCGGACGACTGGACAAATTGCCTCAAGTCGAATTTTTCACTATTGCCTTTTTGGGGCATTCTGCTCGCTTTCGGAAAACCATCCAGTGCATTGCATCTATAGCCGGGTCACCATGGAACGTATGAGTCATTGGCCATTGTTGAGTGAGGCATCGGGGTTGGCAAAGAGGCTAGAGCCAAAGACGAGTGAAAATGCGTTCGTGCTTTAATCAACGATGCGTAGCTGACCTATGTTCACCTACTTCACAAAATAAAACCAACCCCCAAAAGCTTCCCATCCCTAAGCTAAAAACTGGCGCTGCTATCCTTCTACACAACGATCACCCCACCCGACGCACGCATAGTACCATACCTCCTAGCCAGCTCCTCCGCATACCGCTTCTCCACCCCATCGATCTCATAGGGCTCGAACCTCAACATCGTGATCCACTCCTCATACATCCTCACAAACTGCGGCGTTAACGCGTAGGAGTCGTGGCCCCTTTCGACATCGGTCTCGGAAGGGTCATTTAAGATGCCGATGCGCACGGCGAGAAGGAAGAATCCGATGTAGATTGACCAGGCAAGGACGAACAGGGCGAAAGTGATGAGGAGGGCTTGGCCGACGGTGAGGGGGCGCTGGGACATGTTGTCGAGGAGTACGCCGCTGGCTTCCAGGAGAGTGGATGTGTAAGAGGACTTGGGAGTGGACATCTAAAGGGTGTTAGCTGTGTTGAAGGGGTGAAAGGGAGGGGTACAGGTATGTACCTTTTCTGACGTTGATTGAATGAGAGATTATACAATTCGAAGACACCAGGCTGTCACTGATGTTGGTTGTTTGAGCTGAGTGATCGGACGGTTAAAGTTGAATGATAATTGTATAATGGCGGAGGCGAGGGAGAAAATCTGGGAGTGGTGCCGAATTGGTGGGAGATTGGTGTCCTCGGAGAACAGGGAAGGCAGCTGAATAAATACTACCTACGGGAGAGGAGTTTTGGCTGCTTGAGCAAGTTTAGCAAGTTTTTGACGCCTTAAGCCCGCTTTGCGTATTGCCCGATGCAAATGATACGTTTCTGGCGAAGATTTTCAGCCAAGACATATTGTGCTCCGTTTTCCAAACAAGAGCTTCCGTGCAAAATTATGCAAGTTCAGCTGGAACGTGCAAGGCAACGTCCGTTGCGTACATGTTTTCTGTCTTCGCCAAGAAGCTTGATAATCAGCAGCATCAAGCCTTTCGATGGCCACCGATGGACACCGATGGACGGTTGACACCTAAGGCACTTATGTTCGGTCGGCACTGAAAGTCGATACCCATCAATAATTTTTTCAGCCCCATCTATCTCAAATTAGCATACTGGGACGAAGCTAGTCTTGGCAGCCAAACGCACTCACAATTCGGTCCTGCCAGCCACTCGCGCTCCATGTGCCTCCTGAGCTGATGTCGCGTTGTTTCCCACATTTTTTGCTTCTAGAAATCCATCCAGATCCAACCATTCAGCAGCGAAAGCCGTGACCAGAAGAGACCAGTCAGCAACCGTATCCAGATCTAGATGTTCGCCATCATCATCCATCACATGCCAGACCCGTGGGAATGGATGGGGTATCAAGTGCAAGACCTCAACTCCTCTAGCCATGAATGGCATGTGATCGTCTTCTATCAGACCTCCCATCCAAGGCCCCGCAATCTTGTTGACATCAGGAAACCAATTAGCGCCGCCCGTGCTGGTGAATACTTTATGGTCGCGAAAGCGTTTGTACAACGCGGCCATCTTCTGATACGACCAGTGAGTAGTCTGGAAGTAGGAAGGGACTTTGGGCTGCGCCTCGCCTAAGAGATCTAACAATACGAATAGCGAGATTGAGGATATCACATTGTGATAGGTCGATGTAGCTGCATGAGGCGTGGACTCCATTTCAGCGGCTAGTGACCGTGCTCCATACAGAGAATCGTCATCCGTCCAGCTCAGAAAAGCCTCTTCGCCGTCCAGAAAGATGATTTGTATGCCCTTGTGCTCTTCAATGCCCAAAAACCCCTGTACACCCATGTCCTCAGCTTGCATTGCAGACCACTTCTTCGTGAGGGCAGCATCGATACTCCGTGCAGTGTGCATAAGCATTGCGCAAGGCGCGGCGCTATCGGTAGCACCAATGAAGTCGGTAGGCGTAAGCTTGCTGTCATAGTGGGCTACGAGAGTCAAGCGGCTGACTTCGCCCGGAGTCGTCCACGTAGGATCGCGAGAAACGATCATGTTGACGAAAGGGATCTCACTGTCTCCAGTAGCTGGTGTTTTCGAGGTAGAGTTTTGAAAGGAGATCTTCCATTTGGGCAGGCTGGTCTTGAAGAAATCGACAAAGTGATTCAGCACGGCCGTTGAGCCAGGTGTGCCTGGCACGCGTGGGCGAAGTATCGGAGCTAGAAGCTTGCCAGACTTGATGTCAAATTGATTTCCAGGTCCTGGGATAGCACGTAACGACTCGTCCGATATGCGTGTATATGCTCTAGTATGGCCGAGGAGTAGGACCGCATAGAGTATGTAGCTGATGAGCTTCAGATAAGCCATAGTAATGTTGGAGAGGGCCACTTCGCCCCCTCCTGTCATGGATAGAAAGTCCTGCACATCAAAGGACCCATGGATGTAACCTTATGCAAAAGGCATGAGAAAAGAAACACACAATCGCACTGCCAGTCTATCTGTTGCTCATGAAAGAAGAGATTGCCAAGAGGCCAGAAAATAAACGCCACAAGCGCGGGCGCTTAGTGTAAAGGTTAACGACGATCAACATTTGACGTGCCGCACTTTCCAACTCCTTCTGATATCGAACATCACCCATAAGTCGGTTGAGTAATGCTGCTCAGCTGGCTTCGGGCTCCGAGTCGGTATATCTATATACCCAGAAGCTTTCCAAGGCAAGCCAAGCTTCCCCGAAGCTTCCTCCGGTATAGATCGAATGCATACGCCCAAGGCCCGCCTAAGGCTGGTAAGGTTCCCGTCCTCCTCTGCTGCTGTGTGTGCAATCAAAGAGCTGGCAGCGATCTAACAGTCTGGACCAGGATATCCTAGGAGATTGCTCATCTACCATGCTGGCACTGGGAAGCTTGTGTATATTGGCTGTATGAAGTTGACGTTGATCCTTGTCTTCGCGTGGAATTGTGGAGTAGTAGCACCTCGCTGGTATCTTGCTCCCAACGAGCCTAATTGGAAGGCCGTAGCAGGTTTGTCTCTTTCTCGGTTCTATTGAGAAGCATGAACTAGCGCTGAATTTCCTCAAGCCGTGGTCACTGGAGCTTTGCCGATGTTTATCGTTATGTACACCACCGCTCCATTCGTCGCATATGTGCATCTTCGAATCCCCTCATTTGCTCGTCGATCCAAGGAAGCTCTGTTGAGATGGGCGTCAAGGATTCCAGGAGACACTGAGCTCGACCTGACGACTATGCGTGCTTATGGCAAGCTGCGCGTGTCCAGGCTCCTCGTCAAAGACTTGAGGCACACCAGTTCGTGGACGAGCATAGCAAATTTTTCTAGAGTCCTTCCTGCCTCTCCAGATGTCAGTACGAAAAGACGATGGTGGATGTTGAAGCCAATGCGAGGATTTTACGTCGGCTCTGAAAGGCGAACGGTGCGAGAGAGCTCTATCTGGCAAGAGGTTATGACGAGGATTCCCAAAGATAGCCACAACTCACTACCTAGAGGCAGCGACTCTCTGCCTGAACCTTCAACGACGATCTCCCGCCATCAACCATCTGGGGTACCGAAACCAAGACCGCCACAGCGTAATGGATGAACATGGGCCTCTCTCTCATATTGACCCTCGGATCCGTCAGTCAAGCAGTACTGGATTTCAGCCAAGGAGCAGTACACTGAGTACGGTTCAAGCGTACCGCAGTGAGCCAAAAGATAAATCCAGCATCGCGGTAAGGCCGGAATGCATCATGTGACTTCGATCAAATTCTGGACCCTAAGTTCTGACGCTAGTGGCAGTGATGCTCAAAAGTGATCTTGGCCTTTCGTCACACTTTTCACCTTTCAATCCTTTCATTCTATCCACAACAGCCTCCGCACATCACCCTTGGCTTTTCTTGCTTCGAAATCGTTCAACAAATACGATCAAACTCTTCCACGCAAGATCCAGAATGGCGCCAACTCTTACTGCCCGCGAGATGGAGATTATCATCACTGCCTTCCAGTGCTTCAAAGATCCGGAGGCTGCTAAGGTGAGTCCGAAGATTTCGAGCCCAAGACATGCCGCACGTTCAGACACAAGGACGATCTGATATACTCATGGTGTCTGTATCAACCTTGCTACTGTCCCCAAGTCATCATTTCAGAGCCTCCTGCACAAGCCCGGAATCTGAAAGAAATCCAAGTCATCTGCCGCCCATTCGTGACGACAACAGAGCCGATCGAAAATTTACTAATATCTCTCAGATTGACTATCAGAAGCTTGCACAACTTGCAGGTTTCAATGGTGCCAAATCCGCCGCTTCCGTCTGGGGCCCACTCAAGAAGAAGCTCCTTGCTGGTGCGACTGGGGAGGCCGTTACACCAAAGTCTACGAAGGCGAAGGGAGCCAAGGTCATCGCTGATGACGATGCCGAGGACGATGTCACGCCTACTAAAGCCACTGTGAAGAAGCCCCGTGCCCGTAAGCCTAAGGCTGCGGCCAACGCCGAAGAAGAAACCGCTAGCTCTCCGGTCCACGGTGGTGACTTCGCGTTAATCGAGACCGAGGATGATGCTGCCCTTGCCATGGGTACTCTTTACCCCACCGCCGACGCCGTCTCATCCCCAGAAGTCGAAGTCGCTCCTAAGAAGCGCGCTCCTAAAGCAGCCAACGTTGCTGCCACCAATGAAGACGGCTCACCAGTCAAGAAGCGAGTTCGTAAGGCGAAAGACCCTAATGCCGAACCCAAGACTCCGGCGAAGCGAACCAAGAAGGCAGCAACTGTCAAAGAAGAACCTGTCGACGAGCAGGTTCCCGGATCCGGCCTCTTAGTCGTCCCCAATACCGGAAATGCCTCTGGTTCTGGCTATGGTGACAACGTCGGGCAGGCTTCCCACTCTGGCGGATTCACCGCCATCAATAAGATGACGGAAGAAGAGATTGCCGCCGACGATGCCCTCTTCGGCGTTCACCCTAGCGACAATGACGACCAGACTCTCCCGCCCACCTAAGGTACGATCACCAGCAGAGCAAGGATTAATCATGTACATGCTGACGAATCTAGCACTACGAGCCGACCCCAATCCATGCACTAATACGACAAGAAACGCCATCGTTCTCAATCCAATCTCAGCAAGGATGGCTTTAGTGGTCTGGTTTGGGTAAGCGTGCTTGTGGGTCGGTCGTCTTGTGGTTCGATACTGGCAGCTGCCTTCTTCTTCTTCTGCGGTCGGTGGCTTTCGACAGATGGTGGTTTGAATGGAAAGGGGGATGGCGAATGCATGCACGGTCTCAGCTGGTTGTTTCGGATGGAAAGTGGTCACAAGGGTAGCAGATACCTGAGCCTAGCCATGAAAAAGCTGAACGATATCACCTTCGTCTTCTCGTGACGTTCTTGAATGCTACGTAAACCAGACTCTGCAAGCGTTGACCGTCTCTACAGAATTTCACAGCCATCCCGGGAATTCCGCAAAAGAGGAACCATCAGGTCAACAATCAGAAGGTGCCGAATCTCCATGCTTTCTATGTCTACCCACTACCGAGGCTGCAACAGCAAGCGATACAGGTTCTATATACTACAAGTTCTAGATATAGCGCTGCCGAAAGCCACACAAGCGCCTGAACAGCTCCTCCACAACCACAAATACGTCTCCCAAAAACCGCGGTGTTCAGAAGCAAAAGGTCACCCCCTCACCAGCTCCTCCCCATCCTACAGCCCCTCCACCGCCCTCCTCAAACACTCCAACCCCCTCTCCCCCACCGCATCCCCACCCAACCCGTCCGCCGCCCTCAGCACCCAGCTCAGATCACTACACCACCCCAACGGCACCCACACCCCACGTTTCGCAACCTCCAAGCTCTCCTTCAGCCTACTCGTATGCTCCCACTCCTTCGCCGCCACCTCCGCCCTCTCCACCACCTGCATCGGGATCCCGCACATCGCGGCGCAATGCATGCCAAAACTCCCCTCCGCGACGCCGTCTTCGAGTTTATAGAGGAAGGTGACGCGCCGCGCCTGCTCGTCGACGTGGATCTGCATGCGCATGTTCCTGACCTCAGGGTGGGAGGCGAACTCCTCGGCCAAGCTGTGGTAGTGCGTGGCGAAGAAGCCGACGCAGCCGATATGCGTGGCGACGTGATGGAGGACGGCTTGCGCGACGGCGATGCCGTCGTAGCTGCTGGTGCCGCGGCCGAGCTCGTCGAGGATGACGAGGGAGCGGGGCGTGGCTTCGGCGAGGATCTTCTTGGTCTCGGACAGCTCGACGAAGAAGGTGGATTGGGCGGCGAAGATGTTGTCGTTGGCGCCGAGGCGGGACATGATGCGATCGACGGGGGTGAGCCGTGCAGCGGAGCAAGGGACATAGGCGCCGATTTGGGCGAGGAGCACGGCGATACAGGTCATGCGGAGGATGGTGGATTTGCCTGCTGCGTTGGCGCCGGTGAGGAGGTTGATGTTGGGGCTCGCACCGCCGAGAATGATGTCGTTAGGGATGAAGTCTGTCACTGTCGAGAGCATGCAGGGGTGGCGGAGGTCGGTGAACTCGAGGACTGAGCGGTCGGAATCGACAAACTCGGGGCGGCAGCTGGGCGAGCCCATACTTGACGATGCTCTAGCGAGGCTGATGAGGCAGTCGAGATGAGCGATGATGTGGATGGCAGCGAGCCACGTGGCGTATTCTTCGTCGAACCGCATGAAGAACCGGGCAGAAACTTCTTTGACGATCTGGCCGTGGGTCTCTCGAGCTTCTTGCAGTTTACGGACCAGAGCACGGACTTCGGGGCTATAGTATCGCTTACATTTCTGAGTAGCAGACATCTGATCCCAGTGCTTGGGTATGCCCTTGACTTTTATAGGGACTTCCAGCTGGAAGATCTCTTTCCCATTGTCGCGGTAAACGATGGCGCTTGAACCGAGGTCCTTTCTCACCTTCTTTAGTAGCTCTTCTAGGCTGGCCATGATTTGTTCGATGCGATCTTGACTGGCATCAAAATCCTCTTCGACGCCTCGCTCGGGGATCAGGAGCCCATCCTCCTTCGCCTTTGCGTGGTCGAAAGCGGTCTTCCATGGTTCCAGCACAGACTGAAGGTCTGGCATCGCCGTGATAAGCTGACCGATAAGTCCCTCACCTGAACCTACGGCTTGCAGGAGGCTCATCGTGTACTCGATCTGTTCGAAGCCGTCCAGAACGCGAACGAAATCTTGTGCTTTGCAGCTACCAGCATGTATACGAGAAATCATTCTTTCTAGATCTGGTAGCTTGACGAGCGAAGAGGTGAATTGATCCCGGATTGTTCCATCAGCATTAAGCGATTCCACGGCGTCCAGGCGAGCATTTATTTTGGCCGCATCCATCAGCGGGTGGCAGACCCACTGTTTGAATTCTCGTTTGCCGAAGGGTGTTATGCAGCGGTTGAGGAGAGTGAAAAGTGTACCGTCGGAACCACCATCGAAGGAATTGGCGAAAACCTCCAGATTGATCAAGGTCTTTCCATCCAAGACCAGACTGCTTGCCTTTTTGATTGGGTCATACCAGTCGAAGTTGCCCAGTGTGAGTAGTTCTCGGTCGATCTTGAGCGTCCTCAAATATTGCACCAAGGCGCCGAATGAACTCATCAACCGCTCTTTATCCCTGGCTTCGCGTAGAGCGCGGGGCCAGGTCTCCACGTTACTGCGTCCTTCAGCAACAAAGTAGCTACTTGCGTCAAGCTCTCGGCAACTGATGTCGGCTGACCAAAACTCTTTGCCAGGTTTCAGATAGTTCCATATTGTTGTCGGACCCGTATTATTCTTCAGTATTCTCATAGCTGCTGTAGAGACATGGGACTTCTCCAATAAGAGTTCCTGAGGTCGTGTCTGGGCGATGAAAGTTTCGAATTTGGTCATGTCCAAATCGTCGACAAAGTCGGTCAGGTGGAATTGACCAGTAGCCGTGTCGACGAAGGAAATACCGAAGGCAGGTTGCCCGTCCTGCTCTGCCTCCTTGACTGATACGCAATAGGTCGACATATCATCTTGCAGCATACCGGGGTCCACAAGTGTCCCTCCAGTGAGCACGCAAGCTAGCTCCCTTCGGATGACCTTATCGTCCTTAGACGATTTCCCATTGTTCTTACTGGGAGCTTCTTTTCCCCGCTCTCGCATCTCTTTGGCTAGTGCTGACTCTTGCTGATCTACGCGAGCAATCTTGTACCCTTTCGCCACGAATTGATTCGCCCAATGGTTAAGACTCATCTCAGGGACGCCGACCATTCGCATATTCACACGATCGGTCAACTTGAGATCGAATAGCTGGTGACCAACGGTGGCGTCGTTTTCGTAAAGCTCGTAAAATTTACCCTTTTTGAAGAACACAATAGTATCCCAAAATTTCTGCTTGATCTCCCAATATTGCTTCTCGAAGGGCGAGAAGCCTTCCCACGCGAGTGGTGGGATGTAGACCGTTCGGGGATCATAGTCTGGGTGGCCTGGAGGGTTTCTATCCGCATCAGATATTTTCGCTAGCCAGGGGTACCGATGCTCAGGTTCAGTCTTATGTGCCTTTTCCTTGAACTTCTTTGCTGAAGGGTCGGGTCTTCTAGGCACTACGTTGACGGGTCTTGACTGCAAAGGCTGAATATTATTTGGGTCATATGTCCATTGCTGCGCAGTAGAGGCTGTAGGCAACGATGGATCGTCTTCGACATCGGATGGCTCAGCGGGTGGACTTGGGCCTGAGTCAAGCTTGTTCGTGGAAGAGCGTTTCCTCTTCCCCGATTGTACGACTTCGTCCTCCGACTCGTCTGGGACTATAAAGTCATCTGAATGCAGTCTAAGTGAGTTATGTGTCTCTAAGGGACGGTGGTCTGAAAGTTTACCTTCGTCGACCACTCCAAACTCGTCTTCCGACCCCTGTGAAAAGTCCACCTCAATATCGATCTGGCTGGTCTTTCTTCGCTTTAAAGCCCGCCCTCTAGACTTGCTCGCAGTTGCAGGCTTGTAAGCGTCATCATCTTCTTCATCGCTGCCAGACTCAGCATAATTGACGACCTTCTTAGCCTACACGCATCTTGGTTAACATGCTGTCACACGCATATCGCGAAGACTGATATACCTTCCGCGACGGGCTATCGAACTTCAGAGAGGATGCATTAGGAGCAGGTGTAGATGCTCCAACAGTAGCGTCGCTAGCCGGTGTGATGGGCGAGGGCAGGCCATTGGCCCCATTGGCCTTGGCTGGACGTACAGAAATGTGGTCTTGTATGTCGTCTTCCAGGACGGCATCGCTGCTAGGCGCAGGCGTTAAGCTTTGACTCGATCCTCGCGCTGGCCTTGCGAGTCTCTTTTGAATGCCATGGGCTGTCAGGGGCGTAGTTGGAAGTTTCGTAGGAACATTGACCTTTGCTACTTGGCCTTCGAGGCTTCTCTTCTGGAAGAAGCTGGCAATTGACTTCTGGGTCATACTTGACTGAGACCCGGATGTCGACTTCTTGAGCGATGGGGGGTGGCTCGCTGTAGAGCTCTCGGGGGGTTGTGCCGAGCCTGCCATCACATCTGCGAGCGATGGACGCCCAATACTACAGGCAATCAAGAGCAATGGGGCACTTAATGATTTAGCTTGGTCACATCTACGCCTTCACATTTTGGAGACGTGACGCGCTTTTTCTACGCGAGAAGAAAACACTTTAACCATCCAGGGACTAGCGCGAGAGAGCTCTTGGCATTAGAGGTCAAGCAAATACTTTAACCTAGGACTCGACGCTGAGACGCAGCAAACCCAATTCAGGCAGATATTTGTAATAGCTGTCAAATAGGCTACCGTCGTCATGTCGACTTCGCCTCCGCCCGAAGAGCGCGAGAAGAAAGATGCCGAAGCCAAAGCGAAGCAGGACGAGGAGCAAGCACGCCTTCCCTACAAATGGAACCAGACCATAAGCGATCTCGATATCGTTATCCCAATTGGCGCGAACATTAAAGGGCGAGACTGTGATGTCTCTATTGCCAAGACAAAGCTTAAGGTCGCACTCAAAGGCCAAGACCCTTTCATTGATGTAGGTGGACATTACCTTTTTCATACTCCTGTGATTGCCTATACTAGTGTTCTGGAGCCGTCTTTGAAGCTGTTATAGGGTCCTCTCACAAAGGAGATCCACGCCGACGAATCAACATGGACGCTCGAAACCACTCCATCCGGCAAAGAAATCAGCATTCACCTCGACAAGGTCAATAAGATGGAGTGGTGGGATGCGGTGACTACGAGTTCACCCTACAAAATCGATACTTCGAAGATCGTGCCCGAAAACAGCAAACTGGGCGATTTAGATGGGGAGACGAGGGGCATGGTGGAGAAGATGATGTATGATCAGCGACAGAAGGAGATGGGAAAGCCGACTAGTGAAGAGGAGAAGAAGTTTGACATGCTGAAGAAGTTTCAAGCTCAGCATCCGGAGATGGACTTCTCAAAAGCACAGATGGGTTGAGCCCGGTGGGGCTGGCGAGTATGCTCTGCATAGCGGCGGACGAATGAAGTTATGACTCTCATTCAGTCAAATTGTATTCTAGCAAAATATGCTGAGATACCGTCAATCTCGCGGAAGTCCTCAGTCCATTGCTCTTCTTATGCGCGATCCTACCTCGTTTGATTCCCAATACCACAAACTTAAGAGCGACTCCGTGGTCGGGGAGTTTAGGCGATGGGTCAATTTCGAATGAACGTACCGCACAGCTACCGCCCCATTCGCTAAGCACCTGATAGACACACGTGCTTCCGAGACGCTAGCACGGAATCTTTCGGTTCAGAAGATATCCGTTTCGAATTCTTATGTTGCTATAGCCTCTGCTGTATAAGTCTTGCCTCCGGTTGCCGTCCGAGAATCTGTAGATTCACCGTATGACAGACTGATTGAAGTGACAGTCCTATGATCAATAGGCGGGTATTGATCAAAGGCGTACCTTCTGTAGCCAAGGGCATGACTATAGCTAAGGCATGCCATAAAAACAATAGATTCTGAATGGTTGTTCGAGGAATCTGGAAACCATGATCTTTGCTCCAGTGAAGAGTAAGGTTATGCTCTGACCTAGCAGTTACATAGAGATCCAGAATCCGTAATGCGTCCATCGTCAACTCTCCCGACAAGCACAGGGGCGTTTCGTCTTCATCATAATTTGACACCTCTCCGGCCCGATCGTGCAACATCGTCCACGGCTACGGCAAGACCTTCGCCTTGGATTTTTATTTCTTGGCAATCATCTTCTGGTATACCGTTGGTAGATTGCACAACTACAAAGTCGATTCTCTTATCACCAATGACCACCATAGGCGCATGCCAGGTTGCTGCGCCATAGGTTACTGCCTGCCGTCCGCGAGCCACAAATGCTTTTAGATTACTTAGATCAGGGAGTCCACGATCGGGAAAAGCTCCCGTTGAGGGCATAGTAGGGGCAACAATGATCAGATAATTGGTCGAAGTATCGGTGGGCGATAGACCCATAGGAATGAAGGTCTGTGTAGTATATGGATGACGCTCGAGTATGCCGACAGGAAAGATTCGTGACTCCTGACCAGCCGCTTGGCTTAGAACACGAGGAAAACAGGAGAACATGCTTATCATTGGCTGGCCTTGTTCACCACTCTTACTCTGACCATACTTGTCCACCCATGGAGAGACATTGGAGGCCTTGAGAGCAGTACCTTGGTTTGCCGCGACGAATTGTGGCTTCGAAGCAGGGCGGTTGGTGGGCATTGAGTCAACATCGTAGCCAAACGGGTGCTCGATGACAATGCCAAATGGGGCAAAGGCCGTTTTAGTAAGTTGCTGAGGCCGAACGATGAGCTGCGGAGCAGCAACGACTAGTGGCATTACTATCGTCGTTGCAATTGCAGTAGACGGAACCCGGCTAAGAGTAGTTCATAGATAGCTGCGTGTGCCCTAAGAACCCTTCATTGAAATGTGAAGCGAGCTCTTCTCTGGACCAAGGTTTCCACTATCTGGTACGATCTCAGACGTTGAAAGGCTTCGACTGAATGACGACCGGCGGAGGGATTGGATCCACGCTCGTGCATCTAGGCATCCTTTAGGACGGCTCCTACGTAGAAGTAACAAGAAATGATCCTGGAACGGTTCCCAGATCTTACCCAGATCTTGCCCAGATCTGGCCCAGATTGGGTATCCAACACGAAGGCTCCAAAACCTCGAAGCGGTCTAGCCTGCACCACCTGCCAAGCTTTTGTCCGTCACCTTATCGATAAGCCCGCCGGCCTCGAACCTCGAACACCACATCCGAGGGTTTCCAGCAGGCACCAAGCATCCTTCGCCGACCGTAGCTTATGCTCAATGAACGAGCTTAACTATTTCAGCTCAAGATCATGTTTCACCGTTCAGAAAATCTGACCATCAGTAGCCATCGTTTTCTCAAGGCATCATGACCGCGGACAACGACCGTTCGTTGGAGACAACGCCATTACTCCCTAAAGCTACAGAAGTCCATCCTGAGTCTGGCGATGCTCCTGAGGAGATACTCCCGTCTACTACCGAGCCCAATAACCACACAAATGGCTCGACAAAGTCCCAAGATGAGGAGCGGCAGGATGACGAGGGAGACAGGGAGGTCCAATTCAAGGGAATGCCGGACGTTAGGAACAGACTCAAATACATACTACCTGCGCTTGCCATCGGCGTTTGTGTTCTTACAGCTTCCATGTGGAGCGTATACGGCTAAGCCATGAGCAGGTGTTCCTCTCCGCCGCCGACCAGACCATTATTTTCAGCAGCTACGGCAATATTGGCAGTGACCTCAGGGCGCTTAATAAGACCCCGTGGATTGCGACAAGGTGGGTCATTGACACCTCGATACCCGGAACGTATTTAATCCTGGGCCCAGCTATTTCCTTACTCTGACTTCGTTCCAACCTTTATACGGTAAGCTTAGTGATATCTTTGGGAGAAAGCCGGCGCTGTTGTTTGGCTATGCTATCTTCGGGCTGGGATGTCTTTTTTGTGGCTTGGCTAGGAATATGAATGAGCTCATTGCTGCAAGAGTACGTTTCGACGGATCAGAAGGATAATGGGCAAGGATACTAACGGTATCAGATGTTCGCCGGCATAGGCGGTGGGGGCATGACTACAGTGGTATCAATCCTGATGAGCGACATTGTGACACTTCGAGACAGAGGCGTCTGGCAAGGAGTTGTCAATATTATATACGCTGCGGGCGCTGGGTGTGGTGCTCCATTGGGTACTTCTGTGATTCTCGCTTGGAAGTGCAATCGTTGCTAATTTATGAACAGGAGGGTTCTTGGCTGACTCCGTTGGCTGGCGATGGTATCGTGGCCCTCCAGTCAATCTAGAGACATCTTCGTTAACATATTTCTACAGGTCCTTCCTCGGTCAATTTCCGCTGTGCGTCCTAGCATTGGTCAGCGTGTCCATTGTACTCAAGCTTCCAAAGACAGAAGAGGTCAATTGGAGAATCAAACTCCGCAGAGTAGACTTCCTGGGTGCTTTTGTACTCGTGTGTGCGGTATTCACCCTGCTCCTCGGTCTAGACCGTGGGAGCAACGTCTCGTGGCGAGCTCCCATCACGATCACCTCTCTCTGCTTAGCATTCCCACTATTCGTTCTCTTCATATTGGTCGAGCTCAAAGTAGCAGCGGAGCCGTTTGCTCCTGGTCGTATCGTCTTCGAAAGAAGTCTGTTCGCGTGCTATCTGTGTAATTTCTTTAGCTTCGCGGGATGGTTATCTGCGCTCTTCTACGTTCCCTTGTTCTTCCAAGCCACTGGTGAGTGTCATTCGATATCATCAATCGCATAAGGCACGCCGCTAACATATCGCAGACGGCCTAACAGCCACCCAAGCCGGCGTCCACCTCCTACCAGCCATTGTCGCTGGCGTCTCCGGTTCTCTCTTCGGCGGCTTCTTTATGAAGAGAACAGGCAGATACTATTGGCTTACGGTTGCCGCCTACACAATGCTGACTGTGGGCATGATCCCTATACTGCTTTGCTCCGGTCTTGTCGTCAATAACACCTACGGGATTGCAGTGGGGTTAGCCATCTGCGGCTTCTCGAATGGGATTGGCGTCACGACCTCTCTGATTGGTCTCATAGCCAATGCTGCGCCCAAAGACCAAGCCATCGCCACAGCTTGCTCCTATCTCTTTCGGTCCTTGGGCTCGGTCGTAGGGTTATCGCTGAGTGCGACTGTGGTGCAGCAGTCCCTACGGACGCAACTGCAAGAGCGGCTGAAGAGTAGTGGAGACGCCGAGCACATAGTGAAGAGGGTGACAGAAAGCTTAGATTACCTCAAATTCCTGGAACCGGCGACGCGCGAGGTTGTGCGGCAATGCTACGGAGCTGCTACGAGAGCAGGATTTGGACTGATGCTGGGTATTTTGTCTTTTGCTGCGATGAGTAGCTGTGAGTATTCTCTTCACAACATTGTGGCATGGGCTGATCCGGTGGGATAGGGTTCATCAGGGAGAAGGCACTCAGCCGGTAGCACATGCCCATGCCATGCTCTGGCGGGGTCCACTCTCCAGGCACGTGGGCGATCCCTGGCGCTTTCGAGAAACAGATTGACGCAATGACGGTGGACTGATTACCAGAAGGCGACCCATTGCTAAAGAGGGCAACAGTCAATGCGTATCACATTTGGTTTACGACACTCTTAGAGGGACTTTGGGAGGGAGAGCTTAGACGGAGTCTAGATTGAGTCTCTGAAACTCGATAATGCATAGCGCCGCCAGCTTCTGCCGGCGCCATCTATAGGAACTTCAAGGGAGATCTTTTGGGCAGGTCATTCATTCCATACTCATCTACCATTTACAAGGATCCAAATGAAAGAAATAAAGCGGTCAACCTGGAAGAGCTAGATTTTGAATTTGCATCTGGGGTATCAGGTGCTCTTGGTATACGGCAGGGTTGATCTTATTTCTTCCATGGTGCCTGTTCTCTACGAAGCCACTTGTAGCGCGACGTTCGCCTTCTGATAGATTCAGCTCATTTAGAGCATACACTAGTTGCCGTCGAGACATCTACTTTATCCACATTTCAACCGTTCCTCAATAACGAGTGACAGGCGTCCCTACGAAAATGCCATCAAATATTGCTTACTTTCCGTTCATGGCCTCCTTCCCGTTCACAATCCCGTTTGCCGTCTCCTTCGCATCCTCTTCCGGCATTTGCACCGGGCCCCCTGGGCTATCCTCCCTCCTCGCCGTCAACACCTCGACTCCATCCTCCGTAACCAGCAGCGTATGCTCAAATTGAGCCGTCCGGCTCCCATCCACCGTCGCACTCGTCCAATCATCCGGCCACGTCTTATCCCTGTAACTCCCCAAACTGACCATCGGCTCAATCGTAAAGCACATCCCCGGCTTCGCCGTGCCCACAGCCTTATTCTTCGCATAATGTGGTATATTGGGCGCGGGGTGAAACAGCTGGTTGATCCCATGCCCGCAGTACGTCCGTATGACACTGCATTTCTGCGTCTTGGCGTGCTTCTCGATGACGTTGCCGGGGTCTCGGAACGCCATGCCGGGTTTGACGATCTCGATGGCGGAGGCGAGACATTGCCGTGCGGTTTCGACGACGCGGATGGAGTCCCGGTCGGCGAGCGCTTTGGGGCCGACGTAGTATGTTTCGTTGAGGTCGCCGTGGAAGCCGCCGTGGTAGAGGGTGACGTCGAGGTTGATGATGTCGCCGTCGAGGAGGAGGCGGTTGTCGGGGATGCCGTGGCAGATGACTTCGTTGGGGGAGGTGCAGACGGATTTGGGGAAGCGGTTGTAGTTGAGGGGGGAGGGATATGACTATGATCAGGTTTGTTAGTGAGGATGGCGAAGGGGAGCATGAAGGGGAGATGTACGTCGCGTTCGAGGCAGGCTTTGTGGACGATTTCGTCGATGGCGTCGGTGCTAATGCCGGGTTTGAGGGCGGCGGCTGCAATGTCGAGGACTTCGCGGGCGAGGCGACAGACCTTGCGCATGCCTTCTCGCTCTTCCTCGTCGAGTAATCGGATGTTGTTTCGGCCGAGGAAGCTGTATCTGGGGTTGCCATCTGCAGCGTAGTTGGGGTGTTTGATGGACTCAGGCACAGATCTCCTGGGTGATAGAGGGTAGACTGGTCTCAAAGGACCGGTAAATGCGAAGGTCGGGAAAGGGTTGAAGAAAGTTGCAGCTGCGTTCAATGAGCAGGTAGTACGGACACCTGTTGGGGTTCAGAGGTACTTGTGCTGGACTTATGTACCGCTTTGTGCTCTGCCTGCGAACGATCAGCATCTATTTCCTTGGATCCTTCGAGTGTGCGTGCCTTACAAGGGCACAAGGTAGCCTACCCAACTCCTCTTAAAGCAGTCCTGCGAGCAGAACGAGCTCTCCTTCCCAATCTTGAGGCATGTGGGGCACTGCAACGCGCCAGCTTCGTTTGGACAGTCGACGCCCATACACGACTTCTTGACTTTCTCTAATGCAGCCATCTTCGGCGATAGAGGAGCGGTTCGATAGTGTCAGCAATTCTGTATTGATGTATAGCTGCCCGTAGTGCACGTTCTCAACACGTGGTGGGGCCGACAACCCCTATTCTCGTGACTGTAATGTAGAGAATCGTTTCTCCGAGAGCTGACGACAACTTGTTGCTGAACTGAGAGAAGGTTGTCAGCATATAGGACTATTTTTAAAGCAAGCACTAAGATACCTTCAGCCTTATCGTTTCGCTATCAACCGAGGTCTTGGCACTTACTTAGCTTGCTTTGCTCAATATGCTAGTCTCCTCGTCATTCCGGTCACTGCATTGTGATCCAGATTGGATCTGATAAATATATATAGATTCCTTCTAAGTTGGATGGCGTCTATTCGAAAACAGAGAGTGGTGATTGTAGGTGCAGGGCCTGTGGGAGCCCTTGCTGGGCTTTATGCTGCGAGCCGAGGGGATGATGTTGAGGTGTACGAGCTTCGAGCAGGTATGTACCCGGTCTGACTCTGTTTCTATGCCGTGTCCCTTCGCCCTCCTTCGTGTATCTTCAAACGTCAGCAGAAGAGCATGGATGTCAAACATCGAAGTTTATTCGCCCGAAATGACCCACTTTGGGTCCCACTTTGAGGTCTTATCCACAGACCCAATGTCATTGCAGGAGAAGTCGAGGTCTTTCCGTAAGGGCGCTCCGCTAATCTCAGCACAGATCTTCGTGATGCTTCGACTACTCCGCTGAACTTCACAAAGTCAATCAATCTAGCACTCTCTGAGCGAGGGATAAACTCTATGAGAAACGCAGAAAGTGACGGCCTTCTGAATGATGTGCTGGATCAAACCATCCATATGGATAGTCGTATGATCCATGGGCGGCGCAGCGACGGTGGGCTCTTCCAAGAGTCCCAGATTTACGATATCAATGGCCGAGTATGACCGCTGCACGCTATGGCCGTCCTTTGATGACTGACACATGTAGTACATTCGGGCGGTCGATCGTGCACAGCTCAACAAGTGTCTTTTAGATGCTCTTGGAAGACTCCCCAATGTGAAAATATACTTCCAGCATAAACTTACAGGCGCCGACTTCAACAAGAATACAGCCTGGTTTGAGCGACGGGATAAAGGAGCAAAGACTGACCATGCTCAAAACCCAACACAGAATGAGACAGAAGAGACGAAGCGAGCAACTGAATTCTCCGTCAAGTTTGATTTGATGATTGGCGCCGACGGCGCTCACTCTGCGACGCGCTATCATCTTATGAAGTACGCTCGCATGAGCTACCAGCAAGAGTACATTGACACGCTATGGTGTGAGTTCCGTATCGATCCAAAGAAGACGTATGGATCAGTGACCGCATTCGCCATGCCTCCGAACCACCTACACATTTGGCCAGGTGGCTCGCTCATGTTTATTGCAATCCCATCTTCCGATAAGTCCTTTACCTGCACTCTCTTCGCACCTGCCGCGCACTTCGAGTCTCTGTCTGCTCGACCCGAAACGGACCTTGAGCCTTTCTTCGCGAGACACTTCCCAGGCGTCTGTCCAGAGCTCATTACTCCTGCTGATCTTCAAAAGCAGTTCACAGAGAACCCTCACCTGCCCCTCATTTCAATCAAATGTACTCCCTACCATCACAGATCGAGTGTGGTGATCCTTGGTGACGCGGCTCACGCAATGGTACCGTTTTACGGCCAGGGAATGAATGCAGGTATGGAGGATGTCCGAGTCCTCTTCGATATCCTAGATGCGAACGGCGTGTTCAGCCCCTCTCTTTCCGGGACAGACGCATGTGAGGTTGCCAGAGAGAGAGCCCTCGATGAGTATACGAAGGTTCGTACGCCGGACGCACACACGATAAATGACTTTGCATTACATAATTATGAAGAGATGCGATCAGGCGTGACATCACCGCTGTACAAGCTTAGGAAATACGTTGAAGAGAAGATTAGCGTGTATCTACCGTCTTCGGGCTTCAGGACTCAGTACACTAGGATCTCCTTCTCGAACGAGCGATACAGCGAAGTTCAAAATTCTGTGCAGAGACAGAGCAGAATACTAGTGGGGGCCATGGTCCTCACCTTTCTCGCATTCGGAGGATTGCAGGGCACTTCACTGTATAAGAACCCCGGATTGCGATCTATGACTCAGCAGCTCCACAGGCTATGGAGATGATGTCTGTGTGCAGACCAAGGTATAAGAAGGTCTTCAGACCGGGGCAAAGAATCCTGTTTCTAAGGATGACCGGTCTAGTCCACATGCCATACGAGATGGGGCTTCAAGCAAGGACTTCAGTAAGGTTGCACACCTCTAGCAATCAACATAGCGGAAAATTGTGGCTGATAAAAAGTGACAGGAGTCATGCAGCAGGAACCAAAAGTTGCCTGTTGGCTGTCAACATGCAGTGATGAAATGATGCCTCGCTTAGCTAGCTCTGGCGCGTGCACGGAAGTCGACACAAGGAGTCTTTTCTAGACTGATACAACTCGCGCGTCGCGATGTTGCGATTGCTCAATCTTTCTATTCCTACCACGATTGTGTTCCTTGCAGCTGTCCGCTATTGTGAAGGAGCTCAAACTTTCTATCCCCACCACTATTGCAGCTGTCAGTGATTGTCAGATTAACAATGTCGGCTCGGAAAGTTGCACCGGAAGCTCCGAAGACACAGAAATTTAGAGAGTGGGTCTCCATCTAGCCAAGTCACCTTGATTGCTAATAAACCATTCAGTCTTATAAAGGGACCCTGCGTTGTTGTCCAAGTTGAGACATCAGAATTCCATTTGCATAGGAACCTAGTCGAACATTACTCGCAGCATCTGAAACAACGACTCCAGTCTCAGACCTCCAGATTGTGGCAAGAAATCCAGTCAGCGTCCAATGATGTGAGTAAAATTCTGAGCATCCCTTGCCCCTTTCTGGGACTTTAGACAGGTCTGAAAAGCATTTGCTCTCAAGAAACCCCTTTTTCCTTAATACGTTAATTCCACGGAGATACACTGACTCCAAAATCTGCTTAGAATCGGCAGCCGCGAATGCGTCTCGTCTACGAGAGAGCCGATATCTTTGGGGTCATTGCTGAATGGATGTTGGCTGGAGGCGCTCTAAACAGCCGTGTCGTTGCCGAGCGCTTTTGGAACATGTCATCACTAAGCCCTTCCGACGCTGCCGACTCAATGGGCAGTGCTCTTTGTGACATTTATCTCATGGCCAGCAGACTACTTATCCCGGAGCTTGAGACAGACGTGCTAGAGCAGTTGAAGAGCCTTTTCAGCAGCGCCCATGCAGCCATGACACCTAAGCTAGCAGACAGGATTTTTGACAAGACGACTGAGATCTCTCCACTACGCAAGCTACTTGTCGTATTGTTAGCGCGATCATTCAGACTTCCGTCCGGTACCCCAACCCGCGATTTCCGACACGTCTTCAAGCGATTTCCAGAGTTCGCAATGGCAATGATAGATGCAGGATTTGGCAGGGACTGAGTGAGATGCGAGGCAACAGAGCTGGTAGTCTTTACGGTCCCGCATAGTACTTGCTTCTAAAATCGATCAAGTTCGAAGCTACCATAGCTGACTCGAGCTCGCAGCGATGAATGCGATAGAAATATCAATACGAACGGCTCGTAAATACGCATATTCAATTCGCTATGTGTCTATGCTTGAGTGTCAAGAGAGAAGAGATTATTGCGCCTCTTGCGTATTTCTTCAACCCATTTCTGCAAGCGTTTGATCCAGATACTAAGAACCGTAATAATGCATTCCCGACCTGACTTATTGAGAAAAAGAAATGATGAACTCATGGCGGTACACTCAACACCTTGGTCCAACTAGGCTTTCGTCACACCAACTCGCATCACTCGACGCGAGCAGATGCTACATAAAATCCCTTTGTCAATCACCATCCTCGAACTGAGACTCAACCTTACCAGCATCCCAACTATCCAACTTTCAACGCCGAATCACCCCATTACGCAAGATCTCCACCAATCCAGGGTCAGTCATCATACCTTTGAAGGCACGTAAGGATCACATGTTTCGGTAGGTATTAGAGCTCCTCCGCTGACGATTTGCCAGTCTCAAGCCTCCCGTTAGTGACAATGCCATCCTCCGACTCAGCTAGCCCAGTTAGCTCCTCAATTGATTTTGTGCAGTAAGTATCAATCCATCATCTCATACGCTGAGGAATTTCGCACTTTGGAGGCCGGTCACGATGGCCGACTTACGGCCCCTATTGCATTGTCTGCCTTCTTCTGTTCAGTGCCTGGGCTGGTCCGTCGTTGTTTGGTTATGACCTTATTCTACTATGCAACAGTCCGCCCACTGACTGTCTCTCACAGACTTATCCAAGGCCCCTCGTCTTCCATCTTTGTGGGCCACAAGCGAAAGGAGTTCGTAGTACACAAAGCCCTCCTATGTCATCTTTCCCCCTATTTTCGTGGCGCCCTCAACAGCGACTTCATCGAAGCCCAGAACAACGCCGTCGAGCTCAAAGACGAAGACCCAGCATGCTTCCAGTACATCGTCGCCTGGATGTATCGCGGCACACTCGGCCAATTCAAGTACGACGGTGGCAGTAGCCGGGAGGAAGCAATATCTCTGTGCACACAGACGTGCCGTCTCTACTACCTCGCCGACTTCCTATGCATAGAGGGATTGCTTGTGCAACTACTATCGTACCTGCACGATCTGTTTGACCGCTTCCGGGACAAAAAGATTGTACCCCTGAATTCGGACGTTATCATCCATCTCTACGAGAATACGACAGAGGCGTCGGAATTGCGGGCGACGGTCATGTACGAGCTCGTGCGTGTATGGTGCGACCACTCCCGTGAAGTGGATATCAAGGACTTCGAGGTGTGCATCGATCGGGTTCAAGGGGTCGCTACGATCTTGTTGACCGGGATGCGAAACTGGCAGGAGAAGCGCACTCGGACAGCGAGGGAAAACCTGACGGCAGGATTTTCACTAGCGCCGTCCACGGTGGACATTCTCAATCGTTGGCCATCTAACATCGCCCAGCGGGTGCTCAACCCTGTCGTTGGAGCTCCGATTAGCCGCCCTGCCGTTGCCCCTCCCCTTCCTCGTCCCGCAGCTGCGGCCCTGGCTTCCGGTCCTGCTCCTCTTGCCTCTTACCCAGCTGTCAATCCTCAGGCTCCCGCACCAGCCGCCGCCAATCCGCCCCCTTGGAATCGTCGACCCTTCCCTCCTGCCGCTGCGTTCCCTACTGGTCGGGTCTGTGGGCGCTGTGGCATGGATATTTGTGACCCCGTGCCCAGCGATGGGCAAGCGGGGCCTGGTGATCGGTGTAATATCTGTCGCTTTATGGGTGAGATGAGGAGACCTAGGCGACAGAGAACTTAAAGGGGGAAAGATCATGATTGAATAGCAATGATCGACGGGCAGCGATCATCATTGCCAGAGAATAGTCTGGCGCTTAGACAAATGTTGCATGTTCATGAATTAATGGTATCTTACTCTACTCGTGCTATGGCTACTATCGGTCTCTCTTATTTTTAATGCACACCAACAAGCTCCAATGTGCAGCTTAGAATCTTTTCAAGGCACGACAGCATATAACTTCTCACCAACGTACTCTCAACAGGATGAATGCAACATTTTACAACTAGATACTCAGACCATTGCTGAGTCCTGGCTTCTTTCGTAGCCCTGCATGACTGGGGAAAACAAGGGGCCAGTTACTTGACCACACTATTCAGTACGGTGACCGCCCAGGCACTCACTTTTTTCCTCGTTGCATTCATCTTTCTGACTCGCTCACCCACTGCATTGTGCTCCTGCCGCCTACGTAGGGGGGTGTTAGCCGGCTTCGTAACAGTCCTGGTGACCCTTCCGTTGGCAGTATCCCACCGGCGGCCTAAGCCAGACGTCTATTGGCCGCGACCGAGGTGCTGGAGGTGGTGGGTGGCCCAATCACCTCATGTACCTACTCTACACATATAGCTCGGTTTTGAGCTCCAAAGCAGTGCCAGGGAGAATCTTTGGATCAGATACGAGGTTGCAACAAGCATAAGAAGCGCCATACAGGGGTACCTCGTATAAACATCCTGCCGCCCCCACACCTCGCCAAGGAGAAACCAATGACGAGGTAAGGAAAGAACTTGCGGCTATGCAGGTAGCTATCAAAGTGTAAGTCTGGTGCGTCGCATCTCCTCGTAGAAGAAATACCTGTTCTCTGTTTTCCAGGCAGAAGTCAACAGTATACTAAACCTTACCTCCACGCGTTTCTTGGTACGCATCCTTCCTTCCGCCAGCATCATGAAAACTCTCTTCATCTCCACCGTTCTATCTCTCCTCCTCATCTCACTCTCCTCCGCCGAATCATCAAACCTTGCCTACTTCACCCTGACCAGCGGCATCGTCTTCATCAACTCAACCTATGGCATCTATCCCAATTACACCTTGGCCGTCCCAGAAGACAACAAACCACTCAGAATAACCAACCCGGCCATCGTCTACATGATCACTCCAGTAGACAGCTCCAGACACCCCGCCTACGAAACGAACTACAACTGCAATTTCCTCGGAGCTGAGGGCGCCGTCACACACATGGGCCCGGAACAGGATGTTGTACCCCAAGCTCAGGTTTCAGTCACGTGCTTTGGTACCGGTACTTCTCCTGCTTCTGGTAATGCCACTAGCACCACCATATCCGCTACTGTATTCCTTTCGTCGGGCCCACCGTATTCAACGGCCACTGGGTCCTCTTCGTCAACGGTTGGTGGTGCTGCAGCCTCTGCGTCGGCGGGCTCGGGCACCAGGAGTGCCACTGCTGGGATGGGCAGTGGTACTGTGATACCTTTCACTGGCGACGCTGTGAAGGCTGCTGGTTCCGCTGGCGGGGCTTTCTTCGCTTTTGTTCTGGGCATCATGGCTGCTATGAGTTGATAATCGCCCACTCACTCACGATATGGATCGGTAGGATAGGAAATTCTATTATCTACGGTGCATATCTACGAAACGCATACACTGGGTTAGAGTTCTTGTGAGCCTGATGCGTTTTGCAACTGCTATTTCCGTGTCAGCGGTCACGACACGAAAGCGTCAATTCAGGTTGGACCAATAGTCGGAACGACCATTGCGAACATCATTGGGTCGGATTAGTCCTCCCACATTCCTTGCCGAGGCACTGGCTTAGGTAGGAATCCAAAAAACACCTCTCCTCACGCGATTGTCACCGAGAGCATTCCGCAGCATCGCGGCGTCTCAATTACGTTATATCCACTGACATGCAATATTCGCAAAGACCCTGCAAGTTTGGGTATACCAAGGCTTAGTACCAGTAGACCAACGCATATCCCACACCCTACTCCAAAACCAGCCTCCCATCCGCTCCTTTCGAAAAGTCCAGGTCCCCGCCCCCTTGTCCGGTCGACACACAGCACCCCCAATCCCCTCCCCCCGACGCACAAATCTCCCAACCCATCCTCGCCTTCCCCAACCACACCCCTCATCCAGCCCCGCAACCCAGCCCCAGCCCCATCCCCCAAGAACCACAACCGAAACCCAGCCCGCATCTCGCGCGGAGGAGTCGAATAGCCCGTACAGCCCATACAGACCTCCGTACCCGCCACATGACATTCGACACTCCAGCCGAGCCTCGGGTCTTTTCACCAGCACGGGGGGATTAGCGGAGTTCTGGCATGGGGTTATGCGGTGGACAAAGTCGGCATTCGGGGCGAGTATGGGTTTGAGCGTGAGTGGGCAGGGGATGCTGGGGGGGTCCTAGGGACCGCGTAGAGGCCGAGTTGGGAGGCGGCCAGGATATGGTATCGGTGCGATGGGGGTGCTTATTCTGAGGATGAGGGAGGGATGGGGGGGATGGATTGGTGCGAGGGTTTTTAAGGGAGGATTTGGGTGGACGATCAGCTGGCTTATTTGGCTGATGAGGAATATGGGAGAAGAGGTATGATTTTCTTTTTTGGGTTTTTATGGAAAAGGGTTGCTGAGGAAGATCTTTATCCTTGCTTTTGATTTTTGTTTGTTGTCGGGATAAAAGGGAGGCAGTGTTGATAGTCTACGATGGGGCGGCAGGCCTCGTGCCGTGTGAAGCGGCAGTGCGAGCACCGAGCAAGCGATAGCTTCCTACTCCGTTCACTCGAGAACTTCGTGCTGGGTGCGCACGCTCTCAATGTGCTAGCGAGGAGGTACGCAAAGCGACGACGTCCTCGGGAATGGAAGCTTGAGATCTTATCGCTTGGGCACTCGAATCTGGGCTTCGCGCACAGAGGGTTCCGTCATGTAGGTCATATCCTCGTATGAACTCATGTGGTATTTGTTTCCGGTATATGAAGAGCACACCATTCTTCGATGAAGAATTTACGAGGGAGACCTAATTTTCGGAGAATTCGGGAGGGCCAACAAGAAGCAGACCGTTAAAATGCAGTGCAGGCGAAAGACGTCTTTGAACTCGGACTCGAGGAAAATGCTTGTAGGTTCTCCGAGAGCGGGTCGCGATGTAGGGAGTTGTATTGTGCGTGGGATGGGAGGGTGTCTTGATGGTATGATGGTTTTTTAAATTTTTGGTCCTTCATTTCGAGCAAGAAGATTCGCTTTGAGACAGCGGTTCGGAAGGTTGGAGTGTTAAAGGTATTCACCTACCGCATGGAACAGTCATGTTCACAACAAACAGTGACCAAGATCGATGGTCCGACGCCGCGACTCGATTATTGAAAAGCCCACGCCCTGCCTTGTCTCTTCAGCAAGCATAAAAAACTTACCAACCCCAGAGAACAGATCCTGAGATCCTCGCTTACTCTACCCGTCAGCGATATATTGAACAGCATCCATCTGCCCCTTCCCCTAAAGCGCATGTCTCCATCCACTTCTTCCCCGCCCATCTCTGCCGCACAAGAAGATACCCTCCCGAAACCCTTCCTCATCCCCTCAATATCGACCGAAACCACCAATGTGATACTTGCCGACGCTGTAGTCACCGTGGTCCAGGAAATCAATTCCGTCCTGTAAAACCACTTCGTCAATCCCGCGATCGGCATCGTAGAGTTCCCCAACTGGAGGGATTTCTGCCCTCGTGGCTGTGTGTTCAACACCACGCGCCAATGGGCCAGGATCTGAGCGGAGCACTGCGATGGGGAGGGAAGCCTTCATTGTCAGTTCAGGCCTGATGCTGCTTAAGAATAGTGGGCACCAGCGCTCGACGCGAAGGGGTGGCTGTTTGCGGAAGGGGGATTGGGTGTATTTTTGGCAGCGGTAGTAGGGTTGCGTGGAGGGTATTTCTCAATCATCGGGGAGACTGATCGTCTTGAGCGGCAATGGGATGACAATGGGTGAAGGAGAGGAGACTTAGCTTTTCAAGGGGAACGAATCAAAGGCTGCTGATGAATGGGGAGGTAGATGGCTGTCGAATGCTGCGATCGAGTGAGATGCTCGAGCATTAAGCCGGTGTTGTGCGTGACTGTGTGACTTATTTCATTATGAGCCGCTTCTGTGTAATGGATTGTGCTTTCGGCTCTCAAATTGGTCCAAATCAATGAACAACGGCGCTGGAGATGCCTTCAGCGAAAGCGTGCTACATAGCCAGCTTCACCCTCTCAAAAGGTATTAACGGCCTTCTTGAAATCGATTGTTGATCTTGCGATCCCACATCAAGGGTCTTTTTTATTTCTGGAATGTTACGAGGATGACGCCCAGCAGCTCATTACTATGCCTCCTGGCTCTCGAAAAGGCCTCTGTACGACTGAGATCTCAGGGACGCTTTCGTGCGATATCATCACTACTTCGCAGCATCCTCTGGCACATGTCCCGGAATTGGAGACTTATAAGACTCGAAAGACGGATCGGTTGGATATTGAGAAGGCAGAAGGTGTACCTGCCACTCATTGCGTGGTCTGGATAAACCCTGACAAGCAACAAATTTACTGAATTGTGATAAGCCACAGCATCTCATCGTGTACGTTGCCCGCCCTCGTGCACAGCATACAGCTTATTCATGTAGGAAGCCTGCAGTGTAACCGCCATCATCACTCCGCTGCACCTTCTTTTGGCTCGGACTCCGCTGCACAGGGAATGAGGCAGACCAGGCGGACGAACATAGTCAATCCAGTATCCGTCAGAGCATCTCAAGCATGAAGCAATAATGCCTTTGGTCCGTGTATTTAGTCGTAACTTTATTGAAAGTCCGACCGAAGACCGAGGCTCATGGGCTAGCAAGCATCTGACAATCGTCACGAGGAATGACAAATCCGGGGGTGCCAAGCTTTTGAGATTGCCGAAAGCTTATTGCCCCAGATGAGAGGAACTCATAAGCCAAACTGGAACTCGTCAACAGCTGCGCCATTGCCTTATACTCTCCCAACGTTCCAAGGCTAACGCGCAACAGTAATGACAAGCCGCAGAGATACTGAGCTTGGTAGACGAGAAAGCTCGGACCAAAGTAGTGAATGTAGCCTCGACTTCCATGCTGCCGATGACTTAAGTCGTGCAGCTCATGACAGGGATCGGCAGTGGAAGCCGGATATGGCTTGGGACCAATGAGCGTAGCTAAGTAGCTGTCCCATTGGCCCAGGGTTTAGGAAAGGCGCGGTCTGGAACATGAGTGGACTCGGCAAGACGTAACTGCGTGAGTCCGTGACGACCTCGATATTCGATCTCGTCGATTCTACCCACCCTTCTTGAAAGTGACGTACAACGTATGGCTGGTAATTGGCATCTCACGAGGAACACGGTGACGCCTGGCTGGAGGAGTGATTCAATGCGCGACCATTCATCGAAACAATGCAAAGGGTAGAGGATGAAGCACGAGATAGGTTCGGTTCATTCGCCGGACGTCCGCATTCATCGATGATGAAGAAGGCACTATGCCCGAAAATGTGTGTGAACAACATCCCGTCGCGCCAAAGAAGCCCTCCGTCCAGCTTTAGCTGGGCGCCCCCGCAAGACTACCGAAGATTATTACATGCAGTCCCATCTCCTCCACCTCCTTGGACTGCTTCAAATATCCCCGATCCTGCTGCACATCTGCAGCCCATATCAGCTCTTCGCCACCCTATTCCTCCTGCTTCGTTAACACGGTTGACCCTACTGCTCTGGTAAGAGCTACAATCTACTCGGAGTGACACCACGCCACAGGCTGCAGTTGTCTTTCACCTACTGACCTGCTTCGCCAGCTCCGCTCGCCCGAACAACCGCCAAGATGTCCATCGAACCAAACACCAACTACACTTCGAATGGTCTCAACGACAAAGAGGGCAACGGCATGCACCGCCAAATGACCCACGAGGAGCACGAAGCCGCCAAAGCCGCCGCTCGCTTCGGATACGGCCCCCTCGCTCATGTTACCTCCATGCAGGATCGTCTGCCCGCCTTTGGTGGTGAGTTCCAGCCGGGTACCTACAAGCAGGTCAAGGACCGGAACATTGCCAATCCTGCGCCTTTGGGTCTCTGCGGTTTCGCCCTCACCACTTTCGTTCTCGGACTCATCAATATGGGGACGCGGGGTGTCGCGGCGCCGAACATTGTTGTGGGATTGGCTTTCGGATACGGGGGTTTGGTGCAGCTCCTCGCCGGCATGTGGTACGTCAGTCTTCAAATAGATTTATAGCGTCCCAGACCTCTCGCCATCTGATCCGTTTGCCGTGAGCTAATTGAACATCTTTACAGGGAAATGGCTGTCGGCAATACCTTCGGTGCTACCGCACTGTCCTCCTATGGCGGTTTCTGGATCGCCTTCGGCATCATTCTCACTCCCGGCGGCTTCCAAATCGAGGCATCAATTGAGAAGAGCGGAACTGCTGCGACCTTCCGCAACTCGTTCGGGTTCTTCTTGATGGTACCCACTCACATTCCCTTGAATTTCGTGACGTTTCACTAATTAGTCGCCTGACAGGGCTGGTTCATCTTCACTTTCCTCCTCTTGTTGGCGACCCTCCGCTCGACCGTCGCTTTCTTCTCCCTGTTCTTCGCCCTTGACATGGCATTCTTGCTTCTCGCGATTGCATATCTGTCTCCCAATGCCAAAGGTGGGGTCAACGCGCCGATCGAGAAGGCTGGTGGCTTCTTCGCGCTGCTGGCGGCTTTCTTGGCCTGGTACAATGCACTCGCTGGTATCTTGGATGATTCGAACAGGTACGCTCCTTTTCTGATAAGGGGCTTAACACGTGCTAATACGAGGCAGCTTTTTCATCGTCCCCGTTGCGCACTTCCCCTGGTCCGTTACGGGTATGGAGAAGCGTGGGAAGCTCGATGCCAATGGCAAGGCGAATGTTTGAGCGGATTTGGTATGGCTCATTTAGTCATAGTGAGTTGGACGATGTGGCTAAATTGCTGTAATCTGCGATTATTTGTTCTGCATCATCTGGCGTAAGTTGATAGCGACTGAGCTACTGAACGCTGTAGCGTGTGTCACCCATTATGTAAGTCATCAAGCTTCTTTGACATGCTCTTGGCATCAATTCTCAGAGTGATCGAGGACTGTCTGTAGGCCCGACGATGGTCAGAGCAAATCCAAAAATGAGTAGCGTGCAGATAGAATCCCATTTGTCCTGCCTTATACGTCTTACCTCCTCCTCATCATTGCTACAGCTTGAATACTCACATAAAACAATACGTACTATTACACTCTTAGTATGAAACACACTATCCTCACACGAAGATCAATCAGTCTTCGACCTAAGCACGAGTTGTCATAATACGATCTTGTCGCAACGGTGAAGCTATCAACCAAGCATCTAACCATCAATGGCTAACAAACAGCGAGAAAGCAAACCACCGAGATCTTGTCTCGGAATGCTTCAAGTTTCGACCCTGCTTGATGTTCCGGCCCTTGACCTCCCATCAACCGAGCCATGAGCGACCTGAAAACTTACCAGATGATGATCGACTACGGCTCGACTCAGCGCATTTAGCGCATGATGATTTGGAAAAACTTTCTCCTCCAATAATAGGGGCCTGGAGCCTGCCACCGAACATCGAACCTTATTACAGCCAATGAGGTTGCTTCAGCCGCATCTATCCCAGGGAGGTATCCGTTTTCGGCAGTGTGGCTCTTTTTACATTGCTTATCCAGGTCTCATATTTCTGAATGGGATCGCGCACAAGCAATGCTGCTCGCTCCGGGTTGTTGGCGAACCAGTGAGGTCCTCGCATGCTTGAAGATCAAGTTGTCAGCGCTTAAGTCCAAGCCACAGCGATCTCATAGTAGATCACGGCGAGAATGGCTATCAAAGGAAATGGTTACCCAAAGTGCAAAAATCAATCGAAAAGCGGGTGGCTCTACAGGCTCTATACACTTCCAAGATCCATGAGACTTCCGTATCTACCACCAGAATATCAGCCACGTTACTAATTCGAAGGCAAGACCCATTCGAAGAGAACTCGACGGCAACTCAAGAGATCCTGGTATTCGTACTGCACACTAGTCTGTCCAAAAGGGCTACTGAGTTCGACCTTCAGAGCACTCTACGACAGTCTCATGGTTCTACCGCCTCATTAGCAGTGTTCGCCCAAAGTGTAGCTCCCGGTACTATTCCACATCATGATCGATCCTTTGAGCCTGCACCGGCGCAGCAGCCAGTGTACTATCTATATGCGACATTGGGTACAAGGTCGTCAGGAAAATGATAGATCTGTCTCAAGCTCTAGGAGACTTACCGTCAAACCTGTAGTCATATGAACATCTGATGGAGATAATCCTTCGAACTACTCAAAGATGTCAGCAACGCTTATCACCCGAAAATGGCGGCACGACCGTTCCATCTGTCGCCACAGCGAGTGTGGAGAATCTTCAGAATTTACTCGAGCACTATGCGAATATCGCCAATGATTTACTTGGTCTACTCGATGGTTTGCAAACCTCTAAGAAGCTGATAAAGGCGATTAAAATCATTGAGAAGGAAGGCAAACTACTGCAGATCCGCAATGAACTGAACCAAATTGTTACCGCGATACTGCTGATCTTGGAAGAAGACCACACGTCCAGGAGCGAAGAAATACGGTATGCAAGATTTTCAAGCTTTGATCTCATGAACAGGCAATCGTTCTATTGGAACTAGCTAGGCGTTTAATAATCAGTTGCCACTGTTACGTTATGGGGATCTTGCTATTGATATAAGAGCAGACATTGTCGTCTTCCGCGACGACTTCTACGCTGAGACGTTTCGAGAGATCGAGGCCGTGGAACAGCGTTTATTGCAGGACTTCCATCTGCTCCTCTCTACGCGAGATCGAATGGCCCGAGAATCCACCGCACAGGTACTGGATCGTCAGGAAGAGCTCTCACACAACTTTGGCCAACTCAGGCGGACTTTCTCCGACAGGTTCCAACAGCTGAACACCGCTGTTAGAAACGTTGCACAGGATATAAGAGTCCGCATGATTAGGACAGACCAGGCTGCGGCGTCAACTTCGCAGCAATTGCTATCTGGACAACAGGGGATTTGAAGGGACTTATACAGCATTAAGCAAGACTTTGCAAGGGCGTCCGATAGAGATCGTTTTGACGGCATTGGCGAATTCAAGATAGAGATTGGGTATTCCTCTGCTTTAAACTACATTCGAAAGGTTCTCTGGTCTTGATTGTCAAACAGCTATATACGTTTGATCTCATGACTTTAAATCTATGAACCTTCCGGCGAATATCACTGTCAGCTGGTCGAGTGATCTCTCATTTGGTATCTTCCCCCGATGGCACCGTCTATTCTTCTGCGACGAGTCAAGAAGGACGATGTCGCAGCGCCGTCAGCTCTGACATCAAGCAATAGAAGGCGGGGATCTCGAGAATGCCTGGGTGCTTCTCAGACCTTCCCAGAGGAGCAATCGATTCCCAAAAGCAGGACACTCCATTTCCTGCGGCCGGCCCTGAACCCTCACCAGACAACATGATGCTTTGCTAACCCATTCAGTGAAAGCACAAGGCCCTCAAACGCAAGGTACCTACCTCTGATGTTGCTGCCTGACTCCGATTTGCAACAACAAACATGAAGATGCTTCCACGTTCTTCATAGGCAGAGAAGGTGAATTCGAGCTACTGTTTGTCGTGTCCGACTTTGTTCATGTGTGCAAGGGGACTTTTGCGAGGGAAGGACCTTCAAGCACCCGATTCCAAAAGGAGATGTTATTTGTATCAGCAAGTCCTCAACGATGATAACACAGGAGCGATGGGAGTGAGGAAGAGGACTGCGGCGGAGTAGCCTTGGCGTTTGACAGGTCCGAAGTCCTCACCACATATGCTAGACTCGCACGAGCGAAGGAAATGGGACCTTACTCGTCCTTGATTGAGACATACCTCAATATTCTATACTTTATTGTCTACGCGAGCATTGTGGGACTGGGAGCTGGTTCTGATGTGTGTTTAACAATTTATTACCTTACAACGGTCTCACCTAATGTGGTCTTGCAATATGAGGCTTCCAGCGCCTGACGCGTTCGCTCAGCTCTTGCTGCCATCGACGGAGCCTTAGGTGAGCCTTAAATCTTCCAGTGTCTTACTTCGTAGATTGTAGCCACTAGCCAGTACGGAGCTAGTCCCAAATCTATAAAAAGGTCGCCGGCCCAATAGCCGAGGTTTCACCGGCGAGCTAAGCCACGCAACTTCGCCTTCACACAGCTGCTGTGTTTGCCAGGCCGCGCAATACCTACTCTAGTTTCTGTGGTACATAATCCCACTTCGCTCTTCCTCTTTCCCACCATCTGTCATCATCAAAAGCGTTGTGTTCAATACTTCTCAGTCTCCTCTCTCACACCACCACACTCGCTTGACCTCCCAAGAGAGCTTTTCTTACAATCTACGCAGCTGAGTTAACATACCACCTGATCTACCGCAATCATGGGCAAACTCGGCCGCTTCGCCTGCATCTTCGCCCCCATGGCCATGACCATCATCTCCCTCGTCGCCCTCATCATCGTCGGCATCGGCAACACCAACCGCTCCTCCTCCGTCTCCAACTCCCTCTACTTCTTCCGCGCCAACACCTCCGACATCCACCCCAACAGCACCCTCCTCGACTCCCTCCCCAAAAACACCCTCACCGACGCCCTCATCCAACAAGCGACCAACGACGCCACCAAAGCCCTCGGCATCTACGACTTCTACCACGTCGGCCTCTGGAACTACTGCGCCGGCAGCTTCGCCAAGAACGCCACGGGCGCGAGCTTCGACAACGTGACCTACTGCAGCCCGGCGCAGAAGCAGTACTGGTTCAACCCCGTCGAAGTCTGGCACCTGAACAATAGCATCACGGACCAGTATTTCAGCACGCAGCTCAAGGACGGGCTGAACGCCTACCACCAGGTCGCGAAATGGATGTACGTCGCGTACGTCGTCGCCGTCATCGCCACGGCGGTGGAGATCCTCGTCGGGGTCTCCGCGCTGTTCAGTCGGCTGGGCTCCCTCGCCACCACTGTCGTCAGCACCGTCAGCAGCATCTTCACTATCGGCTTCGCGCTCACTGCTACTATCCTGTACGCAACGCTCACGGGCGGGTTTAATACTGCTCTCAAGGACTATAACATCCATGGCTCGATGGGACGCAATATCTATATCTGGGCGTGGCTGGCGGTGGCGTTCAGCTGGGCGGCGGGCCTCTTCTGGTTGTTCTCGAGCTGCTGCTGCTCCGGGCGCAGTGATCGGATTAAAGGGTATGGCGATAGAAAAGGTGGGAGGAACTACGATGCGAATTATGAACGCATGCCGAGCCCGCAGCCGGGGTATCAGCAGCCGTATGCGCATCATGCGGAGGGGCAGCAGAATGGGGTGATGATGGGGAACATGGGCAAGCAGCAGAAGACGGCGTATGAGCCGTATAGGCATGAGAATGTCTGAGGGAACCGGAGCTGCCACAAGATCGGGCGAACAAGTTTCATTCTTGTGGGATGATGATGGCCATGATAATTCATTAGCGGCATTTACAGGCGTTCGATAGCATTTTCAGGACATGGTCAGAGTGTCTCCATCACTGGGGTTTTGGGTGTCGTTTTACTATCTAGTCAATCTGATTGCCGTTGTGACTTGGCTTTTGCTTTGCTTCAACCCACCCCCATCCCCCGCGCAACGCCCCTCCCCCCTCCATCGATGCATCCCAAGCTCCTGTATCATCCCGCACCATCAGTACCGGATACCCACCCACCTAGGAAAAACCCATGATATCGTTTTTTTCCCAGAAACCCAAGAACAATCAGTCAAAAAGTAGCAGTAAATAAGTTCGATTATTATACAAGTATAAGATCTAAACACCCCTATAGACAGACGGTCGATTAGTATAGGTAACTTCATCCCCAATCGCGATCGCATCCATTCATCTCATTTTCCGGGTAGTGGTTATTATGTCTCCTTTACACGGAGAAGGTCGCAGGTTCGAGCCCTGCATCGATCATTTTTTTCTGTTGTTTTGGTTGAGTAGTATATTTTGTGGAGGGGGATAGACGATTGTGAGATGAAGGATTGGGGTTGGGAATCTGGATTGGAGGACAGGGAGGGGGGGGGGTGTTGGGAGAGGGGAGGAGGAGGGGTTGAAAGAGGGGGAGGTGGAGATGAGGATGTAATGGATTCAGACTAGTAGAGTAGGGTTTGGATGTATGTGTTATGTGAGACTTCAGCGAGTTACATTCTACGAGGGGGTTTCTTTCAGAAGAAAGGGAAGAGAGGAAAAGAATTAGGTCACGTGTTCCCCAATTTTGTTGCAACATCCTCATGCTGTATGATTGGAATCGTACCTGAGATAATCCCATGTAGTTATATAGCGAAAGCTCGTGCACTACGTAGGGATGCTTCTTCGATTGGATATCGAAAAGCTATGAGCTAGGTACTAAAGCGCCAAATGGCTGCCAAAGCACCTTTGCCAGACTCCCTATTCCAGCCAGTTACACGAGTAAGCCTGTGAAAGCAAGCACGCCAGTAACAGCCGAAATTTCACAGGCCCAGTTTATTGATCAGTCCAAAACTTCCTCATGGCGTCGTCTAATTCGAATTATTTTCTACAAGGACAGACTAAAGGTGTCGTGTCTCCACCCTTTCCCACTCTTGCCCTCCGGAGTTGACTGCTCGCCCGCGCCCTTTACGGGGGGACCAGGCTTCGCGAAGGCATTCTTCTGGCTCGGGCGCGTCGTCCTGTTTGCGCGCTCAAAGATTCGGTAGGGCGCTTTGTCATCCGGATCCCGCCCTTGGACCCAATATCCAGAGAGTTGGGTTTGACGAGGGGCGCTGTTGGTTTCGGGTTGTGGAACTTTGGGAGACTTGATGGCGGGTGTTGACGGCGTTGCAGGCTCTTTGGCGCTGTTGTACCGCGTGAGGGGATTCTTGAAGGTAGGCGGCGCCATTGAAGGGGATGAGATGGCAGCATTTTGATGAGTTTTCGAGTGAGCCTCCTCAAGTCTCTGTCTTTCGTGAAAGGGTTGTCCAGGAAAAGATTGTGGTTGCCGCAAAGGTGTCGGAACTGGCGAGGACACTGGAACGGTCTTGAGAGGACTGGCTTTGGGGGTCTTGGTGGACGACTCGCCTTCGACAGATGCTGTCCACGGTAAGGAGCGGCGTGCTCGTTTAGCTGACGGTGCCGGCGGAGATATATCCCTTGCTGGTTCAGCATGTTCATCTTCAGGATAGTCCTCGGTAAGATCGACGACTTCGTTCTTGATCTCTGCGGGAGGGGATTCGATAGCGCCGGGTACAGTGTCTGGCGACCGTCTTCTCTTCCTTACAAGGTGGTCACTGCTGGGAATCACGGGTGGCGTTCGACTTCTCTGAAGCTGTTGATTTTGGTCCTGGCTCGAATAAGATCTCCGCCCGTTCATCCGATTAGGCATGCCAACCCACGCTTGCATGACCTGCTCTTCCGAACCGATGCGTAGCTGATCAAGTCCTCGGCTACCAGAACTTTGTTGCACGGACGGTTGTCCCAGCTCCGACACTGATGGCGATTTTGCTACAACTTCGTGTATGGTTTTAGGTATGACAACACGCTTCGTGTATTTGGGTTCCTCGATTGCGTCCCGATAAAAGCGCTCATACGGTACTGGATCCAAAGCATCCTCCATGCATTGGGAGGTATATTGAGGATAATCCGTTTTGTGTCGGATGATAAAGTCGTCCCATAGCGAAGGATGCTCCATGCGGTCGACCCGTGCGAGATTCTCGATTTTGCTGCAGATCTTTCCAAAATGCGAGGCATTTCCCGTGTAGTCCGGATACTCTTTCTTGAAGCGAGCGAATAAACCCGGATCTTCCTTTGGAGCCTGTGACTCGAGCTGCTCGTGCGGCGGAGCTTGAGCTTGATGCAACGACAGGTTTTCATCTCGGTGATGAACAAGCTCCGTGTTCAGAGGCTCTAGATCTACGGCATTTATACCTATCGAGAGGCGCATATTCTCTTCTGCATCTGGAAGATTGGCCCCCCTCGCCCACGGCAGCTCTTTCGCGACGTTGGCAACTTCTGGAGCTTCAAACACAGTCGCATGATCCAGTTCTCCAAAAGTGGACTTCCCTTCTTCATCGATAACGTGCTGCGTTGATGATGCTTGAGATCTCTCGACCGCACCCACCCTAGGATCCTGCACAGAGCCGATAGAGACTTCTGGAGGAGTTCTTTTCTCGACATCGTGGGGAGTGATCTGGGGGGAATGGCTTTCTCTCGTCGTGGCTTGATCTTGTGATCGCGATCCTGACAGGAAAGGAACTTGGATCGCCCCGTCCGCGCTTTCTAATGGATGAACTCCAGAATTCAGCAAAGAGTTTTGGATATCGGTATCCGGCGCTGACTGCGTCTTCTCCTGTACGGCCTGGGAAGCTGTAGTTATTGATCCAGGATTTGGCGACCCAGTCAGGCTGGGCAACACTGGAAATTCATTGGCGGCTTGAAGCTCGGACTCCTCAACTGCTTCTATGACCGCAGCAGGGGAAGCCGGAGAAAAGATCTCTTCCTCCTGATACGAAGGCTTAGGAATTGGGCCTCCCGGATCATTGCTGCCATGATTACGAATAAAATCTGCTAAATCTGCGTTCCTGATAGATTTCAAATACTCGGATCTCTGCTGTCGCCCTCCGACCGCTGGATCTTGCCATGGACTGCTTGTATGATCAACATCTGATGCTGAACGAGTGAAATGCGCTTTAAGGCGCTTAGCTAATTTCGGCGAGGTATTCAGAGGTTCGGAATTACGCTTCGAATTTAACGGATTTATGGCGAACGACCGCGATGACCCATTGACGTATGTCGAGGGAACTTGAGCCTCTTCTGGTGGCCTCATTGGCAAGACAGTCTCTTCTATGGATGAAACTGCATGATCTGCCATTGAAGTGCCGCTGCTGACCTCGATGGCTTGATATTCAGGCGCAGGTTGGACCGGTGAGCTTTCATAATGTTCAACGCTTGGAGCGACTGTTCGCTTTCCATTTATACGATCGTGATTTCTCTTGGCGCTCAACGTGTCTAGACTGTTAGTCTCCGACTGAGCGGTAATTGAGAAACTCCTATCCTGCTGGTCGGCCAAAGACGTGTCTGTGCGCTTTGAAAGCAAGTCTAACCGATCTAATCCACCATTGGGACGACCGTTGACATATGGTGTGTGCTTGACTTGAATCACGGGCGCGGTCTTTGGAAGAGCGGTCGAAGGTAGAAGTTGTGGGGCGTAGACTACCTTTGAGAGGTCGTCCGACTTTTCTAGTCCATGCGGTAGTGTAGTCTCTAGCTCTGACTCCTCATCCGATAACAAAAGGCCAGAGCTGTCAAACTGGTCAGCTCGAGGTTCAATCCGATAGTGAAGGTTCAGTGGTAGGTCAGTGTATGTTTCTTCTTTGGCCGGAACCTGCGTGCTATTGATAAAGTTCATGCTGGCTGAAGGGGGATTCGATCGACCGGAGCTCATTTCACTCTTCGAGGAGTCAGCACTTCGAAGACTCGCTGTCTCAAATTGCTCAGTAGTTACGCCTAGTTGCTGGGGTTTAGGAAGAACACTATTCGGCTCAAGCCTTTGCTGTTCCTCAGCGTCTTCATGCGTATCTGGTGGATCAGTCAATGAGCCATCGCGTGGTCGAAAATTTCGCTCAGGGTTCCTCCGTAGAAGTGATTCGGAGGAAGAGAGGTCTATTCGTGCAGACCCACGCCTGGGAGGAAGCCCCTGAACAAGTCTTCTGCGGCCAGGCATATCGGAAGCCGACGACGATGAAGCAGTGGAGAGCCTGCGTGAAGTCCGTGAGAAAGTCTTGGCCTGGTCTATATTGGTCTGAACTTCGCGATTGGCTACGTGACTTTCAGTATTTGAAGATCGTTCAGCAGCTTCGAAACTGCTGTCGGGTGGGAGTACAGGCTGCTGGGGTGACGATGGTGGCCACTCCGATGTCGACAATGGTACGTCAGACTCAGAACCTTCCTCAACGTCACGAGTGACTCCGTCCGACGCCTCAAGAGAGCATTCCCGTAGTCTAGGCGAGGTCCGCTTTTCGTCTTTCTGTGATTTTGTCTGTGAGTCTGCCCTCTGGTCGTAGCTTGTATTGAGCGCCTCAAGAATTGCTATCGGAAGATTTGCAGTTGGTGCTCTATAGCCAGGTTCAGGTGGCAGCCAAGCTATGATTCGACGTCAGATTGGTCTTCATAGTGATACTGGATTGAGAATAGTCAAATGGATTGATGGAAGTCTTCGAGGGCTAAATCAGGTGTAGGGCTTGTTCAGGCAGATGTTGATTATAGTCTCATCAAGGCAGTATGTCATTTGTAGACGTTGGATACCGCAATTAACGCAGGAAATGGTAATGCATTCCAGATCACAAGAGGGGACATAAAGCCGAAATTCGTGTAGGCCACGTACCGTCTGGTCGCTCGAGTAGATCTCTCTGATCTTTTGATATCCGGACTTCCTTGCGACCGATGCGATGACGATTCTAGACTTCATTCAGCGTCGACCAGATATATCACCTAGGAATAATACAGACCCGAAGAGGTTTAGTAACCTTGTTGGGAGGTTTCCTCGACACCGCTTTTGGAATTGACCGTGATGCGTTTGTTATCTCGTGTCCATCAAGCACATCAAAGTCTTTGATTTCAAGGTCCTTCGATTCTGTTGTGGGAAGAATAGGCGCTCTTTGGGGTTGCACATCCTCTAGAGGATGTTTATTCACGCTTGCTTCTGGCGGTGTAGCTGGCTTCTGTAAGCCTGTAACTTCTCGAATGAGTCCCATCTTTACGGCCGGAATCTGCACTTCGAGCGTCCTGGGCTTTGTTTTTCCGGCAAGCAGGCTCAGTAGATCGATTTTCTGCTTTGACAGTCCATCATTGCCTGTTGGGTTCACGGTTTGCTGCATCACTAAGTCTTCTCTTCCAATGCTGCCACCAACACTAAAAACTGCATTGGCCTCACATCGGCTTTCTACAGGAACTCGAGTGTCGGGTTCAATGTCAGTTGCACTGGTCGGTCTGTTTCCGATATTCTCATGGGGTTCCATGTCCGAGATCAGTCCCTTTGATGAAGCTGGACTCCTAGCACGAAGATCTACCTTAACTTTTACTTGATCAGTGCCAATTAGTCGGACGTCAGACTTCGCAGCAGCTGCGGCCCGTGCGTGCTTCTTGAGACCGAGATGCGGTACCTGGGTTGCAAAGGCCGCTTGGCTTAGATCTTCACCTGTGTCGAGTGAGGATATGCTGCTCGTTCGTGAAGACAGAGGAATGAATCGCTTGGGCAAGGCCAAATCGTTGCTTGCCTCCCTGCTTATGGCATCTTGGGCACGAAAAGCGTGAAATTCATCCAAAAGTTCTTGAATGTCCTCCAAGCACTCAATGGGGCGAGGCCTGCCAAAAGCACAAGATCCGTCAGATCCAATGTGACTGAGTTCGTGAATGAGCATGGTAATCTTCGTCTTCTTAGGTCCATGGTGTTGCGCAACGATTTCGAAATTAGTGAGTTGAAAGATGCCTCCCAGTGTCCCCTGTGTGATCTGCTTGCGGTGTGTACGTTTGAAATGCTCAGCTGCAGGAGCAGAAATGGTGACCTTCAAATACGCTTGGGAGTCTGATATCCATACGTGAATGGGACTTGTCACTTGTTCGATCTGTAGATGGAATAGGTTAGATCTTTCTTGTTATCAAGAAAGCGCCCGTACCTTGGTGAACTGCACCACGCCCTTTTTGATACACTTCACCCGTAGATTACTTCCGTCATCTTCGAATTCAGGATCTTCTACAGGGTGTAGGCTCTGAGACGATTGGACCTTCCATTGCAACGCCTGGGTAAGCGCTTGATGTACATAGGGCCCAATCCATCCTTCGAGCAGATCCATCTCTCAAATCCGTCAGATCGATCTCACGCCAATAGACTTAGGGCGAATCGATATAGTCATGCATACAAAGCATGACATAACTCTTTTAATGCCGAATCGGTACGACTTAGCTGAAGATCAGGCGCGTGTCTCCGGCTCGGGCCTCATAACCTCGTATATCTCATAGTCTTGGTTCTCCCGTTGTCTCTTGAGACAATCTTTGTCCGTACCGCTGTGTCACGTAGATTCCGACGCGCGCTCGCTGTAGTGCTCATCACACGTGACGTGTTGAAAAAGACGTAAAACTTAAAGGTCTCAAATCCCAATATGACTAAATGTCTCGGTCTAAACCCTAAGCGCAGACCCTAAAAAGCTCGGTCTCATCCTTACAGAGTGGCATCCTCTTTCCACGGTTGTCTTCAGATACAAAGAATTCGATGTCGTTGCCAACTTGACAGCAGAACTCTCAGATTTTTAGATGGATGCAACTATGATTCTTCGCTCCACGGACTTTTCAATATAGACATCGAAAATCCTAGCTCCGACTCATGTCATGCGAACCAGTCATAACATTTTCCCCGTTTAATCATGCCCTAGAGAGGGTGAGTATCATTTTCATTAAGTGAATCTTCTTGGCTGTAGCTGCTGACCAATCTCTCAGAGGTCGCTGCAACCATGAGTGCCGTGACACGCAATATCTACCATGACCGCACGGCCAACGCCCGACGGCGAGAGCCCTTCCGCTTCCAGTTCCTTTCTGTCACAGCTACGTCGTTCTCGCCGTGACTCTCTTGCATCCCTATCCAGCACCTCGCAAGTCGATAAAGGAAACCTTGCTGAAGCGCTCGACCAAATCCACAGCACCGCTTCTCAGAGTGATGTTCTCACAACCTTCAACGAGTATACATCGCCCCCATCGTCATCTTCTGGAGGGGAGGACAAAGGAAATGTTAGCGAGTTAAAAGGAGGCTTGAGTGGGCTATACAGCAGGTTCAGGACGTCGGTGGGCAATGTGAAGGATATAGTCACGCTCTCCGGCGAGGACAGTTTCACAGACGACGTTTCTACAAAGAGTCCTCGACACGCACTACCCACTCCGACCCCAACTCGCGTGCTTTTCGATCTTAGCAAATCTACAAATCCACCACTGAATACTGCGACCGAAGCGAGATCTCTCAATGGGAGCCGACACTCCTCAAGGGGGCCTGTTCCTGAAGAACCGTCCGCCCAAGATGGTGCTCGGAAATCAAGGCCTTCCAACCTATCGTCAAGTGTCGTGTCAGTCGGAACTAAGACTGCCTCTGGTTCTACAGGATCTTTGAAGTCTCCAGCAAATCTGACAACGGCCGCGGCATCTGTCGTCAGTCCAGCGGTCGTCGAAATCAACGTGAATGCCATCAAGGAGTCAACCTTGACCAATGACGCAACGCTGGATATTCCAAACCAGGACACGGCCGCCGTTAAGAATCCTACTTCTGGTTCGCGTGCAGAAGCCAGGTTATCGTCAGCGGTAGGCCAGCAAAGGCCCGCTAGCCTCCAAAGTCGTTCCATAGCTTTGCAGGAGGATAATCACATGATTATTGTTGATCCTCTCGAGCTAATTCCAAGTCAAATCAATCCTGATGGCGCGTCTCAGCGTCCTAGTGAATCTGGGGAGAACGGAGATGCGAAAGCCGTTCGCGCGCGCCGGTCTTTGACAATCAATGCTAGCCTGTCCCACAGGAACTATATGAGATCACCAGAGGATACGGGAATCGAGAAAAGAGACCTTGTCCCGGGCAAGACAGGCAATAGTGTGAAAGAGACACCCAGAATCATCGCGGATTCCGGTACTCCGCAACCTCCAACCATAGGTGGTTCAGTACCTTCGGAAGTTGACAGAGGATTTCTGAGCGCAGACAGGGTAAAGCAAAGCTATCAGCCTTTGGAACTACCCATGCCCAAGCCTGTAGAATTGCCACCAGTCAGCCCAGCACTGGCACCAGATAAAAGTCTCACTCGAACGTCGTCAGAGACCACGGCAACTAGCTTGGTCAATGCGTCCAGACACAAGCAGCAAGCCGGCAAGAGCTATAATAGAGATCCAAGGAGAAACGACGTCATTCTGCCCCAAGCTCGAAGCAAAGTATTGGATCGAGAGTATTGGATGAGAGATGAGAATGCTCGGGATTGCTTCTACTGTGGCGATTCCTTCTCGACATTTCGTCGAAAGCATCATTGTAGTATGTTTCGCTCCACGTCTGGACTCGTCAATTACGCGAGACTTGCTGAGACCTTACCCTGTAGGGACTTGCGGTCAGATATTCGATGCCAAATGTACAACGCTCCTATCAGGGCCCTCTTTTGGCCACACAGGCTCCGTACGTGTCTGCAAACCTTGTGAGAGTATAATCAATAGCTATGATGATTCGTCCGACTTCTCCGACGAGAGCACAATCCCAGCTTCTGGTTTGCGGCCAAGACATGGTTCGACTGGCGCAAGCGACACTCTTGGGAGCCAAGCTCCAAGGCTTAGTCCTTCACACGACGATTCCCGCCGGAGGACAAAGCAGCCGGACCTTACTGTCCCTACCATGGCAATTCCCGCTACTAGAAAAGCAGGCGGTGATCCGAGCCGGAAACCCACTGTTCTAGAAATAGGTGCTGAACGCACACTTGCCCGACCTTCATCGTCTAGGTCACTCAAATCATCCTATATCAACAGATCATTCGTACCTGGTCACAGACGGCATCATTCGCGTCATCTCACCCAACGTGGCTTCAAACCTGTCAGTGAGGACGATGCTCCATTTCACCAAAGTGCTGGAGGTGTAAAGAACAAGCAGCTACCTGCTTTCCACGACGACAACATAATCGATCCAGATTTAGCGCCCTATCTCTCCGATGAAGCTTCTAGTGGAGACGAGCAGATGAGCATAATGGCTGCTCTAAGCGGTGGGACTGGCATGTCCAAGAGCCTTGAGCATGACAAAGGTGGTTTGGCTGGTCTTCTTAGTTCCTCAAAGAAAGGCAGATCTAGGATAGGGGAAAGAAGCGGGACACTCGCAAGCCGTGACGCTGACAATGTCAGTTTAAGCAGCTCCCGAGGTACTAACGCTCTGCGTAGCTCCAGACGACGTAATCTAAGCGTTGCAAACAATCTGCTACTGGGGCCTTCACCCCGGAGCCATCGTGCTCCCATGGGCTTTACGCCAACACGTCCGCATCTCCCTGAGGCTTCTGAGAATGGTGACTACAAACACAGCTTCCCACCAAGTACAGGCCCGCGGATGATGCGAAGCTCTTCAATGAGAGGTGCAGCAGCGCCCGCCGTGGAACTCAATAATGCAAGTCTACAGCATGTGCGTAAGCTACTTCGGCAGCTGTTGGAAGACGCAGAACTACAGAGCATTTCTAGTTGGGAGAAGGCGCTTGTCCCAATTTTGCTCCAAGCGACCGACGACGTCAACCCGGACGTTCAGAGAGGTGACGATATCGACGTTCGGCACTATGTGAAACTCAAAAGAATCCCTGGAGGACGTCCAGGCGATACATCGTACGTATCTGGGCTTGTCTTCACTAAAAACGTCGCTTTAAAGTCCATGCCAAGAAACATAGCAAACCCAAATATTCTTATCCTGACTTTCGCGCTCGAATACGCACGTCACCAACAGCATTTCATGAGCCTTGAACCTGTCATACGCCAAGAACGAGAATATTTGCAGAACCTTGTAAGCCGCATCGCCGCTTTGCGCCCCCAACTGCTACTGGTCCAGCGAAACGTCTCAGGACTGGCCTTGGAATTACTCGAACAAGCGAACATCGCTACGGCATACAATGTCAAGCCGTCCGTACTAGAAGCCGTATCTCGCTGCAGCCAAACCCGGATCATATCATCGATTGATAAGCTAGCAATAAAACCCGCCCAGGCCGGTACTTGTTCGAGCTTCTACCTCAAGACGTACGTGCACAGAGGCAGGAAGAAGACGTATATGTTTTTGTCAGGTTGCACGAAGGAACTTGGGTGCACTATCGTTCTTCGTGGAGCAAATGAAGGAATCTTAGGTAAGGTCAAACGGATTACGGAATTCATGGTGTATGTGGTCTACAACCTGAAATTGGAGACCTGTTTGATGCGTGACGAGTTCGCCTTGATTCCCTCAACAATCGAATTAGGATCACTTTCAGCTGGCAGAAGCATCCTCCGTCAAACATCCGACGCACTTCGTCAAGACTTGAACTTGCCGGAAATTGCAACGAACCCAGCAACCGCCGGTATATCGAATCCTGATGCCCGTGGACCAGAGAATTCAAGACTTGCGTCGGATGATCAGCCTACCGGAGCCTCTGTCGATGACTCGAATGTGCCAGAAGACATCCCTATGCCCACCTTCTATACGGATATGGTAGAGAAGCATAGGACCAAAATACTTTCTGCATCGCCCTTCGTCAAATTCACGCAACCATATCTTCTAATGAGGGCTCGGGAACAAGAACGGCGGCTAGCTTATTTAAAACGTTTACGTGATCAAGACTGCTCAGAGGAGCAGCCAGAGGGTGAAGCACCTGAGCCACAAAAGTTCGATCTTATCACACCAGAGATGGTCCACGGAAGTCTTCAGAGTGCATCGAGAAAAGCTCGGGAAGCCCTTCATGCGGTACATGACGCCGAGTATGACAAAGCGCTGCACAACTACCAGACCCAAAGCAGGCAGTGGGAGGCTTACATTGCAGGTAGCATCAACCTTTTCGACCCTTACGCGCATCAGAATATTGCCGTCCTGTATAGTGTAGTCTGCACTGTTACAACGGTGCCGTGCGCTGGTCCAGACTTACTTGCTCTTGGCTTCTACAACGAGCACGAAACAGACGCAGCTTTTGAAGCCGATTGTACCCTGGGCCAGTACGTTGAAGAGCTGTGCTTCCATGCCAACAACACATGCACGGTGAACAGTTGTGAAAGGAAGATGTTTGATCATCATCGTCAGTATGTTCACGGAGAGGCACAACTTAATGTATTCGTTGAGCAGTACCCGTGCCGATTACGTGGTTTGCATGAGACCATTTTGATGTGGAGCAGGTGTAAAACATGTGGAAAGGAAACCCAAGTTCTGCCGATGTCAGAAGGGACGTGGAAGTATTCTTTTGGAAAGTATCTTGAAGTGTCATTCTGGAGTAGTGACTTGCACGCAAGGGCTGGGATCTGTCCACATGATTTGCACAGAGATCATTTGCGGTATTTCGGCTTTCAGAATGTTGCAGTCCGTATCCATTATGACCCCATCACATTGCTTGAGATAATTGTGCCTAGGGCGAGGGTGACCTGGAAGGTGGACAACGACCTACGATTCAAGAACGACCTCTTTACTAAGATTGAGATCCGCGTCAATAAATATATGACCTCAGTCAAAGCCCGTGTCAAGAGCATCAAAGTCGAAAGCGTCATCCCTGAGAAGGCCAACGATTGCCAGCAGGAAATCGAAAGACTTACGAATCAAGCCAATAGCGACCACTCAGATCTCATACAAAAGCTACGAGACAAGTACATGAACTCCAAATTCTACGAGATCATTCCTTTGAATCGGGCTATGAGATTCACTCAGGAGAAAGTCGCTGAGTGGGATAAAACTTTTGCCGAATTTGATCGCAACTACTTTCCTTCCGAGAAAGATATCCGAAGGTTGGCCACATTACAGTTAAAAAAGATTTTCCTAGAAAGAGACGAATCCAGCGCGCCTCTGGTAGCGAGTGATGGCGCGACGACTCCAATACCGGAAGTCATTCTTGAGAAAGTTTCGAAAGATGGTGTACCTCCTTTGACACCTCAAACGCGCACAATGTCGCCCGAGAAAGCACACGACATGCTCACTGCAGTTGTCGAAAAGGACGGTTCTTCGGATCTTTCCGAAAAAGATACATTTGACCATCATCAGAGTGCTTTTGCTACAGCTGTACCATTTACCAGGGCCGAAATTGTTCAAACATCGATAGAAGATCTCAGAAGGCTGAAGGGCGAAGATGTCTGTCATCTGGATTTGGCAATCTCGTCGAAGCTCCTGGATAATCTAGATGAGCATCAAGAATCAAATTTGAATGCAGAGGAGACAGTCGAGTTTCCTAAAGCCATGACTAGGAAGACGCCTGGCGGCACAACAATCTATGAAAACATTGGACTTAATCCTGTGGCCGAAATTCCAGATGAGAAGGGTATGGAAAATCCGATCCTAAAGGATTTCGCCGTTCCGGAGCAGAAGCAAGGGACCGGTATTCCACGGCCTACCGAAGGTCATTCCCGTCGTGTCGAGATGAAAATATCTCCACCCCTCCTTCGAGCCCAGTCGCAGCCGACTCATTTGAAGAAGGATAAAAGCAGCAGTAGTGGCCAAGATGTTTCAAGCCAGCCGCAAAGTTCCGTATCCAACAGTCAAAGTAAGCGTCTGGGTGAGCCTCTGCCTCCCTCGTCAACAATAGGTCCAGTGTCCAAACCCTCCGAGAAAAAGCTTTCTGAACGAGTAGGCCACGGCGTATTAAAGTCAGCCGGTGTCGCATCCCACTCGATGATACCACGCTCAATCGTCAGTAGAAGAACACAATCACATGTCTCCAACCTCGCGAAACATTTTGAGCAGCTTAGCCGCGAGTTCGAGAAAGAGCGACTACGAGAGCGTCGCCAAAGAGCCGCCAAGAACAGACAGTCAAGAAGCTATCCCATGGCTGCCTCTAGACCCATTGTTGAGGTCTACCGCAATGTACATGAGGCTGTGGAGGAGCGTGAGCCGTCCGACGAAGAGCTCGTCACTTCAGATCCGTCTCACCAGGAACATGAGGACAGTCCTACTACAGCCGACGATATGGCGGCCACTATGGAGTCGGAAACGCGAGGAGAAGGCTTTCACACGGAGGATACCACCGCCGAGACTACCGAAACCGATGATAATAATCAGTTAGACAGCCACGTCGGCTCCGATATGGAAGGTGAAGGAGGTCGGGCTGATGACGTACACTTATTGCTGGATGATATCCACGCGTCAGGGACAGCCGCAGATCATCATGCACTCACTCCTACAGAAGCGCAACTGGACCTTAAGCTTGATCTTCCCAAGCACGAAAAGACTTCGCTGATGAAGATGCTCACAAACTTCTGGGCTGAGAGATCTGCGAGTGGCTGGCAAGCACTGGAGTACCCTCTCAACGGGACCGACCATGTATTCGCAGATTCGGACATCATCGTTCGTGAGGACGAGCCAAGCTCACTGATAGCTTTCGCTCTAGGATCAGAAGATTACCAAGCAAAGCTACGGAAGATATCCGAAAGCGACCATGGTCTTTCATGTCAAGACGAGCTAGTCGACTCCAAGGAATCATTCCTCGGCAGCGATGAACCCGTCGAAGTCGAGCGCTCTCTGAACCGATTAACAGGCACACACCTCAAATTCCAATTCCCAGAAGGCTCCGCGAAAATGCTCTGCAAAGTCTTCTTTGCCGAGCAATTCGACGCCCTACGCCGCAAATGCGGCGTTTCCGAACGCATCGTCGAGTCCCTCTCCCGCTGCCTGAAATGGGACTCGAAAGGCGGCAAGACCAAATCGGTCTTCCTCAAGACCCTTGACGACCGCTTCGTCCTGAAATCCCTGTCCACCATTGAGACCCAAGCGTTCCTACGCTTCGCCCCCGCCTACTTCCAGATCATGTCCGAGTCGCTCTTCCACGACCTCCCCTCCGTCATCGCCAAGATGCTCGGCTTCTACCAGATCATCATCAAGAACCCCGTCACGGGCGTCGAATTCAACTGGTTCCTCCTCGTCATGGAGAACCTCTTCTACGACCGCTCCCCAACCCGCATCTTCGACCTCAAGGGCTCGATGCGCAACCGCCGCATCCAGTCCACGGGCGAGAAGAACGAGGTCCTCCTCGATGAGAACATGGTCGAGTTCATCTATGAATCGCCCCTCTTCGCGCGCGAGCACAGCAAGAAGCTCCTGCGCGCCAGCGTCTGGAACGACACGCTCTTCCTCAGCAAGCAGAACGTTATGGACTACTCGCTCATGGTGGCCATCGAGGAAGATAAAAAGGAGCTGGTGGTCGGCATCATCGACTGTATTCGCACGTACACGTGGGATAAGAAGTTGGAGTTCTGGATCAAGGATCGGGGCAAGAATAAGCCGACGGTGACGAGTCCGAGGGATTATAAGAATCGCTTTAGGGAGGCGATGGGGCGGTATGTGTTGCAGGCGCCGAAGTATGTTTCCTCCCTGTTTTCCGCGGAGGGTTTTGAGCTGATGCGAATGTAGCTGCTGGCATCATTTCTCGACGTACCAGCCTGAGAACGCGGCTGCGAGGGTTGAAAATCAGGTGGAGGGCAAGGAGGCCGAGACGGATGTGCATGTTTCTGGCGTGTCTTAGGCGAGGGTATAGCCTGTGCATTTTCTGATGGGTTACTTCAAGCGTCATTGGGTGCATTCTTGGGATAAATCTGCATTAGCGATGGGTTTGGGATGGGATTCACATAGCATGGAGTCTCGTTGGCGATGCATTTTCGGATTCCAGAGTCGGAGCTTGTTGATTGCATGTGGGGCCGTAAGATTAAGGCTTAGTCTGATCACTTAGCAGCGACCTCTTCAATTCCTTAAAGACATGCAGATCTCCTTGCCCTAAGGGACCGCCCACTATTCTTCCTACCCTGATAACGCCCATCGCTCTTCAAGTACCATAGAACTTCGAACACGAAAAAGCCGTCTATGTAATACTCTGTTCTCCCTCCTCTCCTGACGTCTTCATCGCATCGAACTGTTGTTCGCTAGCACGAGTCCACACCGACAAGGTCAACATAAGTAACGAAACCGAAACGCCACCAAAAATCCCACACCATCGCTCACGTTAGACCTCCATCCCATCCGGCAGCATGCTGCACTTCTGCTAGGTGTATTCACTCCAATGAATACTCAATGACTCCTCTAGCCCTTTGAGTGGGCGTTCTGAACCAGCGAGATAAATGCTGTGAGGGTTTGCCTGGGTCTTTGCTGGTCGTTCAGCCCATCGTGAACCGAGGAGTGCCAAGGAATGGGGGCAGCAGTCCTTGCCGCTGGGTGGATTACCGGTTGGCAGCGCTCTATCACGGCGTGCTTTGACTCTCCTCCAGTGGACCGACTCCAGTCCACCACTTCAGATCATGGTGGAGCTATGATTGGGGTTGCTTTGATGCTGTGGCGATCTTATTTAGGGGAGTGGTGGGAGGTGGATTGTGGGAGGTTTGATGCGACCTTATCAGGGAGTGTCTTGGGTCAAGATGTATAAGACGGTGATGGCAGCTAGCTGTCATACCAAGCACGAGGGATGTCCTGCTGGGGAGGGAGATGCTGTCGGTCGTTGATCCATTGCATCCTCAATCATGCAGGTATTGGCTGTTCCGTTGGAGCGGTATCATCTCGTTGATTCATGCGAGAAATCATTGGTAAACTGCCACGTTCTTTTGAGAATGGATCAAAGGACGTGGGCGTGTCACCCTCGTAGTGGCTTGGAAAGCATCAACCTACTAAGGCATATTTCCCTGTGTTCACATCATCGTCATGGAGATATCCACACACGCCACGTGGGTATTTAGAAGTGCCTATCGACCGTTTCAATCGTTTGACTTCGGCGGATACGATACTTCTCGGAAGATACCCAAATCTAGCTCATGGGTGTTCGTGTTTTTAGCGGCCACCGATTCGTGGGTAAATGGAACGTCTCTAGTATGATTTTCTGGTGTAGTCGTGTTCTCCGACATCGTAGGCTCCTCTGGGAGATCCCTTTCTTTTGGTTCAAGCGATCTCGCTAGCCCTGATCTCGAAGTGGACCTTTTCGGTTCTGGTGAGCTCTGCGAGATCCTGGATAGAGATCGCTGCGGTCCTTGTGATCTCTGCGATATCCGGGACAGAGACCGCTCCAATTCCTGCGATCTCTGGGATGTCCTCGAAAATGACCGCTGTGGTCCTTCCGATCTTCCGGAGTTCCTTGAGGTAGACCGCCTCGGCTCATTCCAACCACTTCTGGCAGGGACAAAGGCTGAAGACGAACCACTTTCAGGGATAGAGAATAGTGGTGGCGGTGTAAGCGTCATGACCGAGCGCTGACGTTCCTGTTCATCCTCTTCACTGTCTCCACTGGTTCCGCTGTTCCTTCTGCCATCAGAGGGGTTGAGTGTGGTGGACCCAGATGCCTGAAGGGTGGACTTCATCGAGTTGGAGAATCTATTCTCCTTTTCCGACGCATCCTCCAGGCCTCGTCTTTCCCAGGACATGAGGCCATGAGGTGGAGGCCTAGGATGCGATGAACGTATCGGGATTGGGTCTTTTTCAGTAGCTGTGGCATCCGATCGACTGCCAGAGCGTGACGGGTCCTCCGCGATCTGAGCGAGTGGATTAGAGTACCGAGTCCGCAAAGGCGCCACATATGACACTGGTCGGATGCGAGCTGTGGAATCGTGGTGCCAGCCATGATGCGGCTCTGTGACGCCTTTCTCGTTGTATCGTTGGCTGGGTCGAGCACGCTTCTTTGCCGAAGTACGGTTTTGTATACGAAGATAGCAATAGAGGAAGACTAAAGTGAGGACCAAGAAGAAGAAGACCGGAACACAAATGCCAATGGCGACTACTGCTCCATGAGGAAGGCCAGGACCAGGCTCGGACGTTGACAGGCTGGTTGGGAACGTCTTTGGCGGATTTAACGTGAAGACGTCAGATGGCACGACCGAGAAGGGCGTTGTCGTGGATGGCTTAGTGATGCAAGCATTGCTCAGGGTGTTCAAGACTTGCGCAGATGTCAGGATGTGATTTATGGGATGTTGGGTTGCGAGACTTACAATTTGAGATGTAGACCTGATTAGGAACTACCGAATAACAGGAAGCACAGGACCCGACGTTGGATTCGAAGCTCGGATCTTGGCAGTAGTCGTATGGCGTTGAACCATCTGCTTGGAGATTATTTGTTTCCAAAGCCTTTGAGATGTTGGCGCAAGAATGCTGGCATGGCTTCGACATGGTTTGGTTGATCGATTGGGGGTAGTCATACATGCATGTATCGACGGCAAATCTCATGTTGTCTAATCGTGGATGTAGAGTCAGCGAGCCGCACTTGGCTGTTTTATAAGGTTGTAAAAGCCTACACAATGCCCATCCCAGATCTGTCTGCACGGAGAATTGATCGATTGACCGACTTTTCATCTCACAAGACACGCAATCTCGGAACGTCCTACCGACATCAGTACCATTGTAGTCCTCGTCGTAGCACGTTATATCGCCGCTGGTAGTGTTCGTTGCATCCACAGTCTGAGAACAGACCGCTGTACAATTAGAGCCAGGTACTACATGAAGAGCAGTCGTCAAAGGCAATCCAGCTACCAGACACGACAGGAGCAGTAGAACACCGCGAAGCCTTCGACATCTCCAAGTCTCGAAAATGGTGGACCCCATCATGCTTCTTCCTTACAAGAAAGACACCAAACCGAACACTCACTCGTAGACATCAGAGGTACGATCAAAGGATCAGCCCTACACCCCAAGGAAATGAAAGTACTAGGGAACTATATAACCGTTGATGGTGACGCGCCGCCCATATTTTTCAGTGAGAATTTGAGCCACATCTGCGTTGCTCAAATTTTGCACGGTTTTATCCGCTCAATCGCGGAACTTTATCGAGATAAGCATTGTAATGAAAGGAGCGTCAATGACGATCCAATCTTGTGAACGGAGAGTGCCAGGTAGTGATATGCACGCAACGAGAGACCCGAAGCACAGACCATAGCGGGAGATTAATGGGGTTAGATTACGCTTCAGAGAAAATCATCTACTGCTACCGCTCTTCAAGGTAGATCACAGGCATGAGAGCATAGACAGTAACGAAGGAGTGGCCTCAGTGGCGAATATATCCGCAGACGCCTGGCACCGAGAAGCACAACCGGCAAGAAAGTGGCAGACACAGACTCACTGGAAGAAGCGATTAGCCGTCGCGGGTGAGCTACCTCTCCACAACCACTCCCTAACGACTGTCGAGATACAGAGTGAGTACAACCGCTGCCCAATCCCAAGCCAATATATTAGCTGCTCTTTCCCAACGTCGCATAGCGCGTTTTGCGAAACACGACAGCCGTAATGAACGCGCCGGAGATTCGGGACATGTTTTCAGTACCTTGAGGTTGCCTCTATATAGTCACGACAGAGATTGAACCCAACGCTCTGTGAGGGAGGATGGAGGCATTCATAGAATGTTGGGGCCGTCGATTCGCAGAAGACGAGGTACCAACGTACGGAGTCCTCCCCAATAGGCTTGAGCGTTAATAAGCAATGCCGCCCTCAGAAGCGCAAGAAACATCCTCGGACGTCTACAGCTTCCTTTGTAGCTTGATCTCGATCTTCAGTCGTACAGGGCCAATAGTGCTGGAGCAAGTCTTGTAGATATAAAGACAACGTCGTCGAGTAAGGTGCGGCTGAAAAGGGCAGGTGCGGATGAGCCAAAGCGTGGGTATGGCGTGGGCGACAGGCGCCTCAAGCGAGATAAATCCTCCGACTAAGCGACATCTTCATAATGCCTCAAATGCCTCAGCTAGAATGACACTTGGATCTCACATTGCTTTCGAGGCGCTTGTTCTGATATCGGCCTGAGAGGCTCAGACGCTACTTTATTTTGGACGAGACCGGCTACAGGTATCAGAAACCACTAGGGGCTATGAGTCTTGGCATCTCCAATCAAGGGTGGCTCTGGCCGTCAGCCACGCTCGCAGCATTTGGCGGATGCAAAACGCTTGCGACTTTCGGCAGAATAAAAACCCCCCATCGCACAATCAAGTTAAAATTGAACTTGTGCATTTTGATGTTTTTTTTAAGTTTCAAAGATTCTCTTTAACAATCAAGTCTTACTGATCAACAATCTTGAATTTTAGACCATTTGATCAAGATGTTGTGCAGTAATTCAAGATTCTGAAATTTCAATGGAAGAACTACGCGCACTGTGCAAAGCTACTTAGAAAACCGAAATTCCAATACGTTCTATAAACATGCATATTAATATTGAAAATAATAATTTCAATTATTGCGAACACTTTTAATATAACAAGTAGAAGTTTTGCTTGTGTTTTGATAAAGATACGATTGATTTAATTCTGTCTCATTGCAAAAGCTATGAGTGGCGGGGGGAATCGATTTTACCGAAAGTCGCAAGCGTTTTGCATCCGCCAAATGATGAAATACAGGTAGAATGTTATACATTGGTCAAGCTTAAAGTGTACTTGACTGCGTGTCATATGACATCTCTGAAGTATAGCATGGCTTGTGGTCAAGCCAAGCCTCCCGGCCTCCCATTCTGCGGCCTCCCTCTCCGGCTCATTGAGCTCTACAGCAACGCGTGTTATACCATTCTCAGTCCAGATCTAGCTCTTCCTGATCGACGGGGCCTACCAAGGCGGTGAAGCGGTATTCATTTGTCTCAGCTGTTGCCCTGATCCATCACTTCGCACAGCGATACTGGTGCAAGCTTGGTCGGGCTTAGCTGATCGTACGACTTTGTAGCGTCAACACCTAGGCATGGTTCGCTGTAATTGTGCATCGATGCCGTTGTGTCTCGCTGTTGTTATGTCGGTGATACTCATTGTAGCCACTTTCCGATAGTCTGATATAGTCGACGGCCAACACCTATCTACATGTATCTTCCTCGGAGGTTCAGAGATTCATTCTTCATTTCCCGAAGTACTCCACGATATCATCGTATAGGTCGTCTGGTGTCCGACTTTGATACCTTATGCGACCAATGTCATCGTGTGAGCGGTACTGTCTTGGCCTTGACCAAACGTTGAGCCTTCCGTTAGTCTGGTAAGCGGTCCCATTATCTCTACTCCGAGGTCTTAAGTCTTCGATACAAGGCGATGCTGCTCGAGGTGCTTCTACAGTCCCCTTGTAGGTATCCTGGCTTCGCCAAACGACTTCCAGTTGAGCGAGTGTAAGGTAGTCGGCCATGCTGGGAATCGGTTCTCGCCTTCTCGCTTTCATTCGAACGGTTGGTCTGTGAAAAGCGTGGCACGTGCTCTGGCATGGCCCAACATGTGAGCCACAGTGAGAATGTCGGCTGGTGAGACGACTGCTTGTGTTCCGAGGGGACCAGTCAACAGCTAGGTTGTCCTCATGTGATGGCTGTGATCGCGTTGGTGATGGCTGTGATCGCGTTGGTGACCGCATGCGCTTCAGTGGGTGCTGTACGATGTTCCTCACTGATGAGAGGAAGCTTGGTGAACGTCCTCGCTGCACTGGGGGTTCGGAAAGTACAGGCGGGGCTAGAGGCTTCAGATCCTCGTAAGCAGGAGGGTGAGTTAGGAAAGAGGAATCCATAGAAAAGAGATAAATCCCTTAAAGAAGGCAGTGCCCTTGATGAAAAAAAGGAAAGGAAAGTTTGGGTAGTAGTAAGATGCAGCAGTAGCATTTCAGGCAAAGCCTTTTCTGATGTAGAAGAAAGGTAAGAGAGACAATGAGGGCATTAAGAGTCTTGTTCCGAAGGAACTGGACACAAAAGGAGATTGCAATTTAATGGCTGTACCTGCACTGCCAGCATGGATGAGGGCGCTTTTGCGATACAACACCGTACAGATGTTGGATCGCTCCGCCGCTAAGTGCATAGATTGACAGCCCGACTGCACTAAGAAGATGACCACAAAGCGCCAACTTGGTAAGCTCGCAAACGCCTTCACGCCCAATTCTCGGTGGAATGTTCGGTCTTGCCAATACTCCGAGCTATTTGATCAGCCATGCTTTGTTGGTAGTAACAGGCCGCCGACGTTTCTCGATGATCTAGTATATTGGCATCTCTCAACGCTTGCTGCAGCGCAGTCTTCCAAGTCGATATACCTTTGAGGTAGTCAGGAACAGCATCTGCATGCCCGCTATCGTATACCGCTACCTAAACGTCGTGGACAGGTCGAAGCAGAGTAAGATGAGCTTGACCGCGCCTCGGGCCAGGAATAGACCCCAAATCCTAGTCCCAATGAGCACTAGCCTAGCAATCCTTGGCGCTGCCTTTTCTGAGAGGGAATCTCTTGCGCTTCCCTCGTACATCCATCCCAAGGCGCACGCCTACACAGGATGGGCTCCCAGAGGCTGAACCATGTACGAGCGACTATATCCAGATACTGGCATATCCTGATCACATACGCGTGATCTTCCGATGAAGCGCGCATCATTCGATTGCTATGGCTGTGTCCTCCAGCCTCCAAAAGACTATCAACAAGCACTTCGACGTCGTTATTATGCGACGGCCGAGGATGACATCAGTGTGTTGCACTGGTGGCCTTGTAAGCTATGTTACGACAGTGTTCTGTTCTCATAGGATTCCTGAACGCTTACCACGGAACCTACCCAAACGAAATATAGTGCGCGCCTCGATTTAACGGACGGCCTGCCTCACTTACCAAATCTACGAACAACACAACAGAGTTTTGTTGGCCTTTGAATAGTGGCTACATTGCTCCGCATGGTAGCACGCAATTCGTCGCTCCATCAACGGAATGTGTTGGTCAGCAAAAGGCGACCTGAGGCAAAACTTGAGTGCGTGCGGCAAGCTTTGTCCCAAGGGACTCTCCACTCCAGATACCTCCACATCAGATACAGTCCAGAAGTATGAGCCCGCTCTGAATGGTTACCCAGTCCTGATCTGGCGCAGTGCATCACGAGGATTGGTGAAGTTGAGTTAACATTGCGGAACACAGCCACCCCGGGTGCAGGGCGCTCCTTTACCGATATGAGCAGCATACGGACAGACCGCTTGAACAGCTGCATCTCATACTCGATGCAAGATCTTTAGCCGGCGGGCGGCCGATCTACATGTTGATCGGTGCATCATTGACCGAATCTCACATCAACCGCCCTTACCAAGCCCCGTTGTGCATCCCCTCCTTCACCTTCTAGCTTTCCCATTGCACTGTCAATCATTGGGTGACGCTCGCACACCTTGGTCTTCATATGCAGATGACGGAAGAATATGTGATTGAGGGAGTGTATGACATCTACGTGAAGAAGGGTGGTTATTACGAACGGGACTACCTTCATACTCGTAGAGGGGCCCTGAAAATTTGTAGGATTTGCATTGACCTGCGCGCTCTATGAATCCTCTCTTATGCGGTCACTGCAGTACACTCAAACTCTCATATACACGTACAGCTTCGTCATTCATCGCCGATCGCTTGTTTCTCATCAGATTACGAAAGAAGGAAGCCCTTTCCGTCCAGCATGACTGATCTAAGCCCCCTCTTTATCTGCTGCTTCCCGTCTCTACCGTCATCCCATGCTAGGCCCCCAATTAACACGAGATATGCTACCACTTGCAGAGTACAGCGCCTTCACTAAGCACACCGTACTTTGTAGCGTCATGTTGAAGACTTTTTGCGTACCTTAGCCTTCTGCGAACTCCTTCATCTGGCGACGCCATCAATCGATACTGTCCAGGCAGTTCAGACGCCTGCCTGGCTATGAACTTAATCCGCTTACATCCACACTGACCACAAACACAGGGCGTGACGCCACAGTGTTGAATACGAAATGAACCCAATCGAACGGCCCCGAGTGCCATCTTCGCTGATCACTGCTCATCAAAGCCTCTATAGGCCAATGATAGATCTATCAACGCCTTCAACATCAGCTTACGAACCGCAGCACTCCCTTCGATCCCCTTCACTCAAAGAGCACATTTCCGTGCTAAGTCATCCTCTAGACTGGCAGGGTACGCTTTTCAGAAACCTCTCAAGGCAATGAGCACCCGTTACTACTCCTCAAAGAACCTACCAACGCAATAGCGACGAACTGATCGACCAAAAGTATCCCATTACCAAAGCGACAAGCCATCAGAAAAATTCGCTGACATAGCCGGACATCTCAGAGTCAGCAATGCAAGAAGCTGTTCCAACAATCCCTTACCCATCAGCCCCCATTTCTACCGCATTACAACGGTATCCCTACAAAACGCCCAGACTAACGGCCCCAAAATCAGCCAAAGTAGCTTCCCATCTCCCAGCACCCCCAATCCAACCTCACGACTACCGGCATCTCGCCAGCTGGCAATAAAGACCACCTGTACGCGGTGCCAGCTACGAACTTCGTGTTTCTTGTTGTTGTCCATAGAGCCAAGCATCCTCGGAAGCGCGTACGTTGTCAGCCACGTACGTGATCGACTTATAAAGAGGGATTGGAGCAACAGTTCGTTAGTCTACGAGCGCGTAGTAGCTGACGGACGTCGCCAACTAGAACGAGATCGACTTGAAGGGTCAAGGGCCTACAGACACATTTACAACCCCCTAGAGTCGGCGTACTCGACGTGTCTTTATCAAAGGATACAACACACCCACCTGAGCTTCGTCACTCTATCTAGGCTGCGATCGAGATATTCTCGAGACGTTAAGGCCTCTTATATTGGTGGATCGACTTGAGATCTAGTACGACACGTCCTTATTCACAGTCGAACCATTGGGATGACGTTTAGGCGATAGAGTCGGCCAAGAAAACAACCTCATATGCGCGAGTATAATTTCCTTGATTGCGGTGTCCACGAAAAGAGCTATATCATTCACGCTATCTAGCCCCCACAACGTGCGTTAAGAGAGCAAATGCGCGGTTAAACTACAATTGAGTTGCAAGGCAAATGAACATACAATCGACCGGCTTGCGTAAAGACTAGAGTGTCCCCACGAAACAGTCTTCAGCTCTCTTCTCCCTCTTACGTTACGTATGCTCTTATATAGGCAATATTTTGGGTATACAGAAGCAAAGTAGGCTTTGGCACGGTACTTGACTCTCACAGAACGCATACACTTTTGTACTCAACCGGACATAATGAATATTGGTCGAGTGGATCAAGTCTCTGCTCCGCGTAGAGAAACACATACACAAGCCGTAATCTTCCCCTCTGTCTCAAAATCCAATTGCCCACCAAAATCAACGCTAGCCCCCAACTCCTTATCCTCGCCCCCAATACCTTTTTCTTTTCTTTTCCTAACTAAACATATTCCCCGATTCCCCGATCATGCACCCCACAAAGCCACCCAACCCAGCCCAGCGCTCATCTCCGCTCATCTTAGCACAGCCCCCTCCCCTATTCCCGTCCTGTAGCCGCTATCACGACGTCACTCAGCATCCCCCAAGCACGCATTATCGTAATCAAACGAATGAGAGGCCTGACCTTTGCTTTACGAGGCATCCAATCCCCACTTTCCATGCCAAACAAGAAATACATAAGTAATAACGCCTTGCTCCTCCCAACAAAGTCCTATAAGCAGCTTTGCTACGGCCATAGATGAACCTCAACATAGGCCTTCAAGAAGGATTCCCACCGCCGTAATGCAATCAAGCAAGGACTTGAGTGAGCGCAATAACCAAAGCGAGCCCCCAAATCCAAGCTCACTCCTCCTATCCCTCGACCATCTGGAATTCTGACCCTTTGTGGTGGGAAAACCCGACCATGTTTCTCACACGTTTCTTGTTGCATTTGCGAGGCCCTTGATGTACACATGGAACGCCTGGGAAACGACCGATGTGAACATCTCCTTAGGCCTCTCCTACATCTTGATCACTTGCTCAAATAGCCACCATTTGAAGAGCTCCAGCTGGAGCTTACTTTGTTTCGTGCTCCCTTCTTACGAGAAAAAACGGATGCACTGCTGATGGGGAGATTTGTCTGTAGACAGGTCTCTTCCTGAGCATACAGAATCTAGGTGGTGTTGGAATAGTAAAAGTGGTCTTGGAATAATATGATTGGTAACTGCGAACCGGATATCAAAATAATACATAGTTTATAGCTCTTAAACCCATATCTGCTATGCTGAACCCATATCTACCCCATCCCCATCCCCATCGTCCCCTCCCTCCTCAATTGGCCCCACCACCCTATACAATCCCCAACCCCACACTCTCCCCTCCATTAATCCCTCCCCCACCCCTCCCCCTCTCCCTCATCCTCCTCCCCTCCAT